>Ga0137377_10001610_pt1 | contig 16029 bp, 13 predicted proteins | sample SagtaG_22_FD_104815 | JGI IMG/M metagenome (GOLD analysis project Ga0137377, IMG submission 104815) | Vadose zone soil microbial communities from Sagehorn Ranch, Mendocino, California, USA - Sage2_L_40_16 metaG | ecosystem: Environmental > Terrestrial > Soil > Vadose zone | place: USA... | reverse complement strand
GTCCAGGTTTTCTCGTCGTAGCCAAAGTAGAAGACGCGCTGGATGAAGCCGGTGGTATGCCACCAGGCAGCCAGGTGGCGCAAGAGTGTGGTTTTGCCTGCACCACCCATACCGCGTATAAGCAAGATATTACGTTTGGTCAGCAAGCGTTTCTCGATCTGCAAAATGTCGATGTCTCTGCCGACAAAGCCGTATTGCGTGTCGGGCGGGGTATAGCGTTTCTCTTCTGCTTTGTGTTCAAACCAGGTGGCTCTCTCCTCTGGGTTGAACTCACGAGGCTGTAACGTGACTGGCTGATTCTGGTAGACGACGGGGAGTAGCCAGTCTTCCAGGTCGATTTTCTGGTCAAAGTAGGCTCGTCTCTCTTTGTTATTAGAGAGTTCCGTGCGTGCATGACGGATGGCATTGGAGAGATCGTCACCGGCGAAGAGGTGCTGGTAGAGGGTACTCATCAACAATTCGGCGGCGCTGACGGTGACAGAATAGCCCATTGCCAATACTAACTGTAGGCCAGCCTGTATCAGGTGGCTGCCCAGGCTAGTCTCTCTTTCTCCAACCTGTTTACCAGACTGGCAGGCATTGAGAATGGTAATCGGTACGTGATGTTTGACCAGCAGGCCAGCCAATTCTGAGGCCTCGACAAGGTCTGATTTTTTCTCTTGCTCTTCATTGTCCGCCTCAAACGAGAGGAATGCTTTGACATCTTCATAGGGTTGGATTTCTTCACGAGCATAACGCTTAAACTGGTGGGGATTATCTTTGGGCTGCTTTTGGATGTGCTCAAATTGCTCATACGTCAGGACTGCGCCATGCACGTCGAAGTGGATGACGTGATAGTAGCCCTCTCCATGTTTTGTTGTTACCTCGCGCAGGTGATTTTCAAGTGCCTTGTATGTGCCAGGGCGCAATAGTTCGACCTGGACGCGCAAGTTGGCATTGCGCAGCGCCTCAACCAGGGGACGGGAGATGGTGCGATAGCCGACATCGTGTGTGCCGGAGGGGCGAGCGGTGACGATCAGCAGGTTGATCGTAGGGGAAGTACGTACCGATGCTGGTACTATTTGAGGCCGCAGGTTTTTGCGCACCATTGCCGCTTGTAATGCTATTGGCTGTGAGAGCTTCGGGTCTTTCAATGCTTCCCAGTGAAGCGCGTGAAACCCTGGTGAACCTGCGATTTCTATTTGCAGGTTATTCAGTCCAGCTTTCAGCAGGTCTCGATACTCGTCGTAGATATCTCGTTCGCCAAAGACTTGTTCGAATAGTTCCTCACCATAGGTCTTGATACTGGCGGCTGCGTTTTCAGCGCGTACTTTTTTAGTGAAGGGAAATTCCAGGTGTTCTTCAAAGTACCACTCAAGCTCCTGCTCTTGTTTATCTTTAAAAGGATCGCTGATGTTGATCGAGTATTCTGGCCCATTATTGAAGCTCACGATGGCATTTGAGCCATCCGGCACACCGGGACGTTCCTGGATGCGTATTAGTGGCATGTGTATGCCTCCTTGTTGATCCTCCTGGCACCCGCATGCTTTTCATTTTTCATCGGGATAGCGTGACATCCACCGGGGCCGATAAATCGGCGGTTGTGCGCGATAAATCGGCACCTACGGAGAATCATGTTGTTGTTAATAGTCATTTGGGGCGCCACTACATACTGGCAATCAATCACGATTCGTCTTTATCCACCATTAGTATTTCGGAGTCATCGGGCAATTTCACGTATTCAATGTGTGTATGTTTGTGAGGTGTAGTGCTGGTGCTGCTTTGCGCGCCTTTTTTGTTCCGTAGCTGCTGGACGATCCCTTCGATAATGTCGGTAAGCAAGTTGCTGGTAACACCTGTGCCTACGCTGAGGATTACGGTAACCAGCATGGGGTCAAGAAATTGCACGCCTTTGGCTTCGGAGAGCTGAGCTTCAGCGATGGTTCGAGCTACGTCGTTTTCATTCCATGCATTCGCAAATTCTTCGAGAGATATGTCGAGGTCGGGCGAGAGTGCAATCTGGTATGTCTTGTAATCCATTTAATACTGTTTCAGGAACTGGATGATATGTTCGTGTTGACGGCCTCGACCCACCAGGGATAGCCGGTGAGGTGTAGTAGGACCGTCGGATGCTCCCAGAACTGCTGGAGCTCGTCGATGAGCGCGTTTTGCAACTCGTCGAGCGTCGTGAAAATGACATTGGAGAGCTGCTTGCGCAGATGGCGGAAGATCTGTTCGGCGGGGTTCAATTCTGGACTGTAGGGTGGCAGATAGAGCGGGTGCATGTCCTGTGGCCAGCTCACCTCGCCACTGCGATGACTGCCCGCACTGTCCAGCACGACCCCGATCGCACCCTCTCCCAATTCGTGGCGGAGATGGTGCAAGAAGATCTCCAGGCATGCGCCTTCCACGGTTGGCAACAAGAGAAACACTGCGGTGCCCGTGGTGGGTTCCACCGCCGCATACAGCCAGAGCCACTCGTAGTCGTCTTGCACGATCCAGGGGGGACGTTCCCCCAACGGACACCAGCGCCGACGCAGCCAGGTGATCAGGCCAAAGCGGCCTTCATCCAAGGCCACGACTCGCTTGAGCGGCGGTTGCTTTACCAGGTTCCCAAAGTTTTTTTAAAAGTTGCCTGTTGCTCTGCATTGGCTTTTTTGTGTCGTCTGCGCCCGGTCTTCCACTTGACCCGATGTTTCTTGAAGAGCCACCACAGCGACTTGCCGTTCTTGTAGCGAATCCCCCACTCTCGCTCGAGGTAATTGCGCGCATCTTGCATGGTCGCGATGTGTCCCGCTCGCATCGCTTGCAACAAGCCTGCCCAGGCCTCTGGAGTCAATCGCGAGGCCTTCCCTGCTGGCTTTGGCAGTTTGAGCATCCCTGTCAGGCCTTCTGCCCGATAGCGTTCCCACCAGCGGGTGAGCTGGATCACGCTGTAGCCTACCAGCGGCGCACAGTCCTTCAAACTTTTCACCGTTCCGCTTTTGAGCAGTCGCAGCATGCGCACCCGATCCGCTGTTTTCTGTCCTCGTAAGCGCTGTTCGAGACTCGTCAGTTCTTCTTCACTCTCCTGGATCACTTTTGGATACGTGATGCGCATGACTCCCTCCTGTTTCGCTCGTTTCCTCTCCTTCTATTATAACATATCGCCCCTTTCCTGAAATAGTATAAGGATAGTATTATGTCAACATTGAGTACAAATATGCAAGGGAAAATCTGCATGGTGACCGGAGCCAATTCCGGAATCGGGAAGGCAACCTCGCTTGGACTAGGGTTGATCTTTTCCAGTCTTGGCATTAGCCCCGAAGAGGGGACGAAAGCATCGATCTACCTCGCATCGTCACCCGATGTGGAAGGCGTCACAGGCAAATATTTTGCGAAGAGCATTCCCAGGCGGTCAGCGCCGATTTCCTATGACGAGTCACTCCAACGACAATTGTGGGAGGAAAGCCACCAGGGCGCAATGAATTGCGCCCCTACGCCAGCAGCGCCTCGAACTGTTTGCGATCGAGTTGCTCCTGTGTCATCAGTGCATGCGCAAGTTTGGTGAGCTGATCATTGTGCTCATGCAACAGAGCGCGCGCCATCTCATATCCTTGATGAAGGATACGTTGAACCTCGCTATCTATCAACGCCGACAGCGTTGCGCTCGTGGCATGGTTAGCGTCAGGCACAGCCATAGCAAACATATCGTGCTGATGCGCAGGGAAATCACTACCATTCAGCAACACATGACCATCAGCATCCATCATGAGCGAACGGGGATTTGCTGGCAGATCATCACTCTCAACACGACGCATATTCAGACCGACGCCGCCAGCACTGGTACGATAATCGGCGAAAACGACACCCACCTGCTCACTCATGCCCCAGCGCGTTACCATGCGCCGGGCGAGGTCCGTAACTACTTGCAGATCATTTTCGGCTCCGGTCGTGACACGATCGGGACCGAAGGTTAATTCTTCGGCAACACGACCCCCCAACCCAACGGCGATCCGTGCCATCAGGGTTTCCCGGCTATAGTTGTAACGGTCCTCCTCGGCTGTGAATTGAGTGACGCCAAGACTCTGGCCGCGCGGTAGAATGGTCACACGGTTGACGGTATCAGCCTCGGGCAAATGATATGCAACGAGGGCATGGCCTCCTTCGTGGAAGGCGATAATGCGTTTCTCGCTCTCGCTCATGACGATAGGCCGCAAAGCGCCAAGTTGCACTCGCGCCAGAGCATCTTCAAAGCAATCATGGGTGACGTGCTCCAGGTCACGGCGTGCCGCGCATAAAGCCGCCTCGTTGACAAGATTAGCGAGATCTGCCCCGCTCATGCCAGTGGTCAGGCGAGCCAGGCGTTCAAGGCTGACTTCTTCATGCAAGGGGGTACGACGGGTATGCACCGCCAGGATCGCTTGACGACCGGCGCGGTCGGGCAACGAAACTGTGATATGACGGTCAAAACGGCCAGGGCGCAGCAAAGCCTTGTCCAGGATATCGACTCTGTTGGTGGCCGCTAACACAACGATGGCCTGGCGCGTATTGAATCCATCGAGTTCCACGAGTAACTGGTTGAGCGTCTGGTCTCGTTCGTCATTGCCAGCAACACGTACGGAGCGTTTGCGGCCCACGGCGTCAATTTCATCCAGGAAGACGACACACGGGGCCGATTGACGCGCCTGGTTAAAGAGATCACGCACCCGACTGGCTCCGACTCCCACAAACATTTCCACAAATTCTGAGGCGCTCATACTAAAGAAAGGAACACCGGCTTCACCCGCAACGGCTTTGGCTAAAAGTGTCTTACCGGTTCCCGGAGGTCCAACCAGTAATGCTCCGCGTGGAATGCGCGCACCCAGGCGATCGTAGCGTCCGGGATCGCGTAGGAATTGCACGATTTCTTCAAGCTCTTGACGCACCTCATCAATTCCTGCTACATCGGCAAAGGTAACTTGCGGCTCTAGAGGTTTTTGAACTGGAGGCTTAGCAGGCGTAACAGGTTTGGTAACGCCGACTATTTTTTCTGGTGAGCGAAGTGGTTCGCGTACCTCTTTCTTACCATAACGGTGAGCATGGCTTTTCCCAAATTGGGAGAAGTGATCATCTATGGCGCGGGTTGAACGTCGACCGCTACGAGGGAGAAGCATCACGGTCAGTAGCACTGTCAGGATAATGAATGGAGCAAGTCTCCAGAGGAGTGACATCCATAGAGGAGAATGCGCAGCCGGGAGTGTATTCACCACGACATTGTTGCTCAAGAGCAACGACATGAGCGCTGCATCGCCACTGTCAGGAATACGTGTGTATACGAGTCGTGATGGGTCAATTGAGTTTGTTACCGGTGCATTTGCCCAGACAGAACTCGCGCCAAGGTAGTGGCTCCATGCAGCAAAATCCATAGCCCGTTGATTGGCACTGATGGTTACTTTAGAGTTCGATCCAGTTTGACTTTGTTGTAACGGTTTCGCCAGCAATCCATTCACTTCATTATTTTGAATGGAAACTGCCAGCACATTCCCAGCTCTCACTTGCTCTTTGAATGTGCTGTAATTAACAGCCGTCACTCCGCTCGGTGGCATGCTGAGAGAGGAGGGTACTTGAAACTGGCTGAAAATACCAAAAAGAAGCACAACCAAGCCAGTGAGCAAAATGCCAGCGAGCAAAGATTGTTTATGTGTTACTAGAAATTTCGCGCATTTCTTGCTGATCTCAACAACATTACGCTGTCGTTGCCGATCACTCCCTGATGAAAGGCCACGACTACCCTTGCCGTCCATGTGTTCACCTCATTTGAGACGAGCAGTGTAGATCATGATGATGGCTGTTTCACAGCCTCTCAGGCTCCTTTACCTAAAGGGGCACCCTCTTTGGCCGCTCCCGTGATCTCACATCTGTCTATTCTTGTTTCTTTGTATCCATACGAGTATTATTCTCCGATGTCTGGATTGGGAGAGTGAACATGATAGTCACTCCCAGGACACCTACGATAAGCACACCTATAACCTAACCGAACCTCCAGACGGAGAATCCTTCTTAACATGCCTGCGATAAATGCAGGAAAGAGGGCGTAAAACAATTAATTGATAAGAAAAAGGGTGTTACTTCCATGGACGCCAAGGCATAGTGTACAGAATTTCCCACGATCTGTCATGGAAACAGGAGGAAAATCAGTACTTTCTTCTTATTATTACAAATGGAACAGCGTTACGTCAAGATGTTTCTCTGCAGTTTATCATGGCGCCTGGTATATCACTATGAGACATTCACCTCGCTTACAAACTCAACGAGATACTAGATGTAGTTGTTGACTTACAGGTAACAACAAGATACGAGCAATAGGTAGAATATGATCCTGTAAATGGAATGTATTCCCTATTGGTAATACGATGAACGTTACGATGCTGGTTTATTTTGGAACCACCTTTTTGATGGTACAATCATTACACGAACTTCCCAAGAAAAAGTTACGCGGCCTTTCGCCAATCTTCTAGTCCCAAACTACGCCTGATTTCCATATAGCGCACAATAGCATCCCGGCTCAGTATCCCAACTACACGATCATTTTGCACTACGGGTAACTGGTTCACGTCTCGACCAGCCATCAACGGCAGAACATCGTTCAGATCTTGCTGGGGCGACACTACATGCAAACGCTCGCGCGGAATCTTTGTAATAAAACGCTGTTCCATTTGTAATAAATGGCATGGCCAACCGGTACCTGCCCCCACTCCTCGCGTGGAATATGACGAATATCGCTGAGCGTAATCAGACCTGCCAGTTGGTCGGCCCGTGTGACTAAAGCTGAGCGCAGGCCAAGCGGCAAAAAGTATTCGTCTACCAGCTTTTGCAGCGAGATATTGGCAGGAACCATCATTGGCGCAGTATTCATGACCTCGCCAACCGTCACGCCGCGAAACATCGATTGCAAGACTACTTCGCTATTGGCAGATTGCGCTGAACTCAGCAGGAACCAGCCGATGAAACCAAACCAGAGGCCATCTATTACATAGCCGGCGAAGAACAACCAGATTCCGGCTATGATGAACAGGAACGCAATAATCTCACCAACAATCGTTACGACCCGCGTGGCTTTACGCAGATTGCCATTTATTTTCCAGACAATCGAGCGTAATACTCGTCCTCCGTCAAGGGGAAAACCTGGTATCAGGTTGAAGATCCCGAGCAAAATATTGGCAAAGGCAAGGTAGGCAAGTACCGCCCCCAAAGGGGAAGTGCTCTGACCAAGCAAGATGAAGAGCAAGTAGGCCAGGCCACCAATCAGGAGGCTGGTTAGCGGGCCAACGACCGCTATTTGAAATTCAACTCCCGGACTCCCAGGCTCCTTTTCAATGTTCGAAACGCCCCCAAAGACAAACAGGGTGATATTTTTTACAGGCAGCTCACGCGCACGGGCGACGACAGAATGAGCTAATTCGTGTATACGAGCACCGAGACGAACAGTAGAACGGTAGCAATGAAGCCAAGCAGCCAATAGGTAATAGCAGACCAACCATGGTACAGCACAGGGAACCAACCAATGGCAAGGGACCATGTCATAAGCACAATAATGATGAGCCAGCTAAAATGGATATAGATATCTATGCCGAAAATCTTGCCGATGCGTAGCGAACCTGGCATATTGACCCTCCTTACCTGTTAGCGGTGATCTGTATTTGCGAAGTAGACCACCTATATACTAGGTATTAGATCAAATAGGAGGGGTGTGCGCAAGCTGAACTACGAGCGAGGCGTCACAGAAGTACCTCAATTAAACTAGTGTAAATATACCAGGCAACCCGATCTTTGCGAGATTCTCCCGCTCTGAACGCGCACAAAAATAGTATATATTAAGGTTGTGTTCCTGGCCCAGGGCGAGTATTATACTAGAGGATGATCTACGCGCTTTGCGTCGATAACAATGAGCATTCTGGCTGAAGATCCATCTATTTTCATTCACACCTATTTTCATTCAAAGGAGAAAAAAATTGGCAGTACGAAGTAAACAAGGAACAAAAACAAAGCGGTCCTCCACAAGTAAGAAGACGCGTCAGGCGGCCGATCAGCTGCAAAATGCGGCAGCCACAACCGCAGCGGCAGGTGTTTTAGACACGGCCGAAGGGGCAGAGAATCTACAGGCCGCCAGTGATGTAGCAACGGCAAGCCGGGTTATGCTGGCAGAAGGAGCCAGCGATGCGACACGCGGGGTTGATGCGATTAAATCCGCGCGACGAGCGGCTAAGCGTAGCAAAAAGGCCGCTGCTGCGGCCGCACGCGATGTTGAGCAAGGCGCTAATCTTCTTGCCGCATCCGAAGATTTAGCTGTGCAGAGTGCGGTCGTCAGCGCGATGAGCGCCGACGATTTGAATCGCGGGATGAAACTGGCTTCGATCGCCGGGCAGCTATTGGCTACCAGCAATGTAATGACGACGCTTGGGATGCCCGTGTTCGCCGACTTTTTGGAGAACAAGGGCGAAGAGTTGCAAGATCTTGCGATAGACGAACTCTTGCGCTCGGGTGCTACGCGGGCACTGGCGACAGCAATGGCAGAGACAGGCGCCCAGGTTGGCGAACAAGGCGCGGATGAGGTCGCGGAGGGATTCACCCAACTTGCCGAATCGGAAGATACGCAGATCCAAAGCCAACAACTGGCTGAAGCTGGCGCCGAGCTGGCAGGTGAGGGATTGACAGAGATGGCGGCGTCTCAGGAAATGCGCGAGGCTTCTCAAGAGATGGCCGCAGAAGGCGTTGCCGAGGTAGCCACAGGGGCAGAGGAAGTCGGCGAGGCTGAAACGATGGAAGCAGTGGCTGAAGCGAGCGAGTAGATAGTCGAAAAGCGCACGTGCCAAAACCACAAAGAACTCGGCAGCATGATACTGCCGAGCTCATTTGTTTACCTTACGAATTTCTACACGCCATCCACCCATATCAAAGTATACGAGCAGTGTAGAATGATACAGCGCTGCCCTCACTAGTGACAAGTGTGCTTCTTGCATGTCGGTCAGCACTTGTGGGGTAGTGATTATGTAATCAACATTTCGCCAATCGTTGTGAAATACACCATTACGGATGGTTGGATCAGTCTCCACCATCCAGTAGTAGTGAGCATTTGTATAGCCACTATCATACAGGTCAGTCCAGAGGTACTCATCGATCATGATACGACTGTGCAATGGCAGGTTCTTTTCAACCCACTGGGTTGCCTGATTCTGAGCATCGGCTTGCATGTTATTCCATAATATGAGAGGATTGTTTTTATAGGCAATTGCAGGATCAGGACTAGCAGATCCCACTGTGGTATTGAAGGCTAGACAACCCAGCACCAGCCCAACGAAGCACAGTATGATGACACCTTGCTCAAAGATTCGACCAACCGTTGAGTTCGTAAGCGTGAAAGTTTTTATAGATGTTTTCAAGCTCTTTGCGACGAGTCCAAGAAGCAGACTCACATTCAGCGCCAACAGCGGTAGTAACGGAACAATATAAAAGTTAAAGACTATTCCCCCTCGTGCGAAGAAAGCCCAGAGGGACAGAGTCATCGCGCCCATCACCCCGATAAGCCTCTGCCACTTCATCATGAGTACTGATAGGATGGCACAGAAACTTCCGGCAATAACGAGGATAGGATCACCTTGCATCCACGCTTTTGTCTGCATCCAGAATTCACTGCTGAGGCTAAAAAGGCCAGCGTCTTTTCCGCGTGATGCCTGATAGAACAGGCTGCCTATGAGACTCACATGCGGAGCAGTTCCTCCTAAGAGCGTCCCCGCAGGGAACAGTTCATTATTGAGGATTGCCATGAGCGGGTACAGCGAAACAAGAGAACCAACAAGTGCTATCCAGCCAATCGTTGCAAACCAACGATGCGATCTGTTAGCACGAAAGAAGACAAGATAAGCCATAATGGGAACAAGGAAGATGGTGAGTTCTTTAGAAAGGATAGAGATACTAAGTGCCACAGCGCTTAACCAGACACGCTTGAGAGATAAGTGCTCCAAGACCAGGAGTAGGATACTGAGCAACATCCAGAACGTGGTGATGTTGTCAAGCAGGACAAGGCGATAAAAGTAGAGACCAAACGGGGAGAGCGCAAAGAGTAGCGAGGCAATTACAGCTACTGTGATATTACGTGAAATGCTGCGGGCGATGCAGTAGAGCATGAAGGTGGATCCTACTTGCATAAGTAGCATCAAGATACGCCCCGAGTAAATCGCTGGGCCAAGGGTGTGAAAGCCTCCGGTAACGAGGGTCCACGCTGCAATCTGAATCCAGCCAAGCGGAGCGTGACCATATGTGTAGGTGTAAGGGCTCAATCGTCCTTCATGCACCACTGCCCAGGCCTGTGACATGTATGTCCCCTCGTCGTCTTCAAAGTAGGGATAATGAAACATATTGATACCATGGGCAAATGCTGCAACGAGCAAGATAACTACAATCAAGAGTACTTCCAAGCGTAGAGCATAACCTCGGTGCCGCGTAGGCGTCGAAAGCTTGATGGTGAGATCGTCGACGGCTGGAGGCGAGATCACGGCGTTATTGCTGTTGGGGTCGACTGTCGAAAGCTTGATGGTAAGATCGTCGACGGCTGGAGGGAGAATGGCACGCGTCGCGTTTAGCAACCTTATCGACGGTTTAGATATCTGTGGGAGACGGATTGCGGGTCCAAGTTGCTTCTTTATCCTATGCTGCCATGAATTGGGCATCTGCGGAAGAGAAGTTAAAGGAGCAGCAATAGGGATAGATGGCTTCTCTTGGAAGGGCTTCGGGTTTCTAATAAGCATGGTAGAGCTGGAGGCAGAAGCCAGGAGAGACGGTATCAGCGATGTGATGCAAAGGGCAAGGGGAAATTGCTCCATTGGAGGTCGTACTGCCTCTTCAAAAGAGATGTCAGCAGAAGGCCAGGTGAGAAGGTCCTGTATGTTCTCACTAACTTCTTGAAGAGGACCGGTGTACATCATCATTCCCTGCTGAAAATACAGTTTGACTCGCTGCTCACCTCGTTTGATCGTAAGCAAGCCAGTTTTTTCGTGTAACTCGATTCGTTGCAAGATCGTTGATAATTGAAGCTGTTCCTGTACACCGGCAAGGACTATGATTCACCACCAATCTGACAATGGCTTCGAGCAAATTCTATTGACTCTATAAGCTCACAGTGATACATATGCATACTTTGATACAAGGACTTATCGCGAGGTGTTGCACCAGACATTTATGAGAGTGATCCTTTCTAACGACCGAGACCGGGAGTCCTCTCCCACCTGATTGATGAGGTAGTTTCATGCTGTCTATGTGCACCGATGTGAGTAGTTTTTTCCCAATTGTTCTGCTTGCGCAATTCGCGATAGACACCACGTATCGCACTGAGACCCAGAAGCCATTGGAACGGCACAAATGTGATGAACATGCTTACAAGGTTGAGAAAGGAAAATGTGAGTCCATATTCTCTCGTGAACACAAACGCACCCACAGCAGCAGCCACAAACTGGAGGAAGAGAGCATAGAGCGGGAGGAAAGACAACATTACTACCAGGACAGGCTCTTTGAGCAACAGAACTTCAACAAAAGTCAGTGGCCACAGCAGCATGTATAAAGCTTCGAAGTATGGATAAGACAGCGTGTAGGCGGCCAAAATTCGCTGGCTGAGACGAGGGAGAAGCAGCCATGAACCCTTCCACAGTACCTGCAAGAAACCTTGCTGCCACCGTGTGCGCTGTCTGATAAATGAGCCCACACTATCGGGAGTCTCTTCACGTGTAACGTACCTGGCGTTATACACCACACGAATGCGCTCACCTAGCACACTCAGGCGCAAGCCGATGTCTGCATCTTCAGTCAGGCATTGCTCGTCCCAACCTCCAACACGGGCAATCAGGTCTCTGCGTATAAACACTGTGTTGCCACCAAGTGGAATCATGCCGACCTTTGAGTGGAAGTGGAGCCGACTTTTAAACCAGAAAAAGTACTCCAGGCAATTGTGGATGCCAAACCAATGATCTTTGAAGTTCATTAATTGAACGCCAGCCTGTACAATACCTGCTCCCTCCTTCAGCATGACCGTGTTGACCATATTGAAGATGTTAGGATCGATGTCGTCCTCGGCATCAAAAATGGTGACAATCTGATTTGATGTCCGCCGGAAACCGACATTGAGTCCATGTGGCTTATTAATCGACCCGGTAGAGAACGTCTCAATGTGTATCTGGCGTGAACCTATGTCACGAATAGCTCTCTGCGCTTCAGCAATCGTGCCCGCATCATCGGCATGACTAATCACCACGATCTCCAAGAGGTGTGATGGGTAGTATGCCTCCCAAACGCGTTTGATCGTCTCGTAAATCACGGCTTCTTCATGTCGTGCTGGCAGCAAAACAGAAAATGAGAGCCGAGCAGATAAAAATGAGGCTGGAGGGCTGCTAGAGTACAATCGCTCAGGATGCTCCCACGAGTAGAGCATGAGGTAAAGAGAAACCAGAGATTGTGCGAAGAGAACGAGTGAGAGGGTCAATATAACTGTAGACAACCAATTCATACTTTTAAATAACTCCATAATTCATACTTTTAAATAACCCCATAGGGAATTTTTCCTGTTCACATTTCCTACATTATCATGAGTTTAATACATTGTACATTTTGAACAGGGCAATAGGATAAATTAGCTACCCCCGATGTGCAACGTATCTTAAGCGAGAAGCAGCAGATTCTGCTGAAGTAGTCAGCCTCTTCGTGGTATGATTCATCTCAGAGACATGGAACTATTTCCCTGTAAGATTCCGTGTATACGCTAGACGGGGATCAAGAAACTCCTCGCCAGAAACACCCCGTAGAAAGATGAGAAAAATACGTGAAGCAAACTGTTCGAGGTGAGCGCAATCCTGCTGATTATGGATATCCCTCGCCCGATATTGCCGCGCTTTCAGCAAAAACCCTTGAAGTCACGCGCCGCCTGACAGAATACTATGGTGAAGTTCCTTTCTCAAGTAAAGATGCCATGAGTATGCTTGTTGATATTATCCTATCCCACCGCACACGAGATGAGCAGACTGCGGCTGCCTACGATAATTTGCTAAAACGCTTCGGTTCCTGGGAGGCAGTCCGAGATGCACCCACCAGCGAAGTGCAGGCGGAAATTGAGAACGTCAACTGGCCAGAGACAAAAGCGCCGCGTTTGCAAGCACTGATGCGTCGCATTACAGAGGAGCGAGGCGAACTCAATCTGGATTTCCTGCGTGATTTGCCTGTTGAGGAGGGGGCAGCGTGGTTGAGTCGATTGGAGGGAGTTGGACCCAAAACGAAGGCTTGCGTGCTACTTTTTAGTTGTCAGAAGCCAATTTTGCCTGTCGATACACGGGCTCCCACTTGGTGCTTTCAACACCGAACGCTATCCCCCTTTCCTGCATGAACAGCAGGTCGTTGTAGGAAAACTTCTGCGAGTCTCCTGGCTCGTTGTACACACTCCTCTTTATACCGAGTATGCTGGCCTCTGCCCTGATACTTTTCCATCCCCTTGCAGGAAGCATTCGCAGAATTGCATCCCGCGGTGAGGCCGGGTAGTGCTCTCGCAAGACTGCCTTATCCTCTTCCGACCAGTAGTTGTTCGATCCTTTCCCACGGCAATAGCACATCTCCTCTCTCCCCCACTGCTCATGCAGCCAGAACACCTGTAGGCGTATCCAGTGCGGCGACATGATATCGATGACGACCTCTCTCACCAGAAAGTTGATAAGCGCGATACGCCTTTCAACTGAATGGTCAGGCCAGTTTGCCTCTAAGTCACGCAATTCTACATCGAGGCTCTGCAAGGTCGCTCCGCTTTCCTTCTCCAGTTGCTCTTTAGCTGCAAAGAGTTTTTTCTTCTCTTCAATAAGTATCTCTATCTGCTCGCGGAGAACGTTTCGTACCTCTTCGTTACCGGTCTTTCCTATCTGCTCGGCAATGTTTGCCTGCTCCGCCGGTATGCGTGCGATACTCTCTTCCACGGACTGCAACTGGCTCTGCTTCTCCGCTCGCTTTTTGGCCAGCTCCTCTTCATATTGTTTGAGATTTCCGATGGTGCGCACATGTTCAAATAGCCGATCTACAACCAGTTTATCAATCCTCTCCACGTTACCGACCTCAACCGTCCCTTCGTTGGATAATCCCACCATGCGTTTTTTCGCCTCTGCGACAAAAACATAGGATGAATGCTCCTTGCCGTTTTGATAGTAGTGACCGTCTGCGCGGGTATAGATTGAGCCGTAGCTAGACGTAACTCTGTCCTTGAGGAGTGCGCCGTAGGATGTTGTCGTTCTCTGATAGTAGCGCCTCGGCTTCTTGTACCCCTCTAGCAGCTCTCCCTCTATAGTGCAGTTGGTAAGACGGGTAAAGGCGAACTCAAACACGTCCTTATCGACTATCGGCTCGTGGCAGTCCTTTTTCACCACCTGGCCCTTTACGACTCGCCAACCGATATACGTACGGTTGGTAAGGATTGACTCTACTGCTGAACGTGTTCGCAGCATGCCGTTTGAATGGGCTATGATTTTGTTCTTGTTCACGTTACGCACGTCCATGTCTGCGGGGAACGGAGGGAAGACAACTGGGTGAGTTGCAAGCTCTGTCAGAAGCTTTGTTATATCGCCGCATAGCTCCATGAACCGCTCAAACAACCACCTGACAATTCGCGCGTGTGGTTCATAAGGAATGAACTTTTTATAGGTAGGGCTTGTTGGGTCGTAGTCTACTATGTAGCCAATAGACACATCGCCCAGGCCTGCCCATTGTCCCTGTCTTGCTGCTCGTTCACGGGCAGGATGCATCCAGCCCTTGACTTGCCGTTTGATAAATTCGGCTGCCTCCCTGCATTTCCAACGAAACATTTCTGTCAGGAGATCATCGCGAAAGTCGTAAATCAACAGGTACGGCGACACAACAACCACAACAATATCATGCTGCTTGCACTTATCGATGAACTGATTATAGTAAATTTGCGTCTCATCTCTGAACAAACGGTTCTCCTGAAAGCAGATGACAGAGCCTCCATCGAACTTTCCCGCATCAATATCGTCAAAAAGCCTGAGCATGTCAGGACGTTGATCGGGGCGCAGCGTCCCGCTTAACCCAAAGTCAGCGAAATACGGGTTAAAATCTTCATCCCTCCATCCTTGTGCTATTGCCCACACCCGCAAATCTTCTGTTTGCATTTCCCTGCTCTGGCTTTTGTCCCTTTTTCTATCCTTTGCATACGAGGGAGATCGACGTGCATAGCCTGCAGCTGGCTTATGCGTGCGTAGCGTTCGTGTTATTTCTTGATTGTTGTCCTCTGGTTCTTCTGGTGACTGGTAGATCTTTCTCATGTGCTTCTCCTTTATTATCTTGCTGGTCTGATTGCTTTCTTCTCTTCGGGCTCTCGAGGAACAGTTCGATGAGTAGCCTGCAGAGGATTTCTTGCTCTTTCTCTGTCATGTGCGTCACTCCCCGCTCTCGTGATAGGCAGCTAACGCTGCCGGATCAATCGTCGCGGGAAGCGTAACAAATCACTCTGGTACCAACCTGGGCACGGCACGGGAACGAGGCGGGAAGCACCTGGAAACGGAGTAAGAAGTGTGTCAGCTTACAGCGCTTCTGCGCTTTGTCCAGCTGTCATGATCAGAGCAATTTGCTCATTTTCTGTTGATCTGCCCTATCGGTCCCTTTCGAAGGGGATTTCCCCAAACAGCAGGAGCATGTGGAAATCGGAGATGTCTTTCGGCAGGCGGCCGTTCCCTACCACACCGTCAATCTCGACCCGCCGTATCCCCGGCTGGCTCAACAGGATCTGTCGCGCCTGCCGAAGCGTATGTCCCGCTATGCTCTCCTTGATCCTTTCCAGTTCGTCCTGGCCGAACCGATACGCCCAGGTTCCCCCGATATGGACGGATAAGGTGGCAATCCCCCCCTGGTTGTCACGAAGCGCTGAACGCACTACCTGCACCCGCACCGCACCGACAAGACTGTAGTGGGTGCCCAACAGGCGTGCGGCTTGTTGCGTGAACGCCCGAGCCGCTTCATCCCGCAGAGATGCGCTCTCATAGGCGACAGCCATGCACC
>Ga0137377_10001609_pt1 | contig 16029 bp, 17 predicted proteins | sample SagtaG_22_FD_104815 | JGI IMG/M metagenome (GOLD analysis project Ga0137377, IMG submission 104815) | Vadose zone soil microbial communities from Sagehorn Ranch, Mendocino, California, USA - Sage2_L_40_16 metaG | ecosystem: Environmental > Terrestrial > Soil > Vadose zone | place: USA... | reverse complement strand
CGTGTGGCGAGCTGGTGGGTCAACCAGAGGTCGGTGCGACAGTCCCCGGGCGGTTCGGCCGCCTTGGCGTGCCATTGGAGCATCCGCTGGGTGTTGGTGAAGCTGCCCTCGTACTCGGCCACCTGAGCCGACGGGAAGAAGAACACTTCCGTCTGGACGTCCTGACTGCGGAGCTGGCCGCTCGTGATCTCCGGGCTGTTCTGCCAGAACGTCGCCGTCTCGGTGAGCCAGTTGTCCTTGACCACGAGCCACTCGAGCCTCGCGAGCCCCTTGCGCTCGACGCTCGCGTTGAGCGAGGTCGCCGGGTTCTGGCCGACGCACAGCATTCCTTTCACGCGTCCTTCGTTCATGGCCACGAACATCGGCATATGAGAATGATCGCCGATGATCTTCGGGTGCCAGTCGTAGCCGAAGTCGTTCTCCTTCGTCGCGGCCGTCCCGTACATCGATTTCAGATACGAGACCATGAACTTCGGTGTGTTGGCCGAGTAGCCGCGCGGCGTCGTCTCGGCCAGGAGCCAGTCGCGCAGCGAGTCGTGGCGCTTCAACGCCGACGGGTGATTCATGTAGCCGTGGATCGAGTGGTAGAGCGTCGGGATATCGGTCGAGCCCTGGATCGAGGCGTGGCCCCGGAGCGCCATCACACCGGCGCCGGGGCGGCCGACGTTGCCCAGGAGGAGCTGGAGCAGCGCACAGCAGCCGATGGTCTGCGGCCCATTGGTGTGCTGAGTCCAGGCGACGGCGTACGCGAACGAGGTGGTGCGGTCGCGGCCGGAGTTGGCGAGGATCGCCTCGGCCACCTCGAGGAAGGTCTCTTTGGGGCAGCCGGTGACCCGCTCGACCATCTCCGGCGTGTAGCGGCTGAAGTGCCGCTTCACGATCTGGAAGACGGTACGTGGGTGCTGGAGCGTCTCGTCGCGGCCCGGCGGAGGCGTGAGCAGCGAGCGCACGAGCGGGTCGAACGGTGGCCCGGCCGGCGGAGGCGTCGCGCGGGGGCGGGCCGGCGCTTCAGCGTATTGCCACGTCCGCGTGTCGTACTGACCGACGAACCCATCGAGGGGCCACTCCTTGATGCCCGGCGAATACTGCATGAGGCCGGAGAAGACACCATCGGCGTCTTCCGTATCCTTGAGGGCGTCGCCCACGATCATCGGCGCATTGGTGTAGTTGACAACGAACTCCTTGAAGAACGGGTCCCTGCTCCACCGCTCGCTCTCGAGGACGTAGTGGATGAGTCCGCCGAGGAACGCCACGTCGGAGCCCGCGCGGATCGGGGCGTGGATGTCGGCCACCGCGCTCGTGCGGGTGAAGCGCGGATCGACGTGAATCAGCTTCGCGCCCTTGAGCTTGGCCTGCATCGGCCACCGGAACGCTACCGGGTGGCACTCGGCCATGTTCGATCCCTGAATCACGACGCAGTCGGAATCGGCCATGCTGCGGGGATACATCGTGGCCGCCCCTCGCCCGAACCGTGTCCCCAAACCGGGGACGCTGGAGCTGTGTCAGATACGGGCCTGATTCTCGATCGCAACGACCCCCAACCCGCGCATGACCTTCTGCTGGATGTGGTTCCACTCGTTGTCGAGGGTGGCGCCGCCCAGCGAGAAGATGCCGGTCGTGACGTTGACGACCTTCCCGCTCTCGAGCCGCTCGACGAACGTCTCGTCGCGGGTCTTCTTTACCAACGCCGCCACGCGGTCGATCGCGCGATCGAGGTCCCACACCTCCCACTCGGTCGCGCCGGGAGCGCGGTGGAGCACCTTGGTCGGGCGGTTCGGGTTCACGTGAAGCTGGTAGATCGCCGCACCCTTGGGGCAGAGCGTCCCCTCGTTGTGAGGGCTTCGTGGATCGCCCTCGATGTTGACGATCTTCCCCTCGACCGTATGAACCAGGGTGGCGCAACCGACCGAGCAGTAAGGACAGACGCTCGGGGTCGCCTTCGCGTGCTTGATCCGCAGTTCCTGCGCTTGCGCCAGGATTGGCGCCAGGCTCGCGCCGACGCTCGCGAGCCCACCCAAGGCGGTCCCGGTGAAGGCGTTGCCGGAGGTCTTGATGAAGTCCCGCCGTGACAGATCCATGACAATCCCCTACGGCAACGGCCAGATTCGTCTCGTGATCGACCCTTCGGATGGCCCCTTCGAATCGCCGGTTACGACGCCGCGGGTTTTCTCGCAAGAATGCGCAAGTCAGCCCCTCACTCGACCCGAGGCATCAACGTCTCGACGATCGACGCCGGCCGGTGGAGCTCCACCGGCTGGGAAGCGGCCAAACCACCACCCAAGAGCATGACGATCAAGGCTGTCGTGAGGAGCCGCCGCCGCCCGGGACGTGAAGCACTTTCCCCGGCAGCGATGGGGACGGCGCGAAGCCCGACCAGCATTTCGCCGGAGGTCTGCTCCTTCGCCAGGAAGATGCGACGACGCTCTTCGGGAGTCAGTCGGCCCATACGCCAGTTGGGATGGTCGGGGATCATCAGACGTTACGGGGCGATCGCGAAGTCTCCTTGTATCGAGGAAGGGGTCCATCGCATCCCAAGCGGGGGTGAAGAAATGAAGACCACGGAAGCCACACATCTACTGGAGACATACCGCGATGTCGTCGGGCGACTACAGAACGAGGCCGCGGTGCCGACGGCCGATGCGGTGAGTAGCGATTTCCTCGATCTCGCGCAGAGTATCGAGCATCAAGAGCTGGCGCGTCTCACCGCGATGCGGTTGGCTGAGCGGGCCAGGCGTCTGCAGATCGCGCTGACGAGGGTGGCGGATGGCGAGTATGGAGTCTGCTCCGAGTGTGAGAGCTCCATTCCGCCGAAACGCCTTCTCGCGATTCCCGATGCCACCACATGCGTGGCGTGTCAGGAGCGGCTCGAACACGCCAGCTCCTGACCGGCGCGGGCGTGACTCGTGATTGTCGCGCTCGCGAGTTCGTTCCTGGTCGTCACGCTGGCGGAGATCGGCGACAAAACCTAGCTGGTGGCATTGTCGATGGCCTCCCGATATCGGCGGCCCTGGGCCGTCCTGCTCGGCATTCTCATTGCCACTACCGTCAACCACGCTCTGGCTTCATCGGTCGGGGTGTGGGCGGCGACCCGTATGCCCGCGGCCGTCGTTCAATGGGTTCTCGCTCTCGGGTTCATCGGGTTCGGCGTCTGGACACTGGTCCCGGATAGCTCTGTCGAGCTCGCGAGGCTGCCCGCCTGGGGACCGCTCGTAACCGAGGCGGTGGTGTTCTTCCTCGCGGATTTGGGCGTCAAGACACAGCTGGCGACGGTGGCGTTCGCCGCGCGGTTCGGCCCCCCCCCGGCGGCCGTGACGGCAGGGACGACGCTCGGGATGCTCGCGTCCGACGCACTCGCGGTATTCGCCGGAAGCGACCTCGCGACGCGACTGCGGATGATCTGGATACGCCGCGCCGCAGCCGCGCTGTTCTTCGTGTTCGGTCTGGCGATCATCCTCCAGCTCCCAGCCAATGGCTGACTTCCTCTTCGCCCCGCTCCCGGATGGCATGTCGCTCGCGTTCCACATCATCCTCGCGGCGGTCGGCACCGGCCTGCCGCTTATCATGGCCATTGCCGCGTTGAATCAATTCAGCAAGAACGCGTAGCACCGGCCCACGCGCGGCCGCCCTCCCAAGGACGGAGACAGAGAACAGGCCCCGTAACCTTGCGAGTCGGGACGGACTCGACGCGCGACAAAACGACCAGACGACCAACTTCCGAGGAATCTCGGACGAAAGAGGAGAACACATGCGTTATCAAGTGATGCTGGCAACCATGGCACTCGGCGTGGCGATGTCCTTCGGACACGCCGCGGCCGAGAGTCCGGACGCTGGGTACGGCGCCCGGGAAGTGGGCACGGTCCGCTTCATCGATCGCGCACTCAATCTGATCCAGCTCGACGATGGCACCGAGCTCCGCACGACCGACCCCCGGGTGCTCCGAAACATCAAGGAAGGCATGCGGGTACAGGTCGACTTCACCAATGACGGAGCATCGCGAAACGAGATCAACAGCATCGCGCCTGTCGGAGCCGGTTCGCAGCAGGTGGACGTCAGCCCGACCACGGGCGACTGATCTGCATCCTACGCCAGGCCGGCTCGTGGGCGGCCCGTCGCCGTTCAGGGCCGGAATCTGGCGAGGTGTCCTCGATTCTGGCCCTCACATGACAGGTTGGAAGGTGAAGATTCGCAACGCTCTGCTCATCGTGACGATCGAGCTTCTGGCCGCGACGCTCTCCTTGGCGTTGCCGAACCTGGGCGTTGAAATCGGGCGTAGCGAGGAACTCAGCCAGACGCAGACGCTCACGCCCCCACAGAAGCAGCCGAACGCATCGTAGCCAGACCCCCCCTTCGGGAGCCGTTGCGCGTTCTTGCGCAAAAACTACACCACGGTTCCCGGCTCCGTCGTCGCGCCCTCGAAAAGGCGACCGAACCGAAGAATGAGGCGGATCGATCATGCTCTTCGGTGTGACATCGGAGATGATCGACAAGCTGCCCAAGGCCGCGCTCGGCATCGCCGAGTAGTGATCGCGGGCAAAGGAGCACGCCACGCTATGCTAGGACCACAGGATCTCTGGATCGTGCTCGCCCTAGGGGTCTTTTTCTTCGGCGCCAAGAAGCTCCCGGAGCTGTCGCGCTCTCTCGGCCAGGCCATGAGCGAGTTCAAGAAAGGTGTGGCATCCGGAGTGCCGGAGGAGCCCGAGCCGCCGAAGGAGCTCAGAGCCCCGGACGAGCGAACGAACGTCAACTGAGATCGACATGGGACGCCTCTCGCGGAGATCTCTGCTCGCGTGGCTGGGCTCGGGTGCCGCCGGTCTCGTATTCAGTGGGCAGGCTCGCGCCCAGGTCGGACCGCGAGCCGCGACGCCGCTACCCAGCTTCACCGGCCCAGGCGCCAATCCATACTGGAACGGCGTCAATCCGTTCGTCAGCTATCCGCAGAAGCTGCCGCTCCTTCGTATAACCGACCGGGGAATCCAGCTCGAGACGCCGCGTCCATACTTCCTGTCGCCGTTCACGCCGAATGCCGCGTTCTACGTGCGCTATCATCTGGAGCTCATTCCGAACGCCGTCGACTTGAGCACCTGGCGGCTCAGCCTGGAGGGAAACGTCGAGCGGCCGCTCCAGCTCGGCTTCGATGAGCTGGTGAAGAACTTCAAGGCCGTCTCTGTCGCGGCGGTCAATCAGTGTTCGGGCAACAGTCGGAGTCGATTCCAGCCGCGGGTCCCCGGTGCCCAGTGGGGTAACGGTGCTATGGGGAACGCCCGCTGGACCGGGGTACGCCTGAGAGAGCTGCTCGCTTCCGCCGGGATCAAGTCAGGAACGGTTCAGCTGCAGTTCCAGGGTCTCGACCGCGGGCCGGGGCCGGAGGGCAAGGGCGCCGACGCCGTGATGAAGTCGCTCGATCTGACGGACCCTGCGCTCGATGACGCCCTCGTGGCCTACCTGATGAACGACGAGCCTCTGCCCATGCTGAACGGGTTCCCCATTCGGCTTGTCGTACCGGGAAAGTTCGGCGTGTACTGGATCAAGCACCTCACCTGGATCCGCGCGCTCACGAGCGAGGACACGAACTACTGGATGGCCACGGCCTACCGCATTCCCGACACTGCCCGGGGAAACACCACACCCGCCGACGCGGCCGCCGGCAAACTCAAGACGGTTCCCATCGGGCACGTGCGGATGCCTGTGCGGTCCTTCATCGTCGTGCCCGACGGGAGCAGCAAGTTGCCGTCCGGGTTGCCGGTGCGGGTGCAGGGCATCGCCTTCAGTGGTGATGGACCTGTCGTTAAGGTGGAGTTCTCAGAGAACGACGGCCGGAGCTGGGTCGAAGCAAGGCTGGGCGCGGATCATGGGCCCTATTCCTTCCGAACCTGGGAGCACACCTGGAGACCCTCTCGGGCCGGCAAGCATGTGATCGCCGTGCGGGCTACTGACGGAAGGGGCAACGTGCAGCCCGATGCGCCGGTGTGGAACCCGGGCGGCTACCTGTGGAACAGGGTCGAGCGCCAGGCACTGATCGTCGGCGCGGGCTAGGAGGAACACCATGACAGGCAATCGATGCCTAGGGATCGTCCTTCTGGCGGCCGCGGGTGCGCTCGCCCCGGGCTCGACGGCGCTGAGTCAGGCGAGGAAGGTCCCCGGCCTCGTCCAGGAGGGCAACTATGCCCCGGGGAACCTCGGGATGCAGATGCAGCCGGCCCCGCAGAATAATGATGCGGGCGCTGTCTACGGCGTGGGGCCGTGGCCGACGTACACGCCCCCACTCGCTGACGGAGACGGAAGGGAGCTCGTGCAAAGCTTCTGCGGTATCTGTCACAGCACGACGTACATCACGATGCAGCCCCCACTCACGAGCGCCACGTGGGAGGCGGTGGTGAACAAGATGATCGGCACGTTCGGCGCACCGATCCCCGAACCCTCGGCGCAGGCCATCCTCGCGTATCTGAAGAGCCACTACACTCCCGAAACGCGCAAGGAATAGGCGGACCGCCGGAAGGGACATTCACTGGGCGGGGAGAGAGACCGTTAACACACCTCGCGAAACTGGTCATCGCCGTGGAGCCGTCGGGCTCATCCCTCGCTCGGCAGCCAGCCGAGTCAGGATCGGTTAGCCTATCGCGTTGGGATCGCAAAGCGGATCCCGGTGTTTCCCCCGCCCTTGGTCACGACCACGGTATTGATGCCGATCGCCTGGCCTCGCCGATTGATCAGCGGGCCGCCGCTGTTGCCCGGGATGATGTTCGCATCCGTTTGGATGAAGCGGCCGTTCGGCTTCAATTCGACCTCGCGATCGAGGGCGCTCACGATGCCGGCGGTGGCCGTCTGATCGAAGCCCAAGGGGCTGCCGATGGCCATGAATGGCTCGCCCACTTGCAGCGTCGATGAGTCACCGAGTGGGATCACGGGCAAGTCGCCGGCCTCGATCTTGAGAAGCGCCAGATCCGCCACTGGATCCTGGCCTACGACCGTCGCAATCAGCTCACGCCCGTCGGCCAGCTTCACACGGAGCTCTGCCGTCTTCTCGATGACGTGTTGGTCGTGACGATGTACCCATCCGGGTTGACGATCAAGCCTGACCCCAAGCCGAGATAGATCGGCTTGCATGGCCTGTCTCGTTCTTGCGCAAAAGATGGCGCTGACCGGTCGCGCGCCCTCGTCTTGCACTCACAACGGACAGCGGCAATGCCGACACCCATCGATCTGGTCACGCGACCACCACAGGAGGAAGGAACAAGACACCCATGACGACTTCTATTCGAGCCACAACGATCTTCGCCATCGTCCTCACGACCGTCCTTGTCGGCTGCGCGCGCCGCCCGGCGGTGACGTCGATGGCGACGCCTGCTCCTGTCGGCTCTCCGGTCGCGCCCACTGTGGTCGTCATCGAAGAACAACGCGACAAAATCATCGTCGCCGAACGGCCCGAGCCTGCGGCGTTCTCGGACAACCGCAACGTGAAGCCGATTTACTTCGACTTTGACCGGTACGACATCCGACCGACTGACGCACAGGTGTTGGAAGTTGACGCGGCCTGGCTCAAGACGAACGACATGCTCATCCTCGTAGAGGGCCAGTGCGACGAGCGCGGCACCGCCGAATACAATCTTGCGCTCGGCGATCGGCGGGCGCAGGCGGCGAAGAACTACCTGGTCGCACTCGGCATCCCGGCCGGTCGCATTGGCACGGTGAGCTACGGCAAGGAGCGCCCGGTCTGCACCGAGCACTCCGAGGACTGCTGGGCCGCCAACCGCCGCGCGCACCTTGTCGTCAAGCCGCGTGGGTGATCGCGAATATGGCGGAGAACGCGACGAGCCCCTGGTGGCATCGGCTCGCGAGCATCGCGAAGGTCGTCTTCTGGGTGACACTGACCCTCGTCGTCGTCCAGCAGGTCTACGGCTCCTCTAAGCCCGACGCGACGCGAGCAGCGATGCTCGACCGGTTTCAACAGGAACGAAAGTCTCGGGTCATCGCCTTGATTCATCGTCAGGACACCGTGACGCTCTTCGGCGTGCCGGTGGGTAGCTCTATCAGCATCGAAGACTCCGAGGCCATCCTGCGGGCCATCCGCCTCACCCCAGAGGACCAGCCCATCAACGTGATCCTTCATACTCCGGGCGGGCTGGTGCTGGCCGCCGAGCAGATCGCCAAGGCGCTGGTCCAGCGCAAAGCCAAGGTGACCGCCTTCGTGCCCCATTACGCCATGAGCGGTGGATCGCTCATCGCCTTGGCCGCGGACGAGATCGTCATGGACCCGAACGCGGTCCTGGGTCCCGTCGATCCGCAGATCGGCGACTGGCCAGCAGGCTCGATCGTCAAGCTCCCCGAGCTGAAAAAACATGCCGTCATCAGCGACGAGATGCTGATCCTCGTGGACGTGGCGGCCAAGGCGCGGATCCAAGTGGCCGTGTTCGTCGCCGAGGTGCTGGCGAAGCGCTTGCCGAGGGAGAAGGCCGCAGCACTGGCCACGGTTCTGACGGAAGGACGCTGGACCCACGATTTCCCAATCACCGTGGAGTTGGCGCACCAGCTCGGGCTCCCTGTTTCTACCAATATGCCGCGCACTGTCTACGACCTTATGGACCTCTACCCGCAGGGAGGCAAGGGCCGGCCGTCGGTGCTGTACGTTCCCTTGCGCCCTGTGATGCCAAACCGCCGCGAGGCGCCCACGTCGCCGTCGGCTGCGCCGGGCGTCTCGTAACTCCCAGATCCCGGGTCGTCCGAAGAGACATGACCAGGTCCACCTGAGGCCGAGCCGGGTTCCTGGAAGGGAGCCCTGCTCAACATCTACTACGCGGGCGTTAGTAATGCACTTCGTGTTGTCCCACTCATGCTGGTACTGACGCTCGTGTTTCCTTCTTGCTAGCAATCCCCTATTGCGATTGGCCAGCACAGTCCGCGCCGTTGCGCTGTTTGAAGCAGCAAAGGGTGCACTGGTTTTGCTAGCGGGATTTGGTGCGCTGTCCCTCATCCATCATGATGCCCAGCGACTCGCTGAGCAGCTGGTTGGCCATTTACACCTCAACCCGGCCAGTCGTTACCCGCGCATCTTTATCGATGCCGCAGCACACCTCACGGATACTCGTTTATCGCTATTTGCTATCTTGGCCGCGGCGTATGTGTTGGCACGAGTTGTCGAGGGTTATGGCTTGTGGCGGCAGAGGCGATGGGCCGAATGGCTGGCCGCTGTCAGCGGAGGTATCTATATCCCTTTTGAGCTATACGAATTGTTCAACGGTGCCGCCTCGCTCTCCCTCGGTGCGTTGCTGATAAACATTTTCGTCGTTGGTTTAATGATCAATGCCTTACTTCGTGAGCATCCAGCAGAGCCGGTCAATGCAAACTAGCCGTTCGATGTCCATGGCGCCCGCTTCGGTCATGCCACCTTTTCGCCGCCAATCGGTAACGTGAACTGAAAGACAGCGCCGCGCGGCACGTTCGCCGTCGCCCAGAGCCGCCCGCCGTGGGCCTCCACGATGGAACGGCTTATCGCCAGCCCCATGCCCATCCCTTGAGGCTTAGTTGTATAGAAGGCCTGGAAGAGGCGGTCAAGACTACCCGGATTCAGCCCAGGGCCCGAATCTCGCACGGCCACCAGCACGCTCTGCGAGTCATCTTTGGCGGAACTGATTGACAACTCTCGGGGCGCAGCGCCGATTCCCTTCATCGCCTCGATGGCGTTGATCATCAGATTGAGAATCACCTGCTGTAATTGAATTCGATCGCCCAGAATCAGGGGCAGCTCATCTCCGAGCAGCGTCCGGAGTGACACGCCGTGGCCATGCACTTCGCTGCGCGCCAAGGCGATGACTTCAAGGATGGTTTCGTTGACGTCGACCCAGTCTTTTCGCGCTGGAGCTTTCGTTGCGAGCGCGCGAATCCTGCCGATGATTTCGCCGGCTCGATGGCCGTCGGCGATGACAAACTCGGCAGACTGTCGAGCTTCCTGCAGGTTCTGAGCCGCGAGCCAGTGCACGCAAGCCGTCGCGTTGCTGACCACGGCTGCGAGTGGTTGGTTGATTTCATGGGCAATCGAGGCGCTCATCTCTCCCAGCGCTGCCACTCGCGTGACGTGAGCCAACTCCGCCAGTGTGTGGTGCAACGCCTCTTCGGCCTGCGTACGTTCGATGAACTGCCCGATCTGGCTGCCTATCGTTGCCATCGTGTCGAGCAGGTCTCGGTCGGGCTGCCGTATTTCGTTGCTGAAGAACTCCATGACCCCCAACACTTCGCCGCCGAGCAGGATGGGAAATCCGAACGCGGCGTGCAACACTGCGCGCGCGGCGATCGGCGCACGCAGAAAGTTAGCGTCGCGGACGATATCGGGAATGTATGCGGGTTCACGGTTGAACCAGACTCGCCCCGGCAGCCCTATCCCGGGCTCGAACGTGCTCTCGCGGCTGGCGGCCTCGAATTCCGGGACCTCCATGGACTCTTTGTGCCACATCTCCACGCAGCGCAGCACACCCGCCTCCCGGTCGGTCCGCCAGAGCGCGCCCACGTCCCATATCAGGCACTCGCACACCGCCCGAAGTATTCTGGGAGTTGCTTCTTCGAGAGTCGCTGCCTCCGCGAGTATCCGTGTGACCGTATGTTGCGCCATGAGGCGCTGCTCGGCCCGCTTGCGCTCGGTGATGTCCTGCACGGTGCCGAACACGCGGCGGGCCCGGCCCGACTCGTCCCTCACCACATCGCCCACACTGCGGACGAACCGCACCTCCCCGGTGGGCCGAACCACGCGGTATTCCAGATCGTATCGACGCCCGCCCTGCACCGCCTCCGCCACGGCGACCACCCTCCGATGACGGTCGTCGGGGTGCAGGAGCTCCTGGACCTCGCCAAAGCTCAGGATGCGCTCCTGAGGCTGCAGCCCAAAGATGCGGTAGTTTTCGTCCGACCAGGTGTAGCGATTGGTCGCGAGATCGCGCTCCCAGTATCCGACGTGCGAGATGCGTTGGGCCTCTTCCAGTCGGCGCTCGCTTTCGCGCAGGTTGCGAAACATCAACAAGCTGGTCAGGGCGTCCTCCAGCCGTCGGCCGATCGCCTGGAAGAGCCGCTCTTCCTGCTCTGTCCAGGCTCGCGGGTACGAGCACTGGCTGAGACCGAACAAGTACGGTTGATCGCCCTTCGGGTAGAGGGCCATCACGATCCTGGACTGGATGCCCAAGCGCTTCGCCATCTTGGCCGGCAGGGGATACTGCGATCTCGGCCCGAGTCGCACGGGACCGCTCGACGCCCTCACGGTTCGGAGCAGGTCGGCCGTCTCCGCGTCCACGGGCACGTCGACGCCGATGGCGAAGAGGCCGGGAAATTCCGGGCGAGTACGCTGCATCTTCACCCCGGCCGAGACGGCCTGCGGGTCGCAGGGATAGGACAGCCACGCTCGATCGCAATTGAAGACCGACAGCACTCCGTCGAGCACATCACTCATCATCTGCTCGAGGTCGTTGGTTCCCTGAATGGCGCGGTTAACCTGATCCATGCTCTCCAGGAACCAGAGATGGGCCTGGCGCTCTTCCTCTGCCCGTTTGCGCTCGATCGCAATGCTCGCAAGATCGGTGACCTGTTCGATGACATTTCGCTGCGGTGGCATAGGACTTCTCGGCTCGCGGGAGTAGGTCGCAAAGGTTCCAAGAACCCGGCCGTCCGAAGCGAGTATCGGCGTCGACCAACACGCGCGGAGCCCGTGTGCTAAGGCCAGATCTCGATAATCGGCCCACAGTGGATCCCCGGCGATATCGGAGACAATGACCGGTGCTTTGCGGTACGCGGCCGTTCCGCACGATCCCGCGGCCGGCCCGATAAAGCCCCCGTCGATCGCGTCGATATAGCTCTTTGGAAGGCTCGGCGCTGCGCCGTGCCAAAGGCGATTGCCGTCAGGATCCAACAACAGAATCGAGGACAGAGAACCTTTGGACAGCTCCTCGACAAGTCGGCACAGGGCCTCGAGGATCATCGAGAGGGAATCGCCTTTGGCGATCATCTCGAGAAGCCGTTTCTCTCCAGCCAGCAACGCCTCGGCTCGCCTGCGCTCGTCTCGCTCCTTCGCTTCACGTAGCGCTCGGTGCACCGACGGCCCGATCCTCGAGAGTCGCTCCTTCAAGAGATAATCGGTTGCCCCGATCTTGAGTGCTTCGATCGCCACTTCTTCGCCCAGCGTTCCCGAAACGAAGATGAACGGCACGTCCGGACATTTTTGCAGGGCGATTTTCAGTGCCGACAGGCCATCGAACGAGGGAAGAGTGTAATCTGCAAGGATGATGTCAAAGCCACCCTGCTCGAGTGAGGCCAGGAACTCGTCCCGAGTTTCAACACGTTCCACATGAGAAATAATGCCTTCGCTCTGAAGGGCCGCGTGAATGAGCTCGGCATCGTTTGGGTTGTCTTCGAGATGAAGAATACGCAACGGAGGTTTCAGCGCTGCTTCCACTTCGATTCTCACCAAGTCTAGCTGGATTCCTTTTTTCTTACGCTTCCTGGTGGCGGCTCGTTGATGACTGCCCAGAAAATCCCAAGCTCCTTGATGGCATTGACAAACTCGTGGAAGTCTACAGGCTTTACCACATAGGCGTTCACGCCCAGCCGGTAACTCGCGACCATGTCTCTCTCCTCGCGGGAAGAGGTGAGCACCACCACCGGGATCATTCTCAGTTTCTCATCGGACTTGATCTGCTGCAGCACCTCCAATCCATCGACTTTGGGCAACTTCAGATCGAGCAGCAGGACCGCCGGGTTATCGCTGGTCCGCGTCGAGAAGTTTCCCCGACAAGACAGATAATCCATGGCCTCGGCGCCATCACGAGTGATCACGACCTCGTTGGCGAGGTTACGATGGCAACGTCGACGACGGCTAGGCCGTATCTCAGCACCAGGGATGTCACGCTCCGCGATGAAGTTTCAGGCTTCGACATACCCTTGCCTTCGTTTTGACACCGCACAACGTCCGACAGCTTGCGCTGCTGAGAACGCGCCGTCACTAGACCACTTTTGACTCTCTTCGGCAAGATCGGTGGCTAATCTCACCCTCCGGCTCCGCCGGGCCCGTTGTCTCGTCCATAGTCCGTTCGGTATCCTCTCGGCGTGACGCCCGTGACGGGTGGCATGCCCGTGCTGCCCTCGAAGAGGCGCGCAAAGTGGTACGGGCTCATGTACACGAGGGTAGCGGGCTCGGCGAGCCTCAAGTCTCGGTCCAGGTTCTGCTCGATGTACTCAATCACCCGCCGGACTCGGCACGAACAGGAGTCTGGGCGCGCCTGTCTGCATCGTCGTCATTCCCGTTTCCTTCCCTGTCGAGACTTGCGTCCGGGGCTTGACCTGCGGCCAGACTAATGTGGCAGGGCGGAACGTTCTACCCGACGTTGGTCGGGGGCCAGGACCCTACTTTGGTAGGGATCGATTCCCACGTGAGTCGGCGTTGTCTCCGACACGGCCCTCATTCAGGCCGGCCGCGGTGGCTCGGCCGGGCGCCGCTCGCGCCGCGCCGCCGCACGAGTGTGGCGGGGGTCGAGGGAGCCCGGATGGAGGCGACGGAACTCGTCGGCGGGCACGACTCGCACGACGCTCCCTTGCCCATCGAGGATCGTGACTGGAGCGATGTATTCTTCGTGCGAAGGAAGCCTGACAGCCAAAAGGTCCTTCATACGTCATTCCTCCCGTCTCAGTAGATTGATGCCTTTGGGAGGGCGATGCGGGGCAGCGGGTTACGATGTGTTCGCCTCTTTAGGTTGGGGGCGCGCCCTCCACGAGGCGGGTCGGCTCCCCATTCTCCTTTCGATCACCACCATGCCGGGCCCCACAGGTCCCAGTCCATGTCGGCCACGTGGGCCCCCCACGCCTCATCCACGGCGATCCGATGCTGGAGCCGCAGGTGCTGGTACTCCGAGTACTCCTTGGGCCCGCCCATGTAGAGGCACTTGCACCCGTCGGGATCGGCGTAGGTGTAGACGACCTTGCCGTCCTTGGTGTGACTCTCGAGCCGGTAGGGCGGCCTCGCAGCGAGGCGCTGCTGCCGTTCGGCCGTATCCGCGTGCCGCATCACGAACCCGGCTGCCGCCAGCAGCTGCTCGGTCGAGCGCGCTTCCGAACCGCGGATCGTCGCGCACCCCGCCAGCATCGTCGCCGCGGCAAGCGCGACTGACAGGACTGTTCTTCCCTTGCACCCGCGGTCGTTCATCGTAGACCCTCCAATTCATCTCTTTCGATGTTGTCGCGGCGGGCGCTGTCAGCAGGCGGGAGATTGCCGCAAGAACAGGCAAAGCCGGCCACCGGGCTCGGCATCGCCCCGCCCCGTCGATCAGCGTCAGCGCTCACGCGAGTAGCCCCGCGATGATGCCCGTGAGAAACACGCCGTCGAACGTGCCGGCCCCTCCGATCGAGACAACGGGCGCGCCCAGCTCCCCGATCCGCTGAAGGTTCCAGAGGTCGGCTCCGACCAGCGCGCCCATCGAGCCTGAGACGTACGCGACCGGAGGCGCCTGACGAAAGGCCAGGACGAGGCCCACGGCGGCCGCCGCAAGCGGGGGACCGATCATCGGCACCGCGATACCGACGCCGGGCACTATCTGCGCAAGGCTGTGGACGATCGCGGCAACGACAGCGATGCCGAGAAGCATGCGCCAGCGCACGCTCGAGCGAAGAAACAGGTAGAGGGACAGTATCAGCGGCAGAAGGGCGCCGCCCACGTTGATCGCGATCATCGTCACGCCGTCCTCCTGGAGCGGCGGCGCGACGTAGGCGCGCCCGAACACGACGACATTCTGGGCCGGCAGCAGGCGCTCGACGGGCATCGCGTACAGCGGAATATTCACGTGGCTGCCGAGCAGGGACAACAGCATGACAACGAACATGTAGCGGGCCGGCACGCCGATCTTCCGATAGGCGTACCTGAGGATTCCCAGCTCGACCACGAACACCAGGACCACGAGCAAGAGCAAGAAGAGGCCGAGCGCGAGCGGCAATGCGAGCGGGAAGATCATCGACATTGGGACGTGGCGCGTCGTGCCGTCGTCGCACCGCGACCTTCTCCGACCGGCAGCAGGCCTCTTTTTCGCAAGATCACGACAGCGGAAGGGAAGCGGCGGAGCGTCACAAGAGAGGACGACAGAGAGCCGCATGCCGATCAATGTTCTCGAGCTGAGCGACCGCACACCATCTCGACAGGCTCTTCGGGAGAGGATCTCATTGGCCCGGGTCTGGCGACTGCTCCGGCCTTACTGGTTCTCCGAGGACCGCTGGGCCGGGCGAGGGCTGCTGGTCCTGGTCATCGCCCTCACCCTCGGCGGCGTCTGGCTCACGGTGCTCGTCGCCCGGTGGAACCGGCTGTTCTTCGACGCGCTGCAAGAGAAGAACTACGCGGCATTCGTCAGCCTGCTCGGTCGGTTCGGCGTGCTGGCGGCCCTGTACATCGCGACCGCCGTCTACGCGCTCTACTGCACCCAGATGCTGCAGATTCGCTGGCGGCGCTGGCTCACCGAACGGTATTCCCGCGACTGGCTCGCGGGACGCGCCTACTACTTGCTCCAGCTCGAGCCATCGCGCGTGGAGAACCCCGAACAGCGCATCCAGGACGACATCGGTATCGTCACCAGCCTGACCCTGGATCTGCTGACCGGGGTCCTCAACTCCGTGGCGACCCTGGGATCTTTCGTGGTGATGCTCTGGCTCCTGTCCGGCACGCTGCCCCTGCGGCTTCCAGGTTTTTCGGTCGTGATCCCCGGCTACATGGTGTGGGTGGCCATCCTCTACGCGGCGCTCGGACCCGTCGCGACCCACCTCGACGGCCGGGCGCTGATCGGCATCAACTTCGACCTTCAACGCTACGACGCGGAGTTCCGGTTTCGCATGATCCGCATACGCGAAAACGCGGAAGGCGTCGCGCTCTCTGGCGGTGAAGCCGACGAGGAGCTGCAGCTGAAGGCGGCGTTCGGGAACATCTGGCGGACCTGGTGGCGGTTGATGAAGGCGCAGCGCCGGCTCACCTTCTTCTCGGCTGGATATGGCCAGGCGGCAACGATATTCCCGATCATCGTGGCG
>Ga0137377_10001603_pt1 | contig 16054 bp, 13 predicted proteins | sample SagtaG_22_FD_104815 | JGI IMG/M metagenome (GOLD analysis project Ga0137377, IMG submission 104815) | Vadose zone soil microbial communities from Sagehorn Ranch, Mendocino, California, USA - Sage2_L_40_16 metaG | ecosystem: Environmental > Terrestrial > Soil > Vadose zone | place: USA... | reverse complement strand
TGAGTTTGTCCATTCGCTCCTCCGTGGTTTTATTCAGTATATCATATGGTTTGCTTTGATGTAAATCAAAGCAGTCACGCATGAAGACCGGTGTGCGGCGGCATGAAGACCGGTGTGCGGCGGCATGAAGACCGGCGCCCGCCCCATGATGCCCATCCCCCATGATGACCGCAAGGGTCATCACTACTATACGCGGTTGTGCTCGCTTTGCTCGCAGATGGAGTGTTGCCGGGACAAGCGAAGCCGTATATAGTAGTGACGACCCTTGCGGTCGTCATGGGGGATGGGCATCATGGGGAATGGGCTAAACCCAACAAAATCCCCTGCAATACATCGTAACCGGACGTTGCCCCCATCGACAAGACCATTTGTATGGCTTGCTCAAGTTGGATCTCATCCTCCTGGCTCATTGCCTCCAACAGTACCTTCATCGGCCAGGCTACATTGCCCTCAGCTGCATAACCCAGCCAGCACTGACTAAGTATATGGGTTTGTTTTCGCGCTACCGCCATGATCTGTTGACATGCCTCACGTACCGCCAATGTCGAGCCATAGAGCAGCCATTTCACAGCCATCCACCCGGCCAGTATATCATCACCCGACGGCGTCAAACCATTTCCACGTCCACAGAGATATTGGGCCATTGTAGAAATATCTACGCTCAGCCTCAATTCCCGAATACGTTCTTGTGGGGGCCAGGGGAAGTGATGAGAGGTTGCCAGGTAATCTACTAGCCTCTTCCCATTCCGCCTCAGCGCCTCCACATCCAATTCCTCCGGTCTCTCAATATGAGGATTCCATTGTTCGCATAGAGATAGAGCCAATGAACAATCCACTGCCTCTATCACCAACCGCTCCGCTCCCAATAGCACAGGCATTCCAGGGCGTAAACTGGCGAAAAACGCTGTATCCGATGAGGTAGAGAGCTGCAAACCATTGGGCATACGCGGCGCATCAGCCGTATTGAGGGAAAGCATGAAAGCATTGGCAAAAAGAAGATTCGCCGCCGTAGCAAAAGCACTATGTACAAGCCCATGCTGTGGTATGCCCCTTATGGCGGTCCCTATACATTCGCTATAAGCAGAAACTCTCATAATAGGTCAAGGATGGGAACAAGCGCGTAGGGGTCCTTGTGGCTGCCCGCTGATGATAAGGAGCAAGGATGGTTGCACATCCATATAGCCTGTAATCATTCAACGCGTAACAACAAAATAAGCCGGAGATGTGACGACGCCGCTTCTGCCCCTACGCGATAGCCTGTAATCATTCAACGGGCTCCTGCGGCTCACTTATCAGGATACGGATAAAGCTTCCCAGCAACCAGAAGATCAACCAGTAAATGCCCATGCCAATTAAGGTGGTTAGCTCAAAGGCTTCATTGGCATGAAACGAAGGGTCATGAACGATATTGCTGAAAGGGAAAAGGACAATGCTGGTCAGAGCATACAGAAAATTCGCAAAAATGTTGGACGGGTCTGCTCCAATCAGCCTGAAGAGAAAACGAATACCTAGCGTCACCTCTAACACCACCAGGAACCAGCGCAGAAAATCGCCAAACTTACCTATCACGAATTTTAGGGTCTGACCGCTCTCATCCTCCTGCACCACCTCCATCTTCTCTTCTGTCTCAGCATGACCGCGCCCCATGTTCTCAGTGAGCGGTGGCGTTTGGGGTATCTGTTTTAAGGGCAGGTCTGGCATAACCTCGGTTGATTGGGCATTGATAGAATCGTCTGAATACGGATTATTGCGGCCCATCCTGATCACCTCCATAAAACCTAACGATGCGTTCGCTCTCAGCGCATCGTAGCTTCATCAATCTCCCTCGATTATAACATGCTTTGCCTCTACCTTCAAATTTGCGGCATGTGAGTGCCCCCGGCTTTAGCCGTGGGGAGTTGTCACAACGCTACGTTCTTCGCTTCAGTAACACCACACCCTGTGCATCAGCAATCTGCACATATTGGCCAGAGCGGCGCAGGTGATTCAGTTCATTGCTCACCACCACGCGGTCTTCGGGCAGAATCGCATTCAGGTCCACCACAATATATTGCACAGCACTACTCGTATCTTCACCACTATCGCTGATCGAAGGGAAAACCGCCAGGTGTTCCCGCTCGCTCACGTGGGGATTGATATTGCTGCTTGCTGAAACAGAGGCATTAGGCGGAATTATCGCCAGCAAGCGCTGAATCTGTTGTTCGCGGCTGCCTGACTCATGATCGGCCCAGAAAGCGTTAAGAGCCGGGGCCTCCAGCACCAGATTGAGGCCAATCATCAACACAATCCAGGCAAACATTAGCCATTGCAAGCGCAAGACTGGCATACTCCTGGCAAGTGGCCTCATCCGTTCGCTCAAACACCACCATTGCCGTTCTAACCACACCTTACATGCTCGATAGCGTCCTCGTATAAACACTTCCATGCGCACATACACAGGCATCTTCCTCACCCATGTTTCGATAGCCAGCAGAGCGACCATAATCTTCCGTGCCACGTTCCCCTGCACCAGTGGCTTTTCGACTTGCAACGGGAGATTCACTTTCGCCACCTCTTTGTTGTTCGTCTCGCCACACCAGAACTGCCAGATACGGATTAAGCGGCGGGTCCCGTGAATTGATGCCAGCATCACAAACGGAATAATAGCAGCGTTGTAGTGGAACACACCACTATACAACAAGGGATCGGTACTCAACAGATTTTCAGCCAGCCCAGGTAGAGCCATGAGGAACCATTCGGGAGCCAGTACACACACAAAGCCGCTACTACGGAACAGGCTCGCCAGATAGTACACACGGTCAAGCGTAATAAAAGTCGTAAACAGCAGCCAGGGGTGCAGGATCACATTCACTACCGCCTCGCCGGGCGAACTCCCTAACGCCTCGTATCGATACCAGAAGTTGTTATGCTGCGCGCCTGGATAAAAGTGCGGAATCACAATGCCAAAGGCAATAAAGCTCCACAGCAGCCCCCCCACCGTCAATGTCAGCCCTAACCGCGGTAGTTTGTACTTCCAAATCACAAACAAACCCAGGATCGCCACATAGAGTGGAATATCTTCCTTACACGCTGATGCCAGCACACATGCTACGATAAACCACCCATATCGCTTATAGGTGAGAGCCAGCACGGCATAGAGTAAGAGTGGCGTTGCCAGACTGATCGGGTGAAAATCGAAAATATTTAGTCCCAACAGAGCCGGTGATAGCAGATAGACCACCGTCATCAAGGGAGCCAGTAGCGGCCATTCCGGCAAATACTTGCGCGTTAAGAGAAAAATGGGGAAAGCTCCTGCCGCTAGAGCTAACGTCTGAAACACCAGTAGAATACGGGGATCGGCATGGAAGACGTATAACAAAGACAACAGCAAAATAATCGGTTCCACATGAATCGCCAGGCGTGTCGGTGGTCCATACCAGTCAGCCGCCTGATTGGTGAACTGAAACCACCGTCCATGAATGGTATTCCACAACACCTGATCCATGTTGCCCAGATCAAAGGCCGTCGCCTTAAAGGTATCATAGCGCAACACTGTTTGATGGCTCATCTCCACCGCATACACACCAACTACGACTAAGAAAAGCCACCACGCCAGTTGTTGTTGCCTGTGTATATCCAATCGGAACTGCTTTAGCATCTCTTCATCTAAATGTAAATAACTGCTTGCCAGATGCCTATACCAACCAGAAGCATAAAGGACCAGACGATCACAAACTCAGGCCATGTTCCTGTGCGAAACCGCCAGTGCGGATTAGGCGGAAACCCAAAGCGTTTCCGATTTGGCCATAAGAGCGGTACCCCACCTTCTGTTAATCCATCGGCAGCGATATGCATAATACAACCAAACAAGACCGCCGTGAACACTAAGTGTGAACCTCTCACGTATTGCGCCGGAATCGTGAACCCATGCTGCACCAACAGGTAGCTGGTCAGCTGCTCCAGGGCCAGAGCTAAAAACGAGCCAAGCAGCAGACCCAGTAAACTGTGAAAGAGCGTGCGATGGCCAGCAATATGCTGAATCTGCTTACTTACCCAACCGAATTTATGTCCCAGCGTACTATGAGCATTATCGATATCCGGCAGCAACGCCCCAAATCCTACCATAAAATAATACACTGCTTTCTTCACGATCAAGGTCAGCGGCACCACCTTTGCCAGCGTCAGCGGATCACCTGTTAAGTGTACCATACTATCCAGCACAACTCCTGCCGTCAAACCCACCAGTAGATGCGATCTACCTTCCATATATATACAACCTCCTCACAAACATAGATTTGTCTGCTGCCATTGTAGAGATATTTGTTCCAAATAGCAAGAGCAAGAGGTAACCTATTTGACAATCTGCCCTTTTTACGTTATAATTATGTCGTTTCACGATATAAAAAGGTGAGGACTATGGATTATACAGAAGATATCCGTATAAATGAATATCAAGCCCTGGCCGAATTTCGCTATCAAATTCGTAAATTTCTCCATTTTAGTGAGCAGATGGCTCGTGATGCTGGTATTGAAGCGCAACAACATCAGGTCTTGCTGGCCCTCAAAGGCTTGCCTGAAGGCAAACAACCTACTATTGGTTACGTGGCCGAACGCCTGCAACTCCAGCATCACAGTACAGTAGAACTGATCAATCGGCTGGAAGAGCGGGGGCTTGTCCGGCGTCATCGTGATGATGTAGACCAACGCCGTGTCCTCGTTGAACTCACGTCAGCCGGAGAAAAGATGCTACGAGAGTTATCACTGGCACATCGTAACGAATTAAAATTAGCTGGTCCAGCCCTTGTCCACGCTCTCAATGCCCTTTTGTATGATGTTACTCAGGATGAAAAAAACAAGATAAGTCCCGAATCATCACAACTCCTTTGGGGGGATGGGAGTAACTTCCAACGACACTTCGAGTAATGCACGCAGCAATGGCCTCGCACGATAAAAGTACGTTTTCGCGGTTGCTTCTGGTATGCTGAGCTTCTGTCCCACCTCGGAGAAACTCAGTTGAGTTGTATAGCGGAGCCAAACGACTGAGCGGAGTCTTGGTGGCAACGTTTGAATAGCCTCATGGAGGGATCGTTGTATTTCGTGTAACTCTACTACCTCCTCTGGAAGAGGATCGGGATCGAGGATAGCGGCGAATGGTGGAAGCTCCTCTTCATCATGGACTGCGGCCACCTCGGAAAAGCGAATTGGCCGCTTGCGACGCAACTCATCCGTACAGCGATGACGTGCGACCTGGAATAACCAGGCTTTGACTGAGCTGTCAGTTCGTAACGTGGGTAAAGACAGATACAATTGAAGAAATACCTGTTGTAAGACATCATCAGCCAGGGAAGCATCTTTCAAAAAGGAGAAGATAAAGCGAAAGATTGATGCGTGATAGCGATCGACCAGGATGGCAAATGCCTCCTGATCACCGGACAAGGCTTGTTGTATCAGTTCGCCATCCAGCATATCTAGATACGCCCCGCTTCTCCATTGTAGTGTTTGCATGAGACTCCTCCCAGCCGCTCTCGATGAGCTACCATCATATTTGGCACTCATTCCCTCAATCCTGGAAGCTCTTCTAGGGCAGTGTTCAGAAAGATTGGGTCTCCTCCACACTGAGGAACGGCTGAAGCATGCAGCGCTTGGGAGGGGAGAGCATCTTCTTTTCCCTTTTCACCTGACTCAAGGTTTCTGCACACGGCTGTAGGGTGACATGAGTATTTATCATATGCCCCAATATACTAGTATACTATACTTCTTCCAAAAAATATACCTTGTTACACAATGTTCAATGTTGAGAAAGAAAGAGCTTGACAACTCGCAAAAGTTAAGATATTATACTGAACAGGCAACGCGAAGGTTGCAAAGCCATCAGTGGGGTGTCGTTCAATGGTAGGACTGCCGACTCTGGATCGGCCAATTGGGGTTCGAATCCCTGCACCCCAGCCAAATTACGGAGAGGTAGATAACCTCTCCACTTTTGTTTTAGCGTGTCACAGTACGTTGTAAACCTCTAGCTTATTAGGAAAAGATGCATATGTCCTCAAACATACGCCGACTCACCACTCGCCTACTGGAGACAAGCCCGTATAATAAATGGGCACGTCGGCGAGATATTCCGCTTGCCATCCTTGCCTGGACGGCTGTCGTTGCCGTAGTTTTTTGGGCCGCAGGACATATCGTTCGTTCGCTTCTGCTCTTAATTATTGCAGCTTTGCTTGCCTACGCTCTGGCACCCGCCGTCAAGTTTTTGCAGCGTTTCATGCCACGCATCCTGGCCATTCTGATTGTGTACCTGCTCGTCCTGGGCGCACTTAGCCTGTTAATCTATCTGGTAATGAGTACGTCTATTGTGCAAGGACTTGCACTTGCCCGCTACATAAAACAACTGTTGACCCCGGCTGCCAATGGACAACCAACGCCACTGGAGCAGACCTTGATGTCCATTGGCCTCTCACAGGCACAGATTGCCGCTGGTCGTGAACAGATTATCCAGCAAATTGAGAGTATTGCCCGTAGTGTTATACCCATCCTGAGAAGCGTTTTTGACTTCATTCTGGATACTATTGTGGTAGCGGTACTTAGCATCTACTTCCTGATAGATGGAGCACGGGTCGCTAGCTGGATACGAGCGAATGCACCTGCATCACAGGAGCAACGGGTACACTTTTTACTGGATACGCTGGAGCGTATTGTCGGTGGCTATATTCGCGGTCAATTGTTCCTCGCCTTTTTGATAGGCATACTCGTGGGAGTAGGCATGGTCTTCGTGCAGCCTGGTTATGCCGTACTGCTGGGAGTGCTGGCTTTTGTGTTTGCCTTTGTCCCTGTACTCGGTACGTTCGTCTCAGGGGCAACCTGCGTGCTGCTGGCCTTGCCACGGGGATGGATATGGGCCGTTTGTGTCCTGGGCTACTTTGTCCTTATTCACATCTTTGAGGGAGAAGTGGTAGGGCCACGTATCGTTGGTAAAGCCATCGGACTTCATCCTATCGTCTCGCTCACCGCCCTTGTCGCTGGTGCCGAGTTGTTCGGCATCTGGGGTGCACTCTTTGCCTCACCGCTCGCCGGTATCTTGCAGGCCATGCTGGTCGCCGTGTGGAAAGAGTGGCGGGCAACTCACCCTGAACAATTCCCGGAACCGCAAGAAGAGGTCTATGAAGTCATAGAAGAAAACGTGGCTGATAAACCTCTTGATCCGCCAGATACGATGACTTCTCCTACATCACTGAAACAATAAGCTTCCACCTCCCCAACTCTGCTCATTCACTCCCTCACACATTCCCCATGCCCAAAATCATGAGTCGGCACACCTGACATAGTCTATAGACTATGTTAGATTTATGTATATGGTTTGTATAATCTTTGTATAACAACATAGAAGGATAAGTTGGATATGTCCTTGGTTATAATAGACAGCTCTCAAAACAGAGTTTCAAATGAAAGCTCAGGCGAGCAGAGTGAAGAAGTTGTAGAGAGCATGGGGCCAACAGCACCGAGCCAGCAGCAAATGCTGGTGACACGTGTCCTGCAAGGTGAACCGGAAGCGTTTAACGATATTGTAGCCCAATACGGTTCACTTATGCAGCGTACAGCTTATATGATTGTTGGTGACCGTGATATTGCTGAAGACGCTGTGCAGGATGCGCTGATTCAGGTGTGGCATCACTTACCGGAACTGCGTGAGGTAGGCGCACTACGCTCCTGGTTGATGCGTATTGTGGTCAATCAATGTATCAGCTTCAAGCGCAGAGTGGCACGTTCAGCAGCCTTTAAGCGCCAGTCACTTTCTGAGCAGGAGATAGAGATCACGGCGCGGATAGCCGATGATTATAAGGGATATATGGAGCGCAATTGGGATCTGGCAGAGGCCATCAACAACCTGCCTACGCGCCAGCGTATGGCCGTCGTACTGCATTACTATCACGGCATGACGCTGTCTGAAATGGCTCGGGCTCTCCAAACATCTGAAAACACCCTCAAGAAACGTATTCAGGCGGCTCTGGTCAAGCTGAGGCACGCTCTGTATGTCAATGACTTAGATGACATATATACTTCACGTTCACCAAAGGCATCTACAGGGCGACCACGTCTTGTTATGGCACCGGCATAGAAACGAAGATGGGCAGGACACGTGCCTCTCCATGCACCCTGCTCCCTTCCATACCCTCTCCATCACTGATGCCGAGCAGGGCTAACACGGTAGGAGCCACATCTAACACGCCTGGCTCCCTCTCACCCTCGACAATAGTTACATCGGGCGGTAGATTTCCTACAAGAAAAACGCCCTCAGTCACTCGTTGCGAGGAGGGAGGTCTCACTAGTTGCTTTAATTTTGTGGGAATAGGCAACATCTGTTGCGTATACAGCCAATCGCTGAGGTGAGGGCGGCCAGGCTCGTGCCACCTTTGCCCATAGCCGCTCACTACAACGAAAACACTCTCTTTTTCTATCACCTCACGCAACTGCCCGATGAGTGTATCAAAGAGATGGTAAAAACTCAGCAAGCGAGAGATATGTTTATTGCCCTTTGGATATGTCACTGCTTGTGGCGTGTCATAGAGCCATAAACATTGTTGTATAAAGTGTAAGGTATCTGTCTGCCAGAAGAAGATATCCCACGATTCTCGTTGTAAAAATTCCAGAGCCTGCTCTGCCTGCTGTAAAGTATAGGCTTGCAGTTCAGCACAGGTGCGCCTAATACTCCACATAGGACTACCTTTAGAAAAGGAAGAAACAAGCACGCAGGCGCGTTTTCCTACCTGTTCAGCGATATTCCAAAATGTCTCTGCATTATAAAGACTGGCCCATGCCGTCTCTACCTGGAAAGGATAGGGCGGTTGTAGCTCAAGAAACGGAGATTCTAACATAAGCAGACGTAAGTGCGGTAGAGAAGGGCCATAGATGCGCAATAGATCGGCATCCAATCCATCGATTCCAACCATCATCACTCGCGTCATACTCTTGCTCCTTCTCAGTCAACAGAACCACATGTCTCAATTCTATTATACATAGATAACAAATTTATATATTTCGCATCATCAACCCTTAACATGAAAAGCATATTACAACTCATCTACAACCATATCTCTACGCCAAACTCTACCATGCTGTGGCATAGTGGAGATAGAGTTGACATTATAGAATACGTCGGCAGTTATTGGCTTCCTCGCCGCAAGCTTAGGCGAGCTGTCGTAGGCAGCGAGAGGTTCTGAAGAGTCGTATTTGGTGTATGTGAGGTGGAGGGGGTTTGAGATGATCGTACAACACTGGCAGACGATCGTGCGACGGCGGAGAAAGCAAAGCGTGAGTCGACCAGGGGCTTGGAGCTTAGGCACAGCTGTTTGTTCGTTTGTATTGAATGCGGCTACCATAGTAGTGATTGCCCGGACATTGGGGCCTACGAACATCGGTGTGTATATGTTTGTCCTCTGGCTGGCAACAGCTGCCGTTCCGGCCATTGGTGTTGGTATGTCTACCGTCACGAGTCGCTACCTTGCCAGCATTCAAGGGCGTGAGGAGCCACGCCTGATCGCTGGCATCTTTCGTTTTGTTTGGCAACGACAGTATCGCAGCATTCTCCTGTATTGTTTCATCTATCTGCTACTGGCATGGCCTCTCTCATGGTTCTTTGGAGCAAAGGCACCAGTTCTGTTCTTGCTTCTAGCAGGTCTTTCTGCACTGCCGATATTGTTAAGCGGCGTGGCAAGTATTACATTACGGAGCTTGCACCGTTTCGATCTGCTGGCGGTCCTGCGCCTGGTCGGAGCAAGCACATCTCTGCTGCTCGTCTTCATGGCAACACAATTCCAGGGGGAACAGACGGGCATGTTTCTACTGGCATCCGCCATTACGAGCACGCTGACACTAATGATGGCCTTGTTTTGCATTCTCTGCCTATTACCAATGAAGCAGGCGGTAGAGCCAGGAATGTTGTTGCAAGATCGCCTCACACGGGGGCTGAGCAATTCACTACTGCTTTTCATTTTAGATAGCATTGTCTGGCAACGTAGTGAGATGCTACTGCTGGGACACGGCCATAATACTGCCGAACTGGGCTTCTATGCGCTCAGTTCGCTCATCAGTGCGCGAGTGATCGGGATTGCCCCGACCATACTCTCTACCTGCATACTGCCACTGCTATTGCGCTATATGCCGGGGCAGCACTACGTCAGCGCGGCAGATGCTTTTCTCAAAACATCACGCCATATCACTCTATTAGCTGTACCGCTCTGTCTGGGAGCCATTCTCTGCTGTCCCATACTTATCTCCTGGTGCTTTGGAGATGCCTACTTTCCTATAGTGACACCGCTGCGTATTCTCCTGGTCTCTGCTATGTTCGGCAGCGTTGCAACAATTAGCCTGACTCACCTTGCCCAAGGAGAGCGCAAACGCGCCCAGCTACGCCTGGGTATAGTAGCAGCTCTGATAAATATCCTGCTGGCAGTACCTTTGATTGCCTTCCTGGGTGTTACTGGTGCAGCTCTGGCCAGCGCAATTGCTCAGATTGTTTCCGCCATCGGTTCCATCTGTATCTGTAGAAAATTGATTTTGGGATAATTAAGGACGTTTACTCATGACCATTCGAGAAAAATCATCTCAGATAGCACTACCTCATGCAAAGATGGCACCACGTTTGAGCATCATTCTCTGTACCTATAATCGGCGTAATCTGCTGCTTTCCGCTCTGGCGAGCCTACGGCGGCAAACGCTGGCCTATGAGCAGTTCGAGGTAATTGTTGTCGATAATGGTTCCAGCGATGGCACATTGGAAGCAGTACGTATCTATGTGAGTGCAGGTATGCAACCGGGGCGCGAGTCACAAGATCTTTGGTACGTCCACTGCCTGTCGGAAAGGCAGAACGGTCTGGCGCATGCACGTCATACCGCTTTGCAGGCAGCAACGGGAGAAATTGCTGTCTTTCTTGACGATGATACCCTGGCTGATCCTTATTTCCTGGAACGCCTGCTTGCGGCTTATGATGAAAGCGGAGCCGATGCTGTTGGTGGGCGTGTCGAGTTACGCTGGGAGGCTCCACGCCCGCATTGGCTCAGCGATGATATGCTATATTTGCTCGGCTACTTTGCGCCTTTCGCAACCCGTACCCAGTTGCAGGAGGAGATGTTCTTTAGCAGCACGAGCTTCTCCGTCAGCATTTCCGCGTTACGCAGTGTTGGCTATTTCTCACCTTTTCTCAGCAAACGTCAACATCTACCGGCAAATATAGAGGTAGACGACCTGTGCCAGCGTCTGCATCAAGCAGGCTATGCCCTGTGGTACGAGCCGGAAGCGGTGGTTACCCATCGTGTACCCGCAGCTCGCCTGCAGCGTTCGTACTTTATGGGACGTGCCTACTGGCAAGGACGTTCGGAAGTGCTGGCCGAGTATGCCAACAAAGTATATAATGGGGAAACGCAGTCGTATAGAAGTGTCTTCCAATCTGTATTACCTGAGATGCGCGAACTGAGCTATCTGCTCTTGCTCCATCGCCCATTGCTGCGACTGGCGGGACGCTCTACCGATGAACGAATGCTGGCAGCGATGGCCCAGGCGCGAAGTTGGGGTCACCTGCGACAAAAACTCCAATTCCTTGAACATGCACCGCCCGAGGTCACCACTCCCGCCGTGTTGTTTGTGCGCTCCGCTGAAGATGATTCAGCCGCTGATCTGCTGATCCATGCGCTCAGCTCGCAAGATGTGAACTGTACGCAAACGGTTGCTGATATCCCTCTTTCCTGGCTCTGGCGTCACCGCACCTATCAGGGGCAGGCTATGGGTATTGTGCACTTCTATCGAGCAGGGGCCTTGCCCTTGACGGGCCGACAACGTCAGCAGCTATGGTTCCGGCTCTGGCTGGCACAATGCTGGGGTTTGCGTATTGTAACGACCGATACAGGTGGCTGGTGGCAAAGCACACGGAGCCTGCGCTCTCTTACCCAGCGCGCACTGGAACGCCAGTTGTTCTCTATCAGCGATATTGTGCTCAGCTCGACACGGCAGCCAGAGCAACTCTATCCCGATAAGAAGTTATGCCGACGAGTGCGTTGCCTGCCCCATCCCGGTTTTCGGGGTTATTACGCTCCGCCGCTACCACGTCAACAAGCCCATTGGCAATTGGGCTTGCCTGAGCAGGCAGGCTTTGTCTACCTGTGCATTGCCCAGCACCATACGGAGCGTGAGTTGATCCACCTGCTTGAAGCATTTCGCGAAGCCCAAGAGACAGCATTGCTGGCTGCTAATACACAACTTATAGTGGTCGGCTATGCAGCCGATAAAAAGATATCGCGCCGCATTCTTAAGTTGGGCGCCCTCAACTCCACTGTGTACCTCTGCGCAATGCCGCTTCATAGAGAAGCCATACCGCTCTACCTGGGTGCTGCTGATGCACTGGTGTTGCCGCATCTTTCCCAGCAAACAGCTGGCATGCTAGAAACAGCCCTCCTTGCCCTTTCTTATGGACGTACGATTGTAGCTCCCAGCCTGCCACGCTTCAATGGTATGCTCCCACCTTCTGCCAGCATTCTCTACGATCCCACGAGTCGCATCTCGCTGCAACAAGCCTTGCAGAAAGTGCAAACCCTCCGCTATGGTATGAACGAGAAAGAGAGCCAGACCTTCGATGCCGCAAAGAGTTGGGAGCATTATGGCCATCGGTTGCGCAAGCTCTATATACAACTGCTGAATCGGCCTTGAATATGTTATGATTAAGGCATGGCTATTCTAGTAGCGTTTCTTCATACTACCTATAAAGGAGTGTGTCACCATGATCGCACGCGACATTATGACGCGCACAGTTTGCACGATTCGTCCGCAGGCCAGTGCACAGGAAGCGGCCCAGCTGCTGAGCCAGAAGCGTATCAGTGGCTTGCCTGTGGTCGATGAGAACAGCAAAATTATTGGCATAGTTACTGAGGCAGACATTATTAGCAAGGTGAATCGAGAGGGCCTGCGCGTTGCAGACATTATGAGCCATGAGGTTATCACTGTCGATGAAGAAACACTTGTAAGCGACATTGCTATGCTCCTGACGGAGCGCAAGATTAAACGAGTGCCGGTTGTCCAGGATAACAAGTTAGTTGGCATCATCAGTCGTGCCGACATTGTGAATGCTGTGGCTCAGGGCCATTTAATTATTCGTCCCTGGTAGTATATGAGCGATGTGTGATGTAGAGACATGCTAGCAAGGGGTATGATGTCTCTACATCACACATCGCTCATACGAAAGTAATAGTGATGCTTGTTCATACAGGTAAATTGTGCTAGTATAACTGACAAAATCTTTCAATATCTGTGCTTATAGCAACAGAGATCATAGCAGAATTTTGATATGTATTTGCGGAAACATCTTAAAATTGACTTATACGATTTATGCGCACTTGGCATTATTCTCTTTGCCATCCTCTTACGCCTGATCCTCATTGGTGTCGGCTGGCCGCCAACGGATAGCGATGAAAGCACGATTGGTTTGATGGCTTTACATATCGCTTATCACGGTGAAACCCCCGTTTTTTTCTATGGACAGGGATACATGGGAACGCTCGAAGCTTATCTACCGGCCCTCCTTTTTTCACTTTTCGGGCCTTCGCTCTTCTTGATACGGCTATCTATGTTGAGCCTGGTGGGTCTTTTCTTTGTCAGCATGTATTTTCTCACCAGTCTGCTGTATACACGGAAATTAGCTATGGTGACACTTATCTTGTTGAGTCTGGGTTCTTCAGGCATCCTTTTTGTAGAATTGCGTGCTATCGGTGGCTATGGCGAGACGCTCCTGCTGAGTGCCTTGCTCCTGCTCATCGCCTCGTACCTGGCCCTCTCATTTCGCCCTGTCATGTCGCGTAAAAGACGCTGGTGGCGTCTGCTCGGCTATGCGTGCTGGGGCTATCTTGTCGGTTTCGGCATGTATACCGACCAGCTAATCGTTCCGTTCGTGTTGATGTCGGCTCTCCTGCTTTTACTCTTCTGCTGGCCCGATCTGGACAGCCTGGCGCCTACCTTCATCATCGCCAGCTTTACTCTAGGTCTGTTGCCTTTGTTCATTTATAATATTACCGAACTCCCCCAAGAGGGCACCTTCTATTATTTCTTGCGTGTCTACCGTTCAGATGTCACCGATCCAACTATCATCAGCCAGATTACACCCTTAAATAAAGTTGTCGGTGCGCTACTGGTCGGGTTGCCCAATTTAACGGGTGAAAATCCTATCTGCTCTCCTCAGAACTTGCCTCTTTTTGGGCTACTCAGTCCCACAAGCATCTCTTGTACCTTAATGCAAGGTAGCTGGTCCATCGGCTGCATCGTGCTGTGGGTCATTGCCGTAGTCATAACGGTTAAAGCACTGCGCAAACAACAGGTGCTTGGCAAACACGGTTTCAACCTGGAATATTCTGAAGCGAGACAGCTTACCATTCGCTATGTGGCACAACTGGCCCTGCTTGGAAGTGCCGCCCTGACCTTGCTGCTTTTCGCCCTCAGTCCTGTAGCCGCTTTAGACCCATGGGAAAACTCACGCTACCTGTTCTGCCTGCTAACGGCCACGCCAGCCATTATTGATCCACTACAAGGTCGCACATTCTTTTCCTTTATCGGCTGGCTTACGAGAAAACAGGTCATGCGTAACATACCACAGAGACAGCTCCAGGCTCAGACTTCGCTGACATCTCAAGATATTCAACACGAGCCTGATGCTCAGCAAACAGTCCACATAGCACCATCCGCATCACCGGCGACAACGACCTCCAGAATACACCTAGTACGCGAGCGGCTGGCTGAGATAGTGCGAGTAGGTATCCTGCTCTACATTTGTATAATGCTCGGACTGGGTGTCATCAATACCTTTACCCAGATTCCAAGCACGAAGGCCATGAATAAGCAACAATCTGAACTGATCTATAAATTGGAGCAAATCGGAGCAACACGTATTTATTCAGAATACTGGACGTGTAATCGTATCATCTTTCTGAGCCGGGAGCGCATCATCTGTAGCGTGCTCGGCGATACCCTCCATGGCGGCTACAACCGCTATCCTCCCTATTATGATATGGTGCATCGCGTGTCCGATGAGGCAGCCTACGTCTTACCAATTGGCTCACCTGTCGATATCAGCTTTAAGCGCAGGCTTCCTCATTTACATAAGCGATATCACCATATCTTTTTTGCCGGTTACGACATCTATCAGCCAGTAATGTAATGGATAGGCGGCTTCACCTACCTGCACATATCAACCGCTATAGATGGCGTTGTTGCATCCCATACAATATACCCTGTCTGGAATGCCTGTCGTAGGTAGGTGTGCGGTCCCAAAGCAGGGTCCGAAAAGGGTACAAGGGCTGAAGTGGGATATCCGTGACAGCCGCCCACGCCATGATCAGAGACCAGATACTGTGTCCAGACCCCACCATAGACCCAGTAGGGGGTAGTGGAGCCATCCGCTAACATAAAAGCCCCTGGGAGATATGAACCACCACCAAAGTCCTGTGTCCAACCAGCACCCCAGCGATGCATGGCAGCTGAACCACCATTATCTCGCGGCAATCCAACCACGTTCTCACCGCCCGATTGTGCGAACAAGGCCTGGAAATAGCCTGCCACCGTAGCATTCGGTGCGCCCATGCCTACCCATTCACGATCGAAACTGCCACTCGTCCAATCAGGAATAGTACAGGTGACACAGGCTACAAAGCTATCTGAAGTATTGGTAAAAGCGGATTGTGGCGGCAGTAACGAAGTGCCTAAACCTGGCAGGTAGTCATCCGTCCAACCACTGGTGGCATTTTGAGGATGAGCGGCAAAGTACCAAACATATTCCTCGTAAATCGAGCGAAACGGTGCTCCTGGATACCAGTGGCCGTAGACCGATGACGGTACATCATTAGGATTGTTCCCGTAAGCTCCGTTGTAGGCCCATACAGCAAAAAACCAGTCATTCGCCTTATATGGATCATTGGGATCGGTACTTGAGGCTACCCCGGCTGTCCCGTTCCAGGCGGTGATCAGCGACTGCACCCCGGTGCCGATATTGTAGCTCTGTTCTTGCTGAATTTTCGTGGCATCACTGCGACAATTATTGATCGCCTG
>Ga0137377_10001599_pt1 | contig 16075 bp, 10 predicted proteins | sample SagtaG_22_FD_104815 | JGI IMG/M metagenome (GOLD analysis project Ga0137377, IMG submission 104815) | Vadose zone soil microbial communities from Sagehorn Ranch, Mendocino, California, USA - Sage2_L_40_16 metaG | ecosystem: Environmental > Terrestrial > Soil > Vadose zone | place: USA... | reverse complement strand
CGCATATGTTCCTCCGCCCCATCGAGATCGCCTGACCACAAGAGGCAATTGCCTGCTCAAAATCCTGGACATCAAGCGTCCACGGGGCCTCTGAGCGTGATGGCTGCCATTGCAGACTCTGTCTGTCAACGTGCAGGAAATGGTCGGCGTCGGGAAGCACCTGCCGCAAGTGATGGAGCGCCTTGCGCAGATTCACATGCGCCTGGGCCTCGGTCGAATCGGGCCACATGAGAAAGGCCAGGTGAGAGCGAGCCTGGGGAGCAGTCCGGTGCAGCACGAGGTAGGCGAGCAACGATTGCAACCGGGGGACATGGACCGTCGTCACAGGGTTGTCGCCCGAAACCAGGAGGAAATCGCCGAGCAGATGAATACGGAGCGCAGGGATCACCAGGTGCCTCCTTCTCAATAACCCAGCTGGTACAGCGCCGTAGCCAGCACCGATGTTCCACGCACAGCATCCTCTAATGGTGTGTATTCGGCAGCGCTATGCGAGCGGCCCTCCACGCTTGGAACAAACAGCATAGCAGTGGGAACCCGGCGCGCCATCAACTCGCTATCGTGTCCGGCCCCGCTGGGCATAAGCCTCCAGGTGGCGCCGCAGGCCTCCGCCGCTGTTATCAACTTATGCTGGAGCTGGGAATCCATCTGCGCAGGTAAACTATTACCGGTAATCTCGATAGACACCGTGAGCCCACGCTCCTCCGCAATCGTCTCGCACCTGGTACGCATAGCCTCTACCAGCCTTTGCTTCGTGCCTTCCTCCGGGTGACGCAGGTCTATCGAAAAACGCACCTCCCCGGGCACAACGTTAATAGCTCCAGGCCTGACATCCCATTTTCCCATAGTGACTACCGCAGGTCGGCCTTCCTGCTCAACCATACGTGTAATCTCAATGGCCATCTGTGCCGCCCCCTGAAACGCGTCACGCCGCAGATCCATCGGTGTGGTACCCGCGTGGTCGCTTCGGCCGGTCACCGTAACTAACTGCCTATGAATACCGGTGATCGTTTCCACGATTCCTATATCGATCTTCTCATCAAAGAGGATTCGACCTTGCTCAATATGCAACTCGAGAAATGCAGCGAGGTCAGAGCGCTTCGCTTCTCGATAGCGCTCTGGAGATAAGCCTGCTGCTTGCATAGCCTCGGCAATACTTATGCCATCATCATCCTGCAGCGTCCCCGGTTCTCCGCCCCGGATCAGTCCCAGCATGGCGCGTGTCCCCCAATAGTGCGCCTGGAAGCGGCTTCCCTCTTCCTCGCATAACGCCACCATTTCCAGTGATCGTAGCGGTTGTCCTGCCTGCTCGCGCAGGGCCTGCAGCGCCACCAATGCCGACAGGATACCCAGTGCTCCATCGAATCTGCCGCCCAGTTTCACTGTATCAATGTGCGACCCGGTAAGTATCGTGCGCGTGTCGTCCACTGTACCCCGCAGCCGACCAAAGAGATTCCCTACGGCATCCTCGCGCACTTCCAGGCCCGCAGCGCTCATCCACTCAGCCAGTTGTTTACGAGCTTCCACCCATGCCGGGCTATATACCGGTCGCATAATGCCTCCCCCGGCCTGCAACCCGATGCTGCCCAGCGTTTCCACGTACCGTTCAACGCGTGATGGATCAATACGTACGTTCTTAATCATCTCAGCCAAATACATGCTCCTTTCTTCTAAGGAATCCTGTGTGTTTGATCTACTAGACTGTCAAGGTTGATTTGATAGGCGCAAATGTAGTGGCACTCCTTGCGAGTGCCAGGGACGGGGGGCCAGGCCAATCGCCCCTGGCACCCCACTAGGCCACTATGGGCTCATTCTTGCCGAACAACGCTGGATGTAGAAACTTATACCCGCCAGCTAAAATCTCAACCCGTCCTTAACTCGAACATCAACCTCTTGCTCTTGGCGCTGGCTGCCCACTCGCCTACAATAGCTACGGTTCTTGCTGCCTCTTGTTTCAGCGTGAGCAGGCCCGCTCAATGCTCTGCTCTGTCAGGGCAAGAGACGTGTGTTCAATTGTATAGTATAGCAAAGTGAGGGCTTTATATGCATCGCACTAGACGCTCCAAACGTAATTTCATCCCTTTCTTGCTCAGCCTGGTTGCCCTGGTAGGGGCGGTAACACTCAGCGTCAGCTTGCAACAGCATCCGAGCCAGGCCCATGCAGCTACAGCGAACATCGATGTCAGCCAGCGGCCGGGCAACGAGTCTGAGGAAACGGTGGCGGTCAACCCGACCAACCCGAACAACATCGTGATCGTCACAAACGTAGACCATCCGGCGGCCGGGTTGTTCGAGGGCGTGAGCTTCGACGGCGGCTCGACCTGGACCACGAAGCTGATCGCTGACAACGACAACCTGGGAGACGCGTGTTGCGACCCCAGCCTGTCGTTCGACAGCTACGGCAACCTCTTTCTGACCTACCTCTACAACATCGAGGACGAGGTCCCCATCGCCCTCAGCACCGACGGCGGCCTCCACTTCAACCGCATCGCGAACATCGCGAAGCCGCCGAAGCAGAGCCTGTTGGCGAGCGGGGAGCGACGCGGCCTGTTCCGGTTCGTCGACCAGCCGACGATCACGGCAGGCGAAGGCGAGGTCTGGGTGGTGTTCAACGGCGGAGGTCCGATCGTGGCCACAGGAGCACCCGTAACGGGACTCGGGCAGGTCGGCGGCTTCATCACACCCGAGGTCGTCCCTGGCACGAACAACTGCACATACGGTGACGTCTCAATCGGCCCGAAGGGTGAAGTCATGCAGGTCTGCACGCTCACCGAGAGCGGGCAAGGTGGCGGCAAGCTTTTCGTGAATGTAGACCCCGACGGGCTGGGGCCGGCCGGCTTCGGCACGCGGGTATTCGTGACCGAAACGCACGTCGGCGGGTTCGACTTCATACCGGCGCAGCCCGATCGTTCGGTCGACGCGGAGCCTGGGCTCGCCTGGGACCGGACTGGGGGCCCTCACAACGGGCGCGTGTACTTGGTGTACACGCTCGAGCAACCTAACGAGAGCAACAACATGGATATTTACGTTCGCTTCTCGGATGATGACGGCGCCACGTGGAGCGGCCCGGTGCGGGTGAATGACGACCACACGAAGAACAGCCAGTTCCTGCCGAAGATCTCGCTCGATCCAACCACTGGGAACCTCGCAGTGGTGTGGTACGACTCCCGGCAAGACCTCGGCACCGGTGGACCCGGCGACACCGACGGCGTGCCGAACGACGACGCTCAGTTCTGGGGGGCATTCAGCACAGACGGTGGGCAAACGTTCACCGCGAACATCCAGATCAGCGCGGGCACGTCGAACTCGCACGATTCTGGGAACGCGATCGACTACGGCGACTACACGGGGCTGTCGTTCTACGGCGGGAGCGCCCATCCGGCGTGGGCCGACAACTCGAACAGCACGGGGAACAACCCGGACGGGACCTTGCATGGGCTGGACATCTACACGGCCTCGGTTGCGGCACCCTAGTGCTCAGTCTCCATTGGTCACAATGTCGGGGGTCCATGTGCCTGGAAACATATGTTTCCAGGCACGAGAGCACCACGGACGCAGCCGTTCCGCTTTGAGCCAGCGACCGATGGTACTGGCCGAAGGTGCCAGTCCCTGCAAGCTGCTGGCTCGCTAGAGCCGTGCCAGATTAGCACGGTTCATGTAGATTAACACACTAATCCGACCATCGTCGATCATAGCTTTCAACACAAGTTTCCTGCTATCGTCAAACTCGGAATGGCTCTATGGTAGCTGATACTTAGCAAATGATGTGTCAAGCATGATATCATTACTCAGTATGTTTTAAGAACAAAGAGCAATGTTCTCCACATAGCTACTCAGGAGGAACCACTTAATGAAAGCAGTGTTATGTAAAGCCTATGGCCCACCCGAAAGCCTCGTAATCGAAGACATCGAGCCGCTTAAGCCGGGGAGAGGCCAGGTGGTCATCGGCGTGAAAGCCTGCGGCGTGAATTTCCCGGATACGCTGATTATCCAGGGCAAATACCAGTTTAAACCGGCCATGCCTTTCTCACCGGGCGGTGAGGTCGCTGGCATCGTCAAAGAGCTCGGCGAGGGAGTGGAGCGTGTCAAGATCGGAGACCGGGTGATCGCATTCACCGGCTGGGGCGGCTTCGCCGAAGAGGTCGTCGCCGACGCGGCCCGGCTGATCCCCATGCCAGGTGGAATGGACTTTACCACGGCAGCCGCCTTTGTGATGGTCTACGGGACATCCCATTATGCGCTGAAGGACAGGGCACTGCTCAAGCCAGGAGAGACACTTCTCGTGCTTGGAGCGGCAGGTGGAGTAGGCCTCGCAGCAGTGGAGCTTGGCAAGGTAATGGGTGCTCACGTGATCGCTGCCGCCTCGACAGACGAGAAGCTTGAGGTATCCAGGCAGCACGGGGCAGACGAGATCATCAATTACACTACCGGGGATTTAAAAGAGCGTGTAAAGCAACTTACCCAGGGAAACGGTGTTGACGTGGTTTTCGATCCTTTAGGAGGCGATTACTCAGAAGCGGCATTACGCGGTATGGCCTGGGGCGGGCGCTTCCTCGTAGTCGGCTTCGCCGCGGGCGACATTCCCCGTATCCCCCTCAACCTCGCGCTGCTCAAAGGCTGTTCTATTGTCGGCGTATTCTGGGGCGCTTTCACAGAGCGTGATCCCAGGCGTAACCAGGAGCATCTCCAGGAACTAATGACCTGGTTTCACGAAGGCAAAATCAAGCCGCACATCTCAGCCAGCTATTCACTCGAGCAGGCAGCGCAAGCACTGAATGACATGATGGAGCGCAAAGTGCAGGGGAAGGTAGTGCTGGTGACGAGTGCGGAGTCGTGAACAATGGTTTTGACAGTGCTGGCGGGCACGCCTGCCAGCACTGTCAAAACCGTTGTTCATAAGTACTAAGCATCAGCAACGATTACTTTGACCCCATCTGGGTCCTCAAAAGTGCCTGGAGTAAGCCCCGCACGTGACATTTCAAAGAAATCCAGCCCGTACACGTCCGGCTCCAAACGGCTTGCATTGCGGCCTGCCCATACATTTACGCCAAGGTGGTGATGGTAGCCATCCCACGAAAGAAACCGTGCCTGGTCGTACATGCCGACAGTAAGTTCCATGCCAAAGTTCTGATAAAAAGCCATGCTGCGATCAAGGTCACCTACATTTAGATGCATATGCCCGAGGCGTGACTGGGCAGCAAAGCCCTCGAAAGGTCCGGCCTGCTTCAGAAGTTCTGGTGCATTTAAGGGCTGTGTGTCCATACTGATCTGGCCATTCTCCCAGGCCCAACTCTCTCGCGGCCGATCAGCGTATACCTCGATGCCATTCCCCTCCGGGTCGCTGAGATAGAGCGCCTGGCTAACAAGGTGATCCGACGCGCCTGCAAGAGGTATACGCTGCTCCAGGCAGTGCTGCAAAAAGGAACCTAACTCAGCCTCGCCAGGCAGTAGCAGGGCAAAGTGGTACAGGCCAGCCGTATGCCTGGGACGCGGGCGACCACCCTCTAGAACACGCAAGCTGAGTACCTCCTGCTTCCCAAAACCGAGACCAGCTTTTCCCTCGTTCCTCTCGTCTCTAACAAGCACAAGACCCAGGCGCGTATAATAGTCCAGGCTGGCAGGCAGATCCAGCACCTTCAAACCCACACGACGCAGCGGCCATTTTTGTGCTAATTCATCTGTAGACATATCTATCACTCACTCTCTTATTTGATTATGCACGTATCACAGTACCTTCCAGACTTGCGCAGTTTTGTCCCAGGAGCCAGAAGCAAGAAGCTTGCCATCAGGGGACCAGGATACCGACCGCACACTGGCGGTATGACCCGTATAGGTATAAACATGACTGCCATCGCTAGCATTCCATACCTGTACGGTTTTATCGCCACTGGCCGAAGCGATATGCTTGCCATCGGGGGACCACGCCACTCCATAGACAAAATCTCTATGACCTGTATAGATAAACAGTTGACCGCCATTCGCCGCATCCCAGACCTGCACCGTCTTATCATTGCTGGCTGAGACGATGCGCTGTCCATCGGGCGACCATGCTATGGACCACATCGAGGTGAAATATAATTGAAACCTGTAGAAAAGTTCTCCTGTTGCCGGATCCCAGACCTGCACCGTTCCATCGCCTCCTGCTGAAGCGATACGGGTGCCATCGGGCGACCACGCCACAGCAAAAACATGATCTGTATGGCCACGATAGATAATCTTGTGACTACCATCAGTAGCATTCCAGATCTGCACGGTCTTATCGCCACCTGCCGAGGCAATACGCCTGCCATCGGGTGACCACGCTACCGACCATACCCAGTTAGTATGGCCGCTATATGTATAGTAGTGATCGCCAAAAGTGGGATTCCAAACCTGCACGGTTTTATCAAAACTTGCTGAAGCGATACGGTTGCCATTGGGCGACCACGCCACAGTATAGACCGAGTCCATATGACCGTTATAGATGTTCAGGTTATCTCCATTTAGCGCATCCCAGACCCGCGCGGTGGCATCACTGCTGGCCGAGACGACACGCCCTTCATGAGGCGACCACGCCACCGACCACACCCAGTTAGTATGGCCGCTATATGTATAGAGCGGGGTTGTCTGGTTTAGCGGAGGAATGGATGGCTTTTGCTGGTGCGCAAACAAGGCAAGGCCACCGCCGAGCGCGCCCACCGCCGCCGCTGCAACCAGGCCCAACACGACGTTGCGCCTGGAAATACCCTGGCGCTGTTCAGGTAGTGCCGGTGGAGTTGTCTCCGACCGCTTTGTTTCGGGAGTCTCTACTTCAAGTTCAGGAGTTTCGTTTAGTAGAGACATGGCGGCAGGCAATGGAGACGACATGCTTGGTACTGTGACAAGGCTTTCAGAGGGTGATTCTGCGTCCGCTAAAACGATTGTGCTTGCTGCCCCTGATGCCTGGTCCTCAGAAGCGGAAGTACCAGTCATGGCAGAAGGAGACTGCAACGCCTGGCCGGCAGCCTGCTTAAGAGCATCAGCAAAGGCCTGGACTGTGTCAAAGCGTTGTTGAGGGTCCTTGGCGAGGGCTTTCATGATTACCTCTTCGACACCCAGGGGAAGCGTCGGCACCCTCTCACTCAATGGTGGGGGAGAAGCCATTGTGTGCTTGACAGCAATCTCAGGAAATGACCCTTGAAAGGGGCGAACGCCGCTAAGCCATTCGTAGACGACAACGGCAAGAGCATACTGATCGCTGTTGGGAACCGCATTTGATTGAATCTGTTCCGGGGCCATGTAGGCGATGGTACCTGCCAGGTCTTGTATACCCTGAGTGCTATTAGAGCGTGAACTTTGCGCTACCAGAGCGATACCAAAATCACTGAGCAAGAGCTCGTTGCGCCGACCCAGCAGCATATTCTCCGGCTTGACATCGCGGTGAATGACTTTTTGCTCGTGAGCGTATTCCAAAGCATCTGCAACCTGCATGACGTAGTTAACGACAGTTGCGAGAGGAAGTGGAACGCCTCTGGGGTGCCGTTTGCGCAGGGTTCCGTTAGGAGCATAGTCTACGACCAGGTAAGGGACTGAATCCTTCACGTCAAATTCAAGCACACGCACGATATGGGGATGCACCAGGCGCGCAATAGTGCGCGCCTCAGCTAGAAAATGATCCACATCTTCGCTGGCTAATCGAGTATGGAGCACTTTGATAGCCGCCAAAGTATCCAGGTAGATATGCTGGCCCAGGTAGACTTCGGCGAAACCGCCCTGTCCTAACAAGCGGATCAGGCGATAATTACCAAGCTGCTGCCCAGCGCGATCTGCCATAATCGTCTCCTTCATCCACAGGTCGACCACCCCATTCGGGATTCCGTCTCTGTCATTGTAGAGAATCTAAATAAAGTACGTCAAGGGGGCGCATTCATTCACACTCGCAATCAGCCTACAACTATTGTTTCACCCCGTTTGCACTGTTAGATATCTTTTAACGCAAATTGATCCATACCGTCTTGTCTTACTTATTATCTTAACGAAAGGACCAGTTCTTTTTATTTAGCATATCACAAAACCACACCAGGAAGCCCCGCGCCTTTACTAAATCAAGTACCTGTTCAGGACTGCTCGACACCTGGATGTCCTGTTCCTTCGTACGTAATGGGTACGGATTTGGCAGCCGACGGCTGCCAAATCCGTACCCATTACGAAAAACCGTTGCGAAGTGCCGCAGGCGCTGAGGAGTCAAGAAGAGAGAAAACCTGAATAGCTACGGCTATGCTTGTTTGCGTGCGGTTTGTTGACCTGGAACGATCTCACATGGTACGATATCTCCACCATGGTCAGTACCATGTGCAACAAACGCCTTTTCTTTTGCGTATTAGATAGATCGCTCGCCTGGCAGCACGACAGTAACGCCTATAGGCAGGCGCTGCTGCGCTTTTGTGAAACTATTCATCACATCTGCTGTCCCATACTAAAGAGGACCAGCCATGGGTTTGTTACGTCTTGCCGTACTCGGCACTCCCGAAGTGTTTCATGACGACCAGCACCTCGCGTTTTCCTTGCGCAAGGCGCAGGCCTTACTGCTCTACCTGGCGGTCGAAGGAGGCATGCATCCGCGCAGCAAGCTTGCCGCCTTCCTATGGCCCAACAGTGATCCTCCCGATGCTCGCAAGGTCTTGCGCAATGTCATTACCTTGCTGCGCAGGCTGCTCGACGACCCCGGCTCCTCTGCTTCCCAGCACACCCATCTACTCAGTCAGGGCGATCTGTTCGGCCTGGATCCGCATACCCCGTTGGAGCTGGATCTCGATGTGGTGCAGCACGCCTATCAACAAGCCCAGGGGCTCTCCACAGTCCTCTCTGAACCGCAGCGCGCCACCCTGGTTGCGAACTTCCAGCAGGCCCTCTCGCTGGTGCGCGGCCCGTTCCTCGACGGCTTCTGGCTGCGCGAGGAAGCGCCCTTTGACGAGTGGATTGAGCAGCAGCAGCAGCAGTGGCAGGTGCGCTTGCAGCTGCTCTGCGATCGGCTCTCCTCCTGGCAGGAGGCTGCCGGGGAGCAGGAGCAAGCTATCGTCACCCTCACGCGCTGGCTGGCGCTCGATCCCCTGCAGGAGGAGGCGTACCGGCGCCTCATGCGCGTGCACCTGGCTCTGGGCGATGCAGCCGCCTCCCTGCAGGTCTACGGCACCTGCCGGGCGCGGCTGGCCGAGGAGTTGCAGGTCGAGCCTTCGGCGGACATCGTGGCCCTGGCGGAGCACATTCGCGCCACCACGACTGGCCGCCGCGGGAGCCCCCCTGCTCGTCCCACCACAGCCACGGCGACCCGCGTGCCGACCAGCGAACTGGTCGCCCCACTCGTCGGACGGGCCGGGGCTTTCAGCCAGCTCGTCACTCATTACCAGCAGGCGCGGCAGGGCCAGCCGCAGGCCGTGTTCGTGATGGGCGAGGCCGGCATCGGCAAAACGCGGCTGGCCGGCGAGTTTGTGGCCTGGGCCCGCGCTCAGGGCGCCGATGTGTCGAGCGGGCAAGTCTTTGAGATGGGGGGACGGCTACCCTACCAGCCGCTGGTGGAGGCCATCAGACCTCGGCTGGAGGAGGAAAACGCGCCGGAGGACCTGCTGGACGATCCGTGGCTGGCCGAACTCTCGCGCATCCTGCCCGAGCTACGGGTGCGCTACCCCGATCTGCCCGCCCCCACCGAAGATGAGCTGGCGGCAAAGCTCCAGCTGTTTGAAGCGGTGGCGCGCCTGCTGGACGCCCTGGCACAGCGCGCGCCGCTGGTGCTGCTGCTGGATGACCTGCACTGGGTGGATGGAGCCTCCCTCGACCTGGTGCGCTACCTGGCACGCTACTGGAAGAGCCATGGCACGCGTGTGCTGCTGCTGGGCACGATGCGCCGTGAGGGGCTGGAGCCAAAGTCGCAGCTTGCCGCCCAGCTCTCCGACCTGGGACGCGACCTGCCGCTCACGCAGGTGACCTTGCAAGCGCTGAGTCAGGAGGAGACCCTCCAGCTCCTTGAGGCCATCGCAGGCGAGGGGGACCACAGCACAGCACTGCCCTCCACTGCAGGGACAGTGCCATCACAAGCGTCGGCGACGCCGCTGGTCGCGCTGGGCGACTTCCTGTTTGCGCATACCGGCGGGCAGCCGTTGTACTTGCTGGAGACGCTCAAGCTGTTGCGTGAGCGGGAGTGGCTGGTGCCACGGTTAGGTGCTGATGGCACCTGGAAGCTCGAGCCGACCGGGGATATGGCCGCAGCCATCGCACAGGAGCGGTCCTGGCGCGAGCTGTTACCGCCGTCAGTGCGGATGATGATCCAGGCGCGCCTGGCAAAGCTGTCGCAGCCAGCACGCCAACTCGTGATGGCCGGTGCCGTGCTGGGCACCCAGGCGAGCGCGAAGCTGCTGTGGCAGGTGGCTGATGTGGGAGTGCAGGCCGGTGTCGAGGCCCTGGAGGAGGCCATCAGCAGCGGGATGCTGAGCGAGGGAGAAGCAGGGGGGGGCCGCCCGGGCAGCTATCGCTTCGCGCATGAGCTGGTGCGCGATGTGGTCTACACCGAGCTCGGCGAGGCGCGCCGGCAGGTCCTGCACCAGCGCGCCTTGACGCTCCTCCAGACAGAAGGAGTGCGGGCTTCCGAGCTGGCCTATCACGCGCTGCTGGCCGGACACGTCGAGGCAGCCTCTCGCTACAGCGCGCAGGCCGGGGATGAAGCGGTGGCCGTCTTTGCGGTCGAAGATGCCATCGGGCACTACGAACAGGCGCGCTCCTTGCTCCAGGAGCACCTGCTGCAGAGCGTGCTGGCGACCTCGGAGGTCGAACACCTCTATGCCTATCTGGGGCGGGCCTATAGCTTCCAGAACGCCTGGCAGAAGGCTCAAAAAGCCTATGAAGAGCTGTTAGCCTATGCGCGGCAACAGCGTCTGCTCCGGCTGGTCAGCATGACGCTCAACCGCCTGGCGATCCTGGCGGTCCAACAGTCGCATGGCAAGCCACAGGTGTATGCGCTGCTGAAGGAGGCCTGGCAGATAGCTGAGACCAGTCACGATCAGCAGGCGCTCGCGGAAACGGAGTGGAACTTTGCCCAGGTCACAGCTTTCGTGTGGGGGGATTCTCCAAAGAGCGCCTTGGCTCATGGACAGCATGCCCTGGAACTGGCACGAGGCATATATGACACGGAACTGGAAGCAAGAAGTCTCTCCTCACTTGGATTCATCCATCTGCTGGGAGGAGACTTTGAGGAGGCCATACACTGTGAGGAAGCGTCTCTGGTGCTCTACGCAGCACTGGGCAACGAGCAGTCCGCGTCGCGGGAGCTTTCAGTTGCACACTTTATGAGTGGCGTTCCGCCCACACAACCCTTGACCAATCGCGCATCAGAAGCCATGTGCTGGGAGCTACTGGCTCTCGCGCAAGTGCATACTGGGCAGGTGCACAACAGTATGCGCAGTGGCCGCATAGCGCTCTCGCTCGCGAGCGAGAGCAAGAACGTCTGGACACACGTCAATAGTACGCACAGCCTCGCGTATGGCTTGCTGGAAGCAGGGGCCTATGAAGAGGCGCTCGTGCTCACGCAACAAGCCGTCACGCTTGCGCGGACCTTTCCTCTGAAACTACTACTCTTGCTTATTCTCGTTGCCCTGGGGAGTATCTATCAAGCCTTGCAGCAGTGGGAAGAGGCACAGGCAGCCCTCGAAGAGACTTTAGCCGTGGCAGAGACGATAGGCTTTAGATCAGCTCGCGCGCTCGCCCTTTCGCGGCTGTGCATGAACTGTGCCTTGACAGGAGAGTGGGAACGAGCCTACCGCTACGCCTTGGAGAGGATCACCCTGCGCAAGCAGCGCATGAATGCGGCATTGGCCCCGCTGGATTTCTACCGTCATTATGAAACGGAGGCCTTACTGCGTGCGGGAGATGAGAGCCAGGCGAAAGCAGAAGTGCGCCAACTCGAGGAAGGTCTTGGCCCCTACCAGCGCTTCCGCATCCCCTACCTGTGGTCATTGGCAGTGCTGGCCACCCGGGAGGAGCATACAGAGCAGGCCATCAACCACTTGCGCGAGGCCGCCCGGCTGGCAGCAGACATCGGCTTGCCAGGAGAACGCTGGCAGATCCAGGCGATGCTGGGAAGATTGTATGAGGCAGTGGGCGAGCCTGTGCAAGCACACACAGCCTTTGCTGAGGCAGCGAGGATCATCCAGGGGCTGGCAGAGAGCATCGGGGATGAGACGCTGCGTTCGCGCTTTCTGGCTGCTCCACAGATCCAACAGGTGTTGCAGCACGCCCAACGCCTCGCCAACCAGGTTCCGCAAGACCATGCGTAGCAGAGCGGGCATTGAGCTTCTCCAGGATGAAGTCGGCAAATTCACGAATGTGCCATTCGGATGGCACGTAGACACCGCCGGCTTTGAATGCCCTGGATGTTACACCTTGCTGGGCCATTTCGCACACTTCCCAGTCCTGCTTGTTCACGATGTCGAAGAGTTCGACGGCGTCCATGAGGTCAAAGTTTGGCCAGCTCATGACTTCCGGGTCGAAGAGCCAGTCGCAGACCACGCGTGAGCGGTCGGGACCTTGCGGCCATACCGTATGGACAACGACGTGATCATCCAGCAGGTTGAGCAGTATATTGGGCAGCAGCACCTCACCATAGTAGCGACGCAGGTCTTCAGAATGCAGTCCCCTGAGAGGTGGGCGGCTGGCCTTGCCACTGATGGTGAATGCTTCGGCATTCTCGGCATATGTAGCTGCATCGCCATTGCCGTAGGTCTTGCCCGAGCGGAATCCAGGAAGTAAATCACACAGCTCAGCGTGCATAGGAGCGCAGTGATAGCACTCCATGAAGTTCTCGATCAGCAACTTCCAGTTGGCCTGTACATCATAGGTAATTGTCTTACCGATTTTCAATTCCCCAACTCCATAGCGAGCGAACGGCTTGTAGCTGCCAAAGCGCCGGATGATCTGATCGCTGAGCTGGGCATCAGTAGGCTCGGGATTGTCAGACAGGTTCAGCCAGATAAAGCCTTCCCAGGTGTCCAACGCCACTGGCAGTAGTCCAAACGCGCTGCGGTCGAACTGCACATCACTCATTACGTTCGGCGCGCCAATCAGTCGTCCATCAAGTCCATAGGTCCAGGCATGGTAGCGGCATTGGATTGAGCCTTTCAGTTGTCCCGCAACCTCTGAGCATAAGCGAGCGCCCCGGTGCCGGCAGACATTGAGGAATGCATGGAGTGCGCCGTCACGGTTACGGACTACAATTACGCTTTCCTTGCCGATAGTGACAACCTGGTATGCACCAGGTTTAGCAGGGATGCTCCCGGCTCGCCCGGCACAGACCCACATATTTGAGAAAATTTTCTCCTGCTCTAGCTCATAGATCTCGGAGTCATAGTAATAACGGCCAGGAAGAGTCGAAAGAAAAAGGGATTCGGAACGTGCCACCGTAGTCATGTGTAAATACCTCGGTATTGAGAAAACATCAGCCAGGCAGGCTGATTAGCCATCTCGCTACGGCAAACAGGTCGCTCGTAGCGGCCTACTCAAGCAAGAGGGGAGTAGCTTATTTGAGCGCAAGGGATGCTTTCGGCCGCGAGGCGAAGCATACGCATGTCTCTAAATAGTTATGTCTACAGTATAATCGATAAACTGGACTTACACAAGTCACTCGGGTTACTTGCTTGTAACTATTCAGGTCTCCTTTCTCTTGCGCCGCCTCCGGCGGCGGGGTGAGGGAGAAAGGCGGGGACACCCCGCACCCCGCTAAGGGGCCTTGCAGGCCCCTTGGAACCCCCTGCTGAATAGTTACACTTGCTTTAAGAAACGCGCAGGTCGAAGCCGCGTTTGCGGAACTCATCGATGAAGGTTTGGCCGGGTACGGCTAATTCGACGGGGACACCGCCTATGGGTGTTTGGCGGCGAGCCATGAAGCCGGCCATGATGGCGGCATGCCAGCCGGTTGTGCGCTCCATAGCAGTGAAGCCGGTCGCCTCGTCGTAGTAATCGAACAGGTCGACACTAATCTCCTTTTCGCGTCCGTCCTTCAGCCCTCGCGCAATGACGCGAATGATCACCAGGTCCTGCTCGCCAGGATGGGCACGAATTTGTGGCTCTAAAACGGTATGGAGCAGGTGACGCGGGATTACCGCCGCGCCATCGACCTCCACAGGCTCCAGGCTGATGAGCCCGGCGTCGCTGAAAGCCTTCCACTGGGCATAGTGGCCGGGCCAGCGCAGCGTTTTGTTTTGCAAGGTGCGCAATTTGCCGGCGTAGGTCCAGGGCATGGTACTGGTGCCGCCGGAGGTAGTGAAGGCTTCCAGTTGCCCGACAGGAGGCGGAAAATCGAGCAGTTCGTATTCTTCAAAGCAAGGGGTCTCAAACTGCTGCCCATCGCGCAAGAAGAGGGCCGTGCCGAAATACTCATTCGTCAGACCTTCAATGTTGAAGGTTAAGTTATAGTTCCAGGGTGGTCGGGGATAACGGGGAATGCCACCATCATACATGATGAGATCGCGAGGGGCATCCAGCAGGGTCATGGCATAGGCGCACAGGGAGGTACCCAGGCCGGGGACCTGTCCACAGTCAGGAATCAGCGTAATCCCGGCAGCCTGGGCCTCTGGATCAAAAGCCAACTGTTCGCGCACCTGGGCAGTATTACCCCCGAAATCACACATGCTGGCATGGGCACGAATGGCGGCGATAGTCAGTCCTAAATTGTAGAAATATGGCACGCCGGAGATAAAAACCTCAATGCCATGCCTGCTGAGCATACGCACTACAGCATCATCATCCTGCACTTCCACGTGGGCAGCGTGAGCTACCTTTCGTCCAATTAGCTGATTGACGCGTGCAGCGGCCCGTTCGGCCTGGGCCAGAGACTGATCGGCCAGTAACAGGTAATCGGCATCTCCCAAAAGAGCCAGGTCATAAGCAGCCGCCGTACCCTGTCGTCCCGAACCGATAACAGCATAACGAAAACCCATGTATTCTTGTCTCCCAAGCCTTTTTCCCTAGCGCAAGAACTTCATAGTTCCAAAAAAGGCAGTGTTTCATGATACCATATTTTCTGATTCACACCTGACGAGATCATTTCGATAGTCTGGCTGCGGAACTGGTACCAGAGCGGCGGCAGTGATCGTGCCGAGATTATTCGCCACCTGGAGTTTCTCAAACTGCTTGTTATGAGTGGCAAAATGACGCTCTAGTTTGGATAGATGGCGCGCCTGGCCGCGCAGCACACCTACCAGAAGAAGATCAAAATGATGGATAGATACTATCAAAATTACCCCTCGCATTTGGTTACCGTGCGAGTATGGCAGGAAGAGTTAGGCGATGGCCAGAAGGAGTGGCGCGGCAAAGTGCAGCATGTGCACACCGGAGAAGTGCGCTACTTCCGTGAGTGGCCGGCGCTGGTGGCAGCGCTTTTAAAAATGTTGTCCGAGCCTGACCCTCACGCCGAGACGGATTAAAGAAAGTTTAATTAATAGGTGTCTATCCGCCGGCAGGAAGACGAATGGGGACTTTATGTGCAAAGCCCCTGAAATTGATATATAATTAGATTAGCGAAATACGATGAATAACGACCAGGACTTACCCTCTTTCAACGAACATGAAACTGCCGGTGATGAGATAGGCAGCGACGAACTGCTCTCCAACGACAACCTGCGCCTACCGGAGAGCGCGAATATGCTTGTGCGCCTGCACGCGCTACGAGCCTGGCTCGCTCGCCGTCATCACGATGCAACCATCGACGTGGGCCAAACTGCCCTGCACCTGCAACAGCTCATGCAAGAAGACATACAGGAGACTGGAGCACGCAGAGCACACCGGCGTGCGCAGCAGGGAGAGGCAGTCCAACGACTAAATCACGCGCAACAAGCGCTCGCAGCTGCGCAACAAAGACTGAGCGCCTATGAAGAGGCGCAGTCCCTCTTAGAGGATTGCATAGCGCACACAAGCGGTGAGCGTGTCCTGGTAGAATACTACCTGACACTGGAAGAACTCGTACAGCAAAGCCAGGCACCCCCCCGCCCTCCTGATCAACGCACACCATGGTTCGATGCAATGGCCGACGTGCTGCACCGCATCGAACACATCGGCACCCCCAACGAAGACCCGTAGG
>Ga0137377_10001597_pt1 | contig 16077 bp, 15 predicted proteins | sample SagtaG_22_FD_104815 | JGI IMG/M metagenome (GOLD analysis project Ga0137377, IMG submission 104815) | Vadose zone soil microbial communities from Sagehorn Ranch, Mendocino, California, USA - Sage2_L_40_16 metaG | ecosystem: Environmental > Terrestrial > Soil > Vadose zone | place: USA... | reverse complement strand
TGCCAGTCAAATCATCCATGTGGAGACGCTGCATCACAACGACGATAGCGCCCTTCCGCTTGTCGTCGAGGCGGGACAGCAGCGTGTCGTAAAACCACTCATTGGGGCGATCGCGCTTGCTGTCCGAAAGCGCGTCGCCCGATTTCAGAGGATCATCGACGATCATGACGTCGCCGCCCCGTCCGGTCAGCGTCCCGTCTATGGATGTCGCCAGGCGAAAGCCGCTTCGCGTGGTGACGGTCTCGAATTCTGTGTTCTTCATGCGGGAAATCCGCGTCGCTGGAAACAGACTTCGGTACCAGGGCGCGCTCATAATCGCGCGGAAGTCGTTGGCATGCTTTATTGCGAGATCGGAAGAATAGCTGATCGCGACCAAGCGCTTCGTCGGATCGTGACCTAACACGAATGCCGGAAACGCGACCGAGCACATGATGGATTTCAGCGAGCGCGGTGGCATGTTGATGATGAGACGGGTGATCTCGCCGAGCCGTACCTGCTCGAGACGATACGCCAATGCGGGGATGTGCCAGCTCGTAAGAAACGGGGAACCGGGCGAAAGCGAATGAAAGCATTTGCGAGTAAAGCTCGGAAAGTCGTTGCGACAGATGGCATCCAGTAGAGCCTTTGAAGGGCGCAGTATCGGCTTCGCTGAGGCGGCGACCAAAGCAGTAGAGTTTCGCTTGCGGATTTTCATCGATGTTCGTCCTCATGAGGTCGGATTCGGAATACTCGTGTGATCTTGCGCGTCGACTTGGTTGCGCGCATAGTCATGTTTTCTTCTTGGCGGACTTGGTGCCATGGGGGTTTTCTGAGTCTTTTGAGTGGGGAAGGTCAGCATCGATATCGCGTTGGACCCCGTGACGTCGCAGATAATCGGCCAGCAAGGCTTCGTCCTCCGTCGTGAGGGCAGCCTCGAGTGCGTTCTCGATTGCTTTGCTTTGACCCGCCGTTAGATCGACTTCGAGCTTGCCAGCCAGAACGATGAGGTCGCGGCGAGCATGGCGGTCGCCCTGGGCGAACTGATTGACAAGCTGCTCTATGCCGGCCGCAGCCTTGGTAACGATCTGTTCCTTTTCACCCTGCCTTAGCCTGACCTTTTTACCGAGCGCACGTTCCAATAACGCCTTGAGATCTGGTGCAATTGACGCTGCTTTCCGCTTGGCGCCCTTGGGGTTGCCGCTCTGACCCGGCTTGAATTGAAACTCCTTCGGTGGGCGACCTGGACCGACCCGGTACTCGTCGTCGGAGGTTTCCGAAACGACAGGTCTATCAGAGTTCCGCCCACCTTTTCGAGTCGAACGAGGTCCAGTAGTCATTGTTTTCGGTCTTCACTCAGGGCGAGGTGAGGCCGTGCCCGATGGGGCACCTTCGGCCGCGATCTTATCGAAGCTCAGCCGGCTCTCGGCATGGAATGCATCCCTGCGCGTGAAGGCTTGCCAGCGCCGAATGGCGACGTCGACGAACCGAGGCTCGATCTCCAGCGCACGGGCATGCCGTCCAACACGCTCAGCAGCCATAACGGTGGTGCCCGAGCCGGAGAACGTGTCGAGGACAACGTCGCCCCTGCGCGTGGAATCCCTGATGGCGTCGGCGACGAGAGCGACCGGCTTGGCGGTGGGATGCGCCACCGCAAGATCGCCGCGCGCCTCGGACCGGACAGCATTGGACGGACGGCCGATCTGCGCGTGATACGGGGCGGAGCGATCGTCGCCGTGCAGGTGACCATTTCGGCGCGGCCGGCGACATGAGCGAACCGGCGACATGAGCGAAGTGGCGACATGAGCGAAGTAGCGCTTGCTCTTTTCTCTCCGAAAACGTTGCGCGTTGCTATTCAAGCGGACGATCCCATTCGTGGCGCCGGTCTGCGCCAGGTCGTTTCTTGGCGCGGGACACGAGGTCGTGGCCTCGACGGATTTCGCCGATGTCGCGTTGGCGGACCGCGGACAATCCGTCAGTCACGGCGTGCCGATCGTCACGCTTGGCGGTGCGGATATCGATCAAGCAGGCCTGCTCCCGCTTGACGCGACCCCTGAGCAGATCGATGCAGCACTTCGCGCAGTAGCGGCGGGGCTGGTGGTGTGTCCGATTGAGGATGCAGCCGCTGGTTTCGACGCTATGCCCGAGCGAAGCCTTCAAAACTTGCTGACGCCACGGGAAATCGAAGTGCTAAGCACCATCGCGCATGGCCTGGGCAACAAAGCCATCGCGCGCCGTCTGAACATCTCGCTGCACACCGTGAAATTCCACATTGAGTCGTTGTTGCGAAAACTCGGCGCACATTCGCGCGCGGAAGCTGTGGCGAAAGGCCTTGCGCTCCGTAGGGACCAAATGTTCGAGCTTTAGTGTCGCTTGAGGCTGGCACCTGATCGAGCCGGCCGCGGGGCCGACGCACCGGCTCGCGTCGCGATGCCCCGGCGGTTCCGGGCTGAGTTCCGTCCCTTGGCAACCCTGCTCTTCCTGCAATCCAGCTGGCTTCTCCCTGCTCTTTGCTTAGGGAGAAGTCCTTCCAACTCCCCACGACACAATGGCTTCCAGCTAAGATTTGGGTTGGCTCTCCCTGCATTTTGTTAAAATCACCCTGCAAATGCGGAAATTGCAGGGAGAGACAGGTCGGCATCTGACTGCCTGCTCAGCCAGTCCCGTCACGCCCGGATCCCAATAGGTGCCGCCTTGCTGCCACAGGCAGGGCGGGCCACGCACAAGCGTGCGGACATTCTCGTCGGCGGCTGAACTTAATCCGGCTGCGTTTGCGGCTGCGGCGGCTGTGGCTGCTGCTGCCAGACCTGAAGCGAGATGGGAACGCTCATCATCGAATTGTCGAGATGGTTCATCAACCACAGGCCGGCAAGCGCGATCACGCCGGCCAGCAGCACGCGCGGCAAGGTATGGACGAACACCACGAGCAGGGTCGCGAACGCGCTGAGGATTCGCTCGGCTCCAATCCAAAGCTCCCAGGCGACCCGGTAAAGCGCCCAGATGACGGCGACCACCACGATCACCAGCAGGATCACCTTGAGGATCGGCCAGTCGTGCCAAGGTACCGCAGCGAGCTTCGTGACCTGATCCACCGACCAGGCCCAGATCAACTCGATGAAGCGGAAGATGGCCGCGATCCCCTGCTGCAGAAAATGCAGAATTTGGCTGAGAATCTGATGCATGGCCGGTCCTCCGTCTTTCGCTGCGGCCGGCGGCAAGGCAAAAGCGCGGTGCCGGCGGCGTGCGCGCTACGGCCGATCCCAGATCGAATAATAGATGTCAACGCGGTCGGCGCCGCGAGGTTCCAGCTTCGGACTTAGAGCATTTTCCGGAAAAGTGGTGCCGGTTTTCCGCAAGAAAATGCGACAGATCGAAAAGCTAGAGCGCTTTCACCAACGCTTCGGCCGCGGGGCGTTATATGTGGCGATAGGCCCATGTCTCGACCGCAAACTGCAGTTACGGTAGGATGCCGGCCATGGCTCTCATCATGCAGGCGGTGCGCGACTTTCGTCGATCGGCGCCGAGCGTGCGCTTCAGGCACATGACGAAGCGCGCCATCGATCTGGTGGACGGAACAACGTTTCGCGCGCGCCCGAAACCGAACCCGGGTGGGCCAACCTCAGCTTTCTATGAGCAGCGCGGCTACGCGATCTTGCGTAACGCCATCGACCGACGGAAAATCGACGTCCTTCGCACGGCGCTGGAAGCGGAGGTCATCGCCTCGGACGGCGCCTTCCTTCGGCACAAATCCGTGAAGCGCGAGCCGAATGTCTTTCTGCCGGGTACCCGCATTCCGAACGACGGCCTTCTCAATCCGCATGGGCAGCCCGAGACCGGGCGCACCGCAGCGGCAATCGAATCTTTGCTGCTTACCGACAGCGTTGCTGACCTGCTTACAAGTATTGACGGCGCGAGAAATTACACGGTCCATCAGACCATCGTCTTCTTCATGCCGCCCGGGACCCATCTGCATATCGACGGATGGGGATTCGATACCGAACCACGTGGTTTCGCTCACACCTTGTGGATTCCGCTCGAGGCCGTCGGGCGCCACAACGGACCGGTCGCGATCGTGCCATGGCCGCGCGGCAAGGTCGTCAGCCCGGCCGAACTCGGTGTCGCAGAGCCTTCTGAGCCGCCTGACGGCTCGCGCCGGCCGCATAAGGCCTATCATGCGGCGCTCGAAGGCTACCTGCGCGAAGACGCGCCGGACGTGGTCGCACCGGACCTCGATCCCGGCGATCTCGTTGCCTTCGCGTCGACGACGCCGCACCGGACGTTGCCGTTCCAGTCGCCGTCCCGCTGGGCCATGCAAGTCCTGGTGCGACCAAGCAACCTGCGCTGGGGATCGTGGCCTGAATTTGCCGTGGGATTGTCGAGCAGCCCCAAAGACCCCTGGCGCTGGTTGAAACAGGTCGGCCCGCGCTGGCGTATTATTTCCTCGGTTGCGGCTTGATGGTTCCGTTGCAAATGGATTGCGGCAGGGACTGAGGATGGGACTCGGCGGCGAAGCGATCGAAGCCATCGCGCGCGAACACGCTTACCGGCCGATCTCCGGCGATGTCCTGTTCATTGGGCGGCAGACCACGTATTTCTCGGTGAACGAGCTAGCCTCGATACTGAACAGTCACGGCCACGCCGTCGACCCTGCCGCGATCGAGATCGATCGTACGACGATCAGCCGGCAGCGGGGCCATGAGGGCAAGGAGCTCGTTACCGATCGCTCCATTTTTCACGCGCTCGGCGTCGACAAGGTGCGCGCGCTCGATGTCAGCGCCTATGAGGGCGCCGAAATCATCCACGACCTCAACGAGCCGTTGCCGTCCCATCTCCACGGCTCGGCGGATTTCATCGTCGACGGGAGCACGCTCGACAACGTCTTCGACCCCGCGACCTGTTTGCGCAATTTTGCGGGTTTGCTCAAAGTCGGCGGAAGGCTTCTGACCATCAATGCCTATACCACGCGTCAGACCGCCTACACGCTCTGCTCCCCGCCGTGGTATTTCGATTATTTCGTCGAGAATGGCTTTATCGACTGCCGTGTATACGTGATCGTCGCGCGGCGGGGCCGCAGCAATGCATTCTGGCTTGACCCGGGCTACATCGCCCGCGCGCGAGGCGGAACTATCGGTTTTAACGCGCGCGGCAACGTATTCATCGTTGCTTTGGCCGAGAAGGGGCCAGCGTCCACCACCAGCGCCTCCCCGGCGCAGCAGCACTATCGCTCCGCCGCAGGTTGGGAGGTCTACGCCGAACGCCTACGGACGGTGCAGCAATCGCAGCGCCCTCACCTCGCTCGCTCCTCGGCAGATCTCTTCATTTGGAACCCGACCGCGGGCTATGTTTGGGTTGACAGAAATTTCGCAGCGCGCCGCCATTGGCGTCAGGTGCCGCATCGGGCTTATTGGAAGATCCGCCGGACGCTGCGCGCGATGCGCCCGGCTTAAAGGCACCGGGATCGCCAACACGAGCCCAGATTTCAGAATCTGGGCCCAGCCAACGGCAGCCCCCATCATCGCCCTAGGCCGCAGCAATCAAATACCGGTTGAGCGGGCGGCGCGGTCGATAGGCGAGGCGGGCGTGGCCCACGCAATAGGAAACGCCGTCGGCCGCGGGATTGCCGCAGAAAGCGAAATCCGCGGCGCCGGGTTCGCTGATCGGCCAGCGGCATTGCGCCGGGCTTAGCTCGAGCAGCGAGCACTTGTGCGGGCTGTCGACCGGCGCCTCGGCGCCGGCCGGGCCAGGGTAGGCGGCCCTGAGCATGTCGCGCTGGGCACTGACGCTCAGAGCGCGCACTTTCGGCCGCAAAGCTTTCGCTCGCCATCCGTCCTTCGCTACCCGCGCCGGCTTGATCCGATCTGCAAACAAATTCTTGGGACGCGAAAGACCGAGACGATGCATTTTGCCGATGACCGCATTGCGGGTCGTCCCGATTTCACCGGCGATCTGGCTGCACGACAGTCCCGCGTCGAAGAGTTTCTTGAGAATCTCGATGCGCTCGGACGTCCAGCCCGCGTGAACTGAACTCATGTGGTGGCCTCCTCAATGGAAGCCGATCGCCGTCTTGGAATGTGCCGCCGGCAATCGGCTTCCGATCACGGCTCGCGCTCGTGCAACGAGGTCGATTGGACGAGGCACAGGTACGCGTTCGCGCGCGCGCAAGCGGGCGCGTTCATCCTGTCTCGACCATCGGCGCAGTCGCGCGAGGCGAGCACAGTTGCGGAACGGAAGACTGGTGAGCGGTGCACACCGCCGCGTGTGCCTGGGCACAGGCTTGGAATCCCATCCCCCGACTGCTCACCAGCACGGATGGCCCGGACAGGGCCACTTCGAGCCTAGCCCGGATTCGATTCGCCAATCAAGGGTTAAAATGCCATTATAACTAGGTTGGGAGTATCGGAGTATCCACATGGCCAGGCCGGAAAACCGCTCGGACGCTCGCGCGCTCAATCTGACCTTGCCCGCGGAGACGTTCAATTACCTCGTCCTGCTGGCCACCTTGGGCAAGCTCGGCCGGACCGAAAACGAGGTGGCAACGCATATTCTGGTGCGGGAGGTCTACGCGATGTTCGAGCGCGGCTTCCACGAGCAACGGATTCCCGCCGCCGATCAGAGCTGAGTTGAGGTTCATCCCTCATTGGTCTTATGGGTTCGCGGGCGATTTTGTCCCATAACCCCTGACGTATTGGATTTTCCACCATCACCAACCAGGACTGAGCGGCGGAAAATGTCATCGTTTCAATGGCTTGTGACTGGAGGGAGGGTCCTTCACCCGTGGAAGCGCACTGCATTTTCGGGTGCTTTGATGGCCTAAGATCGGTTATACGCATATTGAGGTCAGCGTATAACCTTGCCGGGAAGTAGGGAGAGCTGTTATACGCAGTGCGCAAATTGCGTATAAAGAGGTTGAAATGGCTGTACCTTCCCTGGTGATGCAAACGACATATGCCGAGCTTCTAGAGCGTTCCGCAGCGGCTGCCTTTTCGGAGGCGTTTCCGGAAGCTGGCGTATTCACGTCCAAAACGATCAAGGGCCGCCGCTACTGGTATTTTCAAGTACCCGCGGGGAAAGGACGGGCTCAAAGGTATGTAGGTCCGGAAACATCCGAGCTACTGGAACGAATCAAAACCCACAAGCAGGCCCGCGACGATGAACGCGAACGGCGTGCTCTTGTCTCAACGCTCATACGATTCGGGTTCCCGCGCTCGATCCCGGAGATCGGCAATGTCGTGGCAGCACTTGCAAAGGCTGGCATATTTCGGCTTCGAGGGGTTCTGGTTGGTACTGTGGCTTACCAGACCTACCCTGCACTTTTGGCTACTAAACTTCCGAGTCAAACCCTCCAAACCGGCGATGTTGACATTGCCCAGTACGGGAATGTGTCAGTCCCAATTGACGATCGCACCCCCCCGGTAATCGATGTTCTCAGGGAAGTAGACCAAACTTTTCATCCTGTATCGCGCTTGAAGAGTGCTCTGGTCGCGAGCTATGCGGCCAAGGGCGGGTTACGAGTTGACTTCCTGACACCGAATGAAGGCGCCGATACGGACGAGTTACAGCCTTTGCCGGCATTTCGGACCGATGCGCAACCGCTTCGTTTTTTAGATTTTCTCATTCGTGAACCTGAACCAGCGGTTATTTTGCACGATGCTGGTGTTTACGTGCATGTTCCAAGTCCGGAACGCTTTGCCGTTCACAAATTGATAATTTCACAACTCCGTCGAGAGCGGGCCGCGAAACGTGAGAAAGATATCCATCAAGCAGAGGGTTTGCTTGAAGTACTTGTGCAGAAGCGGCCGTGGGAGTTGAGACAAGTATGGGAAGAAGCGTACGAGCGAGGCGAACGATGGCGTGAGCTACTTATAAGAGGACTGGCCCATCTTGAGTCTCAAATTCGCGATAGACTTCTTAAGCACGTTCGTGCGAGTCGCGCAATGCTTCCCGGAATTGATCTGACTTTCAACAATCCGCCTGCGAATTATGATTTCGGGCGTGACGTTGTGACCTTTGTTGGGCATTCCGTTGGCGAACCTGTGCAGGGCGCAATCAGCCGGGAGGCGCTTGACGATCATTTCGGAGCTGACGGCCTCGGAAACGAGGGACGCCTGGAAAAGTTTCTGGAAAACAGATCGACGATCGAGGCTATGGCTCGTGCGAAGTATCTCTCATGGCCGGTAGAAGAATCTGGCGCGGTTTTGATCAAGACAAGCGACGTGCCCAAGCTCCGGGATGAATTGCGAGCAGTGAACGGTTGATCCAGTCTTCCCAGCGAGACCGGCACTCACAGCGCCAGATACCCGCCGTCGACCGGCAGGGTGACGCCGGTGATGTAGCGCGCCAGATCCGAGGCGAGGAACACCGCCGGCCCGGCGATGTCCTCGGGCGTGCCGATGCGGCCCATGGGAATGCGGCCTTCGAAATTCTTCATGTAGTCGGGGTTCTGGCGCGCCTTGGCGTTGAGCGGCGTTGCGATCATGCCGGGGCCGATCGCGTTGACGCGGATGCCGAGCGGGGAGAGTTCGAGCGCCAGCGCCTTGGTGAGCGCGCGCACGCCGCCCTTCGAGGTCGTATAGGCGGCGGAGTTCGGCAGCGCGATGAAGGATTGGATCGAGCCGATGTTGATGACGGCGCCCTTGGTCTCGCGCAGATGCGCGAGAAACGCCGTGGTGACGTTGTAGGGCCCGTCGAGATTGACCGCGAGCGTCGCGTCCCAATCGGCGCGCGCCTTCGGGTCGTCGACCTTGCCGCGGCGGATGATGCCGGCGTTGTTGACCAGCACCGACACGGCGCCGACCTCGCGCCGCACGACCTCGGCAAGGCTGTCGCAAGCGCCACGGTCCGTGACGTCGCAGGCGTGATGGGTCGCGTTCCCGCCGATCGCCTCGGCGGTGCGCTTGGCGGCAATCCCGTCGATGTCGACGGCAATCACGCGCGCGCCTGCCTTCGCCATGGCGAGCGCGATGCCTTCGCCGATGCCGGAACCGGCGCCGGTCACAAGCGCCACGCGGCCCGTCAGCAACCCGTCCATGATCTGCTCACTTCGCGCGATTAAGGGCGATCGAGAAGTGGGGCACATAGGCCCCCGGCGAGTCCATCGAGAATGTTTGACGCGTGCCCTGGGTCGTCACGTTCAGGAGCGCCGTGAACGTCTCGCCGGAGGCGCGCACGTTGAACTGATTGCCGCTGGCCTTTCCAGAAATGCTTCCCCCGACCCGGCGGGTCCGTTCAAACCAATTGCCCGAGAGCGCGCCACCGCTTTGCACGATGCTGCTGGTGAATTCGACCTTGTAGCTGTCGCTCGCGCAACGCAGATCGAGCTCAACGCTGTTACCGGCCTTTTCCGAAACGTATTTGGCGAGGCACTTCACGCGCTCGTGCAACCCGTTTGACGTGTTGACGGTCCCGCTTCCCGACCAGGAACCTGCCAGGACTTGGAACGGGCCGGTTCCCTGCGCGCGCGCCGGCGGCGCGGCGAGCAGAGCCAGCGCCAGCGTGAATGCCGCAAGCGCCGGATAGGCGGCCGTGTTCGGTCGCAGTGGCATGATCATGGCCTCGTTTCGAAGAAGCGTGGGAATTCCATATTCTCGGCTATTGCGGTGCGTCAAGCACGGTCGTGCGCTAGTGTCGCTAGTGGCCGTCGCGCGACGGTCTCCATTATGATCGTACGATCGCCGATCGACGGGCACAGGCGCGACAATGGCGTGGCGGATCGGGGTCGATATCGGCGGAACCTTCACCGACGTGGCGCTGGTCGACGATGCCAGCGGCCGCATCGGCGTCGCCAAGGTACCGACGACACCGGCGGATCTCGCCGACGGCGTGCTGGCCGCGCTGGGCACGGCGATGGAACGCCATGGCGTCGCGGCGGCCGACGTGGGGCTGCTCTCCCATGCGACCACCGTCGTCACCAACGCCATCCTCGAGGAACGCGGCGCGCGCGCGGCCCTGGTGACGACGTGCGGCTTCCGTGACGTGCTCGAGCTGCGACGCTCCGCCCGCGCCGAGCTCTACGACCTGTTTCAGGACGGGCCGTCGATCCTAATCCCGCGCCGCCGCCGGTTCGAGATCACCGAGCGCATCGGCGCCGACGGCACGATCGTCACCCCGCTCGCCGAGGAGGAGATCGACCATCTCATCGCCGAGCTGCGCGCGGCGCGCGTGGAGGCCGTCGCGGTCTCGCTCCTGTTCAGCTTCCTCAATCCGCAGCACGAGCGGCGACTGGGCGACCGGCTGCGCGCGGGGCTGCCGCAAGTGCCGGTCTATCTGTCGTGCGAAATTCTCCCCGAGATCAAGGAATTCGAGCGCTCGAGCACGACCGCGGTGTGCGCCTACGTCGGCCCCATTCTCGCCTCTTACCTGCGGCGGCTCGAGGCGAGCACGAAAGCCCAAGCGCTGCCGCCGCTTTATCTGATGGGCTCGAACGGCGGCGTGCTGGAAGCGGCCGAGGCGGTCGCCATGCCGGCGATGGCGGTCGAATCCGGGCCGGCCGCCGGCGTCGTGGCGGCGGCGCTTGTCGCGCGCCAGACCGGCCGCCGCGACGTCATTTCTTTCGACATGGGCGGCACCACCGCGAAGGCGAGCCTGATCCGCGGCGGGCATTACGAGACGACGCCGGATTACGAGGTGGGCGGCGGCTCGAGCCGCACGCGCTGGATGAACGGCACCGGGCATCCCATCCGCGTGCCGGTGATCGACCTTGCGGAAGTCTCGGCGGGCGGCGGCTCGATCGCCTGGGTCGACCGCGCCGGCGCGCTGCGGGTCGGCCCGCACAGCGCGGGCGCCGATCCGGGTCCGGTGTGCTATCGCCGCGGCGGCAGCGAGCCCACGGTGACGGACTGCAACCTGCTGCTCGGCTATCTGGACGCGCGCTCGCTGCTCGCCGGTGACTTGCGGATTGATCGCGATGCGGCGGAAGCCGCCGTGCGCGAAAGGCTCGCGACCCCGCTCGGCGTCGATGTGCGCGGCGCGGCGGCCGCGGTCATCGACGTGGTCAACCACGCCATGGCGGAAGTGCTGAAAATCGTGTCGGTGCAGCGCGGGCATGATCCGCGCGCCTTCGTGCTCGCGGCGTTCGGCGGAGCGGGACCGCTGCATTGCACGGCGCTCGCCGCCGAACTCGGCATTGCCGAGATCCTCTGTCCGCCGATTCCCGGCGCCTTCTCGGCGCTCGGCCTCGTCGGCAGCGACCTTAAGCGCGATTACGTGCGCACCGTTTACGTCACGACGGCGGATGCGGATCCCGCCGTCCTCGAGGCTGCATTCGCGGCCTTGGAAAAAGAGGGCGCCGCCATGCTCGCGCGCGCCAATGTTCCCGCCGCGCGCCGGCAATTCCAGCGCTCGCTCGACGCGCGCTATGCGCGGCAATCCTACGAACTCGCGGTGCCCGTTCCAGCGGGCGCGCTCGGCGCCGCGCGCATCACGCAGATCGCCGAGACGTTCCACGACCTGCACCGGCGCACCTACGGCCACGACAATCGCAGCGAACCGGTGCAGCTCGTCAACGTCCGCGTTACGGCGATCGGATCGATCCCGCAGCTCTGCGTCCGCGACGCGCCGGCGGCGGCCGGCAGCGACGCCATCAAGGCGCGCCGGCCGTTGTGGTTCCGGGCAAGCGGCGAGGTCGACGCGGTTGTGTTAGATCGTGCGCGCATGCCGGCCGGGCTGACGGCGAAGGGACCGGCGGTGATCGAGTCGCTCGAATCCACCATCCTCGTCCCGCCCGGCTGGCAGGCACGGATGGACGCGGATGGATTCGTGATGCTGACGCAATGCGCCTAACTTCTGGCCGGGACGGAGGTTTCATCCCTCCCCCGAAGGGGGAGGGTGGCGCGCGTAGCGCGCCGGGTGGGGGTACTTATTACTTCGACCCCACCCGCCTCGCTTCGCTCGGCACCCTCCCCTTGCAGGGGAGGGATAGGCGCGTGCTACACGGCCTCGGAACTAACTAAGGGCAACAAACAAATGCACGACGTGGTGTCCCAGGCCGATCCGGCGACTTTCGAGATCGTCAAGAACAGCCTCTACAAGATCGCCGAGGAAATGCGAGTCGTCCTGGCGAAGACCGCCTATTCGCCCATCCTCAAATCGGCGGGCGATTACTCCTGCGGCGTGTTCGATGCGAAGGGCGACATGGTCGCGCAAGGGCCCGACCTGCCGATCCATTTGGGCTCGATGCCCGACGCGGTACGCGCGGTGGTCGCCGCCTTCGGTGCCGACGTGCACGACGGCGATGTTTTCATTCACAACGATCCCTATTTCGGCGGCAGCCACCTGCCCGACGTGAACGTCGTGCGTCCCGCCTTCCACGAAGGCGGGCTGCTCGGCTTTTCCTGTCTGCGCGCCCATTGGCCGGACGTCGGGTCGGCGACGCCGGGCAGCTACGGCGCCGTCACCGAAATCTACGGCGAGGGCCTGCGGCTGCCGCCGCTGCGGCTCGCGAGCGGCGGCGTCGTCAATCCCGATCTGGAAAAAGTCATCCTCGCCAACGTGCGCACGCCCGACGAGCGCAAAGGCGACCTCGGCGCGCAGCTGGCCGCGACATTGCGGGCGAGCGAGCGCATGTCCGCGCTCGCGCGGCGCTACGGCGGCGACGCACTCGTCGGCTACATGCGCGAGGTGATGGACTATTCCGACCGGCTGATGCGCGCGGCGCTGGAAGACCTGCCGGACGGGGAGGGCGCGTTCGAGGATTTCTGCGACGGCGACGGCATCGCCGACGATGCGGACGGCAACGATGAGCGATTCCGTATCCGTCTATCGGTGCGCAAGGCGCGCGACCGGCTGATCATCGACTTCGCCGGCACCGATCCGCAGGTGAAGGGCCCGATGAACGCGCCGCTGTCGGTCACCGCATCGGGCGTCTATTGCGGGCTGAAGACCGCGATCGATCCAAACAATCTGATCCCGCCCAATTCCGGCTGCTGGCGCAGCATCGAAATCCGCGCGCCCAAGGGTTCCGTCGTGAACGCCGACTTTCCCGCGCCCGTCGTCTACGCCAACCACGAGATGTCGCATCGCGTCGCCGACATGATCATGGGCGCGCTCGCGCCCTTCATGCCGGAGCAGGTGATGGCCTGCAGCCAGGGCACCTCGGCCATTCTCACGTTGGGCGGGGTCGATCCACGCACCGGCCGGCGCTACGTCTCGTACGAGACCGTGAAGGGAGGGTACGGCGCGCGGCCGAACAAGGACGGAATCAACGTCATTGCGAGCGGCATTTCCAACACCATGAACACACCGATCGAGGTGCTCGAAATGGCGTTTCCGGTGCGCGTCGAACGCTACGAGATCGAGCCGGACTCCGGCGGCGCCGGCCGCTATCGCGGCGGCTGCGGCGCGCGGCGGGTGTGGCGCATGCTCGAGGGGGCGGACGCGACCGGCGCGCTGTGCATGGAGCGCATGACGTCGCCGCCGTTCGGCGTCATGGGCGGCAAGCCCGGCGCCGCCGCCGTCGTCACCTTGACGACGCCCGACGGCGCGACCCGTCACCTGCCGAGCAAGGGCGCCTTCGCGGCGCCCGCCGGCTCGCTCGTCGATATGCGCACGCCCGGCTCCGGCGGTTTCGGCCCGCCCGCCGAACGCGACCGCGGTGCGATCGGCCGCGATCTCCTCGACGGCTACGTCACCCCGGAAGGCGCGCAGCGGGACTACAGCGTCGCCGATCCGGAAGCGCTGCGCCGCGCGGTCGCCGGCGCCGCGAGGTCAAGCGGCGAATGACCTAGTGCCGCGAACCCGAAGTTCGCACTACAATTGCCGCGAGTCCGATTGCGAACTTCGGGTTCAAAGCGGCACTAGATCATAACGTTGCTAGTGTCCTTCGATTCCGAAGTTCGCATGAGAACGTGCGGCAAGGTTGAGCGAACTTCGGAATCGGGACACTAGCTGCGTGCGGCAAACTCGGGCGAACTTCGGAATCGGGACACTGGTCACCATCCATGTCCAACCAATACAAAGTCGGCATCGAGGAGGAGTATTTCGTCGTCGATCTTCGAACCCGCAATCTTCGCACGACCATGCCGAAGAAATTCTACCGGACCGCCAAGGCGCTGCTGAAAGACCGTCTCACCACCGAGATGCTGCAATGTCAGATCGAGGTGACGACGTCGCCGTGCGAATCCATCGGCGAAGCCCGTCGGGAGCTGATACGGCTGCGCAGCGCGCTGGCCGAGAACGCCGGACGACACGGCCTCGGCATCATGGCAGCCGGCACGCATCCGATCGCGCTGTGGCGCGAGCAGAAGCAGACGGCGAAGGAACGCTACGGCAAGGTCATGAGCGAAATCCAGATGCTCGGGTTGCGCGACCTGCTGTGCGGCTTGCATGTTCACGTCGAGCTTCCCGATGCCGAGCGCCGTGTCGAGGTCATGTACCGAGCGATTCCGTTTCTGCCGGTGCTGGTTGCGCTGAGCACATCCTCTCCGTTCTGGCAGGGCCACCGGACCGGCCTGTTGGGCTATCGCCTGGCGGCCTATGACGAGCTTCCGCGTACCGGCCTGCCCGAGTTGTTTCGCACCAAAGCGGAATACGACAGTTACGTGGACGCCCTGGTTGCCGCCGGGCTGATCGAGAACGCGAGCTACATCTGGTGGGCCATGCGGCCTTCGCTATGGCATCCCACCCTCGAGCTGCGCATCCCCGATGTCTGCACGCGGGTCGAGGATGCCATTTGCATCGCGGCGCTGTTTCGCTGCTTGGCGCGGCATCTGTTCAATCACCCTGAGCTCAATGCCGACCTTGGTGCCGTCGATCGCGCCCTCGCGGTGGAGAACAAATGGCGCGCCCAGCGCTACGGAATCAAGGCCAGCTTCATCGAGCGAAGCTCCAAGGCGGCAAGGACGATGGGCGAGACAGTCGACGATTTGCTCGGCCGGCTTCACGCCGACGCAGAGGCGCTCGACTGCGTCCAAGAGATTTCGCACGCTCGTACCATCGTGGCGCGCGGATCGAGCGCGCATCAGCAGGTTCAGGTTTATTCGCAGGCGCGGATCGCCGGGCGCAGTCGCACCAGGGCCCTCAAGGACGTGGTCGATTTTCTGCTCAGGACGACCGTTCAGCTTGATGGCGATGCCACCATGGCCTAATACTAAGTCGTCAAGCGTTGCGCTAATCGCCACGCCCGGGCGAGGCGTTGACTTAGGCCGGGGCGAGCCGCACCCCCACATTCGGCACTTCGATATCGATCTCCAGGGTCGACACCGTGGCGCCGCGATCCACCTTGACCACCACTTTGTCGGGATCGATCGGCACATGTCGGCCTATGACCGCGAGGATCTCCTCGCGCAACACATGCATCAAGTCCCTTTGACCGACCGTCGCGCGTTCGTATTCGAGCAAAATGCGAAGCCGCTCGCGCGCGATCGGCGCGGAACTGCGCCGCCTTCCCAGGCCGAAAATATTCACGCGGCCCTCCGTCGGAACAATTTGTCGAGCAAGCCTTTCTTGTCGACCGGAACGGTCATCTCGACCTTCTCGCCCTTGAGCCGGCGTGCCGCGTCGGCATAGGCGCGCGCCGGCGCGCTCGTTGGATTGCTCATCGTCACCGGCGCACCGAGATTCGACGCCCGCAGGACGTCCTCGCTTTCCGGAATAATTCCGACGAGCGGGAGTGAAAGAATGTCGAGAACGTCCTCGATGCTCAGCATCTCGGCGCGGGCAACGCGCGCGGGGTCGTAGCGGGTGATCAGCAGGTGCTTGTCGATGCGTTCGCCCTTCTCGGCCTTCTCCGTCTTCGCGTCCAACAGCCCGATGATGCGGTCGGAGTCGCGCACCGACGAAACTTCGGGATTGGTCACGACGATGGCTGCATCGGCGTGGCGCATCGCGAGCGTGGCTCCCCGCTCGATGCCGGCCGGGCTGTCGCAGATGACCCAATCGAACTTTTCCCGCAGCCCGGCAATGACGCGGGCGACACCTTCCTCCGTCAGGGCATCCTTGTCGCGAGTCTGGGAGGCGGCGAGCAGAGACAATGTCTCGATGCGCTTGTCGCGGATGAGAGCCTGCGGCAGCTTCACCACGCCTTGGATCACGTTGATCAGGTCGTAGACGACCCGGCGCTCGGCGCCCATCACCAGATCGAGGTTGCGCAGGCCCACGTCGAAATCG
>Ga0137377_10001592_pt1 | contig 16096 bp, 15 predicted proteins | sample SagtaG_22_FD_104815 | JGI IMG/M metagenome (GOLD analysis project Ga0137377, IMG submission 104815) | Vadose zone soil microbial communities from Sagehorn Ranch, Mendocino, California, USA - Sage2_L_40_16 metaG | ecosystem: Environmental > Terrestrial > Soil > Vadose zone | place: USA... | reverse complement strand
TCGTGAGGGCGCTCCAGAGCGGCGGGGCGTCAGCGCGGACGACCAGGAGGCTGGCGATGGCGAGCGCTCCGGCCACGAGCCCCGCCATGAGGGCGCGGGCGCGGAAGTCGCGCTCGAGAGTGCGCTCTCCGAGGCGGCGGGCATCGCCCGCCAAGTAGACCGCGGCGAGATAGCTCGATGTGGCGATTGCCAGTGCGCCGATCGACACCGAGGTCGGGTTCAACCAGCTCCCGAGCAGGTCCCCGCGCGCGTTGCCGACGGGCACGCGGCCGGACGCAATTGCGCCGACGACCGTGCCCAGCGCGAAGGGCGTCATGATCGACGAGAGCGCGAAGACGCGCTCAACGGCGCGCCGACCGGTCGCGGCATCGAGCTGCCCCCGGAGGGCATAGGAGGCGCCGCGAAGGATGACACCGACCGCGGCGATGAACAGGGGCACGCACAGCGTCGACATGATCGACGCAAACGCGATCGGGTAGGCGGTCCAGCAGACGACCAGCACGAAGATCAGCCAGACGTGGTTCGCCTCCCAGACGGGTCCCATCGCGTGGCGTGCATGGTCGCGGGTCGCCGTGGCGCTCGCCCGTCCACCACCGGGCAGGAGCATCCAGAAGCCGGCCCCGAAGTCCGCGCCGGCGAGGACGGTGTACCCCGCGAGGCCCACGAGCATGAGGACGACTGGGACCTCAGCGAGCACGCGAGACCTCGTGCGACTCCGACGGCACAGGCGTCGTGGGGGCCGGGGGGGCGGCCAGGTCCAGAGGCGCGCCGCCGAGCCGGCGGAGCGTCCACGCGAGCGCGCCGGCGAGCATCAGGTAGACGACGATAAGGCTCCCGTACCCGATCGGGATGCCCCGTGCGCCGGTGACGGCCTCCGAGGTGCGCATGACCCCGTACACGACCCACGGCTGACGGCCGACCTCGGTAGTGATCCACCCCGCGATCATCGCCACCACCGAGAGCGGGCCCGCCGCGAGGACCGCGCGGTAGAACCAGCGTGAGGTCGGCAGTCGGTTGTGGCGGAACCGGACGTAGAGGTAGACCGCGCTGAGCAGCGCGAGCAGCGTCCCGGTACCCACCATCGCCTGGAAGGCGAATCGGACGACGTTCACCGGCGGCCGATCGGCGGGCGGTGCCGAGTCGAGCCCCTGCACGGTCGCGTTCGCGTCGTGGAACGCGAGCAGCGACAGGAGCCACGGGATCTCGATCCCGTACACCACCTCGTCGCCGTCGAACCAGCCGAGCAGATGCACGGGCGCTCCGCCCATCGTGCGCGCGAGCCCCTCCATGGCGGCGAGCTTGACCGGCTGAGCCTTCGCGACCCCGCGCGCCGCCCAGTCGCCGATGACGATCTGCATGGGAGCGGCGACGGCGGCGGCGGAGAGCGCGATGGCGAGCGCCGTCCTCTCGTAGCGACCCGGGCGTCCGCGGAGGAAAGTCCACGCGTAGGCGCTGGCGAGGAGGAAGCCGGCCACGATGTACCCCGCAACGTACATGTGCACGAACTCGTGCCAGAAGTATCGGTTCGCGAAGAGGGCCGACCAGGGCTGCACGTCGACGGCGACGCCGTTGGCGAGCGCGAATCCCGTGGGCTGATTCATCCAGCCATTGACGGAGATGACGAAGAGCGATCCCGCGACGCCCGCGACCACCACCGGGATGCCGGATGCGAAGTGGAGCCTGGGGGGCAGCCGGTCCCACCCGTAGGCGTAGATGGCGATGAAGATCGCCTCGACGAAGAACGAGATGCCCTCGAGGGCGAAGCCGAGCCCGAACACGTTCCCGAACGTGGCCATGAAGCCCGGCCACAGCAAGCCGAGCTCGAAGCTGAGGATCGTGCCCGTGACCACGCCGAACGCGAAGAGCGCGAGCATCACCTTCGACCAGCGGCGGGCGAGCACGCGGAACAGGGGATCGCCGGTCCGCAGGTAGCGCCACTCCGCGAACAGGACCATCGCGGGGAACGCGATCCCGAAGCAGACGAGCGGGATGTGCACCGCCAGCGAGAGCGCCTGCATCTGGCGCGCTTGGAACAGGTAGTGCTGGTCGACCGGAGCGAACGCGGTGCCGACCGTCGCGAGGATCGTGTTGACCATGCCGTTTGGAGGCTGCAGCCGCTGCGTTGGTTACTGCGGAGCTGCGGATACGTTTGTCATGCCGACGCGTGAGGCAATCGGACGATCGCGAAGCGAATCGCGAGACCGGCCAGCGCGACGCACAGCGCGCCAACGACCAGAACGCTCGTGGTCTTGCCGGCGACGAGGAGGTACAGCGGGAGCAGCGTCCCGCCACCCAGGCAAGCGGCGGCGAGGCCGGATAGCTCCCGGGCGCGGTAGGCCTGCGCCAGCGCCGGGCGGACATCGGCCACCAAAAGGCCCAACGGAATCAGGGTCACGGTCACGAGAATCCCGAGAGCGAGGCGCAGCGCGGCCGTCGCGCGCTCCTCGCCCATCATGAGCGACAGGAAGAGCATCCCCGCGCAGCCGAGCGCGATGGCGGAGCTGGTCAGATATCCGCCGAGCCAGCGCGCGTCCTTCCATCCCGGCTGGGCGCTCGTGCTCAAGAGGACACCCTTGTAGACGGCAGAGCCGAGCGCGAACGGAAGGCCGACGATGATCGCGATGTGGCGGACCGCGTCGAGGCTCGTCCATTCACCCGGCAGGACGCCGATCGCCGCCGCCACCGTCAGCGGCAGCGAGTACAGCGTGAGACACCAGGTACCGACCGACATCGGCGAGCCTGGCTTGACCACTCGCAGCATGTGATGAAATCGCAGCGGGTCGCCCAGGTCGAACACGAGGGCCGCCAGATCGACGACCAGGAACCCGAGGGCGACGGCGTACGCGACCCCGGCCGCGGACGCGAAGACACGCGGAGCCGCGATCTCGCAGATCGCCGCCACCAGGAAGAGCCCGGTGCTGATGCCGTTGAACAGCAAGTCCCAGGCGACGAGCCCACCCCACGCCGGTGCGTGAGTGATCGCGCGGCCGGCGTACCCCCCCGGGAGGGGAGTGGAAACCGCGTGCGCGGCCCGTCCGTCGCCGGTGCGCATCGCTCAGATCCCTCCGAGCCACAGCGCGGCTAGCAGAGCGGCGATCGCGGCGAGCCCGCTCCCGATGGCCCGCACGTAGTCGCCCTTCATGGAGAGCCACGGATTGACGGGGTCGTCCGGCAGGCCATAGACGGCAGGACGATCGACGAGGAGATAGAAGGAGTTCAGCTCGGAATAGCTCGCGGTGGGAACGTCGCCGTACAGATAGGCCTCTGTGACACCTCGTCGATGCAGCTCGTGCACGCGCGCGCGGGCCCGCTCGCGCAGCTCGTCGATCGGGCCGAACTGGATCGACTGCGTCGGACAGGCCTTGGCGCAGGCGGGGACGAGCCCGTCGCGCTGCCGGTCGTAGCAGAGCGTGCACTTGTGGGAATGGCCGTCGAGCGAGCTCCGCGTCACCACGCCGAAGGGACACGCGGACACACAGGACGAGCAGCCATTGCAGATGTCGGGCTGAATGAAGACGTTCTCGAACTCGTTGTGGATGAGTGCGCCCGTCGGGCACGCCTGCTGGCAGGGCGCGGCGACGCAGTGCTTGCAGACGTCACTCATCATCAACCAGCGCCCGTCCTTCGGCTCGTGAAGCAGTCGCTGCAGAGAGAACGCCGGCGAGGACGTCAGGGGCGTCTCAGGCGCGGCGACCGACGCCGCAGGCGTGGGCTCGCCAAGCTGCTCGATGAACTTCACGTGGCGCCACGAGGTCGCGGAGAGGGCCCCGGTGTTGTCGTAGCTGTTGCCGGACCAGTGAAGACCATCGGCCGGCAGCAGGTTCCACTCCTTGCAGGCGACCTCGCACGCTTTGCAGCCGATGCACACGGTGGTGTCGGTGAAGAAACCGGTGGCGGGCCGCGGCTCTGGAGGCGAGACGGTCCGGAACGGATCGACGAGGCGTCGGGCGATGTCCGAGAACGGACCGGACGGAGGCTCGCTACGCTGGGGAAGCTCCGCGACCTCGACCTCTCTACTGGCCATGCCCGAATCTCCCTAGCGGCTGTGCGGCTCCGGGCGTGTCGGGGATCGGGTCCTGCACGACTGGACGGGAAAAGACGGGAAGCGGCTCCGGCGGACGCCCGTTGCCGAGACGGCCCGCGCGCAGCTGGCAGACGAATGACTTGGCGCTGTGGATGTCCGCATTGGGGTCGAGGCAGAGGAGGGACAGGGTGTTGACCCCCGCGCCGACGGATTCTCCCGCATAGCCCCAGTGGATCGGCAGCCCAACGGTATGGGCAGGCCGCCCGTCGACGACGACGGGCTTCAGCCGACCGGTGACCAGCGCTCGTGCCTCGATCTCCCCGCGCGGTGAGCTGACGACCACCCAGTCGCCGTTGGCCACGCCGCGCTCGCGAGCGAGCTCGGGACTGATCTCGACGAACATTTCCGGCTGGAGCTCGCACAGCCAGCTGTCGAATCGGCTCATGGCGCCGCTCAAATAGTGTTCCGTCAGGCGATAGGTGGTCGCGATCAGCGGATACGCGGGATCGCCGGGGGCGGCGATCGGATTCATCGGATCCACGAGGACGACGGCAAGCGGATCCGACTGATGGGGACCCAGCGAATTGATGAACGGCGACTCGAGCGGCTCGTAGAACACCGGCAAGGGGCCGTCCTTGAGTCCGTAAGGCGCGTAGAGCCATCCCCGGCCGTCCTGGTGCATCGAGAACGGCGCGTCCCCCGCGATCGCGGCCAGCCCCCGCGCATCCACGGGCGGACGGTAGTCCGGCGCCTTGTCCCGCTCGAAGTCCGGCACGTCGTGGCCGGTCCATCGTTTCGCCTCGCCATCCCACCAGACGAGCTTCTTCCGCTGCGACCAGGGCCGCCCGTCGGGATCGGCCGAGGCGCGGTTGTAGAGGATGCGCCGATTGGCCGGCCACGCCCACGCCCAGCCGGCGTAGATCGAGTCGCCGTCGATGCGATGGTCCTTCGCGCGGGCCAGGTTCGACTGCGCGTCCGGGAAGACGCCACAGTAGAGCCAGCAGCCGCAGGCCGTCGAGCCATCGCTGGCCAGCTCGCCCGGTCCGCGTAGCTGCCGCCGCTCGCTCACGTGATAGCCGTTGATCTCCCGGAGCACCTTCTCGGTGTCGATCTCCTGCGCAGCCGCCGTGCTGTCGCTCCCGTAGTCCCATGCGAGGTGCCGGATCGGAGCGTCGCGCGGGTCCGTCGAGTCGCGGTAGAGCGCCTTCAGGCGCCGGCCCAGGTCGTAAACGAACCAGGCGTCGGAACGGCAGTCGCCGGGCGGGGGCACAGCCCGGTCGTGCCACTGCAGCATGCGTTCGGTGTTCGTGAACGAGCCGCTCTTCTCGATCACCGAGGCGGCCGGCAGGAAGAAGATCTCAGTCGGAACCGTTTTCGGATCCACCCCGTCCGGGTCCGCGTACCAGTAGCTGGCGCTCTCGGTCTCGAAGAAGTCGCGGACCACCAGCCAGTCGAGCCGCCGCATGGCGTCGCGATGCAGCCGGGCATTCGGACCTCCCACCGCTGGGTTCTGTCCCATGAGGAAGGTTCCTCGGATGTGGCCCCGATGCATCTTCATGAAGTAGCTCATCTCGGAGAGGTCCTCGTCGAGCTTGGGCAGCCACCCGTACCCATAGTCGTTCTCGGGGGTGGCGGCCTCGCCGTACCAGGCCTTGAGGAGGCTGACGGTGAACTTGGGCATGTCGGCCCACCCGCCCCGGAGCGCGTCCCCCTTCCACAGCCCGTCGGGAGCGTCGCCTCGGCGGCTCAGGTAGCTCTTCCCGTTCGCGAGGTACTGCGCCAGGGTCGCGTGGCCGGGGACGGCGCGAGGCTGCGGTAGGTATGCCGGCAACGTGTCGAACAGCACCGGGATGTCCGTGGCTCCCTGGATGCACGCGTGGCCTCGGAGCGCCAGAACACCGCCGCCGGGGCGCCCGACGTTTCCCAGCAGGAGCTGGATGATCCCAGCCGCGCGGATGATCTGGGCGCCCGTCGAGTGTTGTGTCCATCCCAGCGCGTACGCGATGGCGCTCGTCCGGTCACGGCCCGAGTTGCGGCACAGGAGCTCTGCCACCTTCACCACGTCCTCGGGCCGGCATCCGCACACGCGGGCGACCGCCTCAGGCGTGTAGGCCGCGTAATGGCGCTTGAGAATTTGCAGGACGCACCTGGGATCCGTGAGCGTGGGATCGATTCGCGGCTGGCCCCGCCTGCCGTCCGGCTCGACCTCGCGGTCGTACACCCACGGGTCGGAAACGCCGTCCGCGGTGGCGGGGCCGCACCGAGCGGCGAGCTCGGCATCGCCTGCTCGCTGGTCTTCGGCGGCGATGATGGTGGGCGCATTCGTGTAGTGGACGACGTACTCTCGGAAGTAGCGTTCGCCCTCGAGGATGTAGCGGATCACCCCGCCGAGGAACGCGAGGTCCGTCCCGGCGCGGATCTTGACGAAGACGTCGGCCACGGCCGATGTCCGCGTGTAGCGCGGATCCACGTGGATCACCACGGCGCCGCGCTCCTGAGCCACCACCGGCCAGTGGAAGCCGACCGGATGGGACTCGGCCATGTTCGAGCCCATGATCAGGATGCAGTCGCTGTTGACGAGGTCGCGCGGATGATTTGACGCGGCCCCGAAGCCCAGCGAGGTGCCCAGACCGGGCACGGAGGCGCTGTGTCAGAGGCGCGCCTGGTTCTCGATGGGGAGGATGCCCAGGCCGCCGGTGAACAGCTTCTTGAGGAGGTAGTTCTCCTCGTTGTCGAGGGTCGCGCCTCCTAGGGAGGCGACCGTCTTCAGGTGGTTGACGGCGATGCCGTCGCCGTTCCGCTCCACGAGGTCGCGGTCGCGCGCGTCCTTGAGGAGCCGGGCGATGCGGTCCATCGCCCAGTCGAGGGGGCGCTCCTCCCAGCGATCGCTATGCGGCGCTCGATACTTCACGGTGGTCACCCGGTGGGGGTTGGCGACGAGCTGCAGAGTGTTCGCGCCCTTGGGGCAGAGGCGGCCCTGGTTCACGGGGCTATCGGGATTGCCCTCGATGGCGATGGGCCTCTTGCCCTTGGTGAACACGAGAAGGCCGCATCCGATGGCGCAGTACGGACACACGCTGTGTGTCACCTCCGCTCCGCGCAAACGGGACTGGATGGTCGACGTTCGAGGGCTGATCGGCTCCTGGTGACTGAGCGTGCCTGGTCGGCTCATGTCTTTTAGATGCACGCCTGGGGCGTGCGTTACACCGCTCGGTGGGAGCGGCTACCTGCCGTCCCGAACGAGACCGCCTTGGTCCGCGTGTCACACCGCCCGGTCGCCCGTATCTGCGCGATGGCTCGTTGGGCAGCAGCGTGCCACTCCGCCGGTGTCGGCGCGGTCCACTCCAATCGTCCCGCCACGAGATCGTCCCGGCTATAGCCGAGCATCTCCAGGAAGGCGTCATTGGCCTCGACGATCGGGCCGTCGAGCTCCATGATGACGATCCCGATGATGTTGGCGTCGACGAGTCGCCGAATCCTGGCTTCGCGCTCCTGTTGCGCAAGAACGAGACAGGTCATCGCCGACCGACGCGAAGTCCGCGCACTGCGTGTATTCGGGTTTCCTAATTTTGCTGGAATCGATCGCCCGATGCGTTACAGCCACACCCAATCCCGCATCCAATAGACACAGCGGAGTTGACTCCACGGTTGTCAGCGCTCGGAAGTGACCCGCCGGCAACCACATACTTCTCAGCGGGGCGACACAATGACAGCTCAAGAGCAACAACTGATCACTGAACTCTTTGCTCGGCTCAACCGGACACCATCGCAAGCCAAGGACGCGGGTGCGGACCAACTCATCCGCAGCGGTGTGATGGAGAATCCACAAGCGCCCTATCTACTGGTCCAGACCGTGCTGATCCAAGATATGGCGCTGAGCCAGGCCCAGCACCGCGTCGCCGAGCTCGAGCAGCAGCTCGCTGAGGCGAAGGCGGGGGCGAGCGCAGAGCCGTCGCAGCCGACCAGCTTCTTGGGTGGTCTCCTTTCTCGCCACAGCACACCGCCTGCGAGCCCCTCAGGGCGTGCGTCTCAGCCGACGGCGCCGACGGCTCAGCCGCCTGCTGCCGCCCCGGCGCCGGCGGCATTTGGAGCCGCAGGTGCGTCATCGGGATTCTTGCAGGGCGCCGCCGCAACCGCGCTCGGCGTCGTGGGTGGTCAACTGCTCTTCCAGGGCATCCAGTCGATGTTCGGTCAGCACGCGGGAAGCATCCTTTCCGGTCAATCGATGCAGCCGCCGCTCAGTGAGACCGTCGTGAACAATTTTTATGGCGATCAGCCCAGTTCGGCGGACACGCAGGCCGCCGTAGACGACTCGGACGCGCAGGATTCCAGCGATGATCCGACGGTCGTCGATGACGAGTCGGACGATGACGTCGGCGATCAGGATCTCGACGCCGAGGACGACGGCTTCGACCCAGGCGACACTGATCTGACCTGAGTCTGCGGCCCGCGCACTCTGACGCTCTACGGTCTCCTTTGCAGGCAGGTAGGGGACCTACCAGATCCTACGGTTCAGATGCCGCAGGCCTGGTGTTGGCCACGCGACGGCGTCCCGGCCGGACGCATGGCACGAGGACGAACGGCACCGCCCGTCGCCGCGAACGCCTCGTGGCTGCGGCAACCGCGACGCGTGTCACCCGTGGCCGGCCGCGTGCATCCCAATGACGATCGAGCCGGCGCTGGGCGCCGTAAAAAAAGGAGGAGCTGACCGATGACACATCTCTTGAAGCGCACGCTGCTGCTGTACCTTGGCTTATCCCTCGTGGTGCTCGCTGGCTACGCCAGCGCGCAGAGCTCGTCCGATGTGACGGGCACGTGGGTTGGCAGCACCGTGAGAGGGGCCGCCACGATGACGATGGTCCTGAAGCAGACCGGCAACCGCGTGACTGGAACGATCGTGGGCGCCGGAACCGATGATGGCCGCGTCGACGGCATCGTCAATGGCAACACCATTCGGCTGTGGTTCGACCAAGGCATCGATGACACGCCGTCCTTGAATATCAAGGATAACGAGATCACCGGCATGCTGAGCGGCACGGAGATCACGTTCCGTCGCGTCGGTCGCAGCTCGTAATACGCCCGCCGGAATCGCTCTCCCCCGGCCGCCTCGACGGCGGCCGGGGGAGCTCAAACTACTCGACCCGCTCGTATTCTGCTCGGCCAGTCCCGTAGACGAACTCCTCGGGAACCATCGTGAGCACGCTATTGCCTCGAGCGACGGAAAGACTTGCCGTTCCGATCGTTCGCGACGAGCGATATCGCAGCTTGCCGTCTTGAAGGTAGAACTTCCCCTCGGTCGACGCCGTATCCACGGTCATAGCTCGGTAGCTTCCGTCCGCGGAGACGATCATCGTGACCGGCTCGTGTCCCTGCTCCCTCGTGACCCAGCCCCGCCAGGTGCCGGCCAGCTCCTTGACGTCGACGATCTGCTTCTCTTGGGTGACGCCTTCGAGCGGGGACAAGACGAGCACGGCGCCAAGAATCAGCGCAAGATGCCTCCTCATCGCCGATCTCCTTCCTGCTGCGGTGAACGTGACGGGCTCGCGGAGACGACGCCTATCGCGTCGTCCACGTATGAGCGTGCAATGGAACAACGACGCGCGGACCGCCATAGCGAATGAGGATCGCCGCCGTCGCGACGAGCACGCCGAAGGTGAGCGCGTACACGCCGACCACGTTCACGAGACTGTCCGTGACCGCATGGGGCAGGCGCAAGATCAGCACCGCGAGGAAGATGGACCACGCACCCGCCGCCGCGAGAGCCCAGTGCCCCGTCACGCGCTGCGGAATACGCAGCGCCGCGAGGATTTCGAGCATACCGGTGACCACTCCCCACGGGGCGATCATGTGAACGAAGGCCGCTGCCTCGAACGGAAAGCCAAGCGCGACGATTCCAACGGCCACGCTAAGGGCGCCCTCCAGTACGACGGGCCATCCCTCGAGCGGTCGCCGCGAGGCCCGGACGGCCCAGCACACGGCCCAGATCCCATCGAGCAAGGCATAGCTCCCGAACAGCACGACGAGCTCGCCGATTCCCACCCGCGGCGACAGGAGCACGACGAGACCGAGGAGGATGCCCAGGCCCCCTCGGACCACGAGCATCCACCAGGTCTGCATGAGTGTCTCTCCGCCTCTAATTGGCGAGCGTGAGCCGGAGACCCTCGGCGCCGAGCTTCAGGCTCGCGCCCTGGGTCGTGCTCTGCAGCTCGATGACCACGCCGTTCTGATTCTTCATCACGGCCACGTCAACTCCGCCGGCCGCCGTCGCGCCTCCGCCGACTGCCACGTAGTTGCCCGAAAAATCATCGACCTTGGTCAGGTTCGAGACGGTTCCCTTCGCGGTCGCGCGAGTCACGCCGACCTCTCCCACCGAAAGCCCTTCCACCTTCACGGGGTACGTCTTGCCCGCGTAGGCCAGCGTGCCCTTGCCCCAGGTGAAGCCGATGCCGGCGGCAACAGAGCCGTCCGACAACGTCAGGGTCGCCTTCTTGGCCTGGGCCGACGACACCCCGGTGAGCGCGGCGACGAGCGCCCCGACTGCCACCACTGCCATCACGAAACGACGCATGATCTGTCTCCCTCTCCGGGTGTTTTGTGGACGCCGCTCCGCCCGGTCGGAGCATCGACCGGTGCCGACGCACCGTCGTTGTCCCCCGCTCTTTCGAGTCGGATGCAGCACGGCAGGCCACGGCGGGTCGAAAATTTTTGACAAGATCACGCAACGCGACGCCTTCCGCGCTCGCCGGGGGCTCACGCCCGTTCGGAGCGCGGGCTCAGGACGCTACGGCGCGATGCGGCTCACGGGCCGGCGCCGAGACCAACCGACTCTCGGCGCGCGCACGACGCTGCGCTCGTTTGGCGCGCAATGAGACTGGGCCCTGATCATCGAGGCGTTCAGCCATTGCCGTGGGCCGAGCACGTCGAAAGTCCTCTGCAGAGACGACGCGCAACACTCGCCCCTGTGCGTCGAGAATCGTCACGGGCGCGATGGACTCGTCTGCCGAAGGAAGCCGAACAGTCTCCGACAAAGTCGTCATGAGTCATGTCTCCTATCGAGAAAACGCGCCACCGAGGCCCAGTTCCGGCTACCGCAGGCGGGACACGTATCGGTGCCTACCTCGAAGCACATCTCGCAATCGAGGCACAGAGCCAGGCGACCCAACGGCAGATGCAACGTGCTGCCCGCGGCCCAGCCGCTCATGGCGCCCATGCCTTTCCGACGTAGGTTTCGGCCGAATGGTTACCCACAGCGCGCCGCCCCATGCGGCTGGTGAGGATGGCTGACTGCAGGCGGCGACGCGGGTGACCGGGCGCCGCTCGCCGAAATAGTCGATGTATCGATCGATGGCTCGTGGCCGATCGGCGATCAATGCGCACACATAGAGGATCGACTCCGCCAGCGGACCCACCGCAGGCTCTCCGGCGGCGCCTGAAACCGGGTCATCATCCGTGTTCGTGTAGCGCGGTCTCGACATGCTGTTCACGGTTCTGTCTCGACGCTCTTTTGACGGTGGCGGCCGAATTTCACCGCCTGCTCGAGCTGCTCGCGTGAGGTCCGCCTCATGAGTCGCTTGCAAGCCTGCAACGCGCCGGTGGGCCCAGCCGGCGCCCGCCGAGCCTGCGGCGGTCGAGATCACGAGAGGGATCAGTGGCGCCAGGTCGGACGGCGGCCGGTCGCGCGACGCTCGGCGTACTTTCGATGCCGGTGCTCGAAAGATGCGCTTCCAGACGCTTTCTAAGGAAGAGCCGCGCGCGATGCACCCGCTTTCTGACGTTGGCGACGTTGAGACCAAGGGTCTCAGCGATTTCCTGGTGCGAAAGCCCGTCTACGTCGCGCAGTAGCTCGACGACGCGATAGTCGGCGGGCAGTTCTGCGATCGCGGCGCTGAGCACCATGCGAAGCTCCGTCTGGCGAGCCGGGTCGTCCACGGTCATCGACCAGTCGGCGACCGGCGCGACGTGGCGGCCGTGCTCATCGAACGTGGGAAGCAGCTTGTCCAGTGAGACATCGGCGACGCGGCCACCGCGTCTCCTGCAATGCTGATAGGCCGCGTTCGCCACGATCCGATAGATCCACGAGCCGAACGCGGACTCTCCGCGAAATGAATCGATCTTCCGGATCACGGACAAGAAGGCGTCCTGCACGGCTTCCTCGGCATCCTGCGGGTTGCCCGTGATCCGCGTGGCGAGGCGGCAGGCGCGGTCACCGTAGGTGGCCACGAGATCCTCGGCGGCCATTGGATCACCCCGGCGAAGAGCCGCCACGAGCGAGCCATCCCGGTCCACCCGTTTCGTCACGCTCGGTCGCCCTGGTGCACCACGCGAGGGAGATGGCGCTGCCGCCGGCAGCAGCCGGACGGTCGCCTCGAACGCTTCAGCCGGTGACTGACTCATCTGTAGGGCCTGTGGCGCAGGGGTCACAAATACTGTCCGGTGTTGATCACCGTCTCGACGCTCCGCTGCGGATGGCGCGTGTGGCCTACCAACGACTTGACGGCGATGATGCGCTCGCCCTTCCTGCCCGCGATCTTCGCCCAGTCGTCCGGGTTGCTCGTGTTCGGCAGGTCCTCGTTCTCTTTGAACTCCTCGCGCACCGCCGCCACCAGGTCATCGATGATGAGGCCCTTCTCGCCGCCGCCGATGCAGCGCTTGAGGGCCAGTTTCTTCGCGCGTCGCACCACGGACTCGATCATCGCGCCCGAGACGAAGTCGCCGAAGTGGAGGACCTCCTTCTCGCCGTTGGCATAGGAGACCTCGAGGAATTGGTTGGTCTCGTCACGCTCGAACATGGCGTTCAGCGCGGACGCGATCATGGTGTCGACGGCCGCGTCGATGCCGCCATGCCGTCGTGTTTCCGCCGCCGCAATGGGCAGATCGTGCGTCAGGTACTTCTGGAAGATGTCGCCGGCGGCCGCGCGATCGGGTCGGTCGACCCTGATCTTCACGTCGAGGCGGCCGGGCCGCAGGATGGCGGGATCGATCAGGTCCGGCCGGTTCGACGCGCCGATGACCACGACGTTGCGCAGCCCTTCGACGCCGTCGACCTCAGTGAGGAACTGTGGGACGATCGTCGACTCCACGTCCGAAGAGATGCCGGTTCCGCGTGTCCTGAAGAGCGCGTCCATTTCGTCGAAGAAGATCACCACCGGCACGTCGTCAGCCGCCTTTTCCTTGGCTTTCTGAAAGACCTCGCGGATCTTCCGCTCGGTCTCGCCGACGTACTTGTTCAGCAACTCCGGACCTTTCACGTTGAGGAAATAAGCGGTGACTTTCTCGCCGCGCCTTTTCGAGACCTTCTCGGCCAGGCTATTGGCCACCGCCTTGGCGATCATCGTCTTGCCGCATCCGGGCGGGCCGTAGAGCAACACGCCCTTCGACGGGCGGAGCTTGTGCTCCTTGTAGTGGTCGGCGTAGAGGTAGGGCAGCTCTACCGCATCCTGGATCGCTTCGATCTGCAGGCTCAGGCCGCCGACGTCGCGATACCCGATGTCGGGCACCTCTTCGAGCCCCAGTTCTTCGGTCTCGCTCTTCGGCACGCGCTCCAGCAGGTATCCGGATCTCGGATCCATGAGGATGTGATCGCCCGGCATCAGCCGGACCGTGCGGAGCGGGTCGCCGATGATCCCGATCTTCTCGTCGTCCGCGTGCAGCGTGACGACAGCGCGTTCGTCGTCCAGCCGCGCCTTGAGCACGACGACGTCGCCCTGGATCTCGTAGCCGGCCGTTGCGACCACATTCAGTGTTTCGTTCAAGAGCAGCTCCTGGCCCGGACGCAGCGACTCCACTTTGATCGTCGGGTGGAGCTGCACTCGTACCTTTCGTCCCTGCGCGAGGATGTCGACGGTATCGTCGCCGTGCGCCCGGAGGTACACGCCGTAGGTCGACGGCGGTGCGCACAGCCTATCGATTTCCGCGCGCAGCGCCACGATCTCATTGCGCGCTTCGTGGATTGCTTGGCTAAGCTTCTCGGTCTGAATGACAGCATCCGCGAGCCGTGGGTCGCTATCGCGATGCGCGTCCCCGACGATCTCGAACTCGATCGTTGCTGTGGTCGTCTCCAGGAGATTCATGGGTCGCCCTCCTTCCATGGTCCGACGAGATACTCGAGAGACCTCTAGAGCGCGTAAGAGCAAGACGAGGGCCAAGGCTAAGCGCCCGTTTCTATTCGACACCGCGAGCCAGTTCGCGAATTTCTCGCGAGGAGTCGCGAACCGGAGACGGAATCTCGATCTTCGCGGCTGGAACCATCGACGGCAATACCATCCGGCTGCATTTCGACGAGGGCACTGACCGCCGCCGGCCGCCGACGGGGCGGCCGGGAGGCTCGTCATCTATCGCAGTCCTGAGAGCATCATTGGCATACACCGGATAGCAACGCGAGAGTCAGCCCTGAACCATCGGTTCCAGCGACGCTCGGCATGCTCTCGACGTCAGCGATTGAAAGATGTGCTTCCAGCCGCTTTCTCAGGACAAGCCTCGCGCGATGTACTCGCGTCTTGACGTTGACGACTGTGAGGCCAAGGCTCTCCGCGATTTCGTGGTGCGAGAATCCCTCGACATCGCGCAGCACCACGACGGCGCGGTAGTCGGCGGGCAGTTCGTCGATGGCGGTGCGGAGCACCATACGTAGCTCCGTCTGGCGAGCCGGGTCGTCGACGATCAGTGACCAGTCGGCGACTGGCGCGACGTGGCGGCCGTGTTCATCGAACACGGGAAGCAGCTTGTCCAGCGAGACATCGGCGCCGCGGCGGCGGACCCCTTCTGCAACACTGATACGCCGCGTTCGCCACGATCCGATAGAGCCACGAGCCGAACGCGGACTCTCCGCGAAACGAATCGATCTTCCGTATCGCGGATAGGAAGGCATCCTGCACGGCTTCCTCGGCATCCTGCGGGTTGCACGTGATTCGTATTGCGAGGCGGTAGGCGCGGTCACCGTAGGCGGTTACCAGGTCCTCGGCGGCCGTCGGATCACCGCGGCGAAGGGCGGTCACGAGCGAGCCACCCCGGTCGATCCGTGTCGTCATGCGTGGGCCTTTCCCGTGCATCTCTGCGAGCTCTCTCTCAATGCACATCTCTGAGGAGCGTAGAGCAAGGGGCGGGCCAAGGCTAAGCACTTGTTTCTGTTCAACACGGCGCCGCAGCTCGGGAATTTTTCGCGAAGAGCCGCGAACCGCTCACCATTTATCCGTCGGCATGACGTTTCGGTCTTGTCTGTGCCCGATGTCCGTAGCGGACCAGCCGGATCACGACCGTAACGATCGCCGTGGTTGACCACCCGAGCGCGAGCGTCCCGGTGTCCAAAGATGGTGCTGTCCCAAAGATGGTAGAGGAGGGGAACGGCGCCCGGCGTCGAATGGTCCCTTGTCGCGCGCATCACGGAATCTGCCTGGAACGTGGCCTTCCTCGGTGACGTCGGGGTGCCGGGGCCCGAGCGGAAGGTGACGAAGCAGAAGAGCCGACTGCTATCGCATGTCACGATCTCCTCAGCTTGGCGGCGATCAAATGCGTCACGACGGGTGGCGTCCCGGCGATGTGGAAGCGTCGAATGCCCTCCTGGACGGTACGATCACCAACGGTGATGCGCTCATGCTGGCGCAGGTGCTCGAGCCAGGACTCGACGACGAACGTTTCGACATAACGCCCCTTGTGTGCTGGGTCCTGGTAGACAGCCCAGCTGACAGCGCCATCCCGGCGGCGAATGGGCTCCAGGTCCCCGATGGCTTTCGCAAAGGCACCCGCGTTGGCGGGATCGACTCGGTATTCAACCTCGACGCGGACAGGTCCTTCGTCAGGGGCAGGGACGACGTCGAGGTGAGGCTCGGGCCAGTGCGCCGACGGCGCGAGATCGAGCGTGGTGCTCGCGCGTAACGGCCATCGGCGGATGGCGGCGAGTCCGACGCAGGCAGCGCCGGCGGATGACGCGAGCGCGATCGACGCTCCGACGTACTCAGCAGCGAGTCCCCACAAAGCGCTACCAAGGCCAAGACCGCCCTGGAAGACGATGAGATAGACACCGAGCGCGCGCGCCCGCACCCATGCGGGAGCGGCCGTCTGGGCGACGCCATTCAG
>Ga0137377_10001589_pt1 | contig 16103 bp, 15 predicted proteins | sample SagtaG_22_FD_104815 | JGI IMG/M metagenome (GOLD analysis project Ga0137377, IMG submission 104815) | Vadose zone soil microbial communities from Sagehorn Ranch, Mendocino, California, USA - Sage2_L_40_16 metaG | ecosystem: Environmental > Terrestrial > Soil > Vadose zone | place: USA... | reverse complement strand
ACACACCCGCCCATTGAGATGCACAGGGATAACCGCCTTGGTTTCGGGTGTGACTGCGGCCTCGAACTTATCGGAGTCCATATTGTAATCATCACGGACATCAACCAGAACTGGCTTAGCACCTGTGTGAACTATGGCTGATACCGTGGCCACGAAGGTGTGACCAACAGTAATGACTTCGTCTCCAGGTCCGACGCCCGCAGCAATCAAGGAGAAATGCAGCGCGTGATAGCAACTATTAACGCCAACCGCATACTTAACACCTACAAATTCAGCCAGATTTTTTTCGAAGTTTCGCAGTTGTTGCCGCAAAACCAAATCACCCTTCGCGAGCGTATCAGTAATAGCAAAATCAATCTCGGTTTTTATCTTTCGGTAATGCTCCCGGGGATCTATGAACGGCACACGGTATGACAAGTGTTTGTCCTCCTCATTTGATGCGTATAAACAAAATGATAGTCGTTGCCAGTCGACAGGTTAAGCCCTCGTAGTAGCCATCAACGTGCGATTTTTGTCCAACGTTGAACGGATGGCAGTTTCCAAGGATTCCACTGAAAGCCCGTGCTGCGCACGAAGGTATTCCTGCGTTCCAACTACAGAAGAAAAAGCGGAAGGAAGACCAAGTCTTTTAAAAGCGACCACGCCTTCGCCAGCCTCGGCCAGAAGCTCAGCAACTGCACCTCCCAGACCGCCAACCACGCTGTGTTCCTCAAGTGTGAAAACTGCGCGGGTGTCGTGTGCAGCTGCGAGGATCGCATCGGCGTCAACAGGTTTCACAGTATGCATGCTCAGTAAGCGCGTTTGTAAGCCAGCGTGATGGAGTGTATCGGCTACTTTGACCGACGTCTCCAGCATCCCGCCGGTAGTAATAAGAGTGAGGTCCTTCCCGTCGCGAACTTGGATTGCTTTGCCCAGTTGGAAGTCAATTTGTCCGCTATGGACCCTTGCCTCTCCCGCTCGTCCCAAACGCAAGTAGCATGGACCGGCATGCGCCCCCACCGCTCGCGTGGCGGCTTCCGTTTCGACCGGATCACCGGGAGCTACCACGACCATTCTGGGAAGCGACCGCAGAATCGCCAGATCTTCCGTCGCATGATGAGTCGCACCAAGTGATCCGTATGCCAATCCGCCACCCACCGCTACAATTTTTACGTTTGCGTTGTGATAGCACACGTCATTGCGCACCTGCTCAAGGCACCTCAGAATCGGGAAGTTGGCAATCGAATACGTGAATACAATCTTTCCACTCAGGGCCATGCCTACAGCGATTCCGGTCATATTCTGCTCGGCCACGCCTGCGTTTAGAAATCTCTTGGGAAATCGCCGAGCGAACTCTTCGACGACTCCAAAACCGAGATCTCCCACAACCAGGCACACACGTTCATCCTGTTCGGCCAATTCGAGCAATGCGCGAAAAAACGCCCCCCTCATTCTTCAGCTCCTAATTCCGCCAACGCGCTCGACATCTCCTCCAAGTCCGGAGCACGGTAGTGCCACAGCAATTTGTCCTCCATGAAGCTGACGCCTTTCCCTTTCACCGTATGCGCCACTACACATGTCGGCTTGTTCAACTCAGCCGGTACACTTGCCAATATCTCCTCGATCTGTGCTAGGTCGTGGCCATTGATTTCCCTCACGCCCCACCCAAAAGCCCTCCACTTCTCCGCAAACGGTTCCAGGTCCAACACCTCCTTAACCGTTCCGAGGCTCTGAATCTTGTTGTAGTCCACAATCGCGATCAGGTTGTCCAGCCGGTGATGTCCCGCAAACAACGCCGCCTCCCACGTCGACCCTTCGTCACACTCTCCATCGCTTAATATCGCGAACACGCGATATCCACACCCATCGCGCTTTCCCACCAGAGCCATCCCGCAAGCGATCGGCAGCCCATGTCCCAGAGAACCCGTTGACACTTCCACACCAGGCACACCCACGTGCGTGGCGTGTCCCGCCAGACGTGCCCCATCCTGGTAAAAGCCCTCCAGCCACTCTTTCGGAAAAAATCCGCGCTCCGCCAAAACAACATATAGTGGCACACAGGCGTGCCCTTTGCTCAAGATAAAACGATCTCGCTCGGCACAGTCCGGACGATCGGGATCAACCCGGAGAATCTTGGTGTAGAGCACGGCGAGTAGGTCCGTCATTGAGAACGCCGCACCAATATGAGAACTCCCGGCTCGATGAATCAACCGGAGGGTCTTCAAACGGATTCGTTTGGCGAGTATCTCTGGGTCGCATTCATGCGCGTTATTGGATCGCATTCTTTGATCCTGAGTGCTCATTCCGTGTTAGGAGAGAAAAGAGACAGAGTTTCGCCCCGCCATGTTTTGGAATACTTCGAACTTACTCCAGAATTACGAAGCCTATATAAGGATCCCACTCGAGACGTTGGATCTTCAGGCGATTCACTGGGAAGCTATCCAAAAGTGCCTTCGTCTCTCCTGGCCAGATTGGATTGTCGAGCTCATCGAAGGCTAGCACAGCACCTTTGGGCATCCTCGGAACGAGCTGTTCAAGGGCCACCTTGGTAGGCTCATATAAATCAAAATCTAAAAAGAGTAAGCTCACCAATAGGTGGGTGTTCCGTTGGACAAACTGAGGAATGGTTTTCGACGCGTCCCCGGGAATCAACTCAACCTTTGGCAAATGACCAAGAAAGCGATCTTGATCGTACACTCGGATCAGTTCCAACAGTTCGTCGTAACTTGTAGTTTGAAAATCCCCTGGCGCAGCAACCCCTGCGCCAGCCCGGTCTTCATCGCTGACTGAAGGAAACCCGCCAAAACTGTCAAATCCATAGATCCGCCTCGTCAAGTTTTCCGGCTCAAGGATCGCGCTCAGCTTTGCCCATGCCATCACGCTGAATCCCCGAAAGACACCGCAGTCGACGATTGAACCTTTGACTGGCAGGATCAGCTTGAAGATCTCGTACATGGCAAGGAAGCGTTTCAAGTGCTGTCGGCGAACGTACTTCGGGAAATTCTCGAGCTTCATCTCAATCCGGTCCGGGCAATTGACAAAGATGTTTTCCAGTGACTTGCCAACTTCTAGTTCTACCTCCGTCTTAAACGACTTCATCAGCTCACTCCTAGCTTTTCGTTTCGCGCATGAATGGAACGCGCTACTTTGAAATGGCTCCTCGTGCGGACCGTTCGCCCGCTTTGTGCCCAGAGTTGGCTTGAACCGGGCGCAAAACGACCGCCCCCAATGTCTTCAACAGAATCCTGCAATCCAACCAAAGCGATTGTTTCCGTACATACTCGAGACTAAGTCGCATTTTTTCCGGATGGATTTTTTCAAAGTAGTCCTTGTCCGGATTCGCGCTGCCTCTCAGAATTTCTCCCTCATCGCGAAAACGCACCGAGGCATAATCGGTGATGCCAGGGCGCACATTGAGGATGGTCCGTTCGTCTTGCGTGTACATCTCCACAGCCCAAGGGACTTGCGGTCTTGGCCCGACGAGGCTCATATCTCCCGTGATAACATTCAGTATCTGGGGCAGTTCATCCAGTTTGTACTTTCTGAGGAATCGCCCGATGCGTGTCACCCGCGGATCGTCTTCAGGTGTCGTGGCCCCTCCGAGCTTTTCCGCATCTTCCACCATGGTGCGACACTTGAAGATACGGAATGGATTTCCATAGCGCCCAATACGCACTCCGCGGTAAAAAATCGGACCGTGCGAATCCAGCCTAATGAGCAGAGCCACAGCCGCGAGTACCGGCGAAAGAAGAATTACCCCAACTATCGCCAGCATCAGATCAATGGTGCGCTTCATCTCGATTGCGCGGAACTCAGCTCCGCAGCCTTTCCCCTGCCGGCGTCCTCGCGCGAGGTGCTCCGGAGTGTGCTTTCGTAACGTTCCGCGAGGATTGGCAAGGCGTGCACTCGCCTCACATATTCGCGGCCATTTTGACCCATCTGCACGCGCTCTGCTTGGGTCAGGGCCATCAGGGCTTCGATGGCATCTGCTAACGCGACTGGATTTTCCGCCTTAACCGAAAGACCGGCCCGCGCTTCTTGAATTGGATCGTAACCGGGTTCTCCGGCAAGGATTGTAGGTCGTCCTGACGCCAAATAATCACAAATCTTGTTCAAGCTGATGCCATATTTGAGCAGCGGAACCTTCTTCAGACTCACCACGAAAGCGTCGGCCTCGCTCATGATTCCGGCAACTTCCTTCTTCGGCACCAGGCCGGGGAACTTCACGTTGCGAAGTTCCAACTCTTCGGCGAGCCTCATCAGTTTTTCGATGTCGGTCCCGCCTCCCACAAGGACAAAGCACACCTCACTGCGCCCTCGTTCCTGAAGCACCTTCGCTGCTTTTAGAATTTCGTCCATGGCCATGAAGCTGACGAAGCTCCCGAGGTACATCACGGTGAACTTATCCCGAATCATGCCGTCGTATGGTGTGAGGGCCACGTAACGGGAGAGTTCGGCCACGTGAGGAATCCACACGATCTTCTCCGTGGAGATTCCCAGCCTTCGAACATACCTTTCCGTCAGCGGCCAGATCATGATGATGCGTTGCGCTCGGCGATAAAGAAACTTCTCGAGCGCGCGCAAGCACCACGTCACCGGGCTGTGTCGCGGCAACATGCCGAAATCAATGAGAACTTCCGGCCACAGATCTGTGAGCTCGACGTAAAATCGGCTGCCTTTCATCACCGAAAGCATCCAGGCGCTCAGCGCCGCCAGCGGGTGCACGGACACTCCGCTAATCACATCCGGCTTTTCCCGCAGTCGGAGCCCAAGCCAGAACGCGCGCCACGCGTAGCTGATCATGTTGCACGCCCGGCGCCAGTCGTTCTCGCGATACGGCGTGGTCGTGACCCACAAGAATCGCACGCCATTCCAGTTCTCTTCGCGCCACGCTTCGCCGGGGCGGAGGCGCTCTTCTCGAAAGCTGTAGTGGCTGAAGCCTGCCGCAAAGATCGTCGCCTGGTGTCCCTGATCAACCAGTTGCTTGCTCAAGTCGTAGCTGCGCGTGGACTGCCCGTCCGGGGGATCCGCGTAGTGATTGAAAATCCAGATGTTCATCGAGCAGATTCCTCGGAGGCTCCGCGCTTTTCCAGTACCGTTACCATTTGACCCGTCAGGAATGGCATTAGCTTGTGAACCGCGAAATAGGCGGAAGGCACATGCTTCGAAAGAAAACGTCCAACCGGTGGGACAAGTGCTCCCCGGAACGTCCGGCGCACTCGCGTCTGCTTCCCCACCTGGTAGAGGTCCGCGATTCTCTTTAGCGATACCCCTTTGAACTCCTTGCTCCCGGGCTTTGAATACCTCCAGTCGGAGACCAGCAAGATTCCTCCCGGCCTCGTAACCCGTATCATCTCGGATGCGATCCGCCGCGCTATGTCGTCGTCTGTCAGTTGCAGGAACATCATCGATTCCATGGCGATGTCGAACGTCTCGTTGCGGAATACCAGGCTCGTCGCATCGGCGCACTCAAAGTTCACCAGCGGATTCGTTGCCTTGGCCTGAATTATTTTCTCTTCCTGAATGTCCACTCCCGACAGATTCGCAGGTTCAAATCCGAGCCGCAGCAGAACCCACAAACTGTCGCCCCCGCCGCACCCTACATCCAGGACTCGCGCCATTTCCGGATTGGGTTTGATCCACTGCATCGCCCGCACCATCGCCGCGTCTTTCGCCAGACTTTGGAAGAGTACCTCCGGGTTATGTAGCAGGCTGTTGCGATCAACGCCTTTTCTGGCATTGTACTCACGGTAGTAGCACTCCGTGGCCGCCTGCAACGTCTTAGCTGACACTGGCGATCCGTTTTCTAGCATATTGTCGATTACTCCCCTTCAGGCCGCCGCGCGCACAACGACGTGAGCGCCCCTGACCGCTAATTCGGAGATCGTGTAGTTTTCTTGAAACCGCGGCCACAGCCTAGCCCGCTCCAAATGCACAAGATCGACCTCAGATGGCCGCGCCAGGTTTTCTTCGATAACCTCAAAACCCGCTTCCTGAAATAAGCTGATGTAATCTTTATGCCGCAGGCGATTTTGATAGTAAATTGAAGGGTTGTACCACTTCCACAAACTATCTGAATACTTCAAGAAATTGTAGGCAGTAATCCGCCTGTCCGCATAGGAGTAGTGATCCTGATAGTCAATAATGAAGCTCATTAGCCCGCCCTTTTTGAATAGCCGGCGGCATTCCTTCAAAATGAGTCGGATGTCTTCCGCGGGAATGTGCTCAAGTGTATTCGTTGAAGTTACAAAATCAATGCTTGCCGGCTCTAATCCGGTGTTTCGGGCGTCGCAGGGCGCCAGGTACCGGATCCCGTACCACTCCTGGAGCAGGTCGATCCATCTGTCGCCGTGTTCTGTCTCGAAGAAGCGCTCCGGGCTGCGCCGCACAGCGATTCCGCTCGTCATTCGTCGTAGCTTCCTCAGAATCTCATTTACCAGTTCAATGCGAAGCAACCGGCGAATGTCAACGATGACTTGAGACGTAACCCCAAGCGTATAGAAAGAAAGGGGAATTCCGAGTTCAAATCCCGCTCCGAACTCATAAAAATGTGCCTCCTCAAGATTTGTGGTGCCGTGACGATGCAAGGCCTCCAGATGTTTCCTGGCCTGATTCAAGATTTCGACGAATTTCTCATCCGAGGACGGCAAGCTGCGGGTAATCCGTCGCTGGGTAAAGTAATGTAAGTCTTTGCCCAGAGGCGCCATTGAGAAAACGTGCATCAAAGCAGCTTTACCCCGCCAGTGGATCACAATGTGACAGCCCTTAAAGTTTAAAAATCCTTACGACACTGAAGGTGTAATGGCTAAAACCGGTAGCAAAGATTGTGACTTCATGGCCTCGTTCTACAAGCTCGCGCCCCAAATCGTGCCTACGCGTTGCCTGCGCATCCGGTGTACCTGCGGAATGAACCTGCAATTCTGCCCATGTCAAGCTATATCTTCGCGTGAAACCTTAGGTGCGGCGAGACCTACTCGTCGACTCCTTATCAGCATTGTTAAGACATCCACTGACGATAGACGAAGCTTGCCTCGGTGAAATGGTTGTACGCGCAAATTCACGGGCTCCCTCTTTATAGGTCTGCAGGTTCTCAGGCCTCACCACATGAGCGATTGCTTCGGCAAGCGCGACTGGATTCTCAGGAGGAACAAGTTCACCCGTCTTGCCTGGTACCACCATTTCCGGCAAACCGCCGACATTGCTTGCCACGACGGGAATCCCGAAGCCGTATGCGAGGGGAATCACTCCACTCTGTGTAGCGTTCTTGTACGGAACCACTACCACGCTCGAAACTTCAAGATAGGCCAGCAGTTCCGAATAACTGTAAGGGCTCCACCGAAAAAGGCTCCTACCGGCAAAGTCTGCCCCGTCCAGTTTCCGCTCAATTGCTTTGCTGACCGCGTGCTGCTGGACTCGCGAGACGATAAGGATCCGGACGTCCGGCAACAGTCCTTTTAAGAGGGGCAGGGAACCCAAGAATGTCTCAAAGTTATGCTCTGTGCTGTAGTTGGAAAAGTAGGAGATCACTGGACGAGACTGCGCCCACTGCGCAAGTGAATCGCGCAGCGGAACCGAGACCGGAGTATCCGAAAGCAGCTCGGAGAAATGCGGGTGGGGAAATCGCTCGAATCGGTCCTCGGGGAGTTCATACAATTCTTGGAGGATGGCTTGCGTGTATTTATTCATGACCAATATGCGAGAAGCTTGGCAATAAAACCCTTTGTAGCGCGCTGAGTGCGCGCCGTTAAGATTCTGAAAAAAATCTCGATAAGGTTTGTGAACAATCATGACGGGCACAATTCCGGAAGCCCGAAGCAAACGCATGGCCCAAGTGTCGAACTTCGGAAGAGCTAGATTAGTCGAAACTAGAACGGCTTTGACTCCGGCTGACCGTGCAAATCGAATGGCTCGCACCCAATCGACAGGGTATGTGCAGGCAATGACTACCCGCCAGCCTACCTTTCCCTCAAGCGAGTCCGGAAATGCCCTAGCGGAGCTGAAAGGAGACCAGGAAACGTGCCCCCGCGGGTCGAAGCCCTCTCTTCGGTTTGATCGAACAACAACTTGATGCCCAGCCTCGGCAAGACCCTGAGCGAGGGCGTTCAGGAACTGAGGATCCGAATTAACTGGATCTATCCAAAGGATTTTCACGATTTGCCGCTCAGGTGCACGCGAGGTTCGCTTTTGCTACTTCTCACAGATGTCATTTCGGCACTAATCCTCCGCAATCGACGGCGGACCGAAACCGCTTGCTTCCGAACTTTCGTCTCCCATAGGCGTCGAACATGGCACACCAGGTTGCACGCACCAAATCCATCCTTCCAAGAAGCAGCCACACCAAACTGCGCGCGACACGAGAAAAGAGAAATAGCGCTAAAAATGCCACATGAGAGTGCGCGGAATGATGCTTGCGATGAAAATAAAGCCGGCTTTTCGTAGTGTGATACCAAGTAAAAGGAGTGTCCTCCCCTGCGGATCGGCTGACCTTGTGGTAGATGGTTGTTCCCGCGGCAACGACTCGGCGAATACCTACCTCGGCCGCCCGCTCACAAAAGTCCACATCTTCACGATAGAGAAAAGCATTCTCATCAAATAGGCCGATTCGTTCAAAGACACTTCGGTGCACCAACATGCAACAGCCAGTCACCCAATCGGTCGGCAGGATCGGGGAATTTTCTTCCGAGCCGCCGGCCACTTTTTGCCGCATCCTGCTGTTCCACCACCGGAACTCTCCGCCTATGAACCAGATATGCTCAGGACGATCGAAGCAGCAGATTCGGCTCCCCACGATCCCGGCATTTTCCTTCCTGGCCACTTCCAACAATTGAGCGACGAGGCCTGGCTCGACCACGGTGTCATTATTCAGCAGCAGGATGTATTCCACACCTTCGGTCAAAGCATACTTGATTCCGATGTTGTTCCCCCCTGCAAATCCAATGTTTGTACCGGTCTCGAGAAGAATCAGCTTGCAGGGAACCGGTACGCCAGAAAACTCAGCGGCACGAGTTTTCCCCACGTGAGATCTCTCCCGCTCTAGTGGGATATTCTTGTTTTCCGCCCACCTCGCCAGCCTCGCAAGTGATGAATCCTTCGAGCCATTGTCCACAACGATGATGTCGCATTCGGGATAACCGCTGACGCTGAGGCTCTCCAGACAGGCCAAGGTATCTTCGCACCCGTTGAAGTTTAGTATCAAAACAGCGCAACGCAATTGACTCATCCCCAGTTATCCAAATATCGAAGTCGCCGCTAGCGGCTCGTGAACACAACGCGAATGTTTGGATCTCCGAATCGGGACACAACGTCGCCAGTATTGTCAGTGGAACCGTCGTCGATGACGACTTGCTCCCAGTTCGAGCAACTCTGCTTGAGCGCGATCCGGATGCAAATTTCAACGAATTGCTCATGATTGTAGGTCGGCGTAATTATGCTAACCAAGGGACGGAACGGGTTGGGCATGAGAAAGTGGAAGCTAAACGTTCTGCTCAGATGACGGTAAAGACCGCCGCTGGACGGAACTTGTTCGCTCTGGGCTTTCGGGACTCTTCATACGCGCGATGTCGATTGCGCACATCCACAGAAATAGTTGGCGACAATCATTGATGTCCCCATGAAACGAAGAGTACCCGCACATGTAGACAAATAGCGTCATCACACCTATTGAGATCGGAAATTGTCCAGGCGAAGACCTCTCTAGGGCTATCACACCTGCCCGGAATGCTGCATAAAGCATGAGGCCAAATGAGATGAGTCCTGGCCAGCCAAGCTCGACACCTACCTCTAGAAATAGATTGTGGGGAAATCCGCCCCGAGGTGCATCAAAACCATAATAGAACATTGACCAACCACCCAGACCCAATCCATATAGTGAGCGTGAGGACGTTGCAAGGAATTGGAGCGATTTGTGATACATGTCCACTCGCTCATTTTCGACAACGGAAGCAGAATAGACTAGATCTTCCGTCCGCGCGAGAATTGTCACGAAGTAGTCCCTAAACACCCAGATAGATATTGCGACTGTCACAACAAATACTCCCAGAACGATGAGGGCCTTTGGGGATCGCCGATTAAGATTATGCTGGCCAGGCAATCTCCGCAGTGAATACGTGATTGACCAAATAAACAAAACCCCAAGGGCCACCAAAAACGCGATCGCGGATCCCCGTGCGCCGGAAACAAAAATCCCAAAGGCATCAATGATTGCTACGACAAAAACCAAAAGCCGCCCCCAAACTGACTTTGTGCGGAACAGAAAATACGTGAGAAGAATGAGGGTTCCCTGGGACGTAACGCTGCCAAGCCCCAAATACCCCGATCCAAACGCTTCCTGCTGACCGTAAACGCCAAGCTGAAGCCTATCGTTGAACAAAACCGCGAACACCATCGCCAAAGTCAAGATGACGTAGGTTCCAAAGAATCGGCCAATTCTCTTTGAGTCTTGAAAGAGCAAGGCTGGAAAAATAAACGCAGAAGTGGTCAAAATTGCCAAGCGAGCAAATTTCTCTCCAGCGTAAATGGGAGCTAACGTAAAGGCGAGGCTTATTGCTGCTAGAACAACAACTACTACATAGGGTATCAGAAGTTGGCGGGATGGAAGTCGAAGGCTCAGTCGGCCTTTGATTAGGTTCCAGAGGATTCCGCAGAGCGAGATCGCCAAAAATAATAGAGTCAAGTCAACATGTTTTGTGTAACTTTCAAGCGCTTCATCAGCTTTATACATGCCAGCATTCACAAAAAGCGCGAATGACACCTCGGGAAAATTTAGCAAGGCGAAAAGCGCAATCGAGGCAATAAGCAGAAGAATCGCTGCTTTGCAGCCCACGGAATTCAGGACACATAGGAGCAAGGCAAAGGAGATAATTCCACTGGACAGCAGTAACCTGTCAGCAGACAACGCCGAACTAACAGCGGGGAAATCGCGAAGCTTAGAACCTTTTGTTGTTGTCATTCTTCAGGAACTGTTCGTGTTTAGCCCTAATGGGATAGGTGATCACAGAGCCGTAACATCAAAGACTAAGTAATGTCTTGCCATTCATTAGATTGTCCCGACCGCCAACACGAACAAGAAGAGGAGAGTAATCGCAAAGTCGCTTGCGAGGCCATCGAATCGGGGCTCGCGTTTGACATGATTTAATTGGACTCGCCCGAAAGTGATTTCGGCGCCTCGCCGATTCGCGGCTTGTCACGCTTATCGACCGGAGATAAAGTCAGACATAGAGCACTCCAATACCGGCCCATCCTTGGCTGGGGTTCTCGATGATTTCCTCATAGCGATATTGATGCTTGACCTCGCTCCAGTACCGGGAAACTTCACAGCCGGTCTCGTGCGCATGCGCCGCGATGTCGTGAAAAGCGATGATGCCACCAGGAGAGACAAATTTGGAATACATTTCAAAATCTGCTCTGACGCCATCATAAGTGTGGTCCCCGTCGATAAAAAGGAAGTCGACTGGTCTATGCATAAATGCTTTTCTCGTCTTCCGATGTGTTTCTTCCAGATGAGAATTCCCGCGTATCAAAATGACTTTCTGGCTCCCCCTGGCGAAGGATCTATAAAGAGGTATTTTAAGCAATGGGTAACCATTGCCGAATCGTCCGCCACGGAGATCGACGCTCACGATAACTGCATCTTCTACGGCGTGACGAGAAAAAAGAAACAGCGTTCCACCCGTCGCTGTCCCAATCTCAAGAACAGTCCTGGGTCGAGCATCGTGAAGTATTTGGAGCAGTCGTTCAATCTCCCCACGAACCTGCAAGGGCTTGATAAGATGCTCGTAAGCAAAGGCGATTTCTTGCCCATGTTGGAGCTCACCAAGAGCAAGCCAGCATTTGAAGCATTCCATCAAGGCTCTAACTTCATGTGGAATCATGTTCCTAACGAAAGGCACCAAGAGCCCTCATGATCGCCGGTCTTTCTCGCTGTTTCAAAATAAACTTCCAAGCTATGAAAAAGTAAAGAACGGATGCCGTTAGCGCGCCCGCGAGCCGTGCCCACTCAGTGGTTAACAGGGATCGCGTCAAGGCTACGCTTCCCAGGAGAAGCAAACCAGCCACGGAGACTAACCAAATTCCGTTCGTCCATGCGCGTCGAATAGAGCACGAACAGTAGTGCTGGGCGGCCCAGAAAAGCAGGACGGCGTCGACCGCGAGCCGAAGCGTGTTTGCGATAGCAGCCCCAGCTATACCCAACCGGGGAATCATGACGATGCACAGAGTGAGGTATAAGGGAAGCTCAAGAAGATGTAATTTGCCTGTGATGTCAGGCCTACCGAGAGCCTGAAGAGCGTTATAAGGAATGTTTGCCATACAGTTCAGCAGGACTCCAAAAGCAAGGACTTGGACAACTACGGTGGTTTGCTTTGCGAACTGGACGCCCATCCAGAGCGAAAGCAGATCCGTCCCAAACACAAGCAGGAAGAGAACGCCGGGCAGCATAATGATCAGCAGATACCGCACCGAAGCTTCGTACAATCGTTGCAGGTGCGCTTCTTGTCCTCCTGCACTTCGCTCGCTGAACGCCGGGTACAGAGTTGTCACAAGGCTGGAAGGGATGATTCGCAGTCGGGTCATGACTTCGGTCGGCACCGTGTACAGCGTGACGGCACCCAGGGAAACAAAAGAGGCAATCAGCACGCGGTCCAGGTAAACCAGTAAAGGGCTGACCATCTGCGACACGCTTACCCAGCCCCCGAATCGCAGGAGTTTGGGCAATCCGTGCAAGTCGTGTGACCGAAAGAGCTGAAGATTGGGGAGCAGTCGGAACAGCACTGCACCATAAGCCCCCGTGGCCGCAATGCGAGCGACTACCGTTAACAATACGACGAGTGCAACACCGTGGCCTCTCCACGCCAGCAGCGCTGCCGTGCCCCACTGCGCCGTCGTCGTCACGGCGCTAACCGCATTGATCCAACCGAAGCGCTGGTACGAACTCAGCACGGCTCGGAAGACTCCTTGCACCAACAGCACGGGTACCGCGAGGCCAACGGCATAAAAGACCAGACGTGCCTGGGTTTGCAGATCGGCCGAAATCTTGAACAGCGACTTAATCAGATAAGGAGAAACCAGTAAGACTGCCAATCCGCCCGCCAGTCCCAAGATGAAGTTTGTTGCGACGGCAGTCCGGACAATCAGTCGCGTGGATTCATGGTCCTGTTCGACCAGGTGTTCGGAAACGAATTTCGTGGCGGCTCGGTTGACGCCGATATCGAGAAATGCCAGATAACCGATCACCACCCAGGCCAAAGAAAACAAGCCAAATTGCGTGTCCCCCCAAAACGCCACCAGCTTGGGCATCGCGAAGAGCAGGACAATAAAGGTCCACCCTTCGGTCGCTAAGTTCAATGCCGCATTCCTTGCAAGGAGGGCCGATGATGTGAGCTTATTGGATCGCCCGGGCATCGAGCCGGTCATATAAGTCTCGGTCTGGATCTTGTCAGAAATAGTTACTCCGCAGGGATCAGAAACTGTTGAGTGGCAAAACATCGGCCGCATCCACGTCGACTGCGACCGAGCGCTGGATGATTTCGAGCGATATCACAACTCGCAGATTGCTCTTCTTCCGCTTAAGGATGCCCTCGAGTCCCGCAAAAGGCCCGCTCTTAATCCGCACTCGCCGGCCCACTGTTAGGAATGGGTGCGGCTCGGCTCGCAAGCGCTCGGAAAGCCCGGATCGCAGGACCTCCATCTCCGTATCGGGAAGCGCGGTCGGCAGGCCGTTGAAGCCGACCAATCGCACAACGCTCGGAATCTGCAGCACGCGCAGCCGGTCTCGTAGCGCCAGTCGAACGAAAACGTATCCCGGGAACAGAGGCAGCTCAAGGTTCACTCGTCGGTCTTTCCAGCGCCGCACCGAACTGTACAGTGGAAGGAACTGCTCCACTGCCCGGGCTTGGAGTTCCGCCGCCACCCGCTTTTCATGGTTCGCGCACGTGTACGCCGCATACCAGTGCGGCGCGAGAAAGGACTCGGGCAGATGAAGCGCGTTTAGGTCGCTCGCTTGCTCTCTGCTCGATATTATTGTCGCGGTGGCGATCCCCATCTCTGACTCCAGATACAGCTTCGCCGCGTCAGCCACAGGGCCAACTCCTGCTTAGCACTTCTATTTACAACACGTTACAGACAATCCGACGCTATTTGCCTTCGTCCGTCAAATCGCCGTCACGGTAGAAACCTGATTCCGCACTGCCTGCTGCCCCAATGCCCGAACGAGCTTCTGCAGCGTTGGCACTCCCGCCGTTCGAATGCGCCCACGGAATCCGCGCCTTCACGGTCTGGAAAATTTCCTGAGCGAATACCTTGCCGGAGTCTTGCGCATCCATTTCTTGCCAGTGCGCCCTGCCTAGCGTGAAGACCATGGCCCCGGCTAACGCTAGAAAAGTACAAAGAAACATGATCGTCAGCCGCGGGGGAAAGGATTTCCTCTCCGGAACGTGCGCTTCGTCGAGCACTTTGACACTTGGTGTTTCTTTTGCTTCTTGGACTTTTGCTAGTTCGTATTGTTGTGTGAGCGCCTCGAAAACCGCTTCTTGCACTCTCGTACGCCTATAGAGGTCCGCAAATGCCACGCCCAATAACGGTAGCTTTCGAATGGACGGATAAACCGCATCTCCCTGGGTACTGCTGTCCGAGGTGGAGCTTTCGCCCTTGCCGCCGACCTTTTCGATCTGACTCTGCAACTCCGCAATTCTCGCGCGCGTGGCACGCACTCGCACGTTGTTATCCGTATAAATCTGCTTCAGCCCTTCGAGTTCCGACTTTGCAGCAATGAGCTGCCCCTCCAGCGTAGCCGCCGCCTCTACCATGGCTCGGCCCTGCTCTTTGATGTCGATCGCGCCATTCTTGCTGGCGAATTGGCTAAACTCCTTCTCAGCGCTTTCCAAATCTATTTGGACCGTCTTGAGACGATCTTCAAGGAATTCCCGCTCCTTTCGCGCTGACGAAGTGGAGAGTTGGGCCACAAGCCGATCGAGTTCTTCGACGTACGCCTGAGCGATTGCCGCGGCGCGTTTCGGATCGCCATCGGTAACGGTGATCGTGAGTATCCCGCTCTTGCGGTCTTCCGAAATGGAAGTGTTCTCCGCGAGTTTCTGTCGCGCGCTTACCCCCAGCCGAGCGCCATAGACTTCCTTAAGGCCAAATCTATCTATCAGGCGATCCTCTACCGTGCTACTGCGAAGAATCCCGATGAACAGCGCACCGGAACTCTTAATGCCAAGTAGATCTCCGGCGAAAGCGCCAAGACCTCCGCCTGTCTTAGCACTCAAGGCGGCTAGCATGGCCATTTCGGAGGTTGATTGGCTATCTGGAGGCATCAATTGAGTAGTGGATTCAAATCTCTTCGGCAACAAAAAAGCCAGCAATGTGCCAAACACCAAACCCGCGGTCCCCGCGCGAACCAGGAAACGTCGCTTGTCCCACATCAACCGCAGCCGTTCGACAGCAATGTTTCGCGACTCCTGGATTGGGACTTCCTGCTGAGACACATCTCCGAAAGCTGGCTGTGACGCCAATTCGGGCTGCGGCTTGGCGGTTGTCTGCGTCAATTCGCTCTCACTCCGTCCTTAGTTTCCTTACCAAGACTTCGCCCACTCATTTCCAGAGGTGCGGCCAGAAAGTCAGTTGCAAGGAAGTGGTCACGTTCGATTGCACCGCGGGCGATAGAATTGGGTAATTCCACTTCTCGTATTGCACTAATCCGGAGACGGTAACTTCAGGCCTAATCTGAAAGTCCACATTTACGCCCCCGTCGTTCAACGTGCCGCCGTGCGGCAAATAATCCCCGTCCACTTTCTGGTGCCGAAACTGAAGCTGGATCTTGTTGCGCGACGAGAGCCAGAACGTACTCCAGACTCGTTCGCCCTGTCCGCCGCGTCCCAGCCAGCTGCCCAGTAGGTTCCCGTTGCTCACGTAAGAACCGCCGGGATAGCGGTCGTTGTCGTAAAAGCAGCCATGGCACTCTGGGAAATCCACAGGCGCCGTAGTTCCCCCTTCCAAACGAAGGTCGAGCTTGGGAATTCCCGGAATGCGGGGCATGTAAATGCCCCCTTGTATCGCAGACTTGCGCGGGTAACCTAGCGGGGAATATTCATCTTCCGTAAAGGCGTCGCCGTAAAACGTCAGCCATT
>Ga0137377_10001588_pt1 | contig 16107 bp, 14 predicted proteins | sample SagtaG_22_FD_104815 | JGI IMG/M metagenome (GOLD analysis project Ga0137377, IMG submission 104815) | Vadose zone soil microbial communities from Sagehorn Ranch, Mendocino, California, USA - Sage2_L_40_16 metaG | ecosystem: Environmental > Terrestrial > Soil > Vadose zone | place: USA... | reverse complement strand
TTCGCACGCTCTATCCGTTGGACGCCCACTTCGGTGTGGTCAGCGTCCTCGCGGTCATGATTCGCCGGGCGACGGATCCCGGAGACTCGAAGAAAGGGCCGATCAACGCGATCGAGCCCGAGCTCGAGATGCCGTCCCATCACGGCCCCGACGTCCAGAGCGTCCTGTCGAAATTGAACATCCACACGATCGCGGTGAAGGTGCCCACGACGATCATGCACTTGCACACGGTGATCGTCGACGTGAAGAAAGCCGCGAGCGTGGAGGCGGTCCTTGACGTCTGGAAACGATTCCCGCGGGTCGCGTTCGTTTCGGGTGGGGACGGAGTGAAGTCGACCGCCCAGATCATGGAGATGGCCCGGGATCTTTCACGGAACCGCTCGGACCTGTATGAGATCGCGGTGTGGCGGGACGGGGTCCACGTCCTTGACGGGAAACGTCTGTTCTATTTCCAAGCGGTCCACCAAGAATCGGATGTCGTGCCCGAGAACGTCGACGCGATTCGAGCACTCTTGGAAATTCAGAAGGACGGCCACAAGAGCATGGAGAAGACGGACCGGAGCCTGGGGATCGGTATCGTAAAATAGCATTCGTCTTCCGGCGATGGCGTTATCGCTCGCCTTCGAGTCGGCGGATTCGCTTGGTGGCGCGCTGGAACACGCCCATGAGTGCGTGAAATTCCCATTTACTCGGGACTGCGCGCCCGAGGATTCGCCGGAACATGATCTGTGTTCGAGACCTCTTGTGGATCGGATAATCTGTCGCATCGAGGAGGCCCATGAACGACGCATGCAACTTCTCTTTCTCGAGGCCCGACATCTCACGGACGGCCATCTTCGGTGCTTTCGCGGCGAAGAGCTCATAGAGGACGATGGCCACCGCGTGGGACAGGTTCAGGATCGAATACTGCTCGGCCGCGGGGATCTTCACGAGGAGATCGCAGCGCCGCAATTCTTGTTCAAGGAGGCCGAAGTCTTCTCGGCCAAACAAAAGGGCCACTTGCCCCTTCGCCTTTTGAAGCCTCGTCGCGAGCTCCCGCGGCGAGAGGGCGATCCGAGCGAATCGTTTCTCACTCTCCGTGTCGATGCCTGAAGTACCGACGATCAAACCGGCACCCGCGATCGCGGCTTCGAGATCCTTCACAGAGCGCGCGCGTTCTAGAATATCCATCCCATGCATCGCTCGTTGCCGAGCCTCCGCGCGAAGCGGGACCGGGTTTACAAGGACCAAGTCTTCAACGCCGAAGTTCTTCATGCCCCGGGCGACGGCACCGACGTTCCCCTCATTCTTCGGCTCGACGAGGACGACGCGAAACGTGGCCATCACGTTCCCCTAAGCGGCAAGGTCGTAAAGGTCCTTCCCCGCGAACGGTTTGCCGACGAAACAATCCTGGAGCGCGTCAGGACGAAGTCTGTTTTCGTCTAGGACACGAATCGGACGCTTCGGCTACGTTGACGACATTTCGTCCCTCTCAAAACCGGCGCAACCCTGGGTCTCGGTCGCGATATCGTAATGGTTAAATGGCCGCCCTGCGTGACCTAGTATTTGTGGGGTTTGTTCGCTATCTGGGAAAGAAAGCGATATTCCTTGTCTTCACATTGATTTTCGCTTTATACCTCACGGTGGTCATCGCCAACTTTGGCGGCTACGTCGACAAACTTCTCCGCGATCAAGCGCACTACGATGCCTTGCGCAATTGCATCCAAGACCCGTCGTGCGCCAAGTCGCCGACCAGAAACGCAACGATCGAGAACGACTACCAGTCCATCGTTGCGGCCCGCGGCTTGAACGAACCGTTCCCTCAGAAATCGTTACGTTTGACGTGGGACTTGGTTAGATTCCAGCTGGGTCGCGCCACGACGATCCGGGATGTACAGGGCGGGGATGCCGTGGGGGACATCATCCTGGAACGCCTCCCGCGAACGATCCTTCTGTTCACGAGCGCGTCGGTGATCGCCGCCATCCTGGGAATATGGCTCGGACTGCGGATGGCCCGGAAAGCGCTCAGCTTCATGGACCGAGGTTTGACGATCGCTTCGATCACCACGACCGTGATCCCGCCCTGGGTGTTCGGGATTCTGTTCATCCTCGTCTTCGCATTCGGCCTCAATCTGTTTCCATCCGGTGGCATGGTCAGCGTCCCAGCCAAAACGGATCCATTGGCATTTGCCCTCGACATGCTTTATCACATGCTTCTCCCGGCTTTCGCGCTCATCGTCTCATCCTTCGGAACTTGGGCGTACACAACCCGCAACCTGGTCCTTCAAATCATGGACGAAGACTACGTATACGCCGCCCGAGCGAGAGGGCTTCCGGAGAAAACCGTCTTGCGCCGGTATGTCCTCCGCGCCGCGTCCCCGCCGACCGTGACATCGCTCGCCCTGACCGTGATCGCGTCGTGGCAAGGGGCCATCATCACGGAGACGGTCTTCTCATGGCCGGGCCTCGGCCGGTTGTTTTTCGAGGCGATTGGCTTCTTGGACGCCCCCGTCGTCATCGGCTTGACCGCCGTGTACGCCTATCTCCTCGTCCTCACCGTGTTCCTCCTCGATCTCATCTACGGCCTCCTCGATCCACGCGTGAAGGCCCTCCGGCGAGGATGAGATGGCGACCCCGCCCGTCCCTGTTACCGGGCTGCGGAGCGTCATCCGCGATGTCGCGAAGACGAAAACCGGGCTCGTTGGCTTGGCCATGCTCGCCTTCCTGCTCGGCCTCGTGCTTCTAGTCCCCTTCATCGCTCCCTACGACGTAGTGCGGTCATGGAGGGACCGCGAACCATGGGTCGACAATCCCCGAGACGCCGCCCCCGATTGGTCAGAAATCTTCTCGGGCAAGCAGCAGGTTCGTACACAGATCTTTTCTCCGTGCTCCGCGCCAGGCCCACGGCCCCCCGACTTCAACCTCGCCGTCCCCATGTCGACCGTCAATCAGAAAGAAAAGTGTCCCGGGGGGCCGTGGCAAAAGATCGCGATCCGAGTCACCGAGGCCGGAAACTACACGTTCATCGAAATGACCCATACGTTTGCCGTTACTGCCGATGTGTTTCCGTCGGAAATGTCGATGTCCGTCTGGTCGAATTTCTCGATAAACGCACCGCAGGTCACGGTCACCTGGCACCGCCCGGACAACGTCAACTACACCCTTTTGCAAGTTGTCCCCCATGAGCGGGCCCCTGTCCGGAACTTCTATCCGTTATCGACCGACGACACGATCAAGGGGCAGGTCCGAAACTGGGCGATCGCGACGTTCAACGCGACGGACGCGAGCCTCATTCGGCCAGAAGTGACCCTGTTCGCGAACGCGGGACGCGACATGCTCGACACGAGGAGGGCCACGGTCCTGAAAGGGCTGTACACGATGACGGTCGAAATCGTTTCGGCCGGTTATGTGGGGATGGATGCCAAAGTCGTCATTTTCGGAACCGTGTACGGCGCGGCCGGTACGGATTCCAGCCGACGGGACCTTTTGGTCGGGTTGCTTTGGGGCGCGCCGGTCGCGCTCGCGTTCGGCACCGTGGCCGCCGTCGTCATCGTCGTCCTACAGACATTTCTTGGCGCTCTGGCCACCTGGTATGGGGGATGGTGGGACGAGGTGGTCCAACGTGCCGCGGACGTCCTGCTCATTATCCCTCTCCTCCCGATCCTTTTGCTCATTGCGATCGTCTATTCTCCCAGCATCTGGTACATTCTGCTGGTCCTCGTTGCTCTCGGATTCGTCGGCACGACGACGAAGGTCGCGCGGAGCATCGTCCTCCAGGTGAAGGAGGAGGCTTACATCGAGGCGGCGATTTCCTACGGCGCGAGTCGCTCGCGAATTCTCCTGAAACACATCCTGCCCCGACTGATGCCGTACACCTTTGCGCTCATCGCGCTGTCGGTCCCGGCGTTCATCTTCCTGGAAGCATCCCTCTCGTTCCTCGGCTTCGGAGACCCCTTGTTGCCATCGTGGGGCGCGATCCTCGGCCAGGCATACAACGGGAATGCGGCATTTCGGGGCTTCTGGTGGTGGATCGCCTTGCCGGCCGGCGGCATTGTGTTTGCGACGGTCGCGTTCGCCCTCCTAGGTTACTCGTTCGACAAAGTGCTGAATCCCCGGCTCCGCGAGCAGTAGGGTTGGAATGCCACTGCTCAGTGTGCGGAATCTGGTGCTCCACTACCGGACTAAGAAAGGCCCGGTGCGCGCGGTCGACGGCCTTACCTTCGACCTGGAGCGCGGACAGACCTTCGCGTTGGTCGGAGAAAGCGGGTCGGGCAAGACTTCCACCGCTTCCGCGCTCCTCCGGATGCTTCCGCGAAACGTCGACACGTACACGGGTGAGGTCGAACTCGATGGAACAAATCTCATGGCCCTCGACGACGAGGACTTTCGGACGCAGGTGAGATGGCGTCGGATCTCCATGGTCTTCCAAGGGGCGATGAACGCTCTTAGCCCGATGATCCCGGTCGGGCTGCAAGTCGCCGAGCCGCTCTTGACCCATCTCGATGCAGAGAAAGACGAGGCTTTCGCCAAGGCGGAGGAAGCGATTCGAAGCGTCGGGCTCCCAGACTATACGATGCGGCGTTACGCACACGAGCTCAGTGGCGGAATGAAGCAGCGGGTCGTGATCGCGATGGCCCTCGTCATGAAACCATCCATCGTCATCCTGGACGAGCCGACGTCGGCTTTAGATGTGATGACCCAAGCAAACATCATGAATCTCCTGAAAGGGCTGAAACGGGACGAGTCGCTTTCGTACATTTTCATCACGCATGATCTCGGCCTCTCCTCCGAACTCGCCGATGTGGTTGGGATCATGTACGCGGGCAGAATCGTCGAGGTCGGACCCGCGGAGAGGATCTACCCGGACCCGCAGCATCCGTACACCCAGAAACTCCTTGCGAGCGCGCCGAAGCTCAAGACCGAGGAAAAACCGGACTCCATCCCGGGCGTGCCGCCAGACCTCATCAAGCCCCCGCCCGGTTGCCGATTTCACCCACGGTGTCCCTTTGTCCTCGACCGATGTCGGGTCGACGAGCCTCCGTTTTTCGGTGATGTCGACCGAGCAGCCTGCTGGCTCCTCGAGCCGGGACGGTGAATGATGGAACCGATTGAGGGTGGACCGGCGCCGGCATTGTCCGCTGAGCCGCTCACGTCCGTGCCGGGTGCGGAAGGTGCAATCCTGGTTCTCGACAACGTGCAAACGCACTTTGGACTGCGACCTTCGATCTTCAAACCGCGCGTGTTCGTCAAGGCCGTCGACGGTGTGTCCCTCGCCGTTGCGAAGGGCGAAACCGTCGCGGTTGTCGGTGAGAGTGGATCCGGCAAGACCACGCTCGGCCGCACCTCCGTCCGCCTCATCGAACCGACCGGAGGGCGGATCTTGTTTGACGGCCAGGATATCACGCACACGAAACAACGGGAGCTCATGTGGCTTCGCCGCAAGACACAGATTGTTCCACAAGATCCGTATGCGAGTGTGAACCCGGGGTTCACGATTTTCAGGATTCTTGAAGAACCGCTGCTCGTTCATAAACTTGGGACTTCGTCGGAGCGAGAGACCCGGATCAACGCCGCGCTCGAAGCTGTCAAGCTGACTCCGCCGGATCGTTTCGTCCAGAAATTTCCTCACATGTTGAGTGGGGGACAGCGCCAACGAGTGGCCGTCGCCCGATCGCTGATTTTGGACCCGGAACTCATCATCGCGGACGAGCCGGTGTCGATGCTCGACGCCTCGGTCCGGATTTCGATCCTTCAACTGATGCGTCAAATCCAGGTGGAGCGCGGCGTCGCGTTCCTCTACATTACGCACGATCTCGCGACCGCGAAGCACTTCTCGGACCGAATCGGAATCATGTACGCCGGAAAGCTCGTCGAACTCGGCCCCGTCAAGGACGTGCTCAAAGAACCCCTGCATCCGTACACCCAAGCCCTCATGGCTGCGATTCCGGATCCCGATCCGCAGAACCGTTTCCGAACCCTCGCCGCGTTGCCTGGCGAGCCGCCGATCTTGACCGCGCCGCCGCCGGGGTGTCGATTCCACCCGCGCTGTCCGATCGCCCGAATGGGGCTCTGCGACGTTGAGGAACCGCTCCTCCGGGAACTTCGTTCCGGACACTGGGCCGCGTGCCATCTCGCGAACTAGCGGCGGTGAGATCTCGACAACCCACCGAGTGAAGTCAGGCCGCGCGTCGCCCACGGGAAACGTGGTCACACGTCGCGGTTTCGGGGTGTCCCGCGGCGGAAGAATCGCAGGAGAGAAATCCCGAATTTGTGTTTTCCAGAGCACACGATTCTCGAGATGTTGGTCAGTTCGAAGAGTGACCTACGACCCCTCTCTTCCTCTGGAAATAGCTTTATATTGACCCCCACGGCTACCCCCTGCGTTCGGTCGACAAATCGCAACAACGATTGGTTGACCGACGGGCATTTGGGGAGACTGAAAATGCGTCGATTGTTAGTGGTGTGGCTGACTCTTGCGGTCGCCTGCGGTGCGCTCTTGGTTAATGCGGAAAAGGCCGCGGGAGCTGCTCCGAATGGCGGCTTTGTGGACCAAATCATCTTCTTTGAACAGCCGAATGCGGCGACCGCGCTCCAGCAGGTTTCGCAAGGGAACGAAATGCAAATTTACATGTTCAACTTGCGAAACCTTGCAGACAAACTCGCGGCGCTGAGCGATCCAAATATTTGGACGGTACAGACGCCGGGAAGCGTCAACGACCTGTGGATTAATCCGGTTCCATACGGGGCGAACGTGTCGGGATACAATCCGTTTCAACTCCAGGCGGTCCGGCGGGCGATGACCTACCTCGTTGACCGGAACTTCATCAAGAATGAAATCTATGGCGGGTTTGCGATACCGTATATTGCGCCATGGTCTTCCAAGCAGCCCGAGTATCGTCGCGAACAGACGTTCATGCAAGGGCTCGACACAGACTACGGGTATAATCCCACGAAGGCGGCCGCAGACATTTCGACCGCCCTCAGTGCGGTCTCGGGTATGACGAGAGGGTCGGATGGAAAGTGGATGTACAACGGCGCTCCGCTGAAGGTGACTTTCGTCATCCGGACTGAAGACATCCGTCTCGACATCGGGAACTATGTCGCTGGATTGCTGGAAGGCGTCGGCTTCACCGTCGTTCGAGACTATCAACCGGGTGCATCGGCGTTCGCGAAAGTCTACTTCGGACCACCGGACCAAGGTGTATGGAACATCTACACGGAAGGGTTCGGAATCACCGCCTTGCAGGCGTGGCAGGACGACTTCCTCGCGGGTCAGTACACCCACTGGAGCGGCGAGACGGTATGGGACTTCTACACGGAGCCGAAGGCTCTATACGACAATGCGACCGCTTTGCTCTTCGGGAAGTACACCTCGCTCGCCGACCGGCAGAACAAGATCAAAGTGACGTCAAAGCTCGCTTTGGACGATGGCGTGCGCGTAAACCTCGTCGCGGAGAATGCGGTGTTCATCTTCAGCGGTCGTATCACCGCAGCGGTCAACGATCTGATTGCCGGCCCGTGGGGCCTGTTCACGGCGCGATCCGCCCGCTACGGATCGCCGGGAGGCTCGCTCTACGTCGCCCAACCTCTGCACTGGAACTCTCAGTGGAACCCCTACCGTGGTTTCACCTGGCTATACGACTCGACCCAGTACAAGGTCATCACGGATCCCGGCATGTACAACCGGCCGGATAACGGGCTCACCGTGCCGATTCGTGCCACTCCGACAGTCGTCACGGCTTGGCCGAATAGCCCGAATCTGACGATCCCGAGCGACGCCAAGGTATTCGACGCAACGACGATGAGCTTCGTGAACGTCCCCCCTGGTGCTACGGCAATTAGCAAGATTACTTTCGACTACAACTTCGGAAAGTGGCACGACGGGTCGCCGATTACGATGGACGACGTCTGGTACCAGATCGCGAGTTATCCGCGACGGGAAGGCGGGCCCGATCGAGCGGTGGACCCGTACCACGACGGACTGGTCTACACCGCACATCCGGGGAACGCGACGTTGTTTCCCGTTGGCGACATTGGAGCAGTCGACCCGCGAGCGGATTCGCCAGGCGTGAATCAGTGGCTCGGTCTCTTCAAGGGAGCCCGGCAAATAAGCCCCACCCAGATGGAGATCTATGCCGACTACGGACACGTCGACAACGGGACGATCGCTTTGACCATGGACGGCGGCGGGAGCGCCAGCGTAACTCTCTTCCCATCACTCCCATGGCAGGTTCACGAGACGATGGTACAGACAGTGCTCGAGAACACTACCCGACTGGACGCGAGCAGCGCCACCAGCGGCGGCAAGATCCTGGTCGACCTAATCAAACAGACGACAATCGCTCCGATGGACAACGTGCTGGCACAGTTCACGGCGTCGAACGAGAGGCCGCCCGGCATGAGCGGCATCATCTCCGCCGCGAGTGCAACAGCCCGCTGGAACGCCCTCAATTCATGGCGCGCGGCCCACAACACCTACTGGGACAGCAACGGCCCGTTCTACCTGGACAGCGTAAACGTCCCGGTGAAACAGAGCATCATGAAGAGGTTCGCGGACTATCCGCTCCCTGCGGACTATTGGGATCAGTTCCTCGCTCAGGTCGTCCCAGCGGTCACAGTGGGCAGCATCCCGGATGTCGTTCCGGGCTTGGCGACGGATATCAGCGTCCAAACGACGGTTTCCGGGCAGCCGACGAGCAACCTCGCGGTAAAGTACCTGATCCGGAACGTCGGGTTGAACACCATCGTCACGACGGGTGTACCGACGGCGAAGGGAACGGGGACGTGGGACATCGCGCTCGACCAGAACGCGACCGGAAGACTGGTCCCGGGTGCGCATGAGATTGTCGTCACGGTCGCGGTCGGAGAGTTGGGCGTCCCGGTCGGTGTGACGAAGTCGTTCATCGTGATTCCGCAAGCCGTGTATCTGGAGAAACTGATCAACGAGCAGAAGGCGAAGCTCGAGGGAGTCACGACGGACCTCAACACGGTGACCGGCCAACTGAAGACTGCGAATGACCAAATCGCCTCGCTGAACACGTTGCTGATCATCGCAATTGTGGTCGCGGTCGCGGGCGTTCTGGTCGGGGTCGTCAGCATGGTGGTCGGGGCGCGGCGCATGCCCGGGAAGAGACCGCCGGAGAGGATGGAGGAAGAGAAGACCGGGGAAGAGCTCTAAGCTCATCCGGAAGGGGCGTGCCCGACCGGGCACGTCCGCTTTACCTTTGCTTATCCTGCCTGCGGGCCTCCACCTCGTGACGGATTTTTTTAATGCTCCTGTGGAAGCCTTGCCGAATTAGATAGCTCGCACCCAACGCCACGAGGGGTATGGCCAGCAGGGAGAGGAGCCCGCGCGAATAGCGGACATCGAGGAATCGTGCCGTAACTTCATACGCCGTGCTCGAGGCGCCTCCATTTTCGATGATGATCCAGCGTAATGGGTAGGAGAATGTCGCGAACGGCTGTTCGCAATCGAGTTGCGCGTTCGGCCGAATTCCGCGCGTTTGATACTCCGCGAGCTGCGCTTCGTTCAAGACCGTGATGGAAACGCCGCAAGACGCGTTCACGAGTCGAAGTTCCGAGAGTCCGCTCGGAGTCTGGAAGGACTCGTTCCGGCCGGAGAATGCTGCGAGGGTGCCACGGAGCGTCGTGGAACCGTTCACAGTTATGTCGGGGATCACGGCTGCAAAGATGAGGGCGAACCCCCCGAACAACGCAAGCACCGATAGGAGAAGGTTGCGTCGTTCCGCGAGCCAGGCGAAGAGTGATCCGACGAGGCGTCGCATCCGGTCGATTTCGTTAGGCATCGCGCACGAATGTGCGCCTCGGCTATTAGAGAACCGCCCAAGGAGCGGATGACTTCTTAGCGCTCCAGGAGTTGTCGTCGACGAATGGGCCGAGTCGCGATGAAGATCGCCTACGATGGCGGTGCCTTTCACGGTCAAGCGCGGCAGCCGGGCCTCTCGACGGTCGAGGGCGAGATCTTGAGAGCCCTCGGGCGGGGACGGATCATCGGGGACGCTCGCTCCTCGCGGTTCCAAAGTGCGAGTCGAACCGACCAGGGCGTGAGCGCCCTCGGGAACGTGGTCGCGTTCGATGCCCCCCTGGCCGCTCCCGTCGTGCTACGAGCGTTCAACGCAAGGGCTAGGGGCATTTGGGCGTGGGCTGCGGCGGAAGTCTCCGCTGACTTCAATGCACGCCACGCCGTTTTCCGCTGGTATCGGTACACCCTACCCCCGAGTCACGACCCCGAGCGGCTCGCCGATATCCTCGCCCCTTTCGTGGGGGAGCATGATTTTCGAAACTTCACGAAGGACCGGACGCGAACCGTCGCGTCGATCAAGGTTGCGAGCGCGGCCCGCGAGGACGAGGAGATCGTGCTCGATTTCCGCGCGCCCAGCTTCCGCTGGAATCTCATCCGTCGCATCGTCGCGGCGGCCCTGCAGGTGGAAGGCGGCACGCGTACTTCTGCCGAAGTCGAACGCGCCCTGGAGGGCTCGATGCGGATCGACCTCGGCCTCGCGCCCCCCGAGCCCCTGACACTCATGGACGTCCAGTACGACGTGCCCCTCGACCTGATCGCGGATTTCACGACGCGGGATCGCGTGAGGCGACTCTCGGACGAACGCGCGCGGTCCGCTCGATTTGCGAAGGCGGTCGCACGGAAGTTCAACGCTCCGAACGTTTAATACAACGCGGTCGGGTGCCCTCGCGTGCACGTCGCGATCACAGGGACTCCCGGGACCGGGAAGACCTCCTCCTGCGAGCGGCTCGCAAAACGCGGCTACGTGGTCATCGATCTCGACGACGTCGCGCGGAGGGAGGGTTTCATCGTCGGGCGGGACGAGCGGCGAGCGACCGATGAGGTGGATGTGGATGGCCTGCGAGAGCACCTGAGGGTTCCCGCGAAGATGGCGTTCCTGAAAGGTCACTACAGCCACCTGATGGCCGTGGAGATCGCGATCATTCTTCGTTGCCGACCCTCCGTCCTCCGGCACCGGCTCGAAGAGCGCGGCTGGCCTCTGGAGAAGGTCCGCGAGAACGTCGAGGCGGAGGCGATTGATGTCATCACCCAAGAAGCGGTCGGCCGCGTCCCGTTCGTCTTCGAAATCGACACGACGGCGGCGGTGCCCGAGGACACGGCCCGGGCGATCCTCGATGTGCTCCGCGGGACGACGCAGGGGCACAATCCCGGGGACATCGATTGGAGCCATGAGGTGCTCTCATGGTACTAGACCGGTACCGTGGGATCGCTGACGTCTTCCTCGTGCCGGTCGCCCGTCGGCTGATCCGCGTCAATCCCAACATGGTCTCCTGGGTCGCGTTCCTCGCAGCCACCGCCTCCGGTCTCGCCTTCTACCTCGGAGGCCCATGGTTCCTCGGCCTAGCGCTGCTTTTCCTTCTAGTCAACTCGTACCTCGACGCCCTCGACGGCAAGATCGCGAAACTCGCCGGCAAAGCGTCGGCTCGCGGCGACTTCCTCGACCACGTCCTCGACCGGTACGCGGATGTGCTCATGCTCGGCGGCGTTGCGTTCAGCATCTACTGCCGCCTCTGGGTCGGCACGCTCGCGCTCCTCGGTGTGCTTCTAACATCGTACATGGGGACGCAGGCGCAGGCAGTCGGTCAGGGCCGCGCGTATGGAGGGATCCTCGGAAGGGCCGACCGTCTCGTCCTGCTGTTCCTGGGCGGCCTCATCCAGTGGCTCGTTGCGCCGTCGGGGGGCGTGATCGTTGGCGCGGGGCTTTTCACCTTCAGCCCGCTGGAGTGGTTCATGGTCCTCTTCGCGGTCCTCGGCAACCTGACCGCCGTCCAACGGGCCGTGAAGGTCTGGCGCGGCTTCCGCTAGGTCGCGGTGGACGCGCTCTCTCCCCGGGCCCGACGCTCCCGGCCCTTGATGCGGTAGTACGAGAGCGGATGCTTGATCGTCAAGCAGATCCGGTCCGGCCCTGGGCAGATCCCGTAGGATTTCATGGTGGAGCATTCGGGCGGCGTGTATTCCGTGGGGCTCGAGGTGCCCGTGATGTGTTCGATCTGGTATCGAGTCACGTCGGCCGCGAAGTCGGGGACGTCCCCGAAGACCCGATAGATCTCTTCGTTGCCGAGCCCGATGTGATGGAGGAACGCGACGATGGCGAAGCGGCCCATGTGGGGCACGTTCTCGTGGTTCTGGATCTGGGCCAAGAGGTTGTACATGCATGGCGGGAAGCGAGTGATGCTCACCTTCCCGATGTCTTCCGCCTTGAACGTCGCCTTCTTCGCCTCGAGGAGTCTGCGGATGTGCTCAAGGTCCGCCTTGAACGCGGCGAGGATGTCGTCGTTCACGGGGAGCGGAAGCCCTTGCTCGATGTGCCGCTGAATCGCGTTTCGCATCACCCGGAGGGCCTTCTCCCGGCGCAACCTCACGTAGCCGCGCTCCACGGGCTGGTTGATCAGCTTCCACGGCGTGTCGCGCATCGTGCTCGTGAATCGGAGGAAGTCGGAGAAGTGGATCCGGAAACCTCGATCCTCTCGGCGCAGGTCCATCGCGAGCTGGGCCGCGATGTGGAGGACCAGATCGTCCGAGTCTTGTTCCAGGAGGGATTCCGCGGCGATTGCCTCGCGTAGCGCGAAGCGCCGGGTCAGGTACGTGTCCTCGAGGGCGGAGACGAGAATCCGCGCGACTGGGTAGGCAAGGAGTTGGGAGAGCTGATCGGCCGGTGCGATCGCCACCCGTTTCGTGTCCGGGCCTTTCTCCAGGGACTCGACCACGCGGGCCCGTCCGATGGTCCGTGCACGCGCATACGCGGGCTCGGATAGCAACTCCTCGAGGGTCACGTGCTCCGCCCGGATGAAGGCGGATGCCTCCTGGAGGAACGGGTACTTCGCGAGCCCCGCAAGTTCCACGGTCGAAGGAACACACGGTCGGCTTAAAAGGCCGCGGCGGGGGACCGCGAACGTGGAGTCTCCGGACGACATCGCGAACGCTCCGAGCGTCGGCCGAAGGTCTTTCCGGAACCGGACCATGCTCTCGCCCGATGGGTGAACTCCAAGGATATTTCGCTGTCCACTCTCAGGGACTCGGACACGCGACCCAGGCCGTCGCGCTCGCCCGCGGCCTGCGCGAACGTCGGGAAGATCTGTATTTCCTATTTCTCGCGGGCGTGCCCGCCTTGGATCTCGTGGTCGCGAGCGGGTTCGATGCGATGACGGCGCCGCCGGCGCCGGATTGGCGTGCGGTCGACGGTCGACTTCAGCCGGTCTGGCGATGGTATGCCGACTATGCGCGGTATCTGCGGGTCGCTCGGAAGAATCTGAGGAGGGAGGGCGATTGGGAGTCGAATCGATTCCTCCTCTCCGCCGGCGAAGTCGCCTCCGTGCGGGAGGCCGTCCGCCACCGAATTCCCACGGCGATCATCCTCAACGGATTGCGCCAAGACTTTGCGAAGGACCCGGCCTCCCGCCTGTTCGAGGGGTATGGGAACTTTTGGTTCTCACAACTCGCGCGAAAGGTGGATCTGATCCTCGCCCTCGATGACGCCCCGTCATGGCCGAACGTCCGGCGGATCCAGCCGATTGTCCGCCCGTTCAGTGCGTCCCGAGAACAACTTCGGGAAGACTTGTTCTTCCGGAAGAAGACGATCCTCGTGACCGTCGGTGGTACTGCGATCGGGGAATATCTCATTCGGGAGTCGGTGAAGGCCTTCCGTGGCCTGGCGGTGGACGATGTCTCGATGGTCATCGTGAGCGGTCCAAAGCTGAAGGCGGAGCCAGAGGCGGGCGTGTACACGTACGGCTTCCTGCCGAATCTGCAGGACTACGTCCTCGCGGCGGACCTGGTGATCACGACGGGCGGAAAGGGGACCCTGAGCGAGGCCTTCGCCGCCGGAACACCGGTGGTTGCGATCCCTCCGAAAGGTCACGTCGAGGCGGAGCGCAACGCTGCGGCGCTGGGGTATCGATATGAAGACCTGGGCCGGCTTCGCGAACTAATCGTCGAGAAACTCGCCCTCGGACGATTGCCGCCGCGGCCCGACGGGAATGCAGAGGCGGTCCAGATTCTTCTGGAGTTTTTCAACTCCAAGGTGGAGCCGCGCTAGACGCGTTGGACGAGACTTCGATCGATCTGAGGTACGTCCTCACTTTCGGTACGAGGGATGCTCCGTCTTCGCCTTCTCCTTCTTCTGGCACCAGACCGCCATCTGATAAAGGAGGGAAGAGAGCCGGTTCATATAGCGCAGGAGGTCTGGGTTCAGAGCATCCTGGCGGGACAACGAGACGACCCGGCGCTCGGCGCGGCGTGCGACCGTGCGGGCCCAATGCAACCGTACGAGGCCCTCGGAACCGCGAGGCAGGATGAACTCCGTGATTCGGCCCACGTCGAACGTGTCGATCCCAGCCTCGAGGCGGGCCACGTGCTCTGGGACGATCCGCGGAACCTTCGCCCCTTTCGCGGCGCGGGCCATCGCCAGTTCGGCGCCCACCGTGAACAGATCATCCTGGATCTTCAGGAGCGCATCGCGGACTGGCTTTTCCTTCAGGGCCGAGATCGCGAGACCGAGGACGGCGTTCAGTTCATCGACGGCGCCCATCGCCTCCACGCGAGGATCATCCTTGGCCACGCGCTCGGGGCCCAGGAGGCCTGTTTCTCCGGCGTCCCCAGCCCTGGTATACAACTTCGCCATCATCCCACCCACGGTTCCGCTTCCGTCGGTGCGGGGGGCGTCGGGAAGATCGCCGGTTGCACGATGTGCGCGAGGATTTCCAGACCGTCCACGAGCCGCGGACCCGGCCGATTGAAGTAGCTCGAACCGTCGACGAGCCACACCCGGTGAGTTTGGCTAGCAGGCATTTGCGACCACCACGATGTCCCGGTGACCGTCGGCGCCTCTTTCCGAGTGCGATCGAGATCGAACCCGCAGGGCATAAGGACAGCCACCTCGGGCAGAGCCGCTGCGACTTCCTCCGGCGCGACACGGCGGGATTTTTCTCCGGGACTGCCGATGGCGTCGACGCCTCCCGCGAGGGCAATCATCTCAGGGACCCAGTGTCCTCCGATGAAAAGGGGATCGAGCCATTCGAGGCACGCCGTTCTCGGACGTTCGGCGGCCAAGGCGGTCTTGCGAGCGACGCGTTCAATTCGTTGCCGGAGGCCTTCTACGACGGTTTCCGCGCGTTCCTCGATGTCACAGGCCCGACCGATTAGTTCGATGTTCTCCAAGACTTCCACCAAGTGGTGGGGGTCGAGGGACACGATCTCCGGCGGTCGCGGAAGGTTTCGAGCGATGTTCTCGACATCCCCCACGGTGGGGGCACACACCTCGCAGAGGCCTTGCGTCAGAATCAGATCCGGCTCCGCGGAACGAAGCGCTTGTGCGTCGACCTGGTAAAGCGCGCCCGCCGATTCGAGCCGCTCCCCGACCATTCGGCTCGTCTCGCGGCTCGACTTGTCCTTATATTGGAGCAGGGATCGGCTCACGATCCGTTTTGTCCTGGCCGCGAGCGGATGGTCGCATTCTGGCGAGACGCCGACCAAGTCATCGCCGAGCCCGAGGGCGTAGCAGATTTCCGTGGCCGCGGGGAGGAGGGAAACAATCCGCATGCCGCTCAACGGTCGGATACACCACGGGCTCTAAAAGCATTGTTCAAGCGCACTCGTCGTCTCTGTCCAGGAGAGATGAACCGGAAGCAAAGGACAGAGAATCGCCGTTGCATGGCCTCATGCGGCCGCGCCGAATTCAAAAATGGAAAGAAGGTCGGGGTTTACCCGACCGTGCTTTGGCGATGTTCGAATCGCTTCGAATCGGCCGTGACAATTCCGTGCTCGATGACGGACTTCCCGCCGTTCACACCCTCGATCGCCTGGGTCACCAGAGCGATCGCGGCATCCACGGAGATGTCCGGACGGTAGCCTTTCACGATCGTCTCAAGGGCATCGTCTGCGGACTGTCCAATCGCGAAGGCGGAACCCTTGAACGTCGTCCCGCTCGGGTCCACCTGAATCAGCTGCACGCCGAGGTGGTCGATGCCCGCCAGGAGGACAGATGCGCCGAACGGACGGACGGCGTACATCGTGAACTCATGCAGGTATTCCGACAGGTTCCGCGAGAGGGTGCCCACATCGATCGGCTCGTCGTAGACGATCCGATG
>Ga0137377_10001587_pt1 | contig 16110 bp, 13 predicted proteins | sample SagtaG_22_FD_104815 | JGI IMG/M metagenome (GOLD analysis project Ga0137377, IMG submission 104815) | Vadose zone soil microbial communities from Sagehorn Ranch, Mendocino, California, USA - Sage2_L_40_16 metaG | ecosystem: Environmental > Terrestrial > Soil > Vadose zone | place: USA... | reverse complement strand
TTTCCGGGCGGAAGGGTAGGGTCGGCGCGCCGCGCCGGCCGGATGCCGCGGCGCGGCGTCGCTACCAGCCTCTTCCGCTATCCACCGAAAGAGGGGATGGCGATCCCTTCTTGTGTGGCACTCCAAAATCTAACGCATGCGTCATGGCAACGGAAAGAAACAGTCGATAGGGTTTGCGTATGAAAACAAATAAACCAACTGCTATCGCCCTCGCGCTCTGGTTTCTGTTCGTTGCGTCAAACGCTTTGCGGTGATTAAACCACTTTACCCGCTGAAGGCGTATCCGCCAGATAGTTGTTATTGCTGATAACCAGGGAGATTACAGCGTTCGCAATACAACAAAGGGAAAAACAACGCGAGTGGAAAAACTGCTCAGAAGGCATCTCACAGATGTTATTCCGAGCGTAGTCGAGTAACTGGAGGAACTAAGTACACGAAAGTTACGCATTGAAACGGGGGTGCGGTTTGCGCATCGCCCGGTTAGATGCTGGCGTGCCAATCACTTTATGCGTTGCGGCGTCGTTCCAATGGATGGACAGCTTGTGCGGAGTGAGGATGCCGAACGGCGGTGACGTGAAGCGTATCACCTGCATCACTCTTCCCGCAAGAGTTTGGATGGATCGACGGCAAGCGCTCGCAGCGCTGGAATGGCGGAAGCTACAATGCCGAGCATCGCCATCGTTAGCACAGCGCCGACCACGACCACGGGATCTCGCGGGTTCGCTTGATACACAATCTGCCCCAAAAGCCGGCTCGCGAAGACGCCACACAGCAGCAGCCCCACTAACGATCCGGCCCCAAGCAGCACGATGGGCCGTCCCACCGCGACGCTCATCACGTGCTTCGTGCGCGCGCCCAAAGCCACGCGGATGCCCAGCTCCTTCATCCGGCGGCTCACGTTGTAGGCCGCCATGCCGAAGATCCCCGTCACCGCCAGCATCGCCGCGAGCATGCCCATGACGCCAAGTGCTAATGTTACCGCGCGTGGCGCGAACAGCGCACCCGCCATCGCATCCGGCCAGCTCTGTACGGTGATCGGTGCATTCGTCTCCATTGCGCTGAGGATGCGTTCGAGCTCGGGCGCCATTTCGTTCGGCGCCCGGTACGACCGCACGACGAAAGTCACGTGCCACTGATCGCTTTGGGACAACGGCAGATAAACAACAGGCTCGGGCGACTCTTGCATCTCGTGGTACTTGCCGTTCTCCGCCACGCCCACCACTTGCCTCAAGTGGCCCAATATAATAAAGCGTTGTCCGATCGCCGGCGTGTCGCCCCACATCTTCTGCGCGAAGGTCTCGTTCACGATCGCCACATACGGCGTCTGTGCCGTGTCACGCCATGAGACATCCCGGCCACTAATGAGCCGGGTACGGGCAGCTTCGAAGTAGCCCGGAGATATCGTAAACCGGTACGGCGCCAGCACAGAATTGTTCAGGCTGAAGTCGGTCGTCCCTGGCGGGTAAACGGGAACGCCACGCAGACCGCCAGTGAAGGGCACTTTGCTAGTGGTCCCCGCCGCCGTCACCCCGGGGATGCCTCGCGCAGCGTCGATCATCGCCTTTGTTTTCTCCAGCGGGATGTTGCCTTCCACCTCGGGCCAGTCCATTTCCGCCACCATCGCATTCTGCGGGTCGAAGCCGAGCGGGGTGTGCAGCATGCGCACCATACCGCGCACGGCGACGAGCGAGGCCGTTACCAGTAGCGTGCAGATTATAATTTGTGCGCCTAACAACAAATCCCGCAGGGCCAACCGGCGCAGTGGAGTTGAATCCACCGGTCCGCTCTTCATCGCCTGCAATGGATTGCTCTGCCAGACTGTTCTCGCCGGAATCATTCCGAACAGCAGCCCGCTTACGAGTGTGAAGATCAGGGCCGCCAGGTAGACACCCACATCGACACCCACTGCCAGATGGCTATAGGGCGATTGCGCCATGAAGCTCGGCAATGACCCCCGGTTCAGCGCACCCAGCAGCAGACTTGCGATTATCAGCCCCGCGGCGCCGCCCAGCATCGACAACACCATCGCCTCAGTAAGGAGTTGCCTAACGAGTCGCCACCGGCCCGCTCCCAACGCGACACGGACCGCCAGTTCCCGGCTGCGATCCGCCGCGCGCGCCGCAAACAGGCTGGCCAGATTCGCGCACGCCGCGACCAGCACTAGCAGAGCGAGCCCCGCCACGCTGTAAAGAGAGCCGCGAATGACGTCACCTTCGTCGGCGTAGAGTCCGGGACGGATCAACCGCAGCGGCACTCCCGTGTCCGTCTTTGGATATTCCTTCGCCAACTGCGCCGCGATCGCACTCAGATTCTCTGCAGCCTGCTCGGGCGTCACGCCTGGCTTGAGCCGGCCAAACACCGTCAAAGGATGGCCCGTCCGATCCCGCAGGTATTCCGCATCGAAGTGATTCACGACGGGTATCCAGTAGTCTGGCCAGACAAATCGCTCCGTGCCGTGAAACCGCGGCGGGGCTACGCCCACCACCATGAAAGGATCTTTGCCGAGCCGCACGGTGGTCCCAACTACGCCGGGATCGGCGTTAAATGCGCTTCGCCAAAGACCATCGCTCAACACCATATAAGGCGCTGAATTCGGACCGTGCACGTCCGCCTCGTGGAAGAACCGTCCTATCGCCGGCTGCACCCCCAGCAGATCGAAATAGTTGCCGGTCGCGGAATAGCCGGAGACAATTTTCACCGCATTACCCCAGCGCAATCTCCCTCCTGAATATCCATCAAAGCCAGCCAGGCCGCTGAAGGTGGTGTTTCGCTGCTGGTAGTCCTCAAACGCGGGATACGAAGTCGTCAGTAGTTTCCAAGCCGTCCACGGCTTGAGGCGAAGCTCGTAGAGGTTCTGCGGGTCGCTCACCTCCAGCGGACGAAACAGGACCGCATTCACTATCCCGAAGACGAGGACGTTTGTCCCAATCCCAAGCGTCAGAGTGAGTAACGCTACGAGCGTGAACGCGGGCGACTTCCAAAGCACGCGCAGCGCATAACGAATATCCAGCAGCAGGTCTTTCAAGATTTTCTCCGCCATCTAACTGTGTTTAGGCTGAATTTCTCGGCCTGGGTCAGAAATCCTCCACGGTGCAGCGTTCAAATACCTGCGAAGCGTGTCAGTCGCAAGCTGCGGAAAACTGCTTCGTTAAGCAAACGAATTGCGTACGGCTTTCGCGCTTGCGCCGACATGGATACTTGTAAGTTAATCCGCACTGCGCGTGCGGGAACGAAAGATTCTCCTTGCAAAGTCGGATACTTTTCGAACTGCCGCGTCCGTCTCGATGAATACCAAGGCGAGGAGTAGAAGAGTTCAGTTGATTCTCAATGGGAAAGCGGCCGGCAATGACGCGCTGCGGGCTGCAGTTGTTCGGCAACGAGAAGTCGGGCATCGCATCGAAGTACGAGTGACTTGGGAAAAGGGAGACGCGCGGCGATTTGTGTCGGAAGCAGGTGAAGTGGATTTGCTGATTGCTGCGGGTGGGGATGGTACACTGAACGAGGTGCTTCATGGCTTAATGGATCTCTCCATGGGTGCGCGGCCCGTTTTGGGAGTGATGCCACTAGGGACCGCGAATGACTTTGCTACCGCGTGCGGAATCTCGCGTGATCTCCGGACGGCGCTGGCGCTTTGTATGGAAGGCGAGGCAGTACCAATCGACGTCGGCAAGGCCAATGAGCACTGGTTCCTGAATGTAGTAAGCATTGGCTTCGGCGCCGCGGTCACAGCGACCACTCCGCCGGAACTCAAACGCCTGCTTGGCCCTAAGGCGTACACCGTGATGGGTGCAATTCTAGCAATGAACGTTCATCAATATCACGGAAGGCTCACCTTGCCGGATCGCGAAATCACTGGGAGCGGGCCGATAGCAATCGTCGGGAACGGCCGCCAGACGGGCGGGAGTGTCCAAGTCGCTCCGCGCGCATTTATAGACGACGGTTTGCTAGATGTGCTTGTCGTTCGTCATATACCGGCGATCGCGCTGCTCACCGCCGCGCGAGAATTACAACAGCTTTCACCAGATGGCGAGTACATCTCCTATTGGCAAACCCCTTGGGCCGAAGCCCATTCCGAAGAAGCGATTCCAGTGAACCTGGATGGCGAACCGGTGCAGTTTTCGAGCGTCCGATATGAAGCCGTACCGAGGGCGATTCGGGTGATTGTTCCGCCGAATTGTCCATTACTATCGGCCACCGCGAGGTAAGGTGTCGAGCGCAGATGCAGCGCGATCGGATGTCAGGCTGCCATCCTGCCCGGCCTAATTCGCCAGGCTGGCAGCCCGTCGGCCGAGTCAGCCAGGCTGGCAGACATCCAATTGCACCTCTTCATTACTTCAGGAGAGTTGCTCTGATAAGACGCTTACCTGCCAGTCACGGCCTTCCCAACGCTGATCGCGTTTCCAAAAGAATGTAAATGTAAGCGCTGAAGCGGCCGGCCAGTCTGCGGTTGGAAAATCTGCGAACCAGAGGTTCAGCCTGCTCTCATGAATTGTATCCACCAAATTGGTCTGCGCCCCGTCGTCGGTTGACCAGACGACCGTTGCCTGGGCAGCAAGGATGATCCGCAAAATTTTGCCGCGAGATACGCGCCGAAGCGGATGGCGCAGACTCCAAATCTCGTAGTTGCTCTCCGTTGGATGCAACACGTAGCGCTGGAATGCCGGTTCGACGCGGTGAAGGCAGACGCCGTCATGGCGGCTGCGCACGAGCGAAATGTATTCGGCGTGCGACCAACAAAGCGGCATTGCCGCGCCGGTTGGGCAACCGCGTTTCATATTAGCATCAGGCAGGTCAGGTCCGTCCCATAACTGTTCGGTGATCATGCCACCTTGGTTCGCAAAATTTTCCATTGCCGCAATGAACGGCTTTGGATCGCGCCCGGCTGCCAATTCGTAATGGCCGCGTTCTCCCGTCAAAATCGGCCAGCAACGCCCGACACCCGTTCCGTCGTAGGCACTGCCATCGTCCTTTTGCCCGTAGCCGTCGTGATTGTAGCGACGCCAGCCCGGGCCCTGTGGCAGATCATGTTTGACGACGCGATCGATGACTTCGACTGAATCGCGAATGAGCGGATCGTTTGCCCCGCGAATACCGAATCGCACCAGATGAAGGAAGTCACCGCCGACCACATTTCGCCCCGGATGCAGGCCACCGCCATTGGCAAGCTGAATCATCGTTGTGTTCGGATCCGCATGAGCATCGGGCGCGTTAGGGTCGGTCGGATTAATCCGGATATAGTGACGAGGGAATCCTTCGACCAGCTCACCCTGTGTTGTAACCGTCCAGTCTTCGAGGTGCGCCGCCAGCCAGTCAGTGTACGCGAAAACAAAATCCGCTACTCCCGCTAGGCCGAATTCTTTGGCCCAATCCGCCGCGCAGACGAGAGCGGCAATCACGGTGGCGAGGGTCGAAGGCGAGTAGCCGGCGTTTTCCTCCCACCGGTCCTGGCTGGTAATTGGGCCTTGCAGGATCAAGTGCGCTGCGGCTCGCACCATCATTACGCGAGGATTAAACAAACCGAGCGCGTCTTGTCTGTGCAAACGCCACGCCAGAAGTATTGGCGCGGCAACCTGGTCGAGCTGTAGTCCGGACCAATAAGCGCTCCCATCGATCCAGCTATTTTGAGGAAAACTGCCGTCCGGCCGCTGAATGGCGGCCAGCCAGATCAATGCGCGGAGCGGCGTGCCCGTCTGGCCCGTAGCGAGAAGTGCTGTTGCGCTTTGCACGAGGTCACGAGTCCAGACCAGATGATAACCTCCCAGATCGTTATCGCCTTTGGTTTCGCCCCAGGGGATACTCATCGACGCAACGAGCGCGCCTTGAAAAACTTTATCTTCATGCGCCAGCAGCACACAACGGCTGAGTCGATACATTCCGCCGCCATCGGAGGTGTCGGCGCTGAAGTCGAATTTCGGATTCACAACTGCGCGCTGCCATTGGCGGACATACGCCTGACGATGTGATTCAAACGGCTCGGCCAACGATTGGAACAACTTTGCGGTTGTGCTCTGGTAGCTGCGGCCAAATGCTACCGCGACTGTGAATTCATGGGTAGCCAGCAGATCGACTTCGCCGGTCAACGCGATATTGCCGTTCTCGGCTGTACGAAACTGCCAGTCCATTTTGAAATTGTGCATAAGATCCTGCCAGCCGTCGCTGAATCCGACATAGCCGACCGAGCGGCGAGAGAAGCCGGTGCTGCATGCCATGATAAGGTGGACATTTTCGCGCTGAGCGCGGATGAGTTTGATACCGGCTACTTCAGAGCACCAGCAGGAGTTGCCGGCGCCATAACCGGTAATGTGAGGAGCCAGCAACGCGTAGAGTCGCAGCTTCCCACGTAGCGATTCGTCAAGCACTTCAACTTTGGTGTGCACGAGCAAAACCGATTGATGTGGATCGGCGAAGATATGTTTTACGACACGATAGCGGCCGCGCGGCTCCGAATTCGTGAGACGGTAAAAAAGGCAATCGCGCTCCGGGTAATCGATCGCGTGAGTCAGGTCGCGCTTCTCCTCGTGGCAAAATGTTTCTCCATCAGTAACGAGAAACTGAAAGTCGCGTGTGTTCGGTTGATCGACGTGTGGATAGTAAATCTCATTGACGATACCATGACTAAGCGTGAACCAGACGCGGCAACTGGTATGATAGGCCGTGCCCACGCCTTCTTTCGCGCTCGACGTCCAGCGGGGCTCGATTCCAGGCGCGCCAAACGCGATTGAATTCTCAAGCGGATTCATCGGTGCGCGTTGCGTGAATCGAAGCCGAACAACAAGATGGTCAGAATGGAAATGAATACGATCGGACTCATCATTGATCAAGATGTCGGCGATCACTCAGCGTCGGCCATTTCGCGTATGCAGGATTTTGCATTACCACTCGTGAGGTGACTGGTAATCCCTCCTTCGACATAGAACGAAAGTCTTCAACTGGGAGGGTGCAACGGATTCGCTGACTCGATTCGCATCGGTTAGGGTGCAGCTATGATCAAAGGAAGCGAAATCCGCAAAGCAGATTTTCCCATTGAGCTGCTGCTGCTTGACCGCTGGTCGCCGCGCGCAATGTCTGGCGAAGAAATTGCAGAGGAGGAATTGATGCGTCTGTTTGAGGCGGCACGATGGGCGCCCTCGTCATTCAACGCTCAACAGTGGCGCGCTCTGTACGCGCGTCGTGGGGCTGAATATTGGCAGGCGTTCTTCGATTTACTTGTGGACGCGAACAAGATCTGGGCGAAGAACGCCGCTTTGCTCGTCGTTTTCATTTCACGCGAACGGTTCGAGCACGACAACGAACCGTCTGTCACACATTCGTATGATACCGGCGCGGCATGGCAAAATTTCGCGCTGCAGGGTTTTCGACAAGGCCTCGTGGTGCACGGCATGGAAGGTTTTGACTACGAACGTGCGCGAGTGGAGTTGCGTATCCCCGATGAATTCCAAGTAGAAGCAATGGCGGCAGTCGGCAAGCCTGCGCCAAGAGACGTGCTACCGGAAAAACTACGGACGCGCGAGAGCCCTAACGACCGGCGTAAACTGACGGAAAGTATCTGCGAAGGACCGTTTCGATTTTGACTTCCGCATCCGTGCAACGGTGCGCCTGATCACTCTTCGCGCTTCTCTAGCTCCCGCTCGATCCGGGGATCGGGAATCAACCAGAGGAACGCGACAAAGACGTACAGTCCGCTGGCGATCCATGAGTTCACGAAAGCGAGCGGGATGGCGATAAAGTAAAGCACTGGCGAAAGTTTCCCTTTCCAATCACCGCCAACAGCCGACGCGAGGACCGATTCGCGGCCTTCATTAGCGATGATGGCGCGTTGCAAAATATAATAAGCGATAGCCGCCATTAATAGAACGAAGCCATATACGGCGGTCGGCGTGGAAGCGAGATGGTTCTCCCCCATCCAACCCGTGGTAAACGGAAAGAGCGAAAGCCAAAAGAGAAGATGCAAGTTCGCCCAGAGGATACCGCCGCTAACCTCTCTAGCGGCCTGGAACAGATGATGATGATTGTTCCAATAGATGCCGAGGTAGATGAAGCTGAGTACGTAGCTCAACAATACCGGCAGCACTGGTTTTAAGGCGGCGAGTTCAACCGCGTGCGGCACTTTCAATTCCAGCACCATAATCGTGATAATGATGGCAAGGACGCCGTCGCTGAACGCTTCGAGCCGGGTTGTTTTCATCTTGATGCTGTATATCTGTAGGGGAAGCTGTCAGCTTCCCCTACAAATGACTCCGGCGGCTTTCGTGAGTTGACCAACCTTTCCATTCGAAAGCTTAATTACGTTCCCCGAGCCAGTGCCGCGCTGTTTTGACGTCAGCGTCGGTCAACCCGTGAGTTGCATTTGCGAAACGAATCGTCACCTTTGCGCCGGCACTGCGAAGAAGCTCGATAAGGCGCCGGGTCTCGGATGTTGGAATAATTGGATCCTGATCCCCAGCGCCGATCCAAACGCGCACAGACGACAGATCCGGCACTTTTTCGGGTACGAGGGGTACCATTGCCCGAAATAACACGGCAGTGCGAAGTATTTCGGGTCGAAGTAACAACAAGCTAGCGGCGATGTTCGCGCCGTTCGAATAACCGACCGGAACGATCTTATCGGCTGTGAGTTCGTAATGCTGCGCTGCAGCGGCAATGAAATCCGCCAGTTCGTTCGTGCGTTTTTTTAGGTCCTCCAAGTCAAATACACCTTCGGCGAGCCGGCGAAAGAATCGCGGCATTCCGTTTTCGAGGATTTTGCCGCGTGGACTAAGCAATGCGGCATTCGGATCGAGCTCATGTCCAAGTGGGATGAGATCGCGCTCGTTGCCGCCGGTTCCATGCAAAAGCAGCAGTGTCCGGTCCGAGGCACCGGGAACGAATTCGTGAATGAAATCCGGCTGCAGCCTCATTGTTTGGCGGGAATTCTTATTGGGGGTAATACTTGTTCGATTTGCAAACGCGCGGATTCCATCCACGACGGGAGGCGCAGGTTGGAGCCGAGCTCTTCTATTGTTTCGTCCAGCGTGAAGCCTGGCGGCTCAGTCGCGATCTCGAAAAGAATGCCGCCGGGTTCGCGGAAATAGATTGAATGAAAATAGGTGCGATCGATTACTGGAGTCACGTTGTAGCCGACTTCGACGAGATGCTCGCGCCATTGCAACTGCTCGGCATCGTCCTTTGCGCGGAAGGCGATGTGATGCACCGATCCGGCTGCGACGTGTCCAGCCCGGCCGTCTGGCATGCAAAGTAAATCAACGATTCTACCCGGACCGGATTCGCTCGGCGCGACAAAACGAAAACGATTGCCTGATTCCTCGACCAGGCGGTAACCGAAGCTCTCCGTTAACAATTTGGCCGTTCGTTCGTAGCCTTCCAGCGCGGCCGAGACACTGTGAAACCCGTGCAGCGAATGTTCGGCCGACACAGGGCCGGTAGTCCACGATTCCACCTTACCAGGCGAATCGGCGGCGATGAGTTCGAGTAACAATCCGTCTGGATCGGTAAAGCGAATTACTTCTTCGCCGAATCGCTCGGACGTTTTCTCAGCAGTTACATGCTGTTCTTTGAAACGATCCAACCAGTAGCCGATTGAATCCGCCGAGATCGCAAATGCAGTTGCCTCGATCTGGCCGGCGCCGCGATGTCCGCGCCTTGCGCCCGGCCAGGGAAAGAATGTCAGGATCGTCCCCGGCGTGCCTCGCGCATCGCCAAAGTAAAAGTGGTACGTGCCAGGATCATCGAAATTGACCGTGCGCTTGACCAAACGCAGCCCGAGCAATCCGATATAAAAATCCAGGTTGCGCTGCGGATCGTTGGTGATGGCGGTAACGTGATGAAGTCCGACGATTTTCTTGTCCATGAGCGTTAAGTAGAATTCATGTCGATTTCGCTTTTCCCGCTTCTGTGCCGATGAAGACCAATGCCGTGATCGCGCTGACGCCAGCAAGCGTTGCTCCTATTCCCATGATCCATCTAAAAGCGTGCACGAAAGATTCGTCAATCGCGCGACCAATCACCTGTTGGGTCAATGCGTCCAACTCTTCCGGAAGGGATGCGGCTGCGAGCTTGCTGCGTTGAGCTTGCAATGATTGCAACGCGGAGGGTGGCAGTTTCCAGGCTGACAATCGCTGATCAAGCGCATGATTAAAAGCGTGAAGCATCACGATTCCGAGAACTGCGATCGCAAGCAGGCCCGCCCCTCTCGCAACCGCGTTATTGACTCCCGAAGCGATGCCGACGCGATTCTGCGTGACCGAATTCATGACTGTGGTCGTGAGAGGCGCGACGCTTATCGCCATGCCTGTCCCAAGGACGACAATAGCAGGAAAAAACTTTTGCCAGTAGCTCCCTCCTACACCGGGTACCATGAAAAGCGCGAAGCCAAGGGCTACAATCAACGGACCTATAACGAGCGGAACTTTCGGGCCGTAACGCTCAACGAGCCCGCCCGACCAGCGCGAAAGCAAAAAGATGATCAAGATAAATGGCAAAAGAGCCGCACCCGCTGCGGTGGCAGAGTAATGGTGAACCTGGATTAAGTTCAGTGGCAGAAAGAACAGAGTCCCGCCGAGCGCGCCGTAAAGCAAGAATGTCAGCAGGTTTGCTCCCGTAAACGTTCGCGAGCGGAAAAGAGTAAGCGGCAACATTGGAGTAGAAACTCGTGCCTCTAGTATCAAAAAGAGGGCGAGGAGGATGGCTGCGGCAATGAGCGCAACCACAACAGATCGATCGCTGAAGCCAAGTCGCGAAGATTCGATCAATCCATAAACCAGCGCGCCTAAACCGAGTGCTCCAAAAATTGCACCCCACCAGTCTAGCCCCACGCTCTCCTTGTCAGAGCTTTCCGGGACGCGTCGGAGCGAGATTACAATGACCAAAAGCGCGAGCGGAATGTTGATGAAGAATACCGCACGCCACGAAAGATGTTCGATCAGCCAGCCGCCGATCACTGGCCCAATAGCGGCCGTGATCGCACTAAACCCCGACCAAGTGCCGATGGCGCGTCCGCGTTCGCTCTCCGGAAAGGAGCTGCTAATGATTGCGAGACTACCCGGAACCAGCAGGGCCGCGCCAAGTCCCTGCGCCGCGCGCGCGGCAATCAGCTGACCTATGTTAGCAGCAAATCCACACCACGCGGACGCGAAAGCGAAAAGCGCGATGCCAATCAAGAAAACCCGGCGGCGTCCGTAGTGATCTCCCAGGGATCCGCCGACAAGCAGGAACGCCGCGAGCAGGAGCGAGTAAGCTTCGATTACCCACTGCACGTCCACGATCGTGGCGTTCAGGTTCGTTTGCAGCGCCGGCAACGCCACGTTCACAACGGTGCCGTCGATGAACGCCATGCTCGAAGCGAGAGTCGTGGCCGCGAGTACCCAGCGTCCTGAAGATTTTGGGCAGGGAGCGGTCGCCGGGCGCGACAGGATTATGCTCTCGTCACAAGGTTCTCGGATGAATGCCGACATGATAGCGGCTTATCATTGCCGAGCCATCTTCTAATTTGCACGGCTTTGAATTTAGTATTCCGCAAAGGCGTCGTCAGGAAAACAGTACAGCCAGCGCTCACCGGGCTGCGCGGAGGCGATGACCGGATGCCCCCTGGCGTGCGCGTGTTTGCTGGCGTGCCGATTTGGCGAGCTGTCGCAGCAGAGCGTGACGCCACAGGTCTGACAAGTCCGCAGATGAACCCAGTCGTCGCCGATCTTAACGCACTCTTCGCATTCCTGACGCTGCGGATGTTTTACCGACCCAATCGTTTTGAGATGCGAGCACGATGCCATCGCCATCTGTTAAGATAGATCAGCTGAAGCGGCGAGGGCCTGTTGCACGCCGGCGACCGCCATGCCGCCTTCACCGACAGCGGCGGCACAGCGTTTGACCGAACCAGACCGGACATCGCCGGCAGCAAAAATATTGGGAAGACTGGTCTCGAGTGGGCCCGGCTGGCGCTTGTTCTCTTTCCACGCCGGCGCGCTCGCCACAAGCGATCCTGTTTTGATGAATCCTTTAGCGTCGCGCTCGATTTCCGGTGGTAACCAGTCGGTGCAAGGTTTGGCGCCGATCATAGAAAAAACGGCCGGCGTTTGGACGACCCGGCGTTCGCCCGTCTTTGTATTTTCCAGTTCGATTTGTTCCAGCTTTTTTCCGCCGGACATTTTGCGGATCTCCGTGTGGTAGAGAATCTCGATGTTGTCGTGGGCTTGCACTCGACGTGAAAGATAGTCCGACATCTTCATGCTGTTTCCCCTAACGAGAAGGAGTACTTTGGCCGCGCCGTCGGAAAGGAACATCGCCGCCTGGCCGGCTGAGTTGCCGCTGCCGGCGACAACGACAGTTTCGTTGCGACAAAGCTGACCTTCCAGCGCGGTGGCAGCATAATAAACGCCCACGCCTTCGAATTGCTCGCGGCCCTCGGCTTCGAGGCGACGATAATCGGCGCCAGTGGTAATCAGGACAGTTTTTGCGCGAAGCACTGCACCGCAACCTTCCGTCTCGAGACACGCGCGGTACTCGCTATCAGGGTTGTATTGCATTGAGAGGGCCGCGGCTGGTGTGGAAAATTTCGCGCCGAATCGGTACGCCTGAAGCTGAGCGAGCCAGGTCAATTCGCCGCCGCCAATGCCGGTCGGGAATCCAAAGAAGTTTTCAATAAGTGACGAAGAACCGGCTTGTCCGCCCGGCGCATAACTTTCCACAACCACCGTCTTTAATCCCTCGGATGCGGCATATACCGCTGCGGCCAGACCGGCTGGTCCAGCGCCGACGATTGCCAGGTCGCACAGAACTTCGGTTTCATCTTCTTCCGTAAGCGATCGCAGCAAACCGGCTTCCCGGGCGACTTCGCGCAACGAAGGCTTGCGCAGCCGTGCACCGGCCGGAGTGATCAGAACCGGCAGATCACGAGTCGTCAGGTGGAAACGTTGACTCAGCGCCTGCCCCTGTTCACTCTCAAATTCCACCAGCCGATGCGGGATGCGATTCTTGTCGAGAAAATCATCGAGCTGATGTCCATCGCGCGCATCGCGGCTGGCCAGAACACGCATGCCCGCGAATTCGCGATCGCGGCGAAGCCGGCGCCGCCGCATAATCAATGCATCGACGATTGTCTTGCTTACGGCGGGTATTTCCGCCAGCGCGCGCCGAAGTTCGGCCGCTGGAATGTGGAGTATCTCGGCCTCGTCCGATGTGACTCTGCTCGAACCGAGGATCGATGTGCCCTGGAGCATCGATACGTCGCCCATGAAATCGCGCTCACGCGCGGTAGCAAGGTTATATTCGGTGCCATCGCGCGTCTCGAACGCTTCGAGTTCGCCGCGCAAAACAATTGCTAATCCCAAATCGCGCTGCCCGGCCTTGAACAGCACGTCGCCACGTTTCTTCACGCGGCGTTCGCCCAAAGGCTCAAGTAGCGAAAGCTGATGATCGTTCAGTTTTGGAAACGCGATGCTTTCAGTATCGCGATAGAACTGTTCGTCCTCTTGCTCGTCAATCACCTGTAGACTCTACGCCTCGGTGCACACAATCAAAACTTAAACGACCTCTGATCGAACCAATGAGATCGCTGCACCTGTATCAATGGGCATTCCGATAATCGGCTCAGCGATCTTCGGAGTTTATCTAGATATGAAAGGCCCTTCGAAAACGCTCTCGGAAATTTTGCGGCGGTCGTTGGAACTTTCGCGCGCCTGCAATTTTTCATGCAGTGTTTCTTTTGATCCAGGTTTGCCGACTGCGGCCATCGCTTCGACTTGGAATTCCTCAGGTATCCGCAGCTCTTTGCGCGCACGCTCGTAATCGAAGCCTTGCATGCCGTGCCCCACCAAACCCTGATGAAAACCTTGCAGTGCGAAGTTCTCCCAGGCTGCGCCGCAGTCGTACGAGTGAGTAATCGACGGTTCGTCATTGTAATCGAACAACTTTCGCGAAATGAAAACGACGATTTGTCTTTCATCAGGTTACGATCTCGAGCTTGTCGTTCAGCTAGTAGCGACGCGCGGCTTGGGGTGGAATCGGATCGCGGCAATGATTGCAAGTAGAGCGGAAACCAGAAGGACAATGAGCTGCGTAAGTTTGAATGGAGATTCGGTCTGCGTCGGGGCCAGCGCATGCAGCGCCGGGATTTTTTCAAACAACTGCACGACTAACACGAACAAATTGAAGTAGAGACAAATCACGGCGCCGATGACGTAGATCCAGCGCCACGCCCCCGCGAGATGTTTCGGGTAACGCGCGAAGATGGTGAGTGCGAGAAACGGCAGCGATATGATGCCGAGACCGATGGCCGGCGTGAAACCATGAAACGGAAAAAAGAAGCCCGTGACGCTCGTCGCGACCGTCGTTATGAGAAACCACTTGGTCCATCCGTCGAGCCGCTTGCCGGCGAGCAGGCCAAACAAGACGATCAGGCCGGTAAAAATTCCGACCAAGCTGATTAGCACGTGAATTATTGTGTAGACGTGCAGTATCATCGTTTGCCGATTAAATAACATTCATTTGAGTTGATCGCGAATCGTCGCGTCGAGCGGAGAAGAGGCAGTAATTGAAGTAAATTCCGCCGTGCGCGCGCGAATTCGACCTGCCAGGTCGCTTAGCGTTCTTCAGCGATGCTTGAGCGACGATTTCGTCGCGCATTTCCACCATAGAGTAATGCACAAACCGAGCCCTTGGTGTAAAAGTTGTACGGGACTCAAGTTCAATTCGGTCGGCTTTGTAAACCACCTTCACTCCTCACCGCGATTTTCGCGCTGGCCGCTGAAGCCGGGCTTCGGCGAGATCAATATCACGTTGGATCCGGCGCAAGGCCTGATCGTTGATGGCTTCTTCGTTGCGCAGTTCGATCACGGTGTCGCGTTCTGTTTGTAACACTTCGCGGGCCAATTCTTCAAAGTCTTCCGAGAACAATCTGCTGACGCTTTCTTCATGCGGACCTTCACTGCGAAGTTGCCGGATACGGTCTTCGTATTCTGAGCGAAGGCGTTCAATGGTCTTGGGCCTGGCTCGATTCGACGATTCGATTGCTTCAAGACGAGCCAGGGCTGCTTCGTTGGCCTTCAAGCGCGCCAGTCTCTCTTCTTTTTCCGTAACGCGATCGTCCACAACTTTCAGCCAACGAACCAGAGGCGTAAGAGTGAGTCCTTGCAGAACGAGCGTTGCGAAAATGACGCAGAATGTCAGCAAGAGGATGAGGTCGCGTCCGGGGAATGGTTCGCCATTAGCGAGGACAAACGGGATCGCCAGCGCGCCGGCAAGCGAATCCGCCCCGCGCATTCCGGTCCATGCGATCAATGCAGTCTGTTGCCACGGAGCAGGGTTTTTACGGCGGAACGTTCGGCTCAGCAGGCGCGGCAAATAGGTGGCCGCGAACATCCAGACAAAACGAACGAGCACGATCACCGCAACAAACACGATCGCCAGCCAAGCCACGCGAGTCACCGTGCCCGGAGCGAGCGCTTGGACAACCTGCGGCAATTGAAGCCCGATGAGCATGAAAAGTATTCCGTTCAAAATGAACGTGACCATTTCCCAAACAGGCAGCGCTTGCAGTCGCATCCGCCCGCTTAAGATACGCGGGGCGCGCCACCCGTAATAAATGCCGGCAATCACGACTGCGAGGATTCCCGAGACATGCAGCCTTTCACCGCTGAAGTAGGCAACGTACGGCGTCAGCAGGGAGAACATTGTTTGAACTGGCGGATCGTCCAAACGCTTTTGCAATTGCGTTGCCAGCCAGCCGACGGCGAGACCAACACAAATGCCGCCCGCGGCGACAAAAAGAAACTGCAAGCTCGCTTGCCCGAGCGAAAAGGCGCCGGTCATCACGGCGGCCACTGCGAAACGAAACGAGATAAAAGAAGTGGCGTCGTTTATCAGACTTTCTCCTTCGAGGATGACAATAATCTTGCGGGGCACCCGCAAAGTTTGAGTTACCGCCAGCGCGGCCACGGCATCCGGCGGCGAGATAATGGCGCCGAACACAAAACCCACCGCCAAAGGTAATCCGACCAGGCCGTGGAACAGATAAGCGGTCGCCGTCATCGTCAAAAGGACCAAAACGATTGCCAGGGGGAGAATTGAGCGAAGGTTCGCTCGGAAATCTCTCCATGACGTGTAAACGGCCGCGGGATA
>Ga0137377_10001581_pt1 | contig 16133 bp, 13 predicted proteins | sample SagtaG_22_FD_104815 | JGI IMG/M metagenome (GOLD analysis project Ga0137377, IMG submission 104815) | Vadose zone soil microbial communities from Sagehorn Ranch, Mendocino, California, USA - Sage2_L_40_16 metaG | ecosystem: Environmental > Terrestrial > Soil > Vadose zone | place: USA... | reverse complement strand
GCTGTGGTGGGATTCCGCGAACGCAAAGCCGAGCAGCCATCCGAAGATCATGTTGGGCGAGGTGGGTGGGCGGGCAGCGGGCATTCGGGCCCTCGTCCCGCTCATCCGTGAGTTGGTCGAGAAGGACGATCCCATTCTCCTGCACCAGGTTCTCGCAGAGAGCGTCGGGTTGACGAACGGCGCGCATGTCGCATCGCGCTCCGAAGGACCCCAGCGCAGCCGTCGGTCCGACCGCCGGTCTGGGCCGGCGCAGCAGGTGATGGGCGCTTGATCGGGCAGCAAAGCAAACCTCTACCAAGTTCAAATGTGTTGCGTCGGCTCGACTCGCATCTGCCATTCGCGCTTCCGGACATCACTGACGAAGAAATCCAGGCTGTTACCGCGGTGCTACGCTCTGGCTGGATTACGACCGGTCCCGAGACCAAGGCGTTCGAGCAGGAATTTGCCCGCTACGTCGGCGTTCGCCATGCGGTAGCCGTCAATTCTTGCACCGCGGCGCTCCACTTGGCCCTTGAGGCGCTTGGCGTCACCGCAGGCGATGAGGTCATTACCAGCACGATCACGTTCACCGCGACCGCCGAGGTAGCCGAGTATCTGGGCGCTCGGTCACGCTTCATAGATGTCGAGCGCGATACCCTCAATCTTTCGCCAGATCGTGTTCGCGACACCATCGAACGCGAGTACACTCGGCGGGATCGAGAGTGGCGCCACCGCGAAACGGGGGGCACGCTACGAGCGATCGTGCCCGTGCACTACGGAGGCCATCCCTGTGACATGGAGGCACTGCTCGCCATTGCGGCCGAGTACGAGTTGAAGGTAGTGGATGACGCCGCGCATGCGTTGCCCGCCTCGCTTGGCGGACGGCGGATCGGCGCGATGGGCTGTCCCACGTCCTTCAGCTTCTACGCCACCAAGACGTTGACGACGGCCGAAGGTGGGATGTTTTGCACGGACGACGATGCGTTGGCAGACCGGGTCCGCCTGATGTCCTTGCATGGTATTAGCCGAGACGCCTGGAAGCGTTATGCTGCGGACGGGAGCTGGTCCTACGAGGTCATCGACGCTGGGTACAAGTACAATCTGACCGATATCGCTGCGGCACTTGGTCGCGTGCAGCTTCGCAGGGTGGAGTTGATGCTGGAGCGTCGCGAGGCGATCGCTGCGCGTTACGCAGATGAATTGGCCTCGCTGGTGGCTCTGGAACTGCCGACGGTCCGGCCAGGCGTGGGGCACGCGCGGCACCTGTATCCGATCCGTCTTCGACTGGATCGGCTCACCATCGATCGGGCGCGGTTTATCGAGGAGTTACGAAAGCGGCGGATCGGGGCAAGTGTGCACTTCATGCCGCTACACAAGCAGCCCTTTTACGCGCGACGCTATGGATACCGACCGACCGATTTCCCGATGGCGGAGGTCGAGTACCCGCGGCTCGTGTCGTTGCCCATCTACTCGCGGATGAGCGAGGAGGACTTGAGGACTGTAATCGCTGCCGTCGCTGAGATCGTGTGGGAGTTCCGGGCGTAGGTGGCTCCACTCGCTGGCTCGCATGATGGTGGGTGGTCGAAGCGGAGTTTCGATATAGTCGTCGCCGCAGTGCTGTTAATTGTCCTCGCTCCGGTCATGTTGGTGTGTGCCGGAGCGGTTTTGTTTGGGGACGGCCTTCCAATTGTGTTTCGACAGAAGCGCGTAGGGCAACGCGGCCGCCCCTTCTGGATCCTGAAGTTCCGCACGATGCGGTCGACGCCGGGAGCCGAGGTGACCGCCGCGCGTGATCCGCGAGTGACTCGCGTGGGGCAACTCTTGCGACGGTCTAAGCTCGACGAGCTGCCGCAATTGTGGAACGTCCTCGTGGGCGAGATGAGCCTGGTGGGGCCGCGCCCGGAAATCCCACGCTATGTCAGCGACCAGGGACGCGCGTACCGTGCGGTGTTGAGACTTCGTCCCGGGATCACGGACTTTGCGTCACTCGTGTTCCGCGACGAGGAGGAACTGCTGAGCCGGCGCGCCGCAGAGCCGGGCTTCTACCAGGAGGCGCTATTGCCACGCAAGATCGCATTTGCGCGGCTCTACGCGCGCCGACGCTCGCTACTCCTCGATGTGCGGTTGCTGCTCGCTACGACGTGCACCCTGCTGGGGCTGGAGCGCTGGACCCGGCGCCTCATCGGTATGCGATTATACGAGAAGGGGAGGAGCGGTATTGAGCCCAATGGTCACCCACCTGGCGTTGGGCGAATCACGGCGCAGTAGTGCGTCCGCAGGGGGGGGAGGAGCGTTAGGGCCTCGGCCAATAACAAGGAAAGGGGCGCGATGCGCCTAGCGAGCGGAGGGAGCAGGACGGCGCTGACGAAATGGGTCGAAGCTCCGGGGAAGAGATCCAGCGTGATTTCCCGGCGCGTTACGGCCCGCACGCGTCTGTTCACCGGGTTGTTGTAACGGAGGTCGAACCAAAGGATAAAGCCGCCGGGTCGCAACACTCGAACCAGCTCTGCCGCCGCTGCCTTACGTTGCGTTGAATCCAGGATTGAGGAGAACATTGTGCTCTGGAGAACGATGTCGTAACACCGGTGCCTGACGGGGAGCCGCGTGGCGTCGGCTCGGGTGAACCGCATGGTCGAGAACCGTGATTGAGCGCTGCGCACCCGCGTTCCGTCTATGTCTAGACCGTGCAATAGTCCTGGCGTAGCGCCGTAATAGGTTAGGAGGGGCAGGATCCCGCCGCCGCCGCATCCGACTTCCAGAATGCGCACTTCGCGGAGTTTTTGCTGCGTGACGCCAGCCAGGCGCAGGGACTGCAGAATCGCTCGCTCCCGCTGTTGGTAGATCAATAGATCACCGGCATGGAGCAGAGAGCGGGCGGAGTGTTCGACCGAAGCGTCCTTTGCGGTGCTCAAGTGTTTCCCGGGGCGTCGCTCTGCGGCGTTTGCGAAGAATCGTTGGTATGCCGGGTGGGGATGGAAGAAGGCATTGGAAGACGGGGCACTTGGGTCGGGCGACGGTCGCGTACAAACCAGCGGAGGCCAGCGAGCGACCCGGTTCCGTACGCGAGATGATGTAGGAAGAAAAGCGGTGGAAGCAACAGCGCCGCTAGCCTTCTGGATCGTGTGGCTACGTGCGCAGCCGATGTGACCGCCATCGCTGAATACATTGCGAGGAGCAGCAGTAACGTTAGGCGGGCGGCTGGCGCGACGAGCGAGAGCGCTCCCCCCACCCACACGACGGCGGCAAAGACAGCGGGAACTGCATGGCGCAGCTGAAAAGCATGGGGATTGAGCAACCAGACGCGCATATTCCAGTAGGAATTGCGCCAGTCTTGGCGGAGCAGACCCAAGAGCGTGCCGCGCGCAATGTAGGTGCTCACCGACCGTGGATCCATAAGCACCCGGAACCCCGCGTGCGCCACCCGGCCAAAAAACTCCGTGTCTTGGTTGCGCGGCAGGGATTCATCGAATAGGCCGACATGCTCGAAGACCTCACGTCGAAACACGGCGAAGGGGATCGAGTCGACATACTCTCGCGTCCGGGATACCCTAAATCGACTGTCACCAACTCCGAACGGATGACTGACGATCTGGGCCAGCAGCCATCCGAGCAGCCCCGGCCTTCCGGGCAGCGTGACCACCGGCCCACCGGCGATGTCAGCGTCTCCTCGCTCGATGTTCTCGATGGCACGCTGAAGGTAATCCGCGCTCACTCGACTGTGAGCGCTCATAATCGCGATGTAGCGTCCACGCGCTGCGCGGATCCCGATGTTGAAACCGGCCGGCGTGACGCACCGCGCGTTGCGGAGGACGCGGACGTTTGGATGTTGGGCGACGTACGCCTCGGCCATTACGCCTGTGCGGTCCCTGCTTCCACCGTCGACGATCAGCACCTCGCCAGTGCTCACCTGCTTCAAGGCAGCGAGCGCGGACTCAAGGCAGCCGACGAGGTGGGATTCCTCGTCGCGGGCTGGAATCACGATCGATAGGAGAGGCTGCTCGTCGGGCACGGGCCGCTGGAAGTAGGTCTAGGGGATGATGGCGAGTTGGTCCTGCGCACGATCGTCACAAAAAGCTAGAGAGCGCGCCCGTTGGTGCAAGGGGCTCGAGTGCATCAACAGGTGACGATCCAGTTTAGACAGAGGACCTAAGGCGCTCCTGCTCAGACTGCATTATGGTTCGGTAAATGCCGACCATGACATCAACCGTCTTGCTCCATTCGTAGTTCTCTATCACGAACGCGCGTCCAGCCGCTCCCATCCTAGCTCGCAGCTCCGGATTGCAAAGAAGAGTCTCCAACGCCCGCGCCACGGCCTCGGGGTCGCGCGACGACACGACCAGTCCCGTCTCACCCTCACGTACGACTTCGCTGAGCCCACCAACATCCGACACCACGACCGGCAAACCGCACGCTGAGGCCTCGAGAACGCTGACTCCAAAGCCTTCACTTCTGGAAATCGCTGCGAAGATGTCCATTTTCGCAACCCAATGCGGTACTGCGTGATGGGGTACGGCCCCCGCGAAGGTGACCTGCGCTTGCGCCCCGACAGAGCGCGTGAGCCGCTCCAACCGCACTCGCTCCGGCCCGTCACCAACGATCAAGAGACGCAGGCCTTCGGCAGCATGCCAACGACCGAGCATCGCAAACGCTTGGATGAGCGTGTCGAGGCCAGCGGTCGGCTCAAGAGCCTTGACCGAGCCGATGGTTAGCGGCCCGGCCGGCTGCTGGCGAGACGTCAGCTGAAACTGCCGGCAGTCAACGCCGAACGGTGTTATCCCAACCGATCGCTGATCACCTACCAACTGTTCGACGGCCCTACGCATCGTGTGGCTGGTTGAAGCCAGATAGTCTGCTGCAAGCAAATTGCGACGCACGAGATGGCGCTTCCACCATGCCTGAGTGGGAAAGACGAGTACGTCACTTCCCCACACCGAGAGCAGGGTGGGGTGGTAAGCCACAAGCCTCGACAGCGTGCCGTACCCCGTCGCGTAGTGCGCGTGCAAGAGCGTTGGTTTGAGCCGGAGCAGGAGCGCCCTCAGGGGCCACTTGTTGAGGTAGTAACCAGCCGGCGCAGGAAAGGGCAGTTGATGGACAGTAACGGCACGTGGTAACCCGGAGCCGGCCCGGGGCCGATGCAGCGGGATAAGCTCCACCTCGTATCCACGGTCGTGCAGCGTGGTGAGCCAGCGGTTCGTGTGCACCGAAGAGCCGGGCCCGAGATACGCCACCCGCATGTGCTCGGCGGTATCGCCAGCGCCCTCCGCGCGGTCTTCCAGGTGAGTGTGCACGACCATTTCGTTAGGGAGGCGGAAGGCTGGTCACCTGCCATTGCTGCTCGCGATGGGGCGCGGGTCCGCCAACCCCAACGACCCGCTCGATACTTACGAGCACCCCCGCAAAGATCCAGAACATGGGGTCTTCGAACAGCCGTCCCTCGGCCTGGGCGCTGACTAGGATCAGGACCACGGCCATGAATGCGCTAACCGCATAGGAACGAGCAGCCGGTGTCGCTGATCGTGTCGATGTTCTGAACGAACGGAACAGCGCGATCAGCAGGAAGGTCGTAAGCGCCAGCCCTGGCAGCCCGAGTTCAGCCGCGATAGTCACAAGGGCAGTGTGGGACAGCGTTACGTACGTACCTCCAAATGGCAAGTAAGCCGGATACTGAGCGAGGGCGACTGCTTGGAAAGACCCTAGCCCCGCTCCCAAGAGGAGATGATCTCGGAAGATCCGGATTCCGGTGTCGATGAGCGCGACACGGGAGCCGAGGGCCCCAAGACCCAGTGCGAGAGTGCCGAAGCGGGAGGACACCGCCGGGAGAGAAGCGGAAACCACCCACATCCCGCCAAGAAGCACCAGGCAGGCCACAGTGACCCGACGACGGGCCATGCCTTTGGACCACCACCACACCATCGCACAGCCCAGCAACACGAGCAGCCAACCACTTCGGGACAGGGTCAGGAGGAGGCTCACGCTGGCCGCGACGGCGGTCGTGATGAGGACGCCACGCGTCATGCGACCGCTGGTGAGCAGCACGGTCGACACGACAATTCCAATGGCGAGGTAGCGCGCCAGAATGTTCGGGTCGAAGACTGTCGCTGCCGCTCGGAAGTTTGCGAGGGCGCCGGCACTGAGCCCCACCGCGGCCGCCACGAACTGGATGAGCGCGATGCAGGACAGACCTAGCACGCAAGCCACAAGCGCCTGCAGCGCAAGCTCGATTCGACGAGTGGAGGTGAGGAGTCGACAGGTCACGATCAGCACCACGACGTGGGTCGCGAGGCGGAGCGTTTCGATAAGGCCGCGCGTCGGGCTTGGCGTGATGAGTACGGCGGACAAGGCCGAGAACGCAAGTAGGAGCACGGCCCAGCGCACGGCGTTATGCCGGGGAATGCTGGTGCGTCGCCGAAGCAAGGCTGAGGAAGCAATGGCGGCTAGTGCTGCCAGCAGCAGAAGCCTCGAGAGATCGATAAGGGAGGTAGGTGGCAGGTCAGGGCGGGCATCGACGCGCCAGAACGGGAAGAAGGCTTTCCAAATCTCGAGGGGGACAGTCACGACTAGCGTCGGGACGATGTAAGCCGGTCGCTCAAGGAAGAGCGCGAAAAAGGCGGCGACGGTGATGGCGACGAATACCAAAAAGAGTTGAAGGCTCTCCGTGCTCAGGGCACCGCCAGCATAGGTGAGCGCGAAAAGTGATCCTGCTAAGAAAAGTGGCCCGGTCCAGCTCGCCTGGCTGATGCGGTCGCTCGAGTGCGGAGGCTCGCGCTCGGCGGTGTGCACGTCTTCCATGAATGGCAGGTTAGCGGCTCTTCCGGCCGAGCCCACCCACGAGCTCTCGCACGTCACGACGGAGCCGCAGAGTCAATTCGCTCAGTTCCCGGTACTCCGGTGCCTGGTTTCCGCGCAGCCGGTCCAGGTACTCGACGCACAGCGCGCCTAGGAGTCCCAGTGCACCACCGATGCAGAGCCCGAGCGCCATCAGGAAGGCTCTTCTCGGCTTGGACTTTTCCAGCGGCGGCACTGCCGGGTCGATGACAGTGATAACTGGACTGTCGTTGACCTCCTCGATCCGCGCCATCTCGTATTCGCGGCGCAGAGTCAGGAGAACCTCTTGCCGAATCTCTACCTGACGCCGAAGCCGGCCCTCCTCCACTCGCAACTCGGGAGACTGATCCCAAGTCCGGTTCCGTTGGTAGAAAGTCTTGAGCTGATCCTCTGCCCCTCTCAACTCGCCTTCGCTGTCTGCGATCCGGCCCTCGACGAAGAGGCGTCGCATCCGGGCCTTCGACTGGCGCGTCTTGGCATTGAACTCGTTGACGTAGTCGACCAGTCGGTTGGCCACCGCGGCCGCCAGATCGGGATCATGGGAGTCGACGCTTACGCGCACGATGTTTGTCTGATTGTCGATGCTGATCGAGATGAGCCTCCCGAGCACCTTTAGGGCTCGGTTGAGGCTCTCGGCGTGACTCTTCCCACCGGGGGCCAGGACCTCGAGGAGAGTGATCGAATCCTCAGGGGCTGCGGCAGCTGGCTGATTTGCGTAGCGCGTCTGGAGCGTTCGCGTGAGGATCTCTCGGCTCTTGAAGATCTCAGCATAGAATCGTGGCGACTGGCTGGCCTCGGTACCAATGGAGACACCCAAGGTCGCCGCAAGGCCCGAGAGGCCGGCGGGCAGGCCGCGCTGTGATTGTGCCTCTGGTACGAAGGTCGTGCTTGCTGTGAACGTGGGAGGAGTGAGCAGCGAATAGCCCAGCGCCAGACCTCCCGAGAGGACGACCGTGACCGCGAGGATTTGCCAGCGCCGCAGCAACACACTGATCAGTTCTAGGACGCTTACCTCGTCACGGTCAGTGGGTTGCGGCGGGCCCGCGTGACGACTGAGCTCGCTCACGGACGCATACTATCGGGCCTCAAGACCAGAGCGAGGCGCAGGGAAGGGGTACTCTTGGCATTTCTTTGCAAATGGGGCTTGAAATGGATCTCCGAGCAATGGCGCCGCTTCCTGGCCGTGCGCTGAGGCCTGGCGGGTAAAATGCCTCGCTAGGTAGTGTCGAGCAAGTGCAGGCAGGTAGCTGACCTACACAGGCCCCCCGTCGGATCCGCGTCCGTCGTGTCGGACTACCGGGGTCATGCACGCGCGGAGTGCGGCTTAGGCTCTCCAACCAAGGGTTCGCTTCCGCCGAACCCAGTGGCGCAGTCGAATCGCGGCGTTCAGGATTGGGCGACCGCTGAGGCACGCCATCCAGTAGACATACGCTTGCAGTGAGCTGGGCCTCAGGCGAATCGCTTGAGCGAACATCCTTCGTGCCTCAACGTGGTTGCCGCTCCCAGCCAACGTCATACCCGTACCGATGTAAACGTTGGTAAGCGCCTGGTTTCTCAAAGCCCCCAAGCGCTCTGGGTCGCGAGTTGCGGCGCGCTCGATCACCGTCAGGAATCTCTGAAAACCGACTTGGTAGTTCAACACGCTGCTCATGCTTCCCCGGCGAACGCGATACCGGGCCAACGGGAGACGAACCACGCCCACTTCGTAATGGGCCGCGATGCGGAGCCACAGGTCCCAGTCTTCGCCGCAAGGAACCAGTGTTTCGTCGAGCATACCGACATCGTCAAAGACGTCGCGTCGGATGACGGTGGTGGGCGTTCCAATAAAGTTGCGGAGAAACAGCGGCCTGAGGATGTCACCGTCAGGCAGCCATCGTCCGGCACTAAGCGTCGAGGTCGTGGTGCCGGTTGCGTCGTCAAACATGTAGGCATCGCAATAGGTCCACCTGAGAGTCGGCACATTCTTCAGCAATTCCATCTGACGGTCTAGCTTATCGGGGAGCCATAGATCGTCGGCGTCGAGCAAGGCAATCCAATCGCCGCGAGCGCTTCGGATCCCTGTATTTCGGGCAGCTGGTAGTCCCTGATTGGTCTGTTCAACGGAGCGGATCGTTTGACCAAAGCTCGCAATCACGTGTTGGGTGCCATCGGTGGATCCATCATTGACAACGATCACCTCGAAATCGCGATACGTCTGGTCAAGGACGCTACGCAACGTGTCGCCGAGCCAGGGCGCGGCGTTGTGAGCGGGTATCACCACACTGACAGCAGGCATGTCGACTGGACCTCATCGGGGGCATACTGGCGACGCCCTCAAGACGAGCACACTCCGCTCGCCCGGGCCAGAGCAAGCATCCGCTGCTCCATCGTATGCTCACTCAGGCTGCGTGCGTGGGCCCGGGTCGCAACCTCTTCACGTTCGTCTTCATGTCGCAGATAGTGCCTAATCTTCCAGACCAGATCCTCAACGTCGTTGTAGATTGCGATTTCCTCGCCGATGCGGTAGACCCGTTCGAGGCCTTCCGCGTAGTAAGACAGCTGGAAGCCGCCGGATCCGGGGATCTCGAAGTGGCGTCCCTTTATTGACTCGCGGGTCTTTGCGGACAGCAGGGTGTTTCGAAGCGCTCGCGGGGACGATACCAGATACCGCAAGTCCCAGCAGACCGAATTCGAGAGATTGAGGTTGATTCGGCTCTGATTAAAAACCCGCACCATGTCTTCCTGAGACAGCTGATGGGTGTTGGCCCACCGAATGCCCCAAGCTGACACGTCGATTCCAGCTCGACGGAGCCGGCCAAGCACCCAGGCGCGATAAGGGTGATACTGGCCTACGAAGGTCACGTCGTACTTCTTGTCGATCTCCTCCAGCTTCTGGTAGCGCCGATGGTTATAACCGAATGGCGAAAATATCACGTTCTGACAACCTGCCTCCTTGTGTCTCGAGACGCCGTTGACATCCGACGTAGTAAAGTAGGTGAGATATTTCCCCCACCTTTGCGTGAACTCGACCCGCCAGAAGTCATCGAAAAAGTATCCGGTCGTGACGGTCCGCGCCCTCAATTCTCCCACCACCTCCGGCATCAATTCGTTCTTGAAGGGGACGATCACAACCCAGTCAGGGCGCTCTTCCTCCACTTCCTTGAGCAGACGGCGATTCATTCCTTCCCTCGGCATCTCCTTGCTGAGCGCCACGAAGTCAAAGAGCGTCACTGATTCGAACACATCCGCTAGGCTCTCGTAGACATTGCGGTACTCGTACGAGTGCCCCCAAGCGGGGTTGCCATACTCATACTGGCTGCAGGCCACTAGTACTTTGAGTCGGTGCGTCATCCCGCGCTCGGGTAGGTTGGTGTCACGTGCCAGGGGACTACTGGTAACCCGCCGCCGTTGAGACCCAAGGCATCCCAAACCGTTTGCGGAGTAGGTTTTGGGGCATCAGGGCGAAGCATGGTATTACCGGTTCTGCGGAGCACCCGTGACGCGTATAGGGATCAAGAGCGCCGTACTGCGGTCACATGGTAGCCGACCGTGAAAGCTTTGTCGCTGTCGATCTTGTCTAGCAGATGGGCCCATAGGGGGCAAATGAACGCAAACCACGGCAAGCTCAGGAGCCACACAGGCACCCAAAGCACATGTCTTCGCCCACGATGAGGCGCGAGGAGCGAAGCAAAGCGCTGGCTCTCTTGACCATAGTGCTTGAAAAAGCCGCCGTTTGGCTCGATCGCGATTCTTTCAAAGCCGGCCTCCGCCAGCACCTTGTTATACCAATGAGGAGTGTAGCCACCGTAAAAGTGATGCGGCTCCTGGTGGAGGCCCGACCCCAATGGAGCAGTCAAGATGAGCCAACCACCAGGTCTCAATATTCTCGCTAGCTCGTGAATTGCTCGTATTGGTTCGACTACGTGCTCGATAACTTCGGTGCATAGAATAACATCGAAGCTCGCGTCTGGCACAGGGATAGACACGATGTCACTCAGATAATCGATCACGCCGTAGCCGGATCGACCCAACAACTGTTCCGGCTGAAGTTGACCAAAATCGTGTGCCCGGTATTCGCAGTGAGCAAAAAAGCTACGATACGGGCAACTGCCAGCTCCAACATCCAAGATTCGAGAATTAGGCGCGACCTTGGCCGCCTGTGCTTCAACCCACCGATCGCGCTGATACTGATTGAAGTCGAAGACCGCGCGCCACGCGCGTCTGATGACCCTAGCCATTTTGGTGATAAACCCTTGAATCATTGAAGATCGCTGAAGGTGAACGGGTGACCCGCTTGTCTCGACAGAGCGCGCCGAGCTCTTCGGAGGGATGGCGTGAGCACCGAAGCTCAGGAAAAAATTGATGCTAACTGCCAGACAGTCAAGACGTTCAACAGTACGATGCACGGGGGCAGGGTGGCGAACGTGTGATGGCCCGGTCATACTTCCGAGCCGTCGCAGACCGTCATCCACTCAGGACACTCACGTGCAGCTCAACCTGAATTTCTTGTCGGATTTGGCTTGCGAAGCGCGCGCGCCGATTTCCTCGTAATCGTCGTTGGGCGAATCCTGCAGGTCGCTTACGCGATTGCCGCAGTGCGTCTTGTCACGGCAGTGCTTGCGGCGGATCAGGTCGGCCGACGGGACTTGGTGCTGAGCGTCACTTCCTGGTTCGCTCTGCTCCTGATCAGCCCCGTCGGCAACTTCCTAAACCGTCACGGAGTAGAGTGGCAGTTCGAAGGGCGCCTCCTGGAAGTGCTGCGACGGTTTGGGTTCTTTGTCCTCTCGGTCACGGCCGTTGCTGCGATCGTCGTGACGGTGCTATCACTCACGAGTGGCATCGGGACACCGATTTCAATTGCGTGGCTGTTGTGCCTCGTGGCTGGGAGCTTGTTTGTCGGAACGTTGACGACTCAGTTCACCAGTTTGCTGAATATCATCGGATATCGCGGGTCGTACGTCGTGCTCGCGAACGTAGCGTCCTGGTTCGGGCTGGTCCTCTCCCTCGCCTTAACGTCTTGGAGAGCGAGGAACGCCGAGTATTGGCTTAGCGGGATCCTGCTCGGACAACTGCTCGCGTTAGCCGGATCGGTATTTGTCCTTCGGCGGGTCGAAACGAGGCCTGCGAACGAGCTACTGGCATCTGGATCAGGTCACTCGCCGCGGTTTGACGTCCGATCAGTCATCCAGTTCTCCTTGCCCCTGATCACCTCTACAGTTTGCTATTGGGCGCAGACGAGCGGCTATCGCTTCATACTTGCAGGGCGCACAGACGTCGCGACGGTCGGGCTCCTGACCGTCGGCTTGACGGTCGCGAGTGCCCCCCTGGCCATGTTTGACAGCATGTTCTCGGACTACTATCGGCCGTTCTTCTATAAGGCCATTGCGTTCAGCACAACTGAGGGGAGAGCGGACGCATGGAATCGATACGCAAGCGCGTACTTTCCGGCAATCCTGCTTGCTGCTGCCTTCCTCGGCTTAGCCGGGCCCTTTGTCGCGAGATTCCTCGTGAGCGCGCCGTTTCGATCGGTCGCGTGGCTGGCGTCATGGGGTGCTGTCTTACAGGCGACAATTGGGATCTACTCGGTGTACGCATTGTTATCTCACGCATCCCTCAACACGAGGGTGTTGATTCGCCCGAACGCCATTGGGGCAGCGGTGACCTTGATCGGCGTTTTCGCGACGGCACGCTGGGAACCGCTTCTGGGACCAGCCGCCGCCATGTGCCTCGGGATGCTTGTCACGCTGATTGATACTGCACGAATTCTGCACTGGGGATTTGAGATACGGCTTCCATGGCGGCGGCTGGGCCTTGCGACCCTTATGGCAATGCCACTCGTGGCGTCCGTAATGGTACTGCGTCAGCGTTACCATAATCCAACGGAGCTTCAAGCGATAACAGTCTTGGTTGGAGGGGCCTTCTACTTGATACTGGCGCAGTTCGTCCTGGCTCGCGACTGGCTGTTTCGTCGGCCGCCGCCAGCCATCGCTTCCGCGGTGGCAATGGTGGGTCCCCCCGACAGCAGTGGCCTCTGACCGACCTGAGTGCTGCACCGCGGCGCACTGTTTCCGATCCGCGCCCAGGCGCGTAGCGGAGTATCAATGATGGGAATGTTGGCAAGGCAGATTAATCAGGTGTGCCAGGCATTTGGCGTCCGACCGAAAGTGGTCTATCGCTCGATCGCCAACCTCCCAGGCTTTATAAAAGATTGGATCACTTATACTAGGTCGCCGGGAGCTGGGGACTTCCCCGTGCGCATAAAACATCTGCATCCCGTCCTTGCAGACCTTGGACACGAGGCAGGGGTCACCTCAGGTCACTATTTTCATCAAGACCTCTGGGCGGCGCGAAAGATCTACGAGCGGCGTCCCGCGACGCACGTGGACGTTGGATCGAGGATCGACGGTTTCGTGGCCCATCTCCTCACGTTCATGCCCGTGACGGTCGTGGACATCCGGCACCTCCGGAGCAGCGTTGCTGGCTTGACGTTCTTGAAATCAGATGCCACGAACCTCACCGAGCTCGGTGATGGAAGCGTCGAATCCGTCTCGAGTCTCCACGCCGTGGAGCATTTTGGACTGGGTCGCTACGGTGATGCTATCGATCCCCATGGCTGGCGGGCTGGGCTGCGCTCGCTCGCGCGGGTCTTGCGACGAGGCGGGCGGCTGTATCTATCCCTCCCGATCGGCGTACCCCGCGTGGAATTCAATGCGCACCGCGTGTTTGCGCCTGCCACGATCCTCGAGGCACTCGCAGATCTTCAGCTCGTATCCTTCAGCGCGGTCGACGACGCCGGGGACCTTGCGGAAAATGTCAACCCCGAGAACTACGCTACGGCGCTTTTCTCCTGCGGATTATTCGAGTATACAAAGATGACTTAGGGTTCCTCGGGAAGGCCGCTTGGGATCAGCTTGTATTAACGGCCCTAACGCTGCTGACTTGCTCCGCGATCCACTGATAGGTGCGACCCACGCCTTCCTTCAGCGAGACCTGTGCTTTCCAGCCCGTTGAAAAGATCTTGCCATTGCTAAAGTTTCTCGAACGAACACCTACGGGGCCCTCTGTCCATTTGATGTTCACGCGCTTTCCGGCGACATCCGCAGTAATTTCCACGAGCTCCTTCACCGTCACATACTCGGGGGAGCCGATGTTTGTGGGTCCTTGAAGATCTGAGAGCATTAGTCTGCGAATTCCGTCCACCATGTCGTCAACGTACGTGTAGGACCGGACGGCTGTTCCATCTCCCCAGACGTCGATCGAGCCGCCGTCCGCTACCTCCGCGATCTTGCGGCAAATCGCCGCGGGCGCTTTCTCCCGGCCCCCAGTCCAAGTACCCTCCGGTCCGTAGCAATTCTGAAACCGCGCAATCCGGATCGCCATGTTGTACCGTCTACCATAGACCATTGCCATGCGCTCTGCGTACAGCTTTTCCCAGCCGTACTCGTTGTCGGGCAGTGCTGGATATGCCTGTTCCTCTGTGAGCTCTGGTTCTCCGGCGGCCATATCGCGATAGATGCAAACCGAAGATGAAAAAAAGTACCGCCTCGCCCCAAGCGTCGCAGCAGCGTCGATCATGTTGCTGTTGACCAGTGCGCTGTTTCGCATGATCTCGCATTCTGCGGAATGGATGAATCCCATGCCCCCCATGTCCGCCGCGAGCTGATAAACTTCATCGAAGTCGCAGCGATTGGCCTTGCTGGTGACTAACGCCCCTCGGGCTTCGGTCGCATTCCGCAGATCCAACAAGAGAAACTCCTGAGCCGCCGATGGAGAGAAATCGGGATGCTTGATGTCCACTCCTCGGACCCAGTAGCCCTCACTCACAAGCCGCTTGACCAAGTGACTTCCGATGAATCCGCCTGCACCACAAACGACCGCTCGCTTCATGGAGATCCTCTCGAAGAAATGGAGCGCCACCCGGCCCCTGCGGGTCGGCGTGCGCTTCCCACAGGAGTTCGTATCGCGACAGAATGGGCGGGGCCGGCAAAGATCGTCTTGGGTTTCGGGCCCGTCAAGCCGATGTTCGAGTCACGGCCATGGAACGATGCACTCGTGCCTCATGAGTCTGCCTTGCTGCCTTCCTGCGCTCGCGACGCAATGTCCCCCTGCCCACGTCGGTGTCAAAGCCTCCCCGAGTGTCTCTTCCAGCCTAGGCAACCGCCCGGGGAGCCGGTATCTTTTTCCTCTTCGTCTCGCGCTCGTCCTTCGCCCTTGAGGAGTTTCGAGCAGGCTGTGGATCCCGTACAGACGGATAGCGTGTCTCCAGCCGAGTTGTCCCGGGTCATCAGATCCGGGGGGCCGAACGTCGTGGTAAATGCGCCGCATTACCCGCCGCGCCAGGTCCAACACGCTCGGCTCTCTCTTCAGCGACGCGCGCCCTCCACGCTGCGCCGCCATCTCGCGCGCGCCGTCGTACGTTTCGCCGTCCTCCTCACCGCCGACCTCACCGCCTTCGCCGTCCTGCGCGAGCTGTATCGATCCGTTGGCGAAGGCGCGCTGCTCGGCGCCTGGATGGGCAACGCGGTGCAGCAGCTCCTCCCCGCCGGTTACTTAGACGGCTGGCAATACGCACTCGCTCTCGTCCTCGGTCTTATCGTCACGGGGAACTACGGCGCTGGGGACCGACGACGCGACGCGGTCGGCCTGCTCTGGGGGTGCGCGCTCGCCACCGCGCTTCCACTCTGGGCACCGCTGTGGGAGCGCGGACTCGGCCTCGTCGCGGCTCAGTACTCCGTCACAGCCGTCGTTGTCTGGCTCGGCCTGGTCGCGGTGCGGTTCGGCGTCGACGCGGTGGATGCTCGCATTGTCAACCGCACCCCGGCTTCCGCGCGCACCATCTTGATCGGCGCCGCGCGAGAATGCGCCGACCTCGCTAGCGGTCCCGCGTTCGCCCCGCGCGGCGACTACATCGTGGTGGGATTCGTCGACTCGGCGGCAACCCCCAACGCCCCCGTGCTGGGGGGCCTTGGCGACCTGCCGAGCCTGATCCAACAATACGGAGTGGAAACAGTAGTGGTGTGCGGGCACCTGAGCGACCTGGAATTACGCAACGTGGTCGAGCAATCCATCGCCGCAGGCTGCCACCTCCTTACAGTTCCGCGTACGTTTGAGCTTGCCGGCGTGCAGCCGAGCGTGGTATGGAACCGCGGGCAACCGCTGGTCGAGCTCACCGCCCAAACCCTCAAGGCGCAACAGCTCGTGATCAAACGGGCGGTCGATGTCGCGGGCGCCGTGCTGGGCCTCCTTGTTGTGGCGCCGCTGCTGCTACTGCTCGCGGTGATCATCGCGCTCGACTCGCGCGGCCCCGTCTTCTTTCGGCAGGAGCGGATCGGCAGCGGCGGGCGCCGCTT
>Ga0137377_10001580_pt1 | contig 16143 bp, 10 predicted proteins | sample SagtaG_22_FD_104815 | JGI IMG/M metagenome (GOLD analysis project Ga0137377, IMG submission 104815) | Vadose zone soil microbial communities from Sagehorn Ranch, Mendocino, California, USA - Sage2_L_40_16 metaG | ecosystem: Environmental > Terrestrial > Soil > Vadose zone | place: USA... | reverse complement strand
TGGTCCTGGATTCTCTTTGATTCGCTAATTCTCTCTGCTTTGCCGGTCACTTCAATCATTTCTCCGCTTGCTAACTCGTCCAGCTCAGATTTGATCTCCGCGCTTTCCGCAAACAGTTTAGCCAGCGGCGTGGGCAACGCCATGTTCTCGATTTGCGCCGGGTCGAACCCGCGCTGTTTGGCCTCTGTCTGAAACCGCGCATCGAGCTCTGCAAGTCTCTGCTGCAATTCCGCGATTCTCGGATCTCTGTTTCGAGCCGGCATGCGAGCCTATTCTAGCGCAGATTCGAATCGAGCGATCGTCAGTCTTAAAACGGCCGAGGTGCAGTTTGATGTAACGCAAGCTGTTAGCTTGCGCCGCGGCCACAGACGAGCAGTTTGCAACCATCAAACCAAAGTCAGAGACAACCGTCAGGTGTGCAGACTTGCTAAGGGGACACCCGAGCGGATAGTCTTAAGCGTAAGCCTTAGCAACAGCAACTTCTGTTCGAAATCGCGTTCGGCAATTCACATTTTGATGCGGTGACGATCAGAAAACAATGGATCAAGAGGGGAGTTTCTTGAGTGGCGAACATCCGTCCTTTTTGCGCTTTGCGCCCGCCGGTCGAGCGAGTTAAGCAAGTCGCAAGCGTGCCGTATGACGTGGTCAATACTGCCGAGGCGCGCGCGCTGGCGGCCGGCAATCCGCTTAGCTTTCTGCACGTATCTCGACCAGAGATTGATCTGCCTGACGGCGTCGATGTCCATAGCGACGCCGTCTATCGCCGCGCGCTCGAAAACTTTCAGAAGCTGCGCGAGACTTGTCCGCTCGAAATTGAGGGCGGGCCCAGTATCTACCTGTACCGTTTGATTATGGGGGCGCATGAACAAATAGGAGTAGTCGCCTGCTGCGCAGTTGATGAATACGATCAGGATCTAATTAAGAAGCACGAGCGGACGCGCCGGGATAAAGAGGACGATCGCACTCATCACATGCTGGTGCTGCGCGCGCAGACCGGCCCGGTCTTTCTCACCTATCGCGCCCGTCGCGATATCGACGCAATGGTCATGGAGACAACGATGACCGAGGCTCTCTATGACTTCACCGCGGATGACGGCATTCAGCACACAATCTGGCGTACGCCCGATCTGGTTAGATTTGTCGAAGCGTTTCGTGACGTGCCGCTGCTCTACATCGCCGATGGCCACCATCGCGCCGCCAGCGCCAGCCGCGCGCGCGCTGAGTTGAAAGAGCAGAGTTTTAGTCACACCGGTGACGAAGAATATAACTTCTTTCTCAGCGTGATCTTTCCAGACGAACAGTTGCAGATACTTCCCTACAATCGCGTAGTCAAAGACCTCAACGGACTGGCAGAGGACGAGTTTCTGACGCGTGTGCGTCAGAGCTTCGAGGTGACAGAAGCGGCAAGCGCAACACCCGCTGGGCCGAAACAATGGCGCATGTATCTTGCCGGCCAGTGGTATGGCTTGACCTTGCCGAAGGATACGGCGGCGGGGGCAGGGGTTGTGGCTGCGCTTGACGTCAGCGTGCTTCAGGAGCGTCTGCTGGATCCAATCCTGGGTATCAAAGACATACGCGCCGATAAACGAGTTGACTTCGTCGGCGGGATTCGCGGCACAGGGGAGCTCGAGCGACTGGTTAACGAAGGCAAAGCCGCCGTGGCTTTTTCCCTCTATCCGACCACCGTCGACGATTTGCTAAAGGTTTCAGACGCCGGAGAGATCATGCCGCCCAAATCAACCTGGTTCGAGCCGAAGCTCAGAGACGGGCTGTTGATTCATACGATATGAAGAGTAGTCAGTTGTCAGTTATCAGTTTTTGACCCTGGTTATTAATGCTTGTCCTTCGTTCTTCTGAACAACTATTCGCAGTAATGGATAATCAATTGGCTAAGCATAAAGCTCAACGACCCAGGTACGCGACAAAACGCTAGTGACGCAATCACCAATCACTGACAACTGATTCCTGATTGCTGATTACTGATTGCTGATTACCATGTTGGTATTAATCGCCGATAAATTCGAACAGTCCGGACGCGATGGCTTGCAGGCCATTGGCTGCGAAACCTGCTACCAACCGGATCTGAAAGACGACTCCCTCAGCGAGGCAATCCGCAACGGCAGGCCCGACGTACTCGTCGTGCGCGGCACCAAAGTAACTGAACCAATGCTCGACGCCGGACCAGTGAAACTGGTCGTGCGCGCGGGCGCCGGCTACAACACCATTAATGTCGCGGCGGCATCGAAACGCGGTATCTATGTTTCGAACTGTCCGGGAAAGAATTCCATCGCCGTCGCGGAACTGGCGTTTGCGCTGATCCTCGCGCTCGATCGCCGTATTGCCGACAACGTAATCGCGTTGCGGCGCGGTGAGTGGAATAAGAAGGAGTTCTCAAAGGCTCGTGGCCTTTACGGCCGCAGGTTGGGGTTGATCGGCCTCGGCAAGATCGGGCAGACGATGATTCCGCGCGCCCGCGCCTTTGGCATGCGCGTCATCGCCTGGAGCCGCAGCTTGACGCCGGACCAGGCAGTCGCGCTGGGCATCGAATACAAAGCCACTCCGCGGGAAGTCGCCGGCGTCGCCGATGTCGTCAGCGTGCACCTGGCCCTGAATCCAGAAACCAAATCTCTTATCGGCGCTGACTTTTTCAAGGCGATGCGCGCAGGCGCGTACTTCATCAACACTTCGCGCGGCGAGGTAGTCGACCAGGCAGCCCTCGTTAAGGCGATGGAGACACGAGGCATTCGGGCCGGTCTCGACGTATATGCGGGCGAGCCGACTTCCGGCGTCGGTGAGTTCACTGACGAAATCGCGAAAGAGGCGAACCTCTATGGGACACACCACATTGGCGCTTCGACCGATCAGGCGCAAGAGGCGATCGCCGCCGAAACCGTGCGCATCATCCGCGAATTCAAAGAGACGGGAAGGGTTCCCAACGTCGTCAATCTCGCGCGACAAACGCCGGCGACTCATCGTCTGGTTGTTCGCCATCTGGATCGTCCCGGCGTCTTGGCCAGCGTGCTCGAGGCGATAAAAGCTGAGCAAATCAATGTGCAGGAGATGGAGAACATTGTCTTCGAGGGAGCCGCGGCCGCCGTCGCGCGGATCAATCTTGACAACCCGCCATCGCGCGCGATGCTCGATCACTTGCGCGCCGGCAATGCGGACATTATCGAACTCGATCTGCTAAAGTTGAAGGGTTAGAATCAAAATGAGTCACTAATCCCGCCGGAGACAGATCATGTTAGATGTTAAGGAAGCGGCTCAAAGAGCGTCTGAGTATTTTGCTGGGCTGTATGCCGAGCAGAGCCTTTCAGATGTGCGCCTTGAAGAGGTTGAACAGGCTGCTCACGGAAAGTACTGGTTAATCACCCTTAGCTATCCTGTCTTGCCGCATTTCAACTTGGGTAAAAAGGAATACAAAGTGTTCAAGGTCGACGCGAAAACAGGAGAGGTGAAATCGATGAAGATCAGGAAGCTCAACTGACATGGAGTATATCAACCTGCTCAGTTTCCTCGGCAACTCATTTCAATAGACTAGGCTTAACGGATTCAGGTATTGCGGACTTGGTAAAAGGTAACTACTTAGTTCTAACAGATGACTTTCGGTTAGCTGGATTTCTGCAAAACGTCAAATTGATGTGATCAACTTCAACCATCTGCGACCACTTACTTGGTAGCTTCGGATCCTTAGTTTGCAATAGGGGTTCTGATGAACACCACACTAATCACCGGCGCATCGAGCGGCATCGGCGAAGCCTTCGCGCGAAAGTTGGCGGCGCAGGGACGAAACGTTCTGCTGGTGGCCCGTTCGGAAGATAAGCTGATCACTCTGTGCAACGAGCTTGGGCGAATGAACAGTATCAGGGCGCAGCACGTCGCGCTGGATCTCAGCGAGCCCGAATCGCCGGCGCGTTTGTTTGACGAGGCGCAGAAGCGCGGGCTGATAGTTGATATGCTTATTAACAACGCGGGCTTTGGCGCATTTGGCGACTTTGGCAAGATCGATCTTGCTCGCCAGCTCAACATGATCGATTTGAACATCAAAGCGCTGGTCGATCTCACTTACCGTTTTCTCGCTCCGATGCGCGAGCGCAAGCAGGGCGCAATCATCAATGTGGCCTCGACGGCAGCGTTCCAGCCGGTGCCATACTTTGCGACCTATGCGGCGACCAAAGCTTTCGTGCTTTCGTTCTCGGAAGCGTTATGGGAAGAAAACCGTTCGTTCGGAGTTACCGTGATGGCCCTGTGCCCGGGCGTCACCAACACAAACTTCTTTGAAGCCGCGCGCGGCCAGAAGCCTCCGGCGCGCACGTCGCAGACGCCCGAAGAAGTCGTCGACACGGCTTTGAGCGGCCTGGCCCGTCACAAGAGTAATATCGTTTCCGGTTGGACCAACTTCATAATGGTCGAAGCAGAGCGCTTGACGCCGCGGTCATTAGTCGTGCGCATGGCTGGTCGCATGATGCGCAGCCAATACGAGAAATAGTTTTGTAGGGGCGGACCTCGGGTGTCCGCCCCGTTTGTAACGCAAGCTGTAAGGCCACCCCAGCGGGGCTGCCCCGCCGGGGACCCCGGGCTTGCGTGCGTCATCGCAACCTAACAGGTTGCGTTACAAGGGCGGAGACCCGAAATCCGCTCCTGCGTGAGGAACGAATGACGGAACGAGTCTTTAATTTCAGCGCCGGCCCGGCCGTATTGCCCTCGCCGGTTTTGGAACAGGCACAGCGCGAACTAATCAGTTTGCCGGGCGTCGGCATGTCGGTAATGGAGATCAGTCATCGCTCACGCGTCTTTGACGAGATCATCAACGGGGCGGAGAACGGCCTGCGCGAGTTGCTGCATATCCCGCAGAATTATCAGCTGCTCTTTTTGCAGGGCGGCGCGAGTTTGCAATTCTCAATGCTGGCGATGAACTTCCTGCCGGCAGGCGGCAGCGCTGACTACATACTGACCGGAAGTTGGGGCAAGAAGGCGTTGAAGGAAGCGAAGAAGACAGGCGCCGTCAACGTCGCCGCCACTATGGCTGATGGCGGCTTCACGCGCGTGCCGGGAAACGATGAACTGAAACTGGATCCCAACGCGGCCTACGTGCACATCACGACAAACGAGACGATCGAAGGCGTGGAATGGAAGTCCGAGCCCGAGGTTGCCGGCGTCCCGCTATTCACCGATGCTTCTTCTGACATTCTTTCCCATCCCATCCCGATTGAGAAATACGCCCTTATCTATGCCGGCGCGCAAAAGAATATGGGCCCAAGCGGCGTAACTCTGGTCATCGTTCGCGATGATTTATTGAAGCGCATACCTGATGGGCTGCATACCATGCTTGACTATCGCACGCACGTTGAAAACAAATCGCTTTACAACACGCCGAACACCTGGGGTATTTACATCATCAACCTGATTTGCAAGTGGCTGAAGGAAAAAGGCGGCCTCGAAGGCATGCTGCGTGAGAATGAAGAGAAGGCGCGCCTGCTTTATGACGCCATCGACGCCACCGATTTCTATCGCGGTCACGCCGACGTTGATTCACGTTCGCTAATGAACGTGACCTTCCGTCTTCCTTCCGAAGATCTGGAAAAGAAATTCGCGGCTGAAGCAACCGCTCAGAAACTTGACGGACTAAAGGGCCATCGTTCCGTCGGCGGTATTCGCGCTTCGATCTACAACGCCTTCCCTCGCGAGGGCGTCGAAGCGCTAGTTTCCTTCATGAAAGAGTTTGAACGAAAGAATGGGTGATAGTAGCAAGAATAAGGCTGTGACGTATGGGACTTGATTCAGTTGAACTGGTCATCAGATTCGAAGATAGCTTAGGAATCTCCATCTCAGACGAGGCCGCCGGACGGCTCACTACTCCTCGAGAAGTACGAACTTTACTGAAGACTCACACTTCATAAAGGATATGCACATAGATTAGAGTCTCGCGAACAATCAAAGCAGTGATCAATGAACGGAGGCGGCCAGCCGGTTGGCACGCGTTTGCGGTAGCTCTGCTCATGAACCTACAATATCGGTAAGCCAAACTCGATCCACCGCAGAGTATGCTACTGTTTGAAAGAGGCATCGTATGAGCGCAAAGACACAGGCCACCATTGAAGATCTGTACCGCGTTCCCGAGCATGGGAAGGCGGAGATTATTAATGGGGAGGTGGTCCTGATGTCGCCCACTGGAAAAAAACCGAGTCGCGCGGCGTTTAAGATAAGTCTGCGTCTTTATGAATACGAATTAAGCACTGGCAGCGGCACCGCTGTTTCCGACAACGCCGGCTTTAAGGTCGATCTGCCAAATCGAAAATCCTTTAGCCCCGATGCGGCCTTTTATGTAGGCAAAGATACGGGGATGAAATTCTTTGAATGTGCGCCTGTGTTTGCTGCCGAAGTGCGAAGCGAGAATGATTATGGCGCCGCCGCGGAGCGCGCAATCAAAGAGAGAATATCCGATTATTTTGCCGCCGGAACGTTGGTCGTGTGGGATGTAGATTTGCTCGGAGACAATGTCATTCGTGCTTACCAGGCAGATAGTCCCGACCAGCCTCGCATCTACCGCCGTGGAGAAACAGCTAATGCTGAACCTGCTCTTCCGGGATGGGCAATGGCCGTAGATGATCTCTTCCAGTAAAACTGCGACCGCAACCTCGGACTCGATCATAGATGAACCTTAGCAAGATAGATGACCCCTCAGAACTCGATCCCTCACCCGATACTCATCCCCTAAGCTTTCAAGTTCACGAATCAGATGCAGGCGCGCGTCTCGACGCCTATCTCGCAGCGCAAATCGACGGCTGGAGCCGCGCGCGCCTGCAGCGGCTGATTGAAGACGGGGACGTGATAGTAAACGGCAAGCTGACTAAGGCTTCCCACAAGCTGAAGCCAAACGATGAAATCGAAGCAGAATTAACACCACCGCCTGCAGCGAGCTTCGCGCCGGAAAACATCCCTCTGGAAATTGTCTTCGAAGATGACGATCTGATTGTAGTCAACAAACCCGCCGGGTTGGTGGTGCATCCGGCCGCGGGGATAAATTCAGGCACGCTGGCCAATGCGCTGGCCTATCACTTCACTCAATTATCGTCGCAGGCGGGCGCGCTCCGCCCCGGTCTAGTCCATCGTCTGGACAAGGATACTTCGGGACTGCTGGTCGTCGCCAAGAAGGAAGATGTCCACGAAAAACTCGCGGAGCAGTTTCGATCCCGTGAAGTCTTTAAGTCTTACGTTGCCCTGGTTCATGGTGTAGTAAAGGAAAACTCAGGAACCATCGATCAGCCCATCGCTCGCGATGCTCGCAATCGTACGCGGAGGGCAGTGGTTCGTGGCGGACGCCCGGCACTTTCGCTTTACCGCGTACGCTGCTCGTACGATCGATTCACGCTGCTGGAGGTGGAAATCAAAACGGGCCGGACGCATCAGATTCGAGTGCACCTCGCCTGGTTAAAGCATCCAATCGCCGGGGACGAGGTCTACGGTGGCGGGCGCGACAAGACCATTCAGAATCCGAGATTGCGTGCCGCGCTTCGCAGACTCGGTCGACAATTCCTGCACGCCGAACGGCTCGGCTTTCGCCATCCGCGAACCGACCAGCCATTGCGGTTCAAGGCCCCACTCCCGGCGGAATTGGAGAACTTCCTGTCGGAATTAGGGACAGTCGACGCGGGCTAATGAAGCCGGCGGCGCGGGTTTGTTTGATTACAGCCGTTTGTGCTTACATAGATTGCCGCTGTTTGTGAGCCTGTTTCCCAAAGGGCAACAGGCGCGGAATCAACGGCATCGAACTGAAGCCTAAGAAATCGTTAAATGATGCGCTCATTATCGCTGCTCCCAAATTAATCATGATGATCTTGCTTCGCAAATATCTGTTTGTTGCTGTTGTGGCTTTTGCAGTTGGGCTCGGGGCAATTGCCGTTACCGGAGCCCAGCAACCAAAACCTAAACCGACTCCCATGCCTGTTTCGCAAGACCAGGATACTGTGACCGTGCGCATCAATCGGGTGCGTCTGCCAATTACGGTGAAGGACAAGAAAGACCGGTTTATCTCGGGTCTGAAGAAAGAAGATTTCCAGATCCTGGAAGACAAGGTCGCGCAGCAGATCGAAACCTTCAACGACGATATCGGCCAGGCGCTGCCGCTTTACGTCGGCGTCTTGATGGATACGTCCCCATCGACGGCGGGCAAGCTGAAGTTTGAACAGGAATCGGCAATGAACTTTATCCAGACTGTTGTGCGTCCGCGCAAGGATCGTGTTTTTTTTGCCACTTTCGACGATGAGATAAATCTGCGGCAGGACTTTACGGACAGACTGGACCTGCTGGAAAAGGCAGTCAGTAGTGTCAAGAAGCTTGGCAAACAAACGGCCCTCTACGACGCCGTCTGGCAATTCTGTGATGAAAAAATGCGATCGGTTTCGGGCCGGCGGGTTCTGGTCGTGATTACCGACGGCGAAGATACTTACAGTCGCGCGGTACTTCGCGATGCGGTGGACATCGCCCAGCGAACCGAGACAACGATCTTCGCCATCTCGACAAAGGCAGGGTTTTCCGGCGCGGTTCCCGGAGTTGAAATGGGCCAGGTCAGAGATGCGAACGATCGCGATATGGTGAAGCTGTCTGAAGAAACCGGCGGAGCGGCTTTTTTTAGCGGCGACATGCTGACCCTCGAGCGGGCCTTTACGAAGATTGCGAGGGAGTTGCGGGCTCAGTATCTGATCACCTACAGACCGACTAATGATCGCTATGATGGCAGCTATCGTCGCATTGATGTGAAGCTGGCCGGCGGGCGGAGTGATTTGAACGTAAGAACAAAGAAAGGCTATTCAGCGATTGCGGATGCCGTGAAGCCCTAATCCGGCATCAAACTATTTCGCTCGCGATCTGATACCGCGACGCATGTATTGAAGTAATGCTTTCTCAAAGAGTAACAAACGGTTCGGTGCTGCTCGCTTTGTTTGCCTCCGTTGCTTATGGTTGCTGGGCATCCCAGATTCGTGCTCAAAATCCCACGGCCCCTCAGGAGAAAAGTCGGCCACGCACTAGCAATGATTCACAACAGCAACCGGTCCCTTCGCCGAAGCCAAAAGCCGGCGATGACGAAGCGCTGGTTTCGGACGATGTAATTCGCACTGAAACGAACCTCACCAATATCTTCTTCTCTGCGGAAGACAGGCATAAACGCTTTATCTCTACCCTCAAGCAGGATGACATCCGCATATTGGAAGACGGTCAACCGCAGCAGGTTTTCACTTTTCAACAAAATACTGAACTCCCTCTGTCCCTGGCGATTCTGCTGGACACCAGCGCCTCTGAGGAACGCACCCTGCCCGAGGAGAAATCTGCAGCCCGCGAGTTTCTCGAAGCGGTCTTGCGCCCGAATAAGGATGAAGCGGCCATCGTTTCCTTTACGGGCGAAGTGACGCTCGAGCAGGGGTTCACCGGCAGCATGGAACGACTGCGGCGCGCCATCGATCGGGTGGAATTCGTCCCGCCGTCTGGCTATATAGGTGGCGGCGTCGTGGTCCAGGGGACACCGCCTATATCCGGCACGAATCAACAACTGGCTGGCTCAACCGCGATTTGGGACGCCGTGTGGGCCACCTCGAACGAGTTGCTGGCCGAGTCCGCCGAGCACACCCGACGTGCCATCATTCTGCTGACCGATGGTGACGACACGACTAGCCAGGTGAAGATGCTCGACGCCATCAAACGAGCGGAAAAGGCGGACGCGCTAATCTATGCAATTGGTATCGGCGACCGATACAGTTTTGGCGTTAACGAGGGCGCCCTGCGAAAAATTACAGACCAGACTGGCGGCCGGGCGTATTTTCCCCACAACGAACGAGAGCTTAAGGAGGCCTTTGTTCAAATTCAACAAGACCTGCGCTCGCAGTATCTGATTGCGTATGCTCCCACCAACAAGACCAGGGATGGCTCATATCGCAAGATTGAGATCGACATCGTAAACCCCGAATTGTATAAGGAACTTAAGCTCAAATACCGGCAGGGGTACTTTGCAAAGGCCCCGGAGGCGGGTACTACTCGTCCTGGAAACAAGCGTCCCTGAACGAAATACCAAGTAATTCCCGCTATCGCCCCCACTCCCTTCCCCCCATTCAGGAAATTACACCGTGACAAGCTCCTGCCAACCTTGTTATACTCCCGTTTGCGGTCGAATTCTCGGCCGTTTTCTCTGTAATTGAGGGACTCAGAAGCCTTCCAAATCGCCCGCAAGAGATCAACCTAAGTTCAGCCTTAAGACTTACGGGACCGCTTTGGTTGTCCTTTCACTTGAGAGGTCACGCGGCGAGCGCACCTCAAAAGACAATTATGCGAATAGAAACCACGGAGCGCAGACGTGTTCTGGTCGTCGATAACGATGAGACGATGCTCGATCTTCTTGTCGAACTATTGCAGGACCAGTATGACGTTGCCTCTGCCAGTGATGGCCATGGCGCCTTGACGCTGATCTCTTCGTTCGAGCCCGATGTCGTAGTCAGCGATGTCGTAATGCCGGCCATGAGCGGGATTGAGTTATGCCGCCAGTTGAAACAGGATGCGCGAACTACTCGCATTCCCGTACTGCTGATTAGTGGCAATCGCAAGTCGGACGAGGACTCGCTGGAAGGATTAAACGCGGGCGCCGACGATTATCTTGATATACCTTTTCGTCACGAAGAGTTCCTGGTCAAAGTGGCTCGATTGGCGGAGCGTCATCATGTTGAAAAGCATTACCGGGAAATCGTCGAACAGGCAGCCGACATCATTTATACGCGGGACATGGAAGGCTATGTCACCAGCATCAACGAGGCCGGCGCGCGTTTTTTTGGGCGCAGCGCTGCGGCTCTGGTCGGCACGCATCTGGCTGACTTGATGGGCGGCGACATAGCGAAAGACATGGCAACCACTGCGGAACTCGTTTCCGACTCGCCGGTGCGCTCAGTCCTTTGCGTTACAGACAGTCGAGGAAGACCAAGGTATCTTGAGGGATTGGTCACTGCGGAGCGTGATACGCGGAACCGGCCAATCGGAGTTCGTGGCGTCGTCCGTGACATCACAGAACAAAAAAATATCGAGCAGGCATTAAAAGACAGCGAAGAGGAGCGGCAGGTTATCTTTGACATCATCCAGGGCGTCATAACGACACCCAACCTGGATGAGTTGCTCAAGCTCATCCATCACTCAATCAGTAAACGACTGTACGCTGAGAATTGTTTTGTCGCGCTCTATGATCCTGAAACCGACTTTATCAGCTTTGAGTTTTGGGTCGACAAGTTCGATGCTGTTCCGCCATCCCGCTCAGTGGGGAACAAAGGATTCAGCAGCTATGTGCTGCGAACGGGAAAACCCTTACTGCTGAGAGAAGAACTTATCGCTCAAATGTATGAGCGCGGCGAAGTCGAAAAAAGCGGAACCTCTTCTGCGTCATGGCTGGGTGTTCCCTTAAGAACCTCGTCGCGGACCATTGGCGTACTGGCCGTGCAACATTACGAAGTCAGGGATGCCTACAGCGAGCGGGACCTGGAGTTTCTGACATCAGTTGGAAGTCAAATCGCCCTGGCGATTGAGCGGAAGCGGGCGGATGAGGCGCTAAGCCGGCGAGAATCACAGTACCGCCGTCTGGTTGATCAAGTCCCGGACGTAGCCTGGACGGCGGACGAAAGCGGGAATCCGGTTTTCCTAAGCGAGAGAATGAGGACGGTCTTTGGCTATACGCCGGAAGAATGTTATCGCGATGGCCGGCGACTCTGGTTCGACCGCATGCACCGGGACGATCAGGAACGAGTGCAGGCTGCATACGCGAATCTCTTCACGGCAAACAAACCATACAACGTTGAGTACCGCATGCGTCACCGTGATGGTCAATGGGTCTGGTGGCACGATCGCGCCGTCGCTATCTATGAAAAGGACGCGGTTAAGTACGCCGATGGATTGTTATCGGATATCACCGAGCGCAAGCGCGCGGAAGAGCTTTTAAGACAAAGCGAGGACGGCTATCGCGAACTGTTTGAAAATGCGAACGACATCATCTATACGCACGATCTCAACGGCAACTTCACCTCGCTCAACATGGCGGGCGAACGGATAACCGGATACTCACGAGCAGAAGCCGGACGCATGAATATCAGCGACGTCCTGGCGCCCGAATACCTCGCGCTGGCGCGCAGGATGATCAGCCAGAAGAGCGACAGCGGCGCTTCAGTCTATGAGTTCGAAGTTATCACAAAGGATAAACGTCGCGTTCGCCTGGAAGTTAGTACCAGGGTTATTTTTAAGGATCGCAAGCCAGTGGCGATTCAGGGGATTGCTCGCGACCTCACTGATCGTAAGCGCTCAGAAGAAGCATTGCGCGAGAGTCAGGAGTTCTTTCATAGCTTCATGAACAATAGTCCCGCCGTGGCATTCATGAAAGACGATGCCGGCCGGTACGTATATGTCAACGAGCCCTTCGAACGGTTGTTTGGCCGGAAGCTGGATTTTCTGCAAGGTAAAACGAGCTTTGACTGGCTGCCGCAAGCTACCGCAAAGCCGACGCATGACAGTGATATGGAAATTCTTTCGACCGGACAATCGCAGGAGATCATCGAAATAGTTCCCGCAGCTGACGGCTCGCTACATCACTGGCTGGTCTTTAAGTTTCCGGTGACCAACGGTGCGGGACGACGTTTCGTGGCAGGGGTGGGGGTGGATATCACCGAACGCCGAGGTGCGCAGGAAGCCCTCGCCCAGCAAGCGGAGCGCGAGGCGCTGACGCACTGGATCTCGCAGGCAGTAAGACGTTCTCTTGATACCTCTGAGATATTCAGCACGGCGGTGTACGAACTGGGCTCGCACTTGAACGTCGATCGCTGCTCGTTATACATGAAGAAAGAGAATCGCGCGGTCAATGTAGCCGAATACCATGCAGCCGAGGTAGAGCCCGCCGGCAAAGACTTTGATCTACCCGCGCTCCAGCGACTGATGCAGGCCCTGGACAAGGATGGCGTGCTGGCATTTGATGACGCCGCACACGACAGTCGCATCGCTGATTTTTACAATCAAGTTCTCAGCAAGGCGAATGTGCGCTCGATCATGTATGTGGCCATTCGCGTCGGAGATGAAGTTCCGGCGGCGTTCGTGCTTTCTACGACACGATCCGCCCGGCAGTGGAGCAACGCAGACATTCTTCTGGCGAGGGCGATTGCCGATCAGACGGGAATCGCGATTCGCCAGGCCCAGCTCTATCAAAAGGCCGGGGCCACGTCGGTCCGCGAGGCGCTTGCCAACAGTCTAAGTTTGGCAATCCGCGCCTCGCTCAGCCTGCCCGAAGTACTCAACAGTGCTACGCACGAACTGGGACGGGCGCTGGCCGCCTCTCGCGTTTATCTACATCTCTACGATCAGGATAATCCGGTTTCACCGGCCCAATATCAATATGTTGCACCCGAGTGCGAGAGCGTCAAACACATTGAGCTGAGTTACAGCGATCCTCTGGGACAGCGTCTCAAGTGTGACCCTAATCCAATAGTAATTAATGATGCCTTTGCGCATGACGAAGGGTCGCCGGAATTCAAGGCGCACGTTCGCGCGCAGGCCGAACAGCTCGAGCAGCGTTCAGAAATCTATTACCCGCTGATCGTGAAGGGCGTCTTTCGCGGGGCGCTATGTATCAACCAGACAGACCGCGCGCGCTTTTGGTCCGAAGACGAGTTGGCATTGGTTGAATCGGTTGCGGCCCAGTTGGCTACAGGCATTGCCCAGGCCGAGCTGTTTGAAATGGTCGAGCGCGCCAAGCAGGAATGGGAAGCGACCTTTGATGCGATGTCGGACGGCATTTTTATCTTTGATCGTGACGGTCGCCTGAGGCGTGTCAATCGCGCCGGCGCAGGAATGGAGAATACTACGCCCCAGGATTTGCTCGGGCGCAGGTGCTGCGACATTCTGCGCACCAGCGCGGAAGCGGAATCCTGTGTGGTTGAAAAAGCACTGGCTGACGGCGGCAGCGTGACCATCGAAATAATCCCGGAGCGCTTGAATCGCCCGATACTGGTTACCATCGAAGCCGTGCTGGACAAATCTGGCAGGGCCGCGGCAGTTGTTTGTACCGCTCGTGATCTGTCCGAGTTGCGCAAGGTTGAAGCGGTGGCCCGTGAGCACCAATCGCTCCTGACGAATATTCTCGAAAGCGCGCGCGAATCGATTTACGCGGTCGACACCGAAGGGCGGTTCAAGTGGTGTAACAGCGCGACGCTGATCGGACTCGGTTACAGGCGTCAGGATCTTATCGGCCGGCATCTGTTGGAAGTGATCTACGAAGCCGATCGCGAAGTGGTCAGCAGCAAGCTGCAGGCTGCGCTTATGGGCGAGCCTCAAACCTGCGAGTTTCGGTACTTTGCTCATGATGGAAAGCTGCGCTACACGCGAGTCGATAAGTCACCATTGGTTGTTGACGGCCGCACCACAGGCGTACTTGGCATTGCCCGTGACATCACCGAGCAAAAGGAAGAACGTGAGCGCGCCGCTCGCGCAGACAAGCTGCGGGCCCTGGGACAACTCGCCTCCGGGGTGGCCCATGATTTCAACAACTCGCTGGCCGCGATCCTGGGCCGGGCACAGTTGCTCCATCGACAGACAACAGATCCTGCCATGGTCCGTAACGTGGAGATTATTCAGACGGCAGCACAGGATGCAGCCGCGACCGTACGCCGGATTCAGACCTTTGCGCGCAAATCATCAGAGGTAGAATTTGAGTTGGTGGACCTGCGCAGCTTGCTGAACGATGCCGTCGAAATCACGCGCACGCGTTGGTACAACGAAGCGCGCCTGCGGGGCGTCAATTACCAGGTAAAACTCGTAGCCGAAGACGATCTGCCGGCCAATGGCAGCGCCTCAGAGTTGCGCGAGGTCTTTGTGAACTTGATCGTGAACGCCGTTGACGCAATGCCGCAAGGTGGCTGCCTCTCAATAAGCTGCGCGCGGCAAGACGATCGCTTGAAATTGCTTTTCGCCGATAGCGGCGGTGGGATACCCGATGATGTCCGCGAAAAAGTCTTCGAGCCATTCTTTTCAACGAAAGGGGCCCAGGGAACCGGCCTGGGGCTGTCTGTGAGTTACAGCATCATCGAAAGACATGGCGGTTCGATCAGAGTCGACTCGGAAGTTGGTCGCGGCACTACCTTCACCATTGAGCTGCCCGCAACCGACCAACGCGCGTCGCAAATCGAAGCACCGGTCAACGCGCCGGATTTTTCGCCGCTCTCGATTCTAGTGGTTGATGACGAGCCTGATGTGCGGGAAACGCTTGCAGACATGCTCGCCGCACTGAATCACAAAGTTGAGCTCGCCGATAGCGGCCGAGCTGCCTTGCAGAAACTGGCTGATGCGGATTTCGATCTGATCTTTACGGATCTGCAAATGCCCGAGATGAATGGATGGGAGATGGCGCGCACGATTCGCCGGCAGGGGCGAGCGACCACCATAGTATTGGTAACCGGCTATGGAGCCGGCACCGCGCCGCCGGCGGGAGAGACTGACTTAATCGATGCGGTGCTCGGTAAGCCTTTTGATTTTGATCAGGTGGGCGAGGTTATCAAGCGGCTGTTTGTTCCGCCGCAAACTCGGGAGCCTGACCGGGTTTTACCGGCCTAGCCCAACTACGAGCTTACTCCACGCTGAACGCAGGCCGCTGGAGCGTCACTAATCCGACCAGCCTTGCTCAGTTCAAACTCATCACGCCCGCGCTTGCGGTAAAGCCGACACCAAAACCGACGACCATCGCGGGGCCGCTCCACTCGTCCTTCTCGGCCAGCATGAAGCCAGTCGAAGCGCTCGAGAGATTGCCGTAGTTCTTGAGCACTTCGTAAGAACCGTGCACCTTCGTGGAATCTTTCTCGAGATGCAGTTGCGAGCAAACCCCATCGAGAATCTTTTTGCTGCCGGTATGAATCAGGCAATCAGCGACCTGGGCCAAATTGGAAACGGGCGAGTCGGGATGCTCGAGAACATTGTTTACGGTGGTGACCGCATAGTGGGCGCCGCGACTCGGAACGTTTGGGCGCATGAAGTATTGTGGCCGGCCTTTCAAAAACGGATGCGAGCTGCTCGACGTCATCGTGAGCAGATTGACATCCTCAAGGTCATCGTTGGTCAGATGCGAGATGGGCCCAAACGAAGGCT
>Ga0137377_10001579_pt1 | contig 16145 bp, 19 predicted proteins | sample SagtaG_22_FD_104815 | JGI IMG/M metagenome (GOLD analysis project Ga0137377, IMG submission 104815) | Vadose zone soil microbial communities from Sagehorn Ranch, Mendocino, California, USA - Sage2_L_40_16 metaG | ecosystem: Environmental > Terrestrial > Soil > Vadose zone | place: USA... | reverse complement strand
GTGAGCTCGACCAAGTCGGTGCACGGTCACCTTCTCGGCGCCGCTGGCGCGATCGAAGCAGCCGCATGCGTGCTCGCGCTCGACCGCGGCCTGCTGCCGCCGACCATCAATCTCGACGACCCCGACCCGGAGTGCGACCTCGATTACGTGCCGAACAAGGCGCGGAAAGCAGACGTCAAGGTCGCGATCTCGAATTCGTTCGGGTTCGGCGGCCACAACGCGACCCTCGTCATCAAGAAAGCCCCGGCGAACGGGCAATAGGAGGAAGGATTGCCCATGGCAACCCAGCTCGACTTCAAAGCACTGCAGGACCTCGCCGGCGAGATCCTGGGCGTCGATCCGGACCAGGTCCAGATGGACAAGAGCTTTCAGCGCGACCTCGCGGCGGATTCGCTCGACCTTGTGGAGCTCATTGCGGCCATCGAGGACAAGTACGACGTCGAGCTTCCCGACGCGGAGCTCGAGAACATGAAGGTCATCGCCGACCTCTGGAAATTCCTGGAGCAAAAGACCGCCGAACGGCTGGAGGCATAGGGCCGATGGCCATCACCACCAACTACCGCACGCGGTCGGACGCCGTACCGCTCCGTTCCTTCACGGTCAAGGGCCGCCCGAGCGCCATCGCCGGCGTCGGCGTCTACGCGCCCGAGAAGGTGCTGACGAATTTCGACCTCGAGAAGATGATGGACACGTCCGACAAATGGATCACCGAGCGGACGGGCATCCGTCGCCGGCATGTCGCCGAGCCTGGCACGACCACGTTCGAGGTGGCGACCAAGGCGGCCCGCTCGGCGCTTGATGCCGCCGGCGTCAGCCCGAAAGACCTGGACATGATCCTGGTCGGGACGTCATCGCCGGATGGTCCGTTTCCGTCGGTCGCGTGCAGGATCCAGAACGAGCTGGACGCTCCTGGCGCGGTGGCGTGGGACACGCTCGCCGCATGCACCAGCTTTGTCTACGCCCTTTCGATCGCGGACGCGTTCATCGCGACCGAGCGCGCTGACACCGTGCTGGTGGTGGGCGCCGAGGTGCTTTCGCGGATGCTCAACTTCTCCGACCGCGGCACTGCGGTGATCTTCGGTGACGGCGCGGGGGCGGCGGTCGTCCGCGCGGCGCCGAAGGGTGCTGGTTTCCTCAGCTGGTGCCTCGGTTCGGACGGGCGGGGCTACGCGCAGGTGACCTGCGGCAACATCGAGAAGGGCGCTTACGCGGCGAAGGACGCGACTCCCTACATCGACATGGTGGGGCCGGACGTGTTCAAGTTCGCGGTCGACATCTTCATCCGCCAGGCGAACGAGGTCTGCCAGGCGGCCGGCGTCGGGCTCGACGAGATCGACCTGTGGGTGCCGCACCAGGCGAACTTCCGCATCATCGACGCAGCGGCGCGCCGCATCGGTCTTCCGATCGAGCGGGTCGCCGTCAACATCGATGAGTACGGCAACACCTCGAGCGCGTCGATTCCCCTCGCGCTCGAGGAAGCCATTCGCCACGGCCGCGTGAAGAGCGGCGACCACGTCCTGCTGGCGGGATTCGGATCTGGACTTACCTGGGGCGCGACGCTCCTTAAGTGGGCGTAGCGAATATGACTTGGGACTGAAATGGGAATAGTTCTCGCGGGACCCATCGCGCTGTTGTTCCCCGGACAGGGGGTGCAGAAGCCTGGGATGGGCAAGAACCTGTACGACCGATACCCCGCCGCGCGGCGGGTGTTCGAACGCGCGGAAGAGGTGCTCGACATGCCCGTGCGCAAGCTGTGCTTCGAAGGACCCGTCGAGGAGCTGAACCGGACCGACGTCATCCAGCCGTGCGTGATGACCGTTTCCTGGGCCGCCTACGAGGTTTGGCGCGAGGCTTACGGTTTCGAGCACGTCAGCGTCACCGCCGGGCACAGCCTCGGCGAGATCGCATCGCTCGCTGCCGCCGGCTCGATCCCTTGGGAGACGGCGCTGCTGCTCGTCAAGGAGCGCGGTCGCGTCATGGCCGAGGCCGCCGGCGAGCACGTGGGCATGATCGCGATCGTCGGCCTCGACGAGTCACGTGTCGAGGCGATCCGCGAGGCAGCGTCGGCTCATGGCCGGCTGTGGGTCGCCAACCGCAACGCGGACGTCCAGTTCGTGCTCTCGGGCGAGATGCCCGCGGTGCAGGAGGCCGAGCGCCTCGCCGTGGCGGCGGGAGCGCGACGCGCGCTCATCCTGACGATCCCGCTCGCGGCGCACACACCGTTGATGGAGGCCGCGGCGAACGCGTTTCGCAACGCGGTCGACCGCCTGCAGCTGAGCGCGCCGTCTTTCCCCGTTTTGGCCAACGCCTCGGGCGAAGCGCTCCGGACCGTGGCCGCGCTACGTGAGGAGCTGCGGCAGCAGATGCTGCGCCAGGTCGACTGGGCGCGCACGATGGTGTCGATGCGGGCGATGAAGGTGCGCACGGTGGTCGAGCTCGGCCCCGGGCGCGTGCTCGCGAGCCTGGCCGCCAAGCACATCCCCGGCGTCGATACGTGGAACGCGGAGGAGCTGTTCGTAGATTTCGCGGGGCCGACTACCGCTTAGTTGGGGGATCTAGACGGCAAGACCGCTCTGGTCACCGGCGGAGGCAAAGGCATCGGTCGGGCGATCAGCCAGAGGCTCGCCGAGATGGGCGCGCGGGTGGTGGTGAACTACCGCTCCGACAGGACGGCAGCGGAAGAGACCGCCGCGTCTCTGCCCAACGCGACCGCGCACCAGGCCGATGTCGGCGATCCCGCGCAGGTAGAAGCCATGATCAAGGCGATCGGCCGCGTCGACGTGCTGGTGAACAACGCGGGAGCGGTTCGCGACAAGCTGCTGATCCAGATGTCGCCTCCTGACTGGGAGGAACTGATCAAGACCGACCTGCTGTCGGCGTTCGCGACGACCCGGGCTGCCATCATGAGCGGCATGATGCGCGCGCGCTGGGGCCGCATCGTGAACATCTCCTCGATCGTGGGCCTGACGGGAAACGCGGGGCAGTCGAACTACGCTGCCGCGAAGGCGGGCCTGATTGGATTCACCAAGTCGGTGGCGCGCGAGTACGGCTCGCGCAATATCACCTGCAACGCCGTCGCGCCGGGCTATGTGCGCACCGAGCTCACTACCGGCTCGCTGACCGACGAGATGGTGAGCGAGCTCGTCAAGATGACGCCCATCAAGCGCGAGGGCACCGCCGAGGATATCGGCGCGGCGGTTGGCTTCTTGTGCTCCGAGGGCGCCGGTTTCGTCACGGGTCAGGTCATCGCCGTCGACGGAGGTCTCAGTCTCTGATGGCCATCCTCGAACGGCATCAGGAAGAGGTCGCGATCCAGGGTGGTGAGCTGCCCGAGATCCTGCTCCCCACGAACTGTCCAGGCTGCGGCATCGCGCTGCAGCCCGACGCGCTTCGTGCGCACAACTACGTCTGCACCGAGTGCGGGCATCATTTCCGGCTGGGGGCCGACGTGTGGATCTCGCTGCTCGCCGATAAGGGTTCGTGGCAGGAGCGATGGAGCGATGTCCGCTCGCATGACCTTCTCAACTGGACCGTGCCGAAGCCCTACCAGGAAACCGTGGAGCGTCTCCTCGAGGATGGCTTGAACGAGGCGGTCCGGACCGGCACCTGCACGCTCGACGGAAAGCCGATCTGGCTCGCGACGTTTGATTTCGGCTTCGTCGGCGGAACGCTGTCGATCGTCGCGGGGGAACGGCTCGCCCGCGGTATGGAGCAGGCCGCATTGTCAGGCGCTCCTTACGTGCTCGTGTCCGCGTCCGGTGGGGCGCGCATGCAGGAAGGCGTGCTTGCCCTGATGCAGCTGGCGAAGGTCAACGCCGCGGTTGGGCGCCTGCACGCATCAGGCGCGCCGTTCTTCTCGGTGCTCACCGACCCCACGTTCGGCGGGACCGCGGCGTCGCTCGCGCTCCTCGGCGATATCAACATCGCGGAGCCGGGGGCAGCGATCGGATTCACCGGGCCGCGCGTGATCAAGCAGGCGACCTACGCAGATCTCCCCCCCGGTTTCCAGAGCGCGGAGTTCCAGCTTGCGCACGGTCAGGTCGACCTCGTCCGCTCGCGCACCGAGCTCAGGCCACTGCTCGCACATCTGCTCGAGATGTACTCATGAGCGTGTGGGAGATCGTCGAGCTGGCGCGTCACCCGGAGCGCCCGTACTCGCTCGACTACATCCGCCGCCTGGCGCCCGACTTCATCGAGCTGCACGGCGATCGGCTGTCGGCTGACGATCCGGCGCTGGTCGGCGGCATCGGCACGTGGCATGACCGCACCACTCTGTTCCTCGGCCACCAGAAGGGCCGCAGCGTGAAAGAGCGGGTGGCCAGGAACTGGGGGATGATGCACCCCGAGGGCTACCGCAAAGCGTTGCGGCTTGCCCATCACGCAGCGAAGTTCGGGTTTCCGATCGTCTCCCTGATCGACACGCCGGGGGCGTATCCCGGAGCGGGCGCGGAGGAGCGCGGCATCGCGGCGGCGATCGCCAACGCGATCATGGAATGGTTCCGCATCCCGGTTCCGATCGTCGCTGCGGTGATCGGCGAAGGGGGGAGCGGCGGCGCGCTCGGGATGGGCGTCGCCGACCGCGTGATCATGCTCGAGAACTCGATCTATTCGGTCGCGTCGCCCGAGGCGGCCGCCTCGATCGTCTGGCGCGACAACTCGCGCAAGGTGGAGGCGGCCGAGCAATTGCAGCTCACCTCGCGCGAGATCATCGCCATGGGGGTGGTCGAGGAGGTCGTGCCCGAGCCGAAGGGCAGCGCCAGCGCGGACTACGACGCCGCGGCCGCCGCGCTCGACGAAGCTCTTCATCGCCACATGAGGCCGCTGCTGGAGCAACCCTCGGTCGAGCTCCTGCAGCACCGGTACGACCGCTTCCGCTACATCGACTCGCTCATCCAGGCGGAGCCGCACTTCGGGCCCAAGATCGATTAAGGCGGCGCGGGCGAGGGTGGGGACTTCCACCCGGATAGTCCGGACTATCCGGGGACTTGCTCCGAGCTGGGTCGCCTTCGTCCGGACTATCCGAGGTCGGCCGGCATGAGAGTGGTCGCCCAGCGCGTGGCCGCCGGCTCGGTCAGCTGGGAGTCGGCGGGAACCGAGCACCGTGCAACCATCGGCCGCGGTCTTGTGTTGTTGGTGGGTGCGGCAGGTGATGACGACTCCAGCACGGTGCGCCGGCTTGCGGACAAGATCATCGACCTTCGCGTGTTCGCCGACGAGGCGGGGAGGATGAACCTGAGCCTGGTCGACGTCGGCGGTGCCGCCCTGATCGTTTCGCAGTTCACGTTGTTCGCTGATATGAGCAAGGGTCGCCGTCCGAGTCTGCTCAAAGCCGGCGATCCGTCCCGCGCCGAGGAGCTCTACGAGGAGTTCGTCAAACAATTTCGCGAGCGCGGAATCGGGACCGAGACCGGCAGCTTTGGAGCGGACATGCGAGTCACCATCGAGAACGATGGTCCCGTCACGCTGGTCCTTTCCACCGACGAGTGGGCGACACGTGTCTGATTCGAGGCGCCGGCTGCTCCCCTACGTGGCGCTTGTCGGGCTCGCCCTGATCTGGGGCGGGTCGTTCCTGGCGATCAAGATCACGGTCCAGGACATGAGCCCCACGGCTCTGCTCCTGTTCCGTTCCGCAGCGGGCTTCGTCGCGCTTTCGCTGATCGTGCTCGCGCTTCGCAAGCCGTTCTTCGGCGCCGGGTGGCGGGGCAGGCTTATCGGCTTCGGAATCATGGCCCTGACCAACGCGGTGATTCCCTGGGTTGCGATCGGTTGGGGTGAGGAGAGGATCTCGAGCGGCCTCGCCAGCATCCTCAACTCGACGACGACGCTGTGGACGGCGGTCTTGATCTACTGGGTGATGCCGACTGAGAGGCCCAGCTTCGTCAACTACATCGGAGTCCTCGTCGGATTCGCAGGCGTCGTCGTCCTGGTGTATCCCGAGATCGCGGCGCACGGCATCTCGGGCGATGTTCTGGGCGCCCTCGCAGTCGTTCTGGCGTCGCTGTCATACGCCGTCAACGCCCTCTACCAGCGCAGGAAGATGCGCGAGGTCAGCATCTTCGAGATCAGCCTCGGCCAGCTCGCCGCGAGCGTGCTGATCGCGATTCCCCTCGCGGCGCCGTCGCTGCCCAGCATCCACTTCCACGTGTTGTCGATTGTTGCCGTCATCGCGCTGGGCGCCATCGGAACAGGTGTCGCCTACACGCTCTACTACTACGTCATGAACACTTTGGGCGCGGTGCGCGCCGCCGGAGTTACGTACCTGGTTCCGGTGACCGCCGTTTTCTGGGGCGCACTGCTGCTGCACGAGAACGTGAGCGCTTCCGTCATCGCGGGCATGGTGGTGATCCTCGCGGGCATCCTGCTCGTCAACCTGCGCCGGGCGCCGCGTCGCGCGTCTGCCGTCGAGCGCGATTCGGCCGCCGCGTGAGCCATTTCGTCGAGGAGCACGCCGAGCAGGTCCGCCTCGCCGCGGAACGGATCCACGGGCGGGTGCGGCGCACGCCCACCCTGACGACCGACCTCGACCCGGACCTCCGGCTCAAGCCCGAATGCTTTCAGGTCACCGGGTCGTTCAAACCGCGAGGCGCCTTCAACGCGATCCTGTCGCTCGTCGCCCGCGGCAGCCGGCCGCGTGGGGTGATCGCCGTCAGCTCCGGCAACCACGCGCAGGCCGTCGCGCTTGCGGCGTCATCGCTTGGCCTGCCGGCGCTGATCCTCATCCCCGAGGACGCGAATCCCGCCAAGGTCGCGGCCACCCGCGCGCTGGGCGCGGAGGTGATCCAGGATGGGATCACGTTCGCCAACCGCGAGCAGAGGCTGCGTGAGGTCATGGCCGAGCGTGAGTTCGTCCTCGTCCACCCGTTCGACGACTGGGACGTGATCCACGGCCAGGGCACCGCCGCCCGCGAGCTGATCGAGGACGAACCCGAGCTGGAGGCCATCGCGGCGCCGGTGGGTGGCGGCGGACTGCTCTCCGGGACGGCTATCTCGGCCAAGAATCACAACGAGCGCATCAAAGTTGTGGGCGTTGAGCCGGCCGCCGCCGACGACGCCTACCTGACCTGGAAGAGCGGCGCCATCCAGAGGCTGGCCGCATCGCCGGCGACCCTTGCCGACGGCGTCCGCACCACAGCCATCGGGACGCGTAACTTCGAGGTCATGTTCGAGCACGGGCTGGTCGACGAGGTCGTGACCGTGACCGAGGAGGAGATCGCCGGCGCGGTTCAGGTCGCGTGGTCCCGGCTTCACCTGGCGCTCGAACCCACCGGAGCTCTGCCGCTCGCGGCATATCTGTCCGGCAAGCTGCCGCGCGGCCGGACCGCGCTGGTGCTCAGCGGTGGAAACGCCAATCTGCAGACGGTGGCTACACTGCTCGGGACCAATTGATCCCAGTCAAAGAAGTTATGACGCGAAACGTGATCACGTTCCGCGAGGACACGCCCATCGATGAGATCGCGAGCGTCCTGACGACAAAGCACATCACCGGCGCGCCCGTCGTCGCGAACGAAGGTCACGTTGTCGGGATCGTCTCCGAGACCGATGTCTTCTCCAAGAAAGGCAAGACCGCGCGCGACATCATGAGCCCGCGCGTCATCTCCGTGACCGAAGAGACCGGCATTGACGAGGCAGCGCGCCTTTTGATCGGAGAGCGGATTCGCCGGGTCCCGGTGATCCGCGGCGGCAAGATGGTCGGGCTGCTGAGCCGCTCCGACGTTCTTGACTTCTTCGCCAAGACACGGTGGACCTGCAACGTGTGCGGTTGGTGGGAACGCAACCTCGAACGCCCGGCACGGTGCTACTCCTGCTCGAGCATCGACCTTCGCCTGGAACGTGCCGATCCCGGACATTAAAGGCCAGGCCATCGGCGTTTCGCTGAAGGCGCAGAGCTTCACCGAGTCGGTCATCCGCGAGATGACGCGGCTTAACCTCGCGCTCCACGGTCCCCAGAAGGCGGTCAACTTCGCCCAGGGTTTTCCGGACTTCGATCCCGACCCGCGGATCCTCGACGCCGCGGCGCGCGCGCTGCGCGAGGGCTACAACCAGTACGCGACCACGTGGGGCGCTCCCCGGCTGCGCCAGGCGATCGCGCGCAAACAATCGGCGGCGTGGGGACGTAGCGTCGACCCCGAGACGGAGATCACCGTGTCATGCGGGGCAACCGAAGCGATGATCGCGGCGATGCTCGCGGCCGTCGACCCGGGCGACGAGGTGATCGTGTTCGAGCCGTTCTACGAAAACTATGGTCCCGACTGCGTGATCAGCGGCGCGGTCCCGCGTTACGTCGCGCTGCGCCCGCCGGATTGGACATTCGACGCCGACGAGCTGCGCCGCGCATTCAACTCGAGAACGCGCGCGATCGTCGTGAACACACCGCACAACCCGACCGGCAAGGTCTACTCACAGGCAGAGCTCGAGCTCATCGCGCAGCTGTGCCGGCAACACGACGCGATCGCCATCACCGACGAGATCTACGAGCGCCTCGTGTATCGCGGCCGGCACATCAGCATCGCGACCTTGCCCGGGATGGCTGACCGCACGATCACGATCAGTGGCGCGAGCAAGACGTACTCGGTCACCGGCTGGCGGATCGGCTGGCTCATCGCTCCGCCGTCCCTCACGTCCGCGATTCGCAAGGTGCATGACTTCCTCACCGTCGGCGCGGCCCACCCGCTGCAGATCGCGGTCGCGGAGGCGCTCGAGTTTCCTCCCTCGTTCTATGTGGAGCTGCTGGGCGATTACCAGGAGCGCCGCGACGCGATCGTGACCGGCCTGCAGGAGTGCGGCTTCACCGCCTCGGCGCCCGACGGCGCGTACTACGTGATGGCCGGGATCGAAGCGTTTGCCGCCGACGACGATGTCTCGTTCGCCCGACGCCTGATCGAGGAAGTTGCGGTCGCCACGGTACCGGCGTCCAGCTTCTATCACGACCCGTCCCTGGGACGGGGCCACATCAGGTTCAGCTTTCCGAAAAGGCTGGAGACGATCGAGCGCGGCCTGGCCGCGCTGCGCTCGATGCGCCCTTAACAACCAGGGTTTCGATCCCCGTGTGGCGCCGCCTAGCGTGGCGTCATGCGCAAGTTGATCCGCTCCCCGCTCACCTGGATGGTCGCCACCGAGATCCTCGTCATTGCTCTTCTCGTCTTTTTCGCCTGGAGCGTGGTAGCCAACGCCTCCAGGCCGGTCGTGGTCTCGCCCTCGATCGCTCTGCCCGGCACTTCGACCGACGACAGCGCGGTGTTGCCGGACTTCCCCGGCGCGAGCCCAGCCCCACGCGGCCCCGTTCCTGGGCTCAACATGAACAGCGCCTTCTGGCGCGCGCGGCTCGCCCAGCTCAACCGCGAGCAGGTCGTCCTCGCCCAGCTCGAGTGGCGCCTGGTCCACGGCGCGATGGAGACCATGAAGCGGTATATCGAGACCGTCGTGCTGCCGGCGGTCCGGCGCGCCGAACACGCCGAGGGTAACTCCTCCCCATCTATGGGGAGCTGGTAACTCTTCCCCATTGATGGGGAAGTACCCGCCCTCAGGGTGCCCGCGGAGTCGACGACTCTGGGGGGTAGAAGGCGGGGGATGGGGCGCGCCGGAGGGGCTCCTGCTTTAGCCCTTCTCCGACGACATCGTGACGTTGCCGTTCAGCGTCGCGCCGTCCTCGACCGTGAGGCGCCCGACTTTGACGTCGCCGTACAGGCGGCCCGACCCGCCCAGGGTCAGGCGTCGCTTGGCCGTCACGTTGCCGGTGACCTGGCCCCGTACGCTGACGTTCGAGCCTTCGATCGCCGCCTGGATGGTGGCGCCGGGTTCGATGGTCACGTCGCCGGTGGCCTTCAGGTCGCCCTCGACGTTGCCCGCGATCCTCAGCTCGCCCTGGATCTCGAGCCGGCCCTGCAGGACGTCGCGAGGGCCGAGGCTGACGACATTGTTGCCGCCGTTCTGCGTCCCGGACGCCTGAACCGCAGTTTTTTCAGCTTGAGTCATGGATTCCTCCACCGCTTTTTCCATACTGTGATCCCCTAATTGAGGGGAGCCCGGATCTCAGGGAGCTAGCATCGTAACAGCCGTGCCCGCAAACGTCGACGAAGGTTAAGCATCAAAACCGTGGCCTTGATGGATCCCGATTCTTCTGACGAGATGGTCGACCACCTGGTCGACTTTTTCGATCGCATCGCCCCGGTCTACGACACCTGGGCCGGCGGCCAGCACGCCAGGGTCGCCGAGCGGCTGGTCGATCTGGCGGCGCCAGCCAAGAACGAGCACGTCCTCGATGTCGGCACCGGGACTGGGCTCGTGGCCCACCTTGTGGCTCCACGTGTCAGCCCAGGGCTTGTGATCGGGATCGACCTGTCCGCCAACATGCTGGCGATCGCCCGGGCGCATAAAGGGAAAAATCTGCAGTTTGTCGGCATGGCGGCCGAGCACCTGGTGTTCCGTCCGCAATCGTTTGACCTGGTCACCATGGGGGAGACGCTGGCCTACCTGGCAGACCCGACGACAGCGCTCGCGGAAGCCCATCGAGTCCTCCGGCAGGGGGGGCGTCTGGCGGTCTCGTGCCAGAGGCGCAGCCTCAACACGCGCGCGCAGGACCTCTTCTTCCAGGGACTCGCGCCGCTCGCGCGGCGGCACTATCTGAGCTTGCCTCGCTACAGCTCGGATCGCTCGCGGTTTGGCGAGCCTGACGTGCTGACGCAGATCCTGGGTGCCGCCGGCTTCGAGACGACACGCGTGACCGAGATGGTCACCGGGGGCCGGACCAAGGACGCGCGCGACTGGACCGAGCTGATGGCCGGCGCCGGGCCCCTGCCGCACACGCTGATTCGTTCCCTGGGTCCGCGCTACCGCAACGAGCTCGAGGCGGAGGTCGATGCCGCGATGGCGAGCCTCGGCGACCCCGACGATGCCTTCAGGTACCACCATTCTTATGTGTTGGCTGTAGCGACAAAGCGATAACCAGCGCCGCGAGCGCGCATAGCGCCGCGGCGATCATGAAGATCTCGCGGTACTCCTGAAGAAACGCCGCGCCCACCAGCCGCTCCAGGTGTTTGACACGTTCGCGGATGTCGGGGTCGGTGAGCACGGGCGTGCCGAGGATCTGGTGAAATCGATAGAGCCCGTACGCGGTCAGCACCGAGAGGCCGATGAGCATGCCCATCGTGCGGGCGATCACGACCAGGCTCGTCGCCAGGCCGTGGCTCTCGCCGCGCGTGAGGGCGAGGACGCCGGCCGTGAGGGCGCAATGACCAGCCCGAAGCCAAGACCGCAGATCGCCAGTCCGATATCGGCCTGCCGGATCGTCCCGATATGGATGCCCAGCTCATTGGAGCTCCAAGTCGACATCTGCAGGAACGCCGCGGCCGAAACGAGCATGCCCAGCGCCGCCGTGATGCGATTTCCGACTCGGCCCGCAAGGAATCCGCCGGCGACCGCCCCCACCGGGACTCCGATGAGGAACTGCGTCAGGAGCAAGCCCGAGTCCAGAGCCTCGAGGTTGAAGACAAGGCGGCCGAGGATCGGGACGTCGACGAGCGTCACGATCAGCGCGGCGCCGATGAGAACGTTCGCCGCCATCGAGCCGGCGAAGGCGCGGCTGCGAAGTAGCTCCCGCGGGATCAACGGTTCGAGCTGCCGGACCTGTCGCCATCCGTAGCCCCCGAGAAGAAGCATGGCGAGGAGGCCGGCTGGTAGGAAAAGATCGTTGAGCGCGCGATGCTCCGGATCATCCGGGTAAAGCGCGAACACAAGCGCACCGAGCCCTCCACCGAGGAGCACCGCGCTGAGCCAGTCGACCGCGGAATTTCCTCGTGGCCTCGGGATCTCGCGGCGCCCGGCCGCAAACAGGGCGGCGGCGCAGAGTGCCGCCAGCGGGATGTTGAGCCAGAACACGAAGCGCCAGCCACCGGCGCTTGCCGCCGCCGCGGCGGCGGTCGCTCCGTAGAGCGGACCGAGCACACTTCCCGCCTCCTGCAGCCCCGCCACCGAACCCAGCGCCAGGGTGCGCGAGCGATCGCGATACAGGTCGGCCGCAAGCGCGAGCGACAGCGGAACCAGGCCGCCGCCTCCGAGACCCTGGATGAACCGGCCGCCCACGAGCCACGGCAAGCCGGCGAAGCCCCAGAGTCCGGCGGTCGCCGTGATCACGGAACCCAGAGCGAACGCGGCCATGCACGCGCCGTACACCGGGATCCTGCCTCGGGCGTCGGAGTAGGCGCCAAGCAGCGGCATGGCCACGACGTATCCGGCCAGGAACCCGGTCACGATCGGAGTCGCCTGCTCGAACCGTTCGATGGTGAGCCCGACGTCGCCCACCATCGCCGGCAGCAGGGTTACGACCACATAGGCGTCGAGCGCCGCGACGAACAGCCCCGCCCCGGCCAGGCCAAGGAGCAGAGCGCGGCGGCTCAAGGAGTCGGAGACGTAATGCTCACCGCGCCGTTGAAGTTGCTGATCGCGACCTCGACCGCAGCTTCAGTCCCTCCGTCCCCAAACGGTCCGTCCAGGGTTGCCTTGCGAATCAGGTGATCCGACGTACCGACCCAGACGCGCGCCGCCACTGGGCCCGACGCGTCCAGCTCGCTCAGCAAGCTCCTCACCTGGTCGGCGGTGTATGACGTGGCGATCTGATAGGAGTCCGTGCCGCCGACCTGGTCGGTGGAGACGTATTTCGGGTCCTTGCCCTGCGGAATCACTGCGGGCAGGCCGGTCGTCGGGTCGAACAGCTTCACCATGTTCGGAAACGCGGTCGCCTGGTCGCCCGTCACCTCCTGAAACGTGGAGAACGGAACGTGCAGATAAACGTGGCCCGACGTGATGACGACCTCCAGGCCGATCGACACGTCTTGCTGCTTGACCGTGTAGATCGTGTCGCTGTCATCGGGCAACCGGACCGACGTCTTCGCGTTGACCAGGGTGAAGCCCTGGATGGAGATCACTCCCTTGGTGAGCTTCAGCGTCGCGGAGACCGTCTTCAGCTGCCCCATCGCGGTCCCGCCGTCGCGCAGCGCTTTGGCGGCATCGACATTGGTCGATCCGCTGCATGCCATGAGCAGCCCGACTCCCAGACACGCGACGGCTCGCATCATCGTCGAGCGCGCACTATGAGCCGCACCGGTCGGTCGTAGAAGAGGTACTCCCACGCCCAGTTCACGAGTACAACGAGGCGACTCCGAAAGCTGATCACGTTGACCAGGTGGACTCCGAGCCAGAAGAGCCATCCCGGAAAGCCAGACAGGTGCAGCCAGCCGATCTGGGCCACGGCGGAGTTGCGCCCGATGGTGGCCATGATCCCGGGATCCTTGTAGCGGAAGGCCTTCGCCCCTCCGCCGCGCACCATGTCCGCGATCGATTCGCCGACATGCCGACCGGCCTGCATCGCGACCGGGATCAGCATCGGAAGCGGCGCTCCACCGTGTTGCGCCCCGGCCAGGTCACCAATGACGAACACGACCGGGTGTCCCGGAATCTGCAAGGTTTCGGCAACGCTGACTCGCTCCTGCCGAATCAGCGGCGCGCCGGTGGATCTGCCGATCTCCGACGCCTTCACCCCTGCGGTCCAGATCACAGTCCCGGCCGGGATCTCCTGACCGTCGGCGAGCTTGACGCTGTCTTCCGTGACTGCATCCACCTTGGTCTGCAGCATCACCTCGACGCCCTTGCGCTCCAGCGAACGAAGGGCGGCCTGGCGAAGGGCCGGCACAAATTGAACAAGCACATATGGCGCCGCCTCTATAAGCACCACCCGCACCTCGTTTGTGTCGAGATCGCGATAGTCCTTGCGCAGCGCAAGCCGGATCAGCTCCGAGATGGCGCCTGCCATCTCCACTCCCGTCGGCCCCCCACCGGCGACGACGAATGTCAGCAGACGCCGTCGGTCCGACGCGTTGGTCGCCCAGCGCGAGGCTTCGAACTGGCTCAGGACTTGATTGCGAATCGCCAGTCCTTCGTCCAGCTCCTTGAGACCGAGCGTGTGCTCGGCAAGTGAAGGATTTCCAAAGTAGTCGGTCCTTGCGCCCATCGCCAGGACGAGGTAGTCGTAGGTCAAGGGTCCGCGGTCGGTGAGCAGCCGGCGGCCTTCGAAGTCGACGCCGGCGATCGAAGCTTGCAGAAAATCGGCGTTGCGCAGGGGCCGGATCAGCTGGCGGACCGGGCGCGCGATCTCACCCGGGTCCAGCAGGGCAGACGCCACCTGGTAGAGCAGCGGGGTGAACAGGTGATAGTTGTTGCGGTCGACGAGGAGCACGTCGACCGGCGCGTGCTTGAGCGCGCGCGCGCAGGTCAGACCGCCGAATCCCGCACCCGCGATGACGACCCGCGGACGCCTAGCGGTCGGGCGGATTGCGCTGTCCCTTCTGCGGCGGGTAACGCCGGCCTCCGCCGTGGCGCCGGTTGGCCATCTTCTCCAGCGCGTCCGCGCCGCCCATTGCTTTGACCAAGGAAGCCGGCAGCTTCTGCTTCTTCTTGATCACGGGCTCGAACAGATCGCCCAGCTTCTCGACCCGCTTCAGCACCTGGTCCGAATCGAAGACGAGCAGGCTCGGGTCCTTGGCCTTCAGACACTTCTCGACTTCCTCCCAGGAGACGGGGGTCGACACCGTCGGCCTGGCGCGCGCGCGCAGCGAGTAGACGTTCACCGTCGTCTTGTATTCGTCGTTCTGGCTCCAATCGATCAGCACCCGTCCGGTGCGCAGCTCCTTGAGCTGCTTGTGCACCGCGAGGTCGGGATGCTTCTCCTCAAAGTACTGCGCCAGCCCTTTGGAGACCACTTTCGTCTCAACGTAGGTGACCTTGGTGTTGAGGGGAACGTAGAGCTGAAGGCCTTTGGACCCTGATGTCTTGGCGCAGCAGTCGAGCCCATGTTCCGCGAACAAGTCGCGCAGCATCAGGCCGATCCTGCAGCACTCGACGATCGTCGCGGGCGGACCTGGATCGAGGTCGAAGACGAGCGTGCGCGGCTCGGGGAGGTTGGTGCAGAGCGAGAGCGAGGTGTGCAGCTCGAGCGTCGCGAGGTTGGCGAGCCACACCAGCGTAGGCAGGTCTTGCGCGAGGCAGTAGTACATGTCGCGGTTGTTGCCGCCGCTCCACACGGTCGCGGTCTGCACCCAGTCCGGCCGGTGCTTGGGGCAGTTCTTCTCGTAGAAGAACTCGCCGTCGACGCCGTTCGGATAGCGCTTGAGCGTGAGCGGGTGATCATGCATGTGGGGAAGCAGGACCGGTGCGATTCGCGTGTAGTAGTCGATCACCTGGGCCTTGGTGAAGCCGACCTCGGGGTAGAGCACCTTCCCGAGGTTGGTGAGCTTCAGGGTGCGGCCGTCGATCTTGACCTCGACCGATGTTTCCTTAGCCATCCTCGCGAATCACCTCTTCGGCAGGCTTGTCGAAGCGGAAGCCTTTGAATGCCGGCGCCCGGAGCTGCCCCCCGCGGGTCCACTCCACGAACTCGAATTCGGCCACGATCCTCGGCTTGACGAAATGCGCTGCGCGGGGCGGAGCGGCGCCGGCCCCGAATGGGTTCTTGGCGGTGGCAAGCGGCTTCAGCTTCGCGTTCAGCTCCTCGAGAATCTTGTCGGTGAAGCCCGTGCCGACCTTTCCGGCGTAGACGAGCTTGCCGTCCTTGTAGTAGCCGACCAGGAGCGCGCCGGGATAGCCCTGGCGCTTGCCTTCGCCATCGAGCCAGCCGCCGATCACGAGCTCCTGCCGGTTGCGGTTCTTGACCTTGACCCAGGCGCCGCTGCGCCGTCCGGGCTCGTACTTGGAGTCGAGCCGCTTCCCGACGATGCCTTCGAGCCCCGCCTTGGCGCTCGCGTCGAGCATCGTCTGGCCGCCGCCCTTTTCGAATGGAGGCGTCTGCCAGGACGGTCCGGCCAGCTTGAGTGAGGCCAGGGCGTTACGGCGATCCGTGTACCGCTGGTCCATGCGCGAGTGGCCGTCCTGCCACAGGACGTCGAAGAGCATGTACGTGACGGGGACCTCTTTCATCTTGCGCCGGATCTCTGTCTCCGCGGTCAAGCCCATGCGCTGCTGGATCTCCTCAAAACTGGGCCGGCCCCCCTCATCCAGGGCCACGATCTCGCCGTCCAGGACGACCTCAGCCGAGCCCAGGGCGCGGCCCATAGGATGGATCTCCGGATACCGATGCGTGATGTCCTCACCGGTGCGGC
>Ga0137377_10001577_pt1 | contig 16146 bp, 16 predicted proteins | sample SagtaG_22_FD_104815 | JGI IMG/M metagenome (GOLD analysis project Ga0137377, IMG submission 104815) | Vadose zone soil microbial communities from Sagehorn Ranch, Mendocino, California, USA - Sage2_L_40_16 metaG | ecosystem: Environmental > Terrestrial > Soil > Vadose zone | place: USA... | reverse complement strand
GGAGTGAAGATCTTCAACTGGATCGCGACGATGGCGCAGGGCGCGATTCGCTACACCACGGCGATGCTGTTCGGCATTGGGCTCGTTGGTCTGTTCACGATCGGCGGGATCTCCGGGATCATGCACTCGTCGCCGCCGGCTGACCTGCAGCAGACCGACACGTACTTCATCGTCGCGCACTTCCACTACGTGTTGTTCGGCGGGTCGATCATGGGAATCTTCGCCGGCATCTACAACTATTTCCCGAAGATCATGGGCCGTCTCCTGGACGAGAAGCTGGGCAAGATTCACTTCTGGCTCACCTTCATCGCCATGAACCTCACTTTCTTCCCGATGCATTTCGCGGGAATGCTCGGCATGCCGCGCCGGATCTATACCTACGACGCCGGCCAGGGCTGGGATCTGTACAACGCGATGTCGACGGCGGGCGCGATGCTGTTCCCGATCGCGATGCTCATCTTCGTCTACAACTTCTTCAAGAGCCGCAAGAGCGGAGAGATCGCCGGGTCCAACCCGTGGGGCGCAGGAACGCTGGAGTGGACGATTCCCAGCCCTCCGCCTGAATACAACTTCGCCAAGATCCCGACGGTGACGAGCAGGTATCCGCTGTGGGAAGGAAAGGAAGTCGACCGCGAGAGCGCCCGCATCAATTCCCAGGAAGGAAAGACGGCCCACGACCTCGGCATCGTGATGCCGTACAACACCATCAAGCCGCTCTTCGTCGCAGCCGGGCTGGTGATCATGTTCTGCGGACTGATCTCCACGCACGTACTGATTGGCGTCGGCGCGGCGATAATGATTCTTTCTCTTTACAGCTGGCTCCTGAGCCCGCTCGAGCCGGAGCACCACTAGACATGACCGCATCCGCAGTTCACACCAGCGCGCCTCCAGCACACCACTACACGACGCTGGGTCTCGACAACCGAAAGGTCGCCATCTGGGCCTTCATCGGCTCCGAGTGCATGCTCTTCGTGTCGCTGATCTCGACCTATCTCATTTACAAGGGACGGAGCATCGTCGGTCCGTTCCCGCACGAGACATGGACGGATCCCTCCACGGGCCACGTCTTCAAGCCGATTCTCAACATTCCGGTGACGTCGGCTTCCACGTTCGTGCTGCTGATGTCGTCGCTCTTCATGGTGCTCGCGCTAGCGGCGGTACAAAACAAGGAAGTTCCCAAGCGCACCAGAGGTGAGCGGATTCTGGGAAATTCCAAGCTCTGGCTCTGGATGACGGCGATCGCTGGCACGACGTTCCTCGGATTCCAGGCGTTCGAGTTTACCTCATTCGTGCACGAAGGGCTGTCGATCCGGACGAACCTGTTCGGCTCCTCCTTCTTCACGCTCACGGGCTTTCACGGTGCGCACGTCACAGCCGGCGTGTTGTGGCTGGTCACGCTGCTCGCGATCGACTACCGGCGCGGTCTGGGCCCGCGCGATTCCCTGCTCGTGGACATCGCCGCATTGTACTGGCACTTCGTCGACGTCATCTGGATCGTGATCTTCACTCTCGTCTACCTCATCAAGTAACGGCGGAACGATGGATTCTCACGCCAGCATTACAAATCTTCCCGACTCCGCCGAAGCACAGGCGCATGCGCCGCACGGTGAGGTGGAACACGTTCATCCGACGTGGTCGACCTACTGGAAAGTCGCGCTCATCCTCACACTCATCACGGTCGGCGAGGTATGGGCCTACTATATACCGTCCTTCGTCGCCTCTCGTGGGTTTGTCCCGACCTTGCTGTCTCTGTCGGCGCTCAAGTTCGCGATCGTCGTGATGTTCTACATGCATCTCAAGTACGATCACCGCCTTTTCCGGGTGCTGTTCACCGGTCCCCTGCTGGTCGCCGCGCTGACGCTGCTGGGGCTGATGTTCCTCTTCGGACATCTCTTCATCAAGATCATGTAGCATGTTGTTCCTGGCGCTACTGCATCCCATCGCCAATCTGAGCTGGTGGCGATGGTCGATTCACCCGAGTACGGTCATCGGCATCGCGGCGCTGGGCACACTCTACATCTGGTCCTCGAAATCGCTGCAGCGCGAGCCATCCCGCGCGCAGAAGATCTTTTTCTTTTCAGGGCTCGTCGTGATGTTCGCGTCGCTCAACGGTCCGATTCACGATCTGAGCGACGACTATCTGTTCAGCGCCCACATGGTGCAGCATCTCCTCCTCACGCTGGCCGTGCCGCCGCTGCTGCTGGCGGGCGTTCCCGGCTGGATGTTGCGGCCCGTTCTGACGCGCCCATGGATCGCTCCAATTGCGCGATTTTTCACACGTGCACCGATCTGCTTCGTCACCTTCAATCTCGTGCTGGCGGGTTGGCACCTGCCGCCGTTCTACAACGCGGCGATGGCAAATCACAATCTCCACATCCTCGAGCATTTGATGTTCATGGTCGCTGCGGTGCTGATGTGGTGGCCGCTTCTCAGCCAGCTACCGGAGTTTCCGCGACTCGCTTACCCAGGCCAGATGCTCTACAGCTTTGTGATGAGCATTCCGATGTCGATCGTCGCGATCTACATCGCAATGGCTGACCACGTCCTCTATCCCGCGTACAGCGGCGCACCGCGGGTGCTGCCACTTTCTCCGCTCGAGGATCAGCTCGTCGGCGCGCTCATCATGTGGATCCCCGGCGGGATCATCTTCATGATCATCATGACGGTGGTGTTCTTCAAATGGAACGCCCGCGGCGAAGACTCGACCGCGGGCGCTCAGGTGGATTGGAAGCCGACCACTGCCTAATCGTCGGTTCCTTCCAGCGCTTGCTTGAGCTGCCGGTCGAGCTTGGGATGCTTGCGCCACAGATACCACAGCATCAGGAATGAAGCCAGAAGATTGGCGATGAATATCTGAGCCCAGGATATCTGGCCGAGCGCGGATTGGGAAAAAGCGGCCGCGATCATGTAGAAGCCCATCGTCATTATCACGAAAGCCACGAGAAGGCCGGCGAGTATCCCCGGCGTCCGCTCGGCTTGATGTACGATGACGGTCAGCACGATGCCAACGATGACGAAGGCCGCGTAGTGGAAGATGGTGTAGCCCAGAACCTGAGTGAATGCGGTGTCGCCCATCATGTTCTTGCCCAGCACGCTGACGACACCCTTGCCGAGGAATATCGGCGTGTAGAACGGACGTCCCGCGATGGTATCGACGATGAGGAACCACGCTGCGATCGCGGTCGCGCCGATGAAACCGGTGATCACACCTTCACGCAGAAAATTGTGCGGCCGCTCAGCCATCGGTCTCCTCTTACGCGGGAGTGCAGGTTGTCTTTCGGGAAAATACGCAACCGCGGGGTATATTCCAAGCGAGCAGCACGCTTACATCCGGAGCGGAAGCGCGTCATAGGTTTGGCACCCTTCTCGCCAAGCGATGCCGTTTCGCCTTCACTCCCCAGAATCTGTTTTCAAAACCGTTGATCGCTGAAGATGTTCTCTCGTAAAATTCGATTTGCCATCCTGGTGGCGCTCACTGTCTGCGGAGCCGCCCCAACAATCGTCGAGTCACAGACCCAAAGGAGGACGACTACCAGGCGGAGAGTGCGAAGGCCGAGCCGCAACAGGCCGCCCGTCATTCCCGCCGTTCGCTACAGCACTCCTCGCAGCTCTGCAGACCTGGCGGCCACGCTCGGAGGGCTCACCGGACGGACTCGCAGCGGAACGTGGGGCGCGATGGTAGTGTCGCTCACCCGCGGTGACACACTGTATGCGTACAACCCCGGCGAGGAGATGCTTCCCGCGTCGACGATGAAGCTGCTGACGAGCGCCATCGCCTTCGACCGGTTCGGTCCGAACTACCAGTTCAGCACCGACGCCCTGCGCGATGCCCCCGTTGGTACCGACGGCACGCTCAACGGGAATATCTACATCAGGGGTGATGGCGATCCCGCCCTCTCCGGAAAATTTCTACCCGGTGGTCCGTCAGCTCCAATGAATCGTCTCGCCGATCTCGTCGCCCAGAAAGGAATCAGACGTGTGACCGGCAACGTGATCGGCGATGCATCGGGGTTCGACGACCAGAAAGTCCCGGCGGGATGGCTCTCTCGGTATCTGCAGGCGTCGTATGCCGCCCGGGTTTCCGCTCTATCCCTGAATGAGAATCTGGTGGCCGTTTCAGTCTCGCCGACATCTCCCGGCAAGCCGGCGACGGTCGTGCTCGAGCCTTCCACCAGCGCCATCCCACTCGTTGCCAACGTCCGCACTGTGGCTGGCGTCGGAGCGCGACTGGGATTTCGGAAACAGGGTGACGGAACGATCGTGGCCAATGGCTCGATCGGGTCTCGCACCGGCACCCGCAAATACGTCTACATCGTCGAAGACCCGGCGAGCTTCACGACGGGCGCATTCCGAAACGCGCTGATTGCACGTGGGGTCAGGGTCGATGGCACAATCCAGCTTGGCAAAACCCCGCCGGCCGCGGTCAAAGTCGCCGGTCTTCTCTCTCCGCCACTAGCCAGCATGATCGCCGCGATGAACCGGGAGAGCATCAACCATTACGCCGAGCTCCTGTTCAGAAACGCGGCGCGCGGTCCGGAGCGGAACGCGGTCGGCAACGTCGCGAACGCCAGCGCGCTGCTCGACAACTTTTTCGCCAGCAAGGTGGGCTCCGATACGACGAGCCTCATCTTTGCGGACGGGAGTGGTCTCTCCACGCTCGATCGCGTGACGCCAAGAGCGCAGGTCCAACTGCTGGGCTATGCCCATCGTGCTTCCTGGGGTCCGTGGCTCCATTCCTCCCTTCCGGTTGCCGGCGATTCCGAGCTCCTCAGGCGGCGGATGCGGAACACCCCGGCCGAAGGGAACCTCCACGCCAAGACGGGCACCACCAACGACGTCATTGCGCTCGCTGGGTACGTGACGGCGGTAAATGGTGAGGTGCTGGCCTTCTCTTTCCTCTACAATGGCCGGGATCGCTGGACCGCCAAGTCCATGATCGACGTCATGAGTGAAACCTTGGCGAGCTTCGGGAGGTAAAAGACTAAGGAGCTAGATAACTCCTTGGCAAACATATATTTACACCGGTTCCCCATCAGGCGGAAATTGGTATCTTTCGTGCACGCATGCGTTGTGAAAACCGCGTGAGTCGCCCGCGTGAGGTCATAAATCATTATGTCGTATCGGACTTTCGTAGATAAGGACGGCTCTTACTGGCAGGTCTGGGACTCCCAGCCGACCAAGGTCGAGCGGCGAACCGCCGACTCGGACCGCCGTCGAACCAAGTACTATCCTTGGAAAGGCGCGGAGCGTCGAACCGGAACGGATCGACGCGTCACCAACCAGCGCCGCATTACCCTCTCGGACGGTTACGGGGGTGGGTGGCTCACCTTCGAGTCGCTTGACGAAAAGCGGCGACTTATCCCGATTCCGGCCCATTGGGAAGAGCTCTCCCAGGCAGAGCTCCGCGTTCTGTGCGAGAAAGCCAAACGCGTCGCGAAGCTGGACGGGACGAGCGCGGCATAGCTCATCGCCCCTTTGTCGCTTAGAGCCGACATCTCCAACTGAATAGGCGAGAGGTCTTAGTGGCAGAGATGCCAGCTTGATAGTTCACTACGCTTCTGAGACCTCTCGCCTATTCAGTTTGCGGTTCAATTTGCGCCTTCCCACCCACCGCCTATCCCCAAGAAAAAGCCACCCCCACCCGGCCCGTGCGAGTCGGAACCGAATGGGGGTGCACTACGGGAACGCGCTGGGTGCGCCAGCGAACCCGTATTTCCTAGCTGCAGCTCAATTGGCCATGCGGCAGCGGCTTGGTGCAATTTTTCGTGACGCCGTCCTGCGTTACCACGACCTTCGCGGTCGCTGATCCGTCATAGGTGATGACCTCCCGCCTCGAGGTAGTCGACGGGGACGAACCAGCCAGTGTCACCGTCGCCTGCATCGAGCGAATGATTGTGCCCGCGGTCGGATAAGTTGGCCGCCCGTCCTGAAGTGGAATCACCAACCCGGTCGTGGTGTCGCCGGCGGTGCGCAGGGCGGTGAACGCCACGCCGTCCTTGGTTCCAGTCGTGGACTCCGTACCAGCCGACTTTCCGTCGACGGTGCGTTGGGTGCTCCCCGTCGCGAGGCCGCTGACCGTGAAGTCGCTGGAGCTGTTGACAGTGCTGGTCGCGGTCTGGTGGTGAGTCCTCGTACCGGTGACGGCGGTCTTCACGTTGATGGTGTTCGTGGTCGCAGTATCGAACGCCTGCTGCACCGCGCCAGACGCGTCGAGAAACGAATACGAGCGAGTGACTGTGAGTCCGCCGTGCACCTCGTTGGTGCATTCGACGCGGTGCGTGGTCGTCGAGAAGGCGCAATCGTCTGAGTCGCGGAGGTCGCCGAAGGGGCCTCGTTCAAATCCGCGTCTGAATCCGATTCCTCCGATGAATCCTTCACCAATTCCCCCGCCCATGAAGGATCCCCAGCCCGGTCCGAAATGATTCTCGTGTTCGCCGTTCTCCTGGTCCCCGCTCTCGTTTTCGCCGATCTCGTTGTCGCCGTTGGAGCCCGATCCCGTCGGGACGAATCCGCTGGTCTGATCCGAGCTTCCAACGAAGCTGCTATTTACCTGATCGAAGCTGATTGGAGCGGTAACGAGGGCCGCGGCAGCCTGCGAAGAGGCTAGAGGCGAAGTGGCATTGTCGGTAGCGCAGCCAACCATCAGGGCGCCAACGCCGGCAACGAAAAGAATTCTGAGTGGACTTTGCATAGTGTCTCTCCAAAAAAGTGACTGCGCGTCGGGAACGGCGCGCAATGGCTTCCGGAAGGAGAGACACCCAAGCCCGCGATTCCCCTACGCGGGCCCTTTTCGCTCGTGTTCCGACGCTCCGCCCGGTAACCAGGGTGCGAGGCGCTGGCGCAGCTCGGCAAGCGCCCTTCCCATCCGTTTCTCCACCGTCTTTACCGAGATCTCGAGAGCGCTCGCAATCTCAGCGTAGCGGAGACCCTGATCGCGGCTCATTTCAAAGACTTCGCGGCAATCGTCCGGCAGGCCATCGATCGCATCCCGTACCGTTCGCTCGAGCTCGAGACCGAGGGTCACGTCTTCGGCGGACGGCGAATGTCGCGACTCCAAGGCGGCGGCTTCCGTTTCGCGGGCAACGATTCGCTGGTGCCGAATGTGATTGAGGGCTCGATTGCGCGTGGATCGAAGGAGGTATGCCCGAAAGGTCTGCTCCAATTCCAGTGACTCCCGCCGGCGCCATAACTCGAGCATCACTTCCTGCGCGACCTCCTCGGCCACTGCGCGCTCACGAACGACCGACTCAGCCATTCGCACGAGCTGCGCGTAGTGCGTACGGAAGATCGAATCGAATGCGGCTTCGTCCCCAGCCCGGATACGCTCCTGTAACTGCCGCTCGCTCGCGTCGTTCGTTTCCAAGTAGGGTAGCGTCCAGTTCAGGTGTCTGTCTTATTAATGAATATGGCGAACACGGACAGGGGTTCCCGCGACATCAGCCCGGACGAGTGGGAGCGCATCGCGCGCTACGTCACTGGCGAAGCTGGTGCGGGCGAGGCCGAGACGACGAAGCGATGGGTCGAAGCCGATCCCCATCGCGTCGAGGTCGTGCGCCTGCTCGAGTCCGTCCTCGCAAATGTATCGCGCGAGAAATCCTCCGACATCGAGGTCGAGAAGGCGCTGATGACGGTGAAATCACGCTTCGCCGAGCCGAAGGTGATTCCTTTCGCGCCTCGCTTCGCCAGAGCAGAGCCAAACCGCACCCTCGCGGCATTCCTCAGGGTCGCCGCCGCGGCGACCATCATTCTCGGGGGGACAGTCCTGTGGCAGAACTACCGCGGCTCGCGCGGAGCGATGAGTGGTCAGACGTTTGCCACCTCGGCCGGCGAGCGACGGGAGGTGGCGCTGAGAGACGGAAGCAAAGTCCTACTCGGTCCTACCAGCAGACTCATCGTCGCCTCGGCAGAGGATGGTGATCGTCTCGTAACTCTCGATGGGATCGCGTACTTCAGCGTGGTGCACGATGCTGCGCATCCATTCTCCGTCAGGGCCGGTCGGACCAGAATACAGGACGTTGGAACTGCGTTCTCGGTCGAGCATGATGACAGCGCTGGAACCCGGGTCGCGGTCGATTCAGGGGCCGTTACAATTGGTCCCGCCGAGGAGAGCTCGGGTGATGCCCCAGTTCTCAACGCGCGAGATCGTGCTATCGTAGATACGAAGGGGACGCTCGTCGTGGAGCGAGCAGCTGTTTCGGACGAGGACCTCGCCTGGATACAGGGCCGTCTGATATTTCGCGAGGCGCCGCTCGTTCTCGTGGGCGCAGAACTTTACCGCTGGTACGGAGTAAGGCTGAGAGTTGCAGATTCGTCCCTCGCGAATCTGCACCTGACAGCATCTTTTTCGGGTGAGCCGGTTGACCGAGTTCTCAATGTCATTGCTCTCTCGCTCGGTGCTCGCATCGAGCGGCAGGGAAACGTCGCGATTCTTCACCGGGCAACGGCGTCTGGAGCTCGCCCCTAGCTTCGACCGTCCCGTAATCACCCGGCGATCGCGCAAACAGCTCACGATCGCCATCCTCGCCGCGGCACTCGTATCCGCGGCGCCGAGTGCGCGCGCGCAGTCCTGCTCCGCACCGGGCGCGCTTCTGGCCGCGTTGCCAACGTGGAATCCGCCCCTCGACCGGCGCGTCTCGCTCCACGTCCGCGACATCTCGCTGCGTGATGCATTGGATCGCATCTCCACTGATTCCCGAATCAGACTCTCCTACACATCGGAAGCGATCCCGCTGGACAACAGAGTCTGCGCTTCGTTTGATTCGATTCCCCTCGGCGAGGCGCTGGGACGCCTCCTGCACGGGACCCCGGTTCTGCCAATCTCGGCCGGCGGCGAGCACGTCGTGCTCATGCCCGCGCAGACGCCGGGCGCGATTCAACAGGGCCAGTCTGTTCCGCGCATTCTCGACCGAGTGGTGGTCACCGGCGGTGCGATCGAGGCGCCGGCTCGCAGACTGACGGTCGCTATGAACGTCGTCAGCGGTGCGCAGCTCTCGCGCTACGCCGAAGGAAATATCATGCAGGCCTTGAGCGATGTGGTGCCGGGCCTCTGGGTGTGGCAGAGCGCGCCGACCTCGGTGCTCGCCCATTACGGGAGCATTCGCGGCACCAGCTCGTTTGGCTCCAGCTACCCGAAGATCTACGTCGACGGAATCGAGCTGGCGAATCCGCTGCTGATAACGCAGTTCACTCCCGAGACCGTCGAGCGCATCGAAGTGATTCGCGGCCCGCAGGGCGCGGCTCTTTACGGCACCGATGCCATAAGCGGCGTCATCAATATCGTAACCCGGCACGACGGCTCGGAGGGCGGACCGAGTACGGTAGCGCGAACATCGGTGGGCGCCGCATCGAGCGCTTACGTTCCTCGTTCCGCCATTACCCAGGACCACGCTCTTACCGTTCGTGAAGGATCGAGCGCGCAATCCGGGAGCGTGAGCCTCACATCTGGTGGCGTCGGCGAGTATCTGCCCGGCGCTTTTGCGCGTCACACCACCGGCAGCGCCGGATTCCGTCTGGTGCGATCGAAGCTGATCGCGACCGGAACTGCGCGGCTCTTCGCGAGCGAGTCCGCGGATCCATCCAGCCCACTCTTTCGCGATTCGGTGAGCGCGGCGCGAGCAGGACTGGTGATTCCGCAGTCGGTGCGCGAGTACACTCTCGGCGGCAGCGCGACCATCGTGCAGAGCGAGCGCTGGACGCATTCGATAGTCGCCGGATTCGACGGCAGCAGGTTGTCGAACGTTGCCGACTATCACACCCCACTTCCCTCGCCGACCGGACCCGCCCTCGGCGCGGCTGGCGGGAATGCAGATCTGGCAACACTGCGCCTGAGCACGACCGCCAAGCTCGGCGACGCCGACAAGCTGGCGACGACCCTGACTTTTGCCGAAGAGAACTCACTGCTCGACTTCCGTTCTCAGCCACTCACGGACGCGGCCGAGTTGACGGCGGACTCGGACGTGGCAGCAGCGCGTCGCTGGACGACAGCGGGAGTTGCCCAGGCAAACGTATCGTGGCGGGACGCCGGCTACATCACCGGCGGGCTTCGGGTCGAGCGCAACGAAGCGCTCGGCGTCAGCAGCAGCGTCTCGCTGCTGCCCATGATTGGCGCGGCGATGGTGCGCGACTACGGCCCGCTAACCGTCAAGCTCCGCTCGGCGTATGGTCGCGGCATTCGTCCGGCGACGACGCCCATTCGGGAGACAGCGTGGTTCGATGCGCACCGGGAGGCGGACCTTCTCAATCTGATTCCGGAGCAACAGTCGGGAGTCGAGGCGGGCCTCGATTTATTTGTCGGCAAGACGTTCGGTCTGCAGGTAACGCGCTTCGATCAGCTGGCGTCGGGGTTGATTCAGCGCGTCGCGTACGCCGTTTCCGGAACTGTCCCCGGACCATCGCAGTGGGAGGGATACTCCGGGTCGCTGCAGCCGTACGCACCGGAGGACAGACACATCGCGTATCTGCTGCAGAACGTCGGTCAGATCAGCAATCGCGGCTGGGAGCTCAAGGGCGATGTGAACATCGCCTCGCTGGCGCTGAGCGGAACGTTTTCAACGGTCGACAGCAGGGTGAGAAAGGTGGCGACCGGCTACATCGGCGATCTGCGTGTCGGCGACAGAATGCTGGAAGTGCCAGCGAAGACGGGGGCCATTTCGGCGGCGTGGCTGGGCGGAGGGTGGAGCATGTCGGTCGGAGCGTCGCGATCGTGGGACTGGATCGACTACGATCGGGTCGCGCTGGCGGGGGCGTTCTCCAACTCAACGCAGACCGACGCCGAGATGGTCGGTCAGCAGCTGCGCAACTATTGGCTCAAGTACAGTGGCGTCACTCGTATGCGCGCGAGCCTGGCGAGAAATCTTTTCCGCGGGCTGTCGTTCACGATGAGTGGGGAGAATCTGCTGAACCAGCAACACGGGGAGCCGGATAACGTCACCGTGGTCCCGGGTCGTACTGTCAGCTTCGGACTTCGGGCGATCATGTAGTTCGGAACGGCGAACTGAACACGACCGGCCGGGGCTGATGGCGGGCCGGCTGATGGCTGCGGGCTGTTTCTAAATCGGTGGTAACCGCCAGCCGACCTGATGATCCTCGTACTCCTCCGCGGTGAGCTGAACTAGCAAGGGCCGCTTCCGCGGATCGAGCCACCGCATAATATCACGTAACTTCGCTTCATCGAACGCGGTGCAGCCGGCGGTGTGCGAATCGGGGCCGGCCCAAATATGAAGGAAGATGCAAGAGCCACGGCCTTTCACGGGAGGCGATGCGTTGTAGCCGACGATCACGCCGACCTTGTATTGCGCGACCTCGCGCATGCGCTCGGCGCTGTTCCAGTCGACACGTGAGACAGCCGCTCGGTCGACGACGGTGTTGTAGTGCGCGGATCCTGTATCATCGACGCAGTCGGTAGTGGGAAGAAGTTGCACGTACGGCAACAGCACATCCCGCATCGAATCGCGCGGAGCAAAGCCGAATGCGGTGTCGAGTGGAAAAATTCCAGCGGGAGCTTTGCCGTCCCCTTCGTGCTTGCGCGGGCCCTGGGTCGATGCGTCGTCGAAGCCCACTCCCCACGCGAGGCCGGTGCGACCTACTACAACCGGAACTGACGCTCCGAGGGGAGTCCACTCCGACGTATCTGTGGTACGCTCGAATCGCCTTATGGTGCCGACGGTCGATGTCCAGTTGGGAGCGATCACCACCACCAGTTGGTGTGAATTGTCGGTCTCAGCGCGCGGTGTTGGCAACTGCGTATGGCAGGCGACCACCAGCGGCAGAAGTGCGAGTGTGGGGCTCAATGCGTGGGGCATCATCATCTCTCGTCTTCGGATTGGACACTGTCCGTCTGGTCATGCTACAATAGCTGCATGTCAAATGTGCACTCCCCCGAGATCGCATCGTACATCCAGCAGATACTCGTCTCCGCGTTCCTGGCCGTGCTGTTCCTGCAGTCGGGTATCGACAAGGTCGTGGATCGAAGAGGAAATCGCGAGTACCTGAACGCGCATTTCGCGCGCAGTCCGCTGGCGGGAACGGTCGGTCCGATGTTCCTAGTCGTCACGATTCTCGAAGTGGCGGCCGGAGTGCTGAGCGGTGTCGGGTGCGTCCTTCTCTTGCTCACTCGGGATTCTCTGGTGGCGTACCTCGGAGCAGTCGTCGCGGGCGTCAACATGGTGGCGCTGTTTTTCGGGCAGCGGGTGTCGAAGGATTACGCCGGAGCAGCCGCGCTGGTCCCGTACTTTTTGCTGGTAATCGTGGCGATCTATCTGCTCGCTTGACGCCAACCGAAGAGGCGGACTAAAAAAAAGAGGCTACCACAAGGGTAGCCTCTTCTTGTTTGCGTATGGCTACTCGGTTACAACGATGTCGGCGCTGGCGAAGCCGTACTTCTCCGGCTGCTTCGAGATGCGTCCCGCAGCGATCATCATCGGCACGTACTGTTGGGTCTCCTTGGGCAGAAGACTGGAGATCCGGTAGTAATCCTGGTCCGTGCCCTTCTCGCTGCCCGTAACCTGTCGCATGATGCGCGCGACGCGATTCTCGCCGGTGTTGTAGGCGGCAGCGGCCAGGTACCACGAGCCGAAGCGGGCGTGCAGATCGGACAGGTACGAGAGCGCGGCGTCGGTGGCCTTGTCAGGATGATTGCGCTCGTCGACGCGCCTGTTGACGGTGAGTCCGTAGCGCTGACCTGTCTCGCTGACGAACTGCCAGAGCCCACCGGCCTTAGCGGGTGATTTTGCCGTCGGGTTGAAACCCGATTCGATCATCGCCAGATAGATCAGGTCCTGCGGCATGTTCCGCGCGGCCAGCTTGGCCGAGATCATCGGCTCGTAGGTCGGCAGGCGATCGAGCCACACAGCAAAGCGCGACTTCACTTTGGGATTGGTCGTGAAGGTACTGATCCACGAATCGACCCGTGCGTTGTCGATGTTTGCCAAATCCCACCCGGCTGCAGCGCCAGAACTCGCACCGAGAGGTGCAATTCTGGTCAACACCGTTTGGACTGAGCTGAGGTCCGAGCCTACACGCGGAATGGTGTATACGGCGGCGAGCAGTGTGATGCCCGCGAGGGCCACGTTCCGAGTAAGACCGGACTTGAGAAGCGTATGAATACGGTTCACGAATCCCCCTTTTTCTGGAATCGGCGCTTGGGTGGGATGTGTAATGCAAACCGCGCATTGAGCAGCGTGGCGCCGACGTCCCTACAGCTTGGACCGACAAATGTTTACAGTCTCAATCTAGTCGATTTTCAGCGGAAACGCCAGGCTTTACTCAGATCCGGGATGACCACTAACTCCTTATATCACCTGCTCTTAGGAAAGTCGGCACTGCCGCCGCGCTGGGACCGGGAAGCGGGCAACGCGCAGCGGGTACGGATACCCGTCGTTGGTGAAGCTCAGCCTTATCTCATCTCTCGAATCATGACGCCCCGCTTGGCCAGCTCATCTATGTATTTCGGAGCGGGGACCGCTTCGTCCGGCGTGAACACTCCAGCCTTTCCGATCTCCCCGCGCGCCTGCATCTGACCGGTGATCGACAGCGAGTAGCCAGTCGACCGCTCCATCGCGCTGATGCCGTTTTGCTCGTCGTAGTAATCCACCATCTCCCAGCCGATCTTCCTCGGCTTGCCGTCCTTGGTCCCTTCCGCGAACACACGCAGCGCGACGAGGTCATAGGAATTCGCCTTGGTAAGGCGCGGCCCCATCGCGGCGACGACGAGGTCGCGGGGAACGACCTTTACGCCTTTGACATCCACTGGCCTGAGGTCGAGGAGGCCGAGCTCGCGAATCGCTTCCATGATGCGCGCGTGTCCGGGATAGCGGAGCGTCTTGTACTCCATCGTCGGGATCGTCCCCTCGTAGCGAAATGCCATCGTCGAAAGACCGCCGGCCGTATGAAATCCTTCCAGCTCGCCCAGCGATCCGCCGAAGTAAACCGCCTCGAGCTCCGAAAGCGCCTTGACCTGCCTGCGTTTGCCTTTACGGAGCACCCAGGAGAGCGTCGTGTAGTAGTCGAGCACTCCTTCCAGCGAATAGACGATCTGATAGTTCAGTGGTGGCTCGGGGCGCTGCGGAAGTCCGCCGACATAGATGCGGACCGTCTCGACTTTGTCCAGCTCTCTGATCGCATGCTCCGCCAGAATATTGACCATACCGGGCGCCAGCCCGCAGTCGGGGATGATCGTGATTCCCTTCTTCTTCGCGGCCTCATCGAGCGTCTTCTGCTTGAACACGATCTCTGTATTTCCACCAAGATCCGAGAAGTGCACTCCCGCTTCGACCGCCAGCTCGGCGAGCTCGAAATTGAAGTAGTACGGGATGGCGCTCATCACCGCGTCCGATTGACGCATCAGCGCCAGCACGGCGTCCCTGTCACGCACGTCTAACGTCGTGAAAACCAGACGGTCGCCGGAATAGGGTGCCAGAAACTGCGCCAGATGGCCGGTGTGCAGATCGGCGAGGCGAACTTCTTCTACATCGGGATTCTGCAGCAAGTCAAAGGCGCACGCGGAGCCCTGGAGGCCAGCGCCAAGTACTAGCATTCGCATTACGTGTGGATCTCCGGAATTTTGAGCTGGACTCGCATTTGCAATTTATGGACACGGAGTGCGTGGCGTTACCCCGTGACAGGACCATGCTGTCGTCACGCGTGATTAATTTGCATGTGAATGCAATTGTTGAGTGAAAATGAGCCAGCAACTGGAAGAAACAGTGTCGCCACAGACTGATGGCGCGAATTGGCGGGATCACCTGATCGAATCCCCGGCGCAGATAAAGGATCTGCTCGAGCACACGCATCGCATCGCCGTGCTTGGTATCAAGCCGGATCCTCAGCAGCCAGCGAACTACGTGCCCGAGTACGCCGAGCGCGCTGGCTACGAGATCGTCCCCGTGCCCGTGTACTACAAGGAGCTGACCGAGATGATGGGGAAGAAGGTGTACCGCCAGCTCGTCGATATCCCGGGCGACATCGATATGATCAATGTCTTTCGCCGGCCCAACGACATTCCGCCGCACGTCGACGACATCATTGCCAAGAAGCCGAAGTCCGTGTGGTTCCAGCTCGGCATTCGCAACGACGACGCGGCTGAAAAGCTCGCGCGGGCGGGCATCGACGTCGTCCAGGATCGGTGCCTGCTCGTGGAGTTACGGCGCATCGGTCGATAAATGCTGCGGACTGCGAACTAATAGCTGAGGATTACGGACTAACTAATTACTCCGAACTACGGACTAATTGAGGACTGCGGACCTACTACGGATTGAGGACTAACTGCAAATCCGCGATGGTCCGGCTACAGTCCTCAATCCGCAATTAGTCCGCAATCCTTAATCAGTCCGCAGTCCGCAATGGGAGTTGGTCCGCAATCCTCAGCAGTTTACCAGGACCATTTTACCAGGTCACCGTATATACAACCGGCTCGATCGCGACACCGTTCGGATCCGGACTCGCCTTTGGTGCGAGCGCGACGATGTATCGCCCGCCTGCAGTGGCGGCTAGCGCAATCCCGGCGCCGACGATTCGCTGCGCCGCTGTGGTCCCCGCGACGGTAGGGGCCTGTGTGATCGTGATCACACCACGCTGACTCTCGATGGTGAAGGCCTCATTTCCGCGCCGGATTTGAATCGGTGCTGCGTGAGTCATGTCGATCGGCACTGATCGATCGAGAGTCGGCCCCATAGTGAACTGGACATCAGCGAGTTTCGCATTCGACGGCAGCGTCCCGTGCAGCTGTCCTGTCACCGGATCGAGCGCGGACCACGTCTGACTCGGCTCGTTGTCCTCCGCGCGAGCGGGATTGTTGCCGAGTGCGAGCGTGGTACCGTCGGTGGTCCAGCGAACGCGCCAGCCGCGCGCGACCGGAAACAGTTTTGGTACGGCGCTGTCGACTGCTGCCTGCTCGCGCAGATTGTCGGGGATGCGGATTACGCCGGGTTGCGCGACTGCGCGTGACATCGACATTCCGCTCGAGGCGAAGGATCCGGCGCGCAGCGTCGCGGTATCGATCGATGTGCGACGCGCGACGTCCGTGAGTAGATTCGTGCCCGCCCCCGATCCGCCGAGAACCGTGTATGCGCGTCCGAATCCGAGCCACTTCCAGTCGGGCGATGGCACGACATCCCACACGCTGTCCATCTGCGTCTGGAATCCGCGCGC
>Ga0137377_10001564_pt1 | contig 16176 bp, 7 predicted proteins | sample SagtaG_22_FD_104815 | JGI IMG/M metagenome (GOLD analysis project Ga0137377, IMG submission 104815) | Vadose zone soil microbial communities from Sagehorn Ranch, Mendocino, California, USA - Sage2_L_40_16 metaG | ecosystem: Environmental > Terrestrial > Soil > Vadose zone | place: USA... | reverse complement strand
ATTTAGCCACATTCCGAGCATAGGTAATTGATTCTTTTAAATGTCTTCTTTTATTCTTGGCTTGAGATGGTTTAGTTTGCTTATGCGGTTTAATCTCAACAAGATAAGTTTTTCCATCTTGATATTTTACTTTAAAGTCAGGATAATATCTATGAACAGTCCCCCGAGTTGGATCATAGTAGGGGACAGAAAGCTCCTCTGAACCCCACTCAATGACTTTAGGATCATGATCAAGCTGCATCATTACTTTTAATTCCCATTGTGATCGATAGACAATGTTATGGGGATTACCACCATACTTCTCGGGATACCGGGGACGAAAAAATCCTTTATACGCCACCCAATATTTATTAAGGTCTTATATATTGGTCATTAAGTCGTTTTACGTCCATTCTATGCTTCCTTATAAATAAATGACATAGTATTTTCATAAGGATAAGAATGCCAGCGAACACCTCTTTTGACTTGGTCAATCTTGACTTTGATGCCCAAAAAACAGCCTTAATCAATTTTCTGCAAACTCAATCAGAATTTAAAGATTATGATTTCACGGGATCAAACCTCAATGTTCTCATTGACTTACTGACCTACAATACCTTTAAGAATGCATTTTATCTGAATATGGCATTATCAGAAGGATTTATTGATTCTGCCCAGCTTCGTCCTTCAGTTCTTTCCCACGCTAAAGAACTCAATTATCTTCCTCGTTCCACCCGTAGTGCCAAGGCAAACATTACCGTTTCCTTTCAGGCTACCGGGGCTCATGCTCCATATGTCATTCAACAAGGACAGACATTCACCGCAAGCATGAAGAATAATAGCTTTATATTCTCAATTCCTAATACAATAACAGTTTCTTCAGCCAATACTTCTTATTCCTTCACCACCGATATCTATGAGGGTCCATATGTCAAAGAATCGTTCATTTTTGATACTACTATTGATCTTCCCCTGCGTTTTAAACTTACTAATCCAAATATTGATATTGATTCCTTAACAATCAATGTCTTTGAGAATCAATTTACTATTGGAACCCTATATAATCGAACCATTTCATTACTTGGTTTAGATGGTACGTCCCAGGTTTACTTTGTTCAAACATCTCCAGTTGATGGAAATTATGAATTTCTATTTGGTGATGGAATTGTCGGTTATCAGCCAAAAAACGGTTCTCTTGTGGTCGCCGACTATCGAGTTTCTTCCGGTTCTCCTCCAAATGGGGCATCTCGATTTTCAATCAATTTTGATCCCACCAATCCATTTAACGAACTTGTTGGTAATGTCACCCTAGTAGTTAATACAAACGCCCTAGGAGGAGCCCCCATTGAAGATATTGAGACCACACGGTTCTATGCCCCCCGTTGGTTTCAAACCCAAGAACGTGCCATTGTTCCAACCGACTATCAAGTCCTGATGCAAACACAATTTCCAGAAGTTCAGGCAATCAATGTCTATGGCGGGGAAAAACTAACTCCTCCTCAATTTGGGAAAGTTGTTGTTGCGATAAATCTGTCAAATATTCAAGGTCTCCCTCAAACAAAACAAGACCAATATACCGCTTTCTTACAGTCTCGAATGCCGATGACCATGATCCCAATATTTGTATTGCCAACATTTACTTATATTGACATAAAATCAACAGTTAACTATAATATTAATACTTCAGCCCAAACACCAGCCACACTTCTAACGACCATTCTTAATGCAATATCCGCATTTAACATCGCAAACCTGAACAGCTTTGATTCAACATTCAGGTTCTCAAAATTTACATTTGCAATTGATAATGCCGATCCAAGTATCATTAGTAATATAACAAAAATCAATGTTTGTAAAAAGTTCTTTCCGGTATTGGGAACCCCCCAACCATTTACTACTAATTTTAGTATGCAATTAATAAACGATCTTTCTCCAATAATCTACCCTCATGCCATCGGAGAAGAAACGTGTCTAACAAGTTCATTATTCACCCTGAATGGAGACCCCGTTTCCCTTGAAGATGACAATAATGGAAATATTAATATTGTGAAACAGAGTCAAAACGTTGTGACATTGGTGAAAAAGTCCGGAACAATTAATTATGATACCGGCATTATTGTTATCCCCAATTTCCAATTAGATCAATATAGTGGAGCGGCTTTCCAAATATTTGTAACCCCCCGAACAGATGACGTGTCATGCAATTTGAATACAATATTACTAATTGATATGAATCAAGTTAATGTTACAATTGCTCAGGTCAGACAATAATGGGTTCAATACCTATACAGGAAATCATCCCTGATAAAATATCAAATCTGATTCGACGCCAATTTCCAGATTGGTATCTTGAGCATGGACAAGTATTCGTTGATTTTGTTCAGGCATATTATCAATATCTTGAATCACCTAACAACCCTCTATATTATTCTCGTAAATATTATGATATTAAAGATGTTGATTTCACATTAAGTCAGTTTGTTGTTCATTTTAAAGAAAAATATCTAAAAAATATTCAGCTTTCAACTCAGGCAAATACTGCCCAAATTATTAAGCATTGTCTTGATATCTATCGTTCAAAAAGTACTCAACGATGTGTTACTTTACTGTTTCAGCTTGTATTCAATCAACAACCCCAATATTATTATCCCTCAACAGATTTATTCAAGCTTTCGGATGGTCAATGGTTCCTTCCTCAATATCTAGAATTACTTTTATCCGACAATAATGTTAACATTGTTGGCAAACAAGTTAAAGGCGTTTCATCCGGAGCAACGGCGTTCGTCGAAGACGTGGTTCGACGATACACTGTGAACCGACTTGAAGATGTTGCATATGTTTCTGCTATCCAAGGAAACTTTAATGTCTGGGAAAAAATCATTCCAACAGACGCTTCCCTTACTATTCAACAAAGTCCAACTATCATCGGGTCTCTAACAAATATTCAACTCCCAGTAACAGGTGTCGGACAAGGATTTTCTCCTGGTCAAGTTGTCACTCTTTCAAGTCAAAATGGTAATGGAGCTATTGCGGTAGTTACTGATACCGTTAATACTTTTGGTCTCATTACAACATCTTTTAATGATGGGGGTTATGGTTATACAAACACCGCCATTGCAAATGATAATATTTACATCGCTAATGCAATGTTTACTATTTCAAACTTACAAATTGTAAACACGGGATTAATTCAATATTTTAGTCAGTTTGACTCTTTTGTCCAACCTCAAGTATATCTCAATTATTTGAATGCAACTGGAGCATTTAGTCCAGGAGACAGTATATTTACATACTTTGCTAACGGATCAACGATGGGGCAAGGTACTGTTATTCAAACAAACGCCAATACTGCAAACCAAGGAACCCTCCTCGTTGGTGTTGTTTCTGGTAATGTTGCTTTTGATCCATTCTTTAATACCGGTAATGTTTCAGCATCAAATCTTCAGGTTGTCAACGCATTTATGCAAGCGAACGCCACTGGTATTTTTATGGCGAATGATGATTATATTTTCGTTTATACTAATAATGTTGTAAATGGTATCACTTCGTTTGTTAATGAAAACATATATCAACCTTCATGTACCGCGATAATACAGGGAATTGTGCCTTTTCCAAACGGAATTACTCAGTTTCAAATCTCAAACATTGAAGGCGTTTTTAAAAAAGACTATTCATTCACTGGACTAAGTTCAGGAGCAATGGCGACCCCAACTTCAATTTCAATCGGAGTTGGACTGTCTAATGTCTCCGCAGCATTATTTTCAACTTATGCAAACAATACAGTATATTGTTATACAAATAGCTCATATTCAAATTTAAAGGTTCAAGGAACAATTTCAAAGGTTGAACTAGGCTCGGGATTTTCGATATCTCTGGGAAATAGTCTGTTGTTCTCAGAAACCATTCTTCTTAACAACGATCTTCTTGCAAACTATCTGACAACAAACATCAATGCTACTGCTTATGGGTTTCCCGCAAATACAAGTGCAAATCTGACATCACGGATCGTTGACTCGTTGACATACGTAAATACAACAATTGGAAAAATTCAATCTGTAACCACATCAAATCCCGGTAGCAGCTACACAAAACCTCCTTTCATAGCCCTTGATTATCCAATTCGAACACTGCAATATCATGACATTTTAATACAAATTTCTGGAGCAACTGATATGTTCCAACCCGGAGATATAGTCACCCAGACAGCAACCAATGCCCGAGGAATGGTTAAACTAACTACTGTTGAAGCCGATGAAACAACAAATACCACCCAATTGTATGTTCAAAATATGCGATTTTATCAAAATAATTGGTTTATTCCAACAACAAACAACACCACAACAATTGTTGCCTCAAGCACAGGCACCTCTGCAAATATTGTTAATGTTTTTTCAGATGACGATGATCCAGCCGTAATGGGTTATAATTTTGATATGGACACAAACTTTACTGTTGGGATTGGAGCCATTGCAAACCTTACTATAAGAGATTCAGGGTTTGGCTTTGTGAATAACGAAAGTATTTTTATTAATGGAGATACTTTTACTAATGGAATTGCAGTTCTCTTAAATCAGGGGATTTCTCAAGGACGTTATCGTAAAAAAGGAGGGTTCCTTTCCGACCAAAAGAAACTATTTGATGGGTATTTTTATCAAAATTATTCATATCAAATCATTAGTTCGTTAACCCTTGACAGATATCAAACAATGCTTCAGGAAATAACCCATCCGGCAGGCACTATTATGTTTGGTAAGTTGCAATATAATAATATTGGTAATAATGTAGTAAATGTACAACATGCTGGATTATCAATATTCAACGTCTATCCTCAGGTCATTTCATCTATCATCATTAATGCAAACCCCTTTATTGCAAATACCTCTAAAGGTAGAGCTAAGACATTAAGCCTAACATTAAACGACGGCATTTCACTCATTCGTTCAAATGTTAAAACCAAGGCTATTAATGTTACATTACTTGACACAACTACAAGAATCCATAATCTTGGACGGGGAAATCCTAAATTAATTACCGTTACCTTGTCGGATGCAATTACAACAACCCGAAACATTGGACGTGGAAACCCCAAATCCATTACCGTTACCTTGTTGGACACAGTAAGTCTACCACCAAAACAAATCAGAAAAATCATAAGTCCTATATTCACAGATACCGTTCAAGTAATTAAACCTATTCGAAAAATTGTAAGCCCTATTACATTAGCCGACACAGTCCAAAGAACTAAAGCTGTCCAAAAAGTATCCTCTATTACACTAGCCGAAACTGTCACGCTTCCAAACAAAACTACTTCAAAAATTGCAACTATTACACTAGCCGACACTTTGTTTGGAGCCACAAGAACTATTTCAAAAGTTGCAACTATTACATTAATAGACACTCCTAAAATAATTAAATCTGTCAACAAGAAAATTGTAAGTATTACCTTGCATGATACAATAACCTTGGCTCATACCCCATAATAATAAGGAAATAAATAATAAGTCATGGCTAACACCAACCTCTTATCAAATTTTTATAGATTCCAACAGGCAAACAATCTTATGGGTTCTGTGGCTAGTAATAGCTATTATTTCTTTGTTGGTGATCATGTTCCTCATGCCAATCAAACGCTTCAAACCCTCAACGATGATTCTAATGATAATTTTTTAGCCCCCTATACTAAAATGATTATGGGGAAAGAAATCAAAATCGAGGATGTATTACCAGTGATTCGGGACGTTCCTTGGTCATCGATGATATTTGATATGTACGACAATAATGATATCAATCTTTCAATCGAGAATTTTTATTGTACAGTAAACGAAGGCTTTTATTATCATGTCTGGAAATGTTTAGACAATAATAATAGATCAATAAGCACCGTCCAACCATCGTTTGCTGCTGGATCAACGTCTACTCTTTACCAGACATCCGATGGTTATCGTTGGCAATATATGACATCTGTTGACTCCGTGACTGTTCATAAATTTCAAACTGCCACTTATTTTCCTCTTATTGCAAACTCACAAGTATCAGCGAACGCCAAAAATGGTTTTATTAGCATTATTAAAGTTGTTGCCAACCAACAGGGAGAGTTTTATAATAACTATATTGATGGAATCCTAAAAACTGGAGACCTCCAGGTAAACGGCGATCCTACTCTTTTCAACATCTCAAACACCGCCGTTCAGGCTGTAAATGGATATTATACTGGATGTGTTATATCCCTGACATCAGGAACTGGACAAGGGCAATTCAAAGTTATTACCGATTTCGTCAGCAATACAACAGGAAATATTCTCCGAGTAGCCAACACTTTCGTTATTACTCCTCAGAATGGAACTACTTACCAGATTCGTCCGCAGGTTAATGTTGTTTCAAATGGTCAAGAAACAATTAATTGTGTGGCTCGTGCTCTGGTCAATTCTCTTAGCTCCAACTCGATATACCGTGTTGAAGTCCTTCAATATGGAGCCGGAATCGTAAATGCTACCGCCAGTGTGGTTGCCAATGCCATAGTGGGGGTTCCAAATAATGAAATCGCCGTTGTTCAACCTATTATTGGACCATATGGTGGTCATGGATTTGATATTTTTAATGAACTTTTCTGCCATGATGTTGAATTTGCTGTGCAATTAGCTAATACCGAAGGTAATACATTACCAACATTAAACCAATATCAACAAATTGGAATAATACAAAATCCTTTATTCCAAAATGTTGAACTAACTTTGACGTTCGTAACAGGATTGTTTTCATTTGCCGATGCTTTGATGATCGTCGATCCTATTCAATTAAATACTAACTGCACCTGTAACGCTAACTCAACTTTTATTAGCAGCAACAATGCTAATTTTTTCTTACAAACACCTCCCAATACTCAAATTATCGTTACCTCCGGAACAGGGTTAGTTAATCAATTATTAACTATCAATTCACTCGTAAATACTACGTTAATTACCACAACCACAAATTCGACCTTTACTTCAAATAATGCAACACTTTATCTATCAAATATCTTTGCAAATTGTGTAATCAATAGTATTACAAATTCAACAGTAATGGTCTTATCAAGTTGTCCTCCTCTCCTAACAACAGGGAGTACCGTTATGGGGTCTCAATCGGGGGCTCAGGGAACAGTTATGAGCATTAAAAGAAATGGTATAATTAAGGATTTTAGCACTTTTATTGGCATGTATAAATATACAGCAACCCAAATAGCGGGTACTTTTATAATAAATGAGAAGATATTACAAGGGAATAACTCGGGTTTTGTGCATCATGTCGAAGGAACAGGTACAATTACAATATTCCTTTCTATTATGACACCATCCCTTTTTGTAGTAGGACAACAAATAACAGGTGTAACGAGTGGAGCAACAGCAACATTGAACACCGTGTTTAGTCCTGAGGTCATTTTTGGGTCGGGACCTGTACAATATATTGAAAATGTTGCTCCGATAACTCGGGCAAATCAACAGAGTGAAGCATTCCAAATAGTGATGAATTTCTAAGGTAAAAATATAAATGCCTATTAAAACAAATTTAAACGTTTCGCCATATTTTGACGATTTTGATAAGACAAAAGACTATTATCGCATTCTATTTCAACCTGGAGTGTCAGTTCAAACCCGTGAACTAAATCAGCTTCAAACTATGTTTCAACAACAGGTTGAACGATTTGGAGATAATATCTTTTCGGCTGGAACAATCGTCTCAGGCTGTAACTTCTCATTTAATAACCCATATCCATATATTAAAATCCGGGATTTGACGTTCGATGGCACTACCGCAATTCCTTTTGGTTATGTGAACTTTAATATCATTAATGATACCACTGGATTAACAGCATGGGTTACAAATTATGCCGATGGGTTTGAATCAACCGACCCAAACCTTAAGACACTTTATGTTAATTATACCAATACTGGTAACTCTAGCATCACAATTACTGCATTTAATGCCGGAGATGTTCTTCGAGTTTTTGACCCCGTACAGAATGGTATTGAACAGGTTAATATCATCAATGGTGGAGTTGGATTTGCAAATACCGATACTCCAATTGCTATTTCTCCATTCCTGATAACTGTCGCAACAGGAAGCTTCAATGTTGGGGACTTTATCATCAATAATCAAGGAGCAAATGTTCAAATTACTGCTCTTGATGCCAATACCTATGCAAACGCCGGTCAAATTCTTGTCCAAACAAAACCTCGTAATCTTGATCTTGCAAATAGTTCGTTGAGTAGCGCAAACTGGTCATTCATAACTGGTCAATCAATAACCAACATTTCAAACACTGCATCAGCAGTAATCAATAATATTATAGGAACTGGATTCCGTGGTGCTATCACCACTGATGGTGTTGGTGTTATTAAAACAATTAAAGTCTTGTCAAAAGGAACTGGTTGGACTGGTTCTCTAGCTCCTTATATCACGACCATATCCCTGAATAACACAACTGGATTTTCTTCGCTTAATCTACAGGCTCAAACTTATAAAACCAAAGTTGTAGTTGCATCAACACCATCTTCTGTTGGTAATGGTTATGCCTTTACTATTACTGAAGGTGTCATTTACCAAAAGGGAGTTTTCCTTCGAGCGGTTCCCCAAAGTATTATTGTTAGCAAATATTCTCAAACTCCCGATAATGTTGCAGTTGGTTTCATCACAAATGAACAAATTATTAATTATAATATAGACCAAACATTATTAGATAATGCTAATAATCAATTAAATTTCCAGGCTCCTGGAGCGGATCGTCTAAAACTGATTCCTACTTTAAATTTGACAGACGCAAATACTGCGGCAACAAATTCGGAATTCCTAACACTTGTTCAATGGAAAGAAGGACGACCATTTAAACAGAATCAATCAACTGTTTATAGTATTCTCGGAGATACGATGGCCCTCCGAACATCGGAACAATCCGGTAATTTCGTTATTGATCCATTCCTAATAACTACTCGTTCTCCCTTGGTTACAACTAATGAAGGTTCATTATTTAATGTGCTTATCGATCCAGGTAAAGCATATATTGAGGGATATCGTATTTCCTCAACATCAAACTTTAATATTGATGATGCCAAAGGCACAGACACTGTTGTAGCTAACAGTCATATCATTTCGTTGAACTATGGAAACTATACCGTAATCAATAATTTAGGAGGAACCTTCCAGTTCAATATTGGAGATACTGTTAATCTTTATGATACTGCCCGAGGATTTCTTGCCAACACCGCTCTAATTCGTGCTCAAACATTGATACCTCCCGGAAATGTGATTGGCACTGCAAATATGCGATCTTTACTTCGTCAAGATAATAGTGGGGGAACGTCTGCGGCAACATATCGACTATATCTATTTAATATTAAAATGAATGTCGGAAAAAACTTTTTCCGAGACACTAAAGCTGTTTATTATAATGGAACAAATAAAGGTGTTGCGGATATTGTCACTGTTGTCACTCCTATATCTACCGGTAACACAACAGTAACAGCAAACGTTGCTCAATTAAGTAATACCATATATGATCGGCTAACATTTGATTCTGGTGTTGATACTATTTTTAATGCTAATAATTGCAATTACACTTATCGAACCATTGATTCAACAGTTACTATTTCAAATGGTAATATCGCCAATGGAACCCTAATAAAAGATATTAGTGGAAATCCAAATGAAGTATTTCCTTATACTGGAGGAGGAGCCCTAAGTTCAACCCAGATGCTGGATATTTTTGTTACTCCAGTTTCAGGTGAAATGGTTGCAACTACAGCGGCTCCCGGAACAGTTGTGGCAAACACAACAACCACCAACGTTGTCGGAACTACCACAACATTCCTGACAAACTTTGTTGTTGGAGACTGGGTCTATGTTGGTGCTAACTCAACGGGAGGGGCTGACCTTCACCAAGTTTCATCAATTGTCAACAACACATTCCTATCTATCGATAGTAATAATGCCTTTACAAATGCTGTTGCAACACTCACCCGAGCATTCCCTCAGAACGTTCCAATTCCTTTTGGTCAACGTTCTGGACTGAATGCAAACGTAAATCTCTCTCAGACTGCCCTGACACTCGACTTCGGAATGCCATTCACATTTTCTGGCACACGAACTGCCTCATTAGCTGTTAATATCAATCGATCAGCCGTCAACCAATTAACAAAATCTCCTCTTCGAAACCGGTTCGTAATGATCAATACCTCAAACAATGCCGGAGGATTAATTGGTCCATGGGCTATTGGAGTTCCAGATGTATTCCGATTAAACGGTGTTTATGTTGGTAATTCTACCGTAAGTAACACAACTGGAAATCAAGTTAAAAACTTCTTCGTTGATCATAACCAAAATGCTGACTTTTATGATTTATCTTGGTTGTATATGATACCTCAATCTTCTGTTTCATTAGCAGCAAATACTTTTATTTTGGTGCAATTTGATTATTTCCAATCTTCTGGTCCTGGATTTTATGATACCGTATCTTATACTCAAACAACAAATTCTGCGACTCTATTCATTCAGGATTCTCAACCTTTATCAAATCTAGCATCAGTTATTAACTCGTTTGAAATTCCTGAAATGTTTACTGATGATGGCACCGAAATTGACCTATTGAACCAAATCGACTTCCGACCTTTGGTTGCTAATACTGTAACTCCATCGGCAACATTTAATACCGCTCCATTAAATCCAAGTAATACATCAACATTAAGCACAACTGGTGAAAAGAAGTTTCCTCTTCCAGATTCAGCCTTTACCACCAATATGACATATTGGATTGGTCGAATGGATTCAATATTCGTGGATAAAAACACAAACTTCTCAGTTGTTCGTGGAATTGCATCTCAATTTAAAGAAAAACAAGCAATTCCAGTTACACCCCCAGGAGCTATAAAACTTATTGATTTGATTATTCCACCATATCCAAATCTTCCGACTTATTACAGCACTCAAATTAATCAAATTCTTAATACCCGTGTTCTAAACCAGAAATGGTTGACTACTCGTGTTAAAAACAAAACTATTTCTGCTCCGACTGCAAATACTGTCTTACCATATAATCAGCCAAAAGTTTATACAATGTCTGATATTGGTAATATCGACCGTCGATTAAAAGACGTTGAATACTATACATCATTGACAGCCTTGGAAGCAGGATTAAACCACAAATTTATCGCATCTTCTTTCAATCCAACTCAAAATCGTTTCAAATTTGGCTTCTTTGTTGATGATTTTACTACTTCGACTTACTCTGATTTAACAAATCCTCAATATTGGGCTCTAAAAGAAGGTTCCGACATTGTTCCTCCAAAAATGACATGGGACGTTTCGTTATCCGGAGGTTACCCAGACTTTATTGATAGCATTATTATTGCTCAGGCAATTGCGACCGTTGGAGGTGTGGATGATCCCTTGGGATTAGGACCAATTTGTGCTCTCAATCTTGCAAACACCGTTGCATATCAAACTTTCTTCCGAAATGCATCAGACGTTCTAAAATCAGCAAATCCAACTTCTGTTTCAGATACGGTCAATTTGCAACTCGCTGACCAAGCCACTGTCTTTAATACTGTCAACTTTATTACTCAACCCCTGGCAGCTTGGTTAGCAACCCACCAATATCAACAAATTAGTGGGGATGTGTTTGTTAATGATCCAAACTTCTTAGCATATTATGGGGGAGGATTTACAGGAGTTTCATCATTCTCTGATTTGATAGGGGCTGTTAATAGTATTTTAGCTTCTGTATATTCGGGGGGAACTCTGGGACCAGATGCTGGATTACATGTTCTACAAGAAGGATTTAGCATTGGTTCGACCTATGGCGGTCAGTTTAATGACTTATATAATTATTTGATTGCTATTCTACAAAATGCAGCAAATAATTTAACAATTTCAAAACCAGCCGGAGGACAATTTGCTGCTCAGATTTATTATCCTCCAGTCGTTGTATATTTTTATAATTATGATCGACCAAACTTAATACAAATTTACCAAAATGGAACATTAGTTGCTGATACTAATAGTGCTCAAACCTTAACTGCCGATGATATTAACCTTCTAACAGGTCCCGGAGGTCAGCAATGGTTCAATGATAATACCCAATTCTTCTTAAAACCATTCCAATCAACAGGGGGTGGTTATACTACTTATGCTGGTAAAATCACTTTCAATTATAATCCAACTAATGGTCAAAACTTTAAAATTGTTGCAACATCTCCAACCTCAATTCGCTGGCGTTATGTCGTTGCATATCCTATCGACGGTAAGTCAGTTGGATGTGTACCCCCAACACCAATATATAACATTCCACCAACATTTACTGCACAATATCAAACCGTTGGATTAGTAGCATGGTGTGGTAATGCATATGCCGTAGATGCTGGTTCGGTTAATATTCTATCGGGTTATACTGAAACGTGGAACCCATACGCGGTTCCAGCCCCAACCGTATCGGTAGTTCCATTTAATATTGCTCAAGATTGGTATCAAGGACCTAGAAAAACTTAATAAATATTTCAAAGGACAATTATGGCAGTTATTTCAGTTACCAATACAGCATTAACCTCGGCAACATCAAAGGTTCAAAAAGTACGATATTTCTCTATAGAAGTTGTAGCAACCAGTATGAAACCTTTAACCCAATATAATATGTTTGTTGATGGTGTTTTAATGAACGCTTTTTGTAAGCCATTTGGTCTGCCTTTAGGAGCCCCGATGGTTGCGGATTCAACTGGAAAATTAATAGTTCAATATCATATGAGTATTCCATATAATCAGACATATCTTACTGCCAAAGTCGATAAAGGAATTGGTTATATTTTAAAGACTAAACAAATTCAGTTTGTTGATCCCAATGGAACAACAGCAACAACCTATATCCCTGTTAGAATAAAGAGTCTTGCCTAATGACACTTTTTAATGTTGCCCAAACATTCTTCGTTGAACCAAACCTTAAAGGTGTGGTGAAACTTAAACTATCAGGATTTGATGTATTTTTCAAATATAAACCTGCTGCTACTGGTAATCGGTCTGGCATCAATTATCCAGGAGTAACTGCATATCTAACAGATACAGATAATGGTATTCCTATCATTAGTGATAAAACATATCGACAATTTGCCCGTGCAGAATGGAATGATATTTTTACAAGTTCTGATGCAACCGTTCCAACAGCATTTCGATTTAATCAAGGAACTTTCGATATTGATACTGGAAAAACCTACGCTATGGTTCTTTCATTTGATGGTAATGAATCTTTCTGGCCCTGGACAGCAAAAATTGGATCGTGGATTAATGGTCCAGGTCGTGTTGTTTACGGGGGACCAGCCGGGGATTTCATCGGAAAATATTTTGAATTTACACAAACTTCAGCCAATAGTGCTCAAGCCGCTAATAATTTTAGTGATTATGCTGCTCATTGGCGTCCCTTAACTGACACAACACTAACTTTTGATGTTACAGCCGCTCGTTTCTGGGTTAATGGAACTCCAATACATTTTGCAAGCCTACCAGGAAATACCTTTATTCATTCAACAAACTTAATTCAGACTTCAAATGCGAATTATCAGATTGACTTTGTATATCCCGGAATACCAACAGAACATGTTACATTCAGCTTGGCTAACTCAACACTTAATGAATTCATTGGAGCACAACGGGTTTATCAAAACACAGTATTCTATCCGGGAGGATTTGCCAACAACTCAACATTCGTAACCATTTCTACTGTTGCTGGTAACTCAATTGTCACTGCAAACACCAATTATCCAAATGGAACTCTATTTAACTGGAATACCGTTTTTAATAATTATACCGGTATAAAATATGTTACAATGTTTGATCCTAGCGGAACAAATGTTCGCATGGTTCGCTCAATTTTGAGCAATACACAAATTCAAGTAACCGAACCTGCTACATTTACCAACAGCATTGCAAAATTTTTACTTTCTCCTATCGCAACCGTAGATAGTTTGGATACAAGTTCTCCATCCGGCAAAAAGACCGAATTTATGCGAATGGTGGCAAGTAATGCAAATTCTACTGTGCGCTTTGTCAATAACTGTGTCGAAGCAATCACCGTCAATGTTGGTGGCACTGGGTATCTTAACTCAGATATTTTATACATTACAGGATTTGAAAATGTCGTCGGAAAAGTCATTGGTGGATATATGGCAGTTGCTAACCTTCAGACAAACTCTACTGGAGGCATTACAACACTCTTCCTCTCAAATATTGGCTGCGGATTCACAAACTCAGCAACGATGGTGGCAGTCGTATCAAACGCAACATCAGGTAATACAACAGGTAACACATCTGTTGGAAGCGGCGCTACATTCGTATACTCAGTCGGAGCCACCCTGCAAACCGAACTAACATCAAATATCTTCAAGAATTGCCAGTTAGTCAATATTGATCTTGCTGATGCTATTCCATTCTTTGATATGTTCGTACCTCCTGGCACCGCAGCAGCGCTTGGATTGAGAATGCAGTATTATATTCAACAAGACCCAACAGTATTAAGTGGATTTTCTTCTTTTGTATTTCCAGGTGGACAATACTTTTCTAACATTCAATTAATGAAACGTAATCGATTTAAAGTTGATCAACAACCCGTGTTTTTGAGTTATTCCAATGAATTTATTGTTGCTTACAGTAATGGTGCAATAAATGACCAAGTAAATTCTTTATCAGTCATGAGTAATAACTACATCTTAGATATTAACTCAACCTCAAACAATGATTTTCTTATCATAACAACTGATACCACTCCAACAATTGAATTTGGAAAATATATTCTTAATAATGATTACACACTTGAAGAAACAAACTTCGGTAACTGTTGGGCTCGGCATCTTGCAACTCGTAATACTTTTGCTCGATTGTCTGAAGACATGCGTGTCTATATTGAAGCATATCGACCAGCTAATACCGACCTTCAGGTTTATGCTCGTATTCAAAACTCGGGTGACCCCGAACCATTTGATGATGAAGATTGGACTCGCTTAACTATGGTCGATGGAAGTGTAACCAGCTTCTATTCATCTCCTTCGAATGAAAGCGATTATAATGAATATGCATTTGGATTCCAGCCATATCCAAATACTTTCTTCACCCTAGGCGGCCTCGTTACCACAACCAATGCCTCGGCAGCAATTGTCGGCGCCAATACAACATTCCAGGCAAACCTGAATCTAAATGATATGGTTCGAATCTATGACCCATTCTTTCCCAATGCCAACTTTATTGTTGCAACAGTCAATTCTATTACTGACAATACTCACTTAACAATCGATCAGATTATTAATTCTACCATCAATCCAGCTTTAACTCAATCAAACTATGGTTATAAGATTGAAAAACTTAGCTGGTCAACTATAGTCGCAAATCCCCCCAACCAAGCTTTTAATAACATCCAGAATGAAAACGTCGTTCGTTATTATAATACATCAATTGTCAAATATGACGGTTATGATATTATGCAAATCAAAGTCTTATTCTTAAGCTCAAAACTCGGAGTTTTTCCAAAACTTCACAGCTTGCGTGTAACGGGAGTTAGTGCATAATGGAATTAATTAAGACAAATATTCCCGGATTATTAAAAGACCAAAAAACCAGATTGATAATAAATAACGATGAAAATGATTTTAATCGAGCAAAAATGGCTCGTGAGCAAACTAAAGAGTTATCTATTCTAAAAGCGGATGTGGAAATAATCAAAAAACAACTAAAAATAATAACAGAAAAAATTAATGAGTAAAGTTTATCCTGACATTAACCTAGCGTCTGATATATGGCAAACGGCTTTAGTTCGTATCAATAACCTTGTTGATACGTTGGCAACCGAAATAATCACTGCCAATTCATCAGGCACAGGGGGGCTTACTATTGGTAATGGATACGTCTCTGGTATTTTTGGAGGGACAACAATTGTTGCCAATGCCATAACAGGTGGCACAGTTTCTATCTCCACAGTCCTGAGTGTGGCATCAAATACTAATTATCTTCCGGGGTCTCAATTCTTTGCCGGCAATGTTACTATTAATGCCCTGGGTTGGTATGTTGGTGGCACGAACGTTTCGGCGAATTCAACCGCACTTCAAGTTGGTAATAATACTGTAAACGTTGCGATGAACACAACAACTGTTAATGTTGGTCCTAGTGGCACGCTTATGGCAGGAAATTCGTCCT
>Ga0137377_10001563_pt1 | contig 16181 bp, 13 predicted proteins | sample SagtaG_22_FD_104815 | JGI IMG/M metagenome (GOLD analysis project Ga0137377, IMG submission 104815) | Vadose zone soil microbial communities from Sagehorn Ranch, Mendocino, California, USA - Sage2_L_40_16 metaG | ecosystem: Environmental > Terrestrial > Soil > Vadose zone | place: USA... | reverse complement strand
GGCTCGGAGCGTAGTGTGAGCGGGCCGCAGGGACCGGGATCTCGAGCGGCGCTACGATCCGCAGACGCCGGCGGCCGACGATCGGCTCCCCTGGCGCTCATCGGAGGGCGACCGGATGAACGTCCGTTTCCGTGACGTGCGACTGATCGACGGGCAATCGCCCGAAGCCCGACCGGGCCTCGACGTGGTGGTCGAGGGCCGTCAGATCGATCGTATCGAGCCCACCGGCGGGAGCGAAAGCCGGTCATCCGAGGAGACCGTCATCGAGGGTCGTGGACGGACCCTGATGCCGGGACTGATCGACTGCCACGCTCACTACACCATCGATCCTCTCGCCGTCGACGGCTTCGTCGAGTTCGCCGCGGAGGCGAACGAGCGGAGCATCCTGCGTGCCGCAGGAATGGCCCGACGCGCCCTCTTGTCCGGCGTCACGACGGCGCGCAGCGCCGGCTCGCCAGCAGCCCTGGACCTGATCCTGCGCGATGCGATTGCGGAGGGCTTCATAGCTGGCCCTCGCCTCCTCGCTGCCGGGCTGGCAATCACCATCACGGGCGGCCACGGACGACACTTCGGCCGCGAGGCGGACGGTGAGATCGAGCTCGTGCGGGCCGTACGAGCGAACGTCCGGGACGGGTCGGACGTGATCAAGATCGTGAGCAGTGAGGCGGCGATGCTGAGCACGGCCGTGGCAGGCGTCGAGGAGCTCACCCAGCCCGAGATTGCCGCCATCGTTGGTGAGGCGCGCCGCCTCCACCGCAGGGTGCTCAGCCACGCTCAGAACTCGGCTGCCGTCATCGCGTCGGCACGCGGTGGCGTCGCGAGCGTGGAACACGCATTCCTGGCGGACGATGCAGCGCTCGATGTCCTCCGCGAGAGCGGTGCGTTCCTCGTGCCGACGCTGGTTGTGACCGACGTCTGGAAGAACCTGCCTGGCCTGAGCGACCTCCAGAGGCGGCGGCAGTCCGAGATCGAGGTGGCCCACCGTCGCTCGTGCGAGACCGCGATCCGCCTGGGAATCCCGATCGCGACCGGCACGGACTGCGGAGTGAGGGGTGTCATGCCCGACATGGTCTGGCGGGAGGCGCTGCTCGTGCACCAGCACGGGGCGTCGCCGATGGCTGCGATCAAGTCGGCCACCAGCGTGGCGGCCCGGCTGCTGGGCCTCGAGTCCGAGATCGGGACGATCGAGGCTGGCAAGGTCGCGGACCTGCTCCTGGTGGACGGCGATCCTCTGGCGGACCTTCGTGTTCTCGAGCGACCCTCCCTGGTGATGCAGCGGGGCATCGTCGTAACCGGGGTCTGACCTGTCCCGGCAGAGAGGCCGTCGTCGTAGGAGTGGATGAGCATGACTGGGCCGTCGCTGTGGAGTGTCCGGCTGGACGATCGGCTCGCCTCGGTCACGTTTCCTTCATCTGGTCGGGCGGCCCTGCCTGGACCGCGGGTCGAAGACCAATGCCCTGAAATATCACCGCCGCCTTTTTCGCCGCCAGGTGCCCCCCGCGCATCGACCGCGAACAGGCCGAAGGCGACCAGGCTCACGCTGGCTCCAAGGATTAGCGCTGTCTGGATACCCACGGCGTCGGCCAGCAGCGCTCCGGCCAACGGCGCGCCGATGCCGGCCACATTGACGATCGCATAGTCGACGGCCGAAAAGGTGATCCCATAGCGATGCGGGACGCGTTTCATGAGCTCGTCGAACAGCGCGAGGTCGGCCCCTGCCGAGAAGATCGCCGCCGCACCGGCCAGGATCGCGATGAGCTCGACGCTGCCGAGGCCGGCCAGCAACGCCGGTTGTAGAGCAGCCATGCCAAGCGACCACAACAGGACGAACCGCCCTCCCCGCGCTTGGGACTGGTTTCGCCAGAACCAGTAGCCAACGAGCAGCGCGAGCGATTGGGCCGTGGCGATGATTCCGATCCAGGCATCGGAGGCATGAACGACGCGGACGTAGTACAGGGGGATCAGCGGGGCCACCAGCCGCACCCCCGCTGTGTAGACCGTCTGGCGCAGGGCGAAGCGGACGAATGGCCGCTCAGACCGCACCTGGACGATGGTCTGACGCAGCGCCCCGAGCCCCGTGGCGGCTGGGACCGGCTGGTGGTCGGCCACCCGAATCTGGCGTGAGTAGTGGTAGCTCGCGACGCCCGCCAGCGAGAAAGCGGTGAAGGCGAGCTGGTAGTTGGCCGGGAAGGCGATGCGCTCGAGCCCAAAGCCGATCACTGCCACGGCGACGGCGGTCGTGAGGCCCATGATCGCCCATCGCCGGCTCAACAGGTCGTAGCGGCTTCGCGGCCTGGCCGCCGCATCCATGACGACCGAGAAACTGACCTGCCCGATGGTGCTCGGGATCGTCACCAGGGCCCACACGAGAAGGAGCAACGGGACCGCCAGCGGCGCGCCCAGGAGGACCACCCCCGCGATCGTCAGGTAGCCCATGTTGGCGATCAGGCGCGAGCGGCTGTACCAGGGCACGACGTTCCGCCGCCGCTGAATCAGCTGCCCGAACGGGATGGCGAACAGAAGGCCGCCCAACGCGGGCAGCGTCGTCAGGAGGCCCACCTCGAAGTTCGACCCGCCGAGGCGGGCGAGAAACACCGGCAGAAACGGCGTTGCCGCTGCGACGACACCCATAGCGACCGAGTCGAGCTGCACCACGCGATAGTTGTGCCGCTCGATTGCGCCGCCACCGGGCCCTGACAGCCGGCGGAGATAGCTCTTGAAAGCCGCCCCGACCGGCTCCTCGGGAGCTGGGGCGGAGTTGGGCTGGCCCAATTGGGCCCTGCTCCCGTCTCGACTCACGGAGTCCATCCGTGCTGGGCCCGATACGGGACCGTCCAATGTCGACGGGTTCGGGCGCCCGGTCGCGGACGAGCTGGCCGCGCGCAGTCCGAACGATGCCCGCGACGCGCATCGTTCCTGGCTGCCAACGTCGGCACCCGTCGGTTCCCGTCAGGCGGGCGCAGCCTGTGGGGGTGCCTCGAGCGGCGCGAACGACTGCTCAATCGCTTCGCGGATCTGCGGGAGCGCCTGCTCGACCTCCGCGGGGTGGATCCCGTCGGCGACGTCGGCCGCTCGGCTGCCCCGCACCAGCGCGGGCAGGTCGGCGAGCTTTCCGATTGTCCACGCGACCGGGTCGCGGGTCAGCCCATCGTCGAGGAATCGGCTGCCGACATCGCCGTCGCGAAAGGCGGGGTGGTAGTGGTAGACGGCGCCCTGTGGGCCGGTGAACATGTCGGCCCGCCAGATGCCATGCGTCACCGGCATCAGGCGCAGTCCCGCGACACCCGCCGGGGCGCCCGGAATCTGCTCGTACTCGACCCGTCGAACCTCGACCCGAGCGCCAGCTTCGACCTCGGCGCCGCGCTGCTCCCAGTACCCGACGGTCACCGCCACCGGCCCGAAGATGAACGCCCGCAACATGGTCGACCTCCTTCTGCTCAAGCACGCCGCGTAGATCGCGGGTCGAGAGCGTCCCGCAGTCCATCGCCAATGAAGTTCACCGCCAACACCAGCAACGCGATAACGATCCCCGGAGGAAGCCAGACCCACGGGAGGCCCTGCAGCGTGCTCGGCGCGCGGGCGGCGTTGATCATCTCGCCCAGGCTCGGGACCGGAGGCCGCACGCCGAGGCCAAGGAACGAAAGGGACGCCTCGAGCAGGATCGCCTGAGCAACGCCGAACGTCGCGACCACCGTGAGCGGGCCAAAAATGTTGGGCAGCAAGTGCCGCAGAACGATCCCGAGGTTGCCGACTCCGACCACGCGCACGGCGGTAACAAACTCGGCCTCGCGCAGCGAAAGGAGCTGGGCCCTGACGAGGCGGGTCGTCGGCGGCCAGCCAAGAAGGGCGATCACGACGATCACGGACGTGAGCCCAGGCCCGACAACGGCTATGAACACGATGATCAGCAACAGGATCGGGATGCTGAGCAGGGTGTCGGTCGCGCGCATGACCAACTGGTCCGCAAACCCGCCGAGGAAGCCGGCGATCATGCCCAGGGCCGTCCCGATTGCGAGATAGAGCGCAACAGCGCCAAAGCCGACCAACAGCGAGATGCGGGAGCCGTAGACGAGTCGCGCCCAAACGTCCCGGCCAGACTGGTCCGCCCCGAGCGGGTGTCCGGGACCGGGTGGCTGGCGAATCGCGCCGTAGTCGGTCGCCGTTGGATCCAGGCGCACCGCCAGCGGTAGGAACACCGCCACAGCGGCCACGAAGGCCAGCACCAGCAAGCCGATGATCGCCAGGCGGTGGCGCAGGAACCGCCGGATGGCCTGGCGGGTGAGGCTCTCATGTTCGGCCACAGCCACCTGGACGGCCGTATCGCCAACAGAAGTCATCTCTCACCTGCCCTGGTCGTATCGGATCCGGGGGTCGACCACGGAGTACGCGAAATCGGCGACGATGCTGCTGAGCAGAACGGCCGCGCCGACGATCAGAATCACGCCCATCAGCAGCGCCGGATCGCGGTCGTTGGCCGCGTGGACCGACAGCTGTCCCAGACCCGGCCAGTTGAACACGGTCTCGGTGATGACCGCCCCGGCCACCAGATCGGGCACCAGATAACCCAGTACCGTGATGACCGGGATGAGGGCGTTTCGCAAGGCGTGCCGGACCAGCACGACCCGGCCGGCGAGGCCCTTGGCGCGAGCGGTCGTAACGTAGTCGCTCGAGAGCACCTCAACCATGCTCGCTCGGGTGTACCGCATGAGCGGCGCGGCATTGACGAGTCCCAGGATCGCCCCCGGCATCGCGAGGTGGGCCAGGCGGTCGAGAATGTCGCGCTCCTTGCCGAACGTGTACAGATCGCCGACCGGCAACACCCGCAACGTGACGCCGAAGACGTATAACGCCACGAGCCCGAGCACGAACGTCGGCGTGCTGATGAGGAAAATCGTGATCGCGCTCAACAGATAGTCCGAACGACCGTACTGGCGGACCGCCGACAGGATGCCGAGGGGCAAGCCGACCACCAGTGCGACGATCACCGCGAACGACAGCAGACTCAGGGAGGGCAGCAGCCGCGGCCCCATCTCCTCGGCGATCGGCCGACCGCTGACGATGGAAAAGCCGAGGTTGCCCTGCACGACGTCGGCGAGCCAGTGGTAGTAGCGGATCGGAATCGGCTGGTCCAGCCCGAGCTCGTGCCGCCGCTGATCGACCTGCGCGCTCGTCATTCGCGAAAGCTGCTCTGGGTCGAGGCGCGCCAAAACTGGATCGCCGGGGGCAAGAGAGAGCACGGTATAGGCGATGAGGGTGATCCCGAACAAGACCACGAAGGCGATCAGGATGCGGCGCAGAAAATAGGCGCCCACGGGCCTCCGGAGACTGCGGCGCCCGCGGGTGAACTCGCTGGGCGCCTCTTCGCGACAGGTCGGACCGTTACTGGAGCGTCCAAGTCTCCACGTTCATGAATGTCTCGCGCTCGTTCAGGTGGACTTTGAAGCCGCCATCGAGCCGCTTGGTCGAGACCATAACGAGGTTCGGTGAATAGAGGTTCACCTGCGGGACGTCCTCGTTCAGGATCTTCGCAAGCTCGTGGTAGGACTCGTCCTGCTTGGCGGCGTCAGGGGTGCTCCGTGCGGCCGCCCAGAGCTCGTATATCCGCGGGTTCGTGTAGCCCGACTCATGCTTGCCGTCCTTGGGGAAGTACTGCTCCGACTTGTTCGGGGTAAGGGCCTCACTGCCGCCGACGGCGATGAAGCCGTCCCATCCCTGGCGGGATCCATAGTTCTTGCCGTAGGTCGCCGTATCCAATGGGACCAGTTCGACCTTGATTCCCGCATTCTGGAGGTCAGCCTGGATCAGCGGCATGACCTGTGCGGCATCGGGGAAGGTCTGGTCGTACATCAGCTTGAACGTCTGGCCGCTGTAACCGGCATCGGACAAGAGCTGCTTGGCCTTGTCGACGTTGAAGGCGTACTTGTTCAGGTCGTCGTACTCCTTGAAGCCGGGAGGGTTGATGAGCACCTTCGCCCGGCCCTTGTAGTACTGGTCGACAATGCCTTGGCGGTTGATCGCGTAGTAGAAGGCCTGGCGGACGCGTTTGTCGCTCCACGGGGCTTCTTCGGTCCGGAACACGATCCGGACGATGCCCGGGTTGGCCGCCGAGAGGACGTTCAGGTTAGGGAGGGCCGACAGGCGATCGAACTCGCTGGGCGGCACGCGGAACGCAAGGTCGAGGTCACCACTTTCCAGCTGCGCGACGGCCAGCGATGGGTCGGCGAAGATCTTGAAGATGATCTTCGGGATCTTCGGAGCTCCCTTGAAGTAATCGGGGTTCGCGGTCAGCTCCAGGGACTGGTCCGGCGTGAAGGCAGTCAGTTTGTACGGGCCGGTTCCGATCGTGGCACCGGGCTTGCCGAGGGTGAAGTCGACCTTTTCGACGTTGGCCGCGGTGACGTCTTTCAAGAGGTGCTGCGGCACGATCACGTTGGCCGCGTCGGTCAACTGCACGAGGAAGAGTGAGTTCGGCGCCTCGAGAGTCATCTCGACGGTCGAGTCGTCGATCTTCTTGAGCCCTGGAAGCGGCTTTGACGTATGGAGCACGCCGGCCGCCCCTTTCAGCTGGTTCCACACCGGCAGGAAGCCCTTGTAGGCGTCGTAGTTCTGGGCACCCCAGGTCGCGGTATAGATCAGGTCGTCCGCCGTGAATGGCTGCCCGTCCTGCCATTTCACGCCGCTTGCGAGGTGGAAGGTGTAGACCGAAGCGTCGGGGGAGACATCCCAGGTCTTGGCGAGGTCATCCGTGAGCGTCTTCGAGTCGTCCTGGACCTTGACCAGCGTGTCGAAGATGCAGTTGTACCACTGGAATTGGTTGCCGGTTTGGAATTCAACCGGGTGAAAGAAGTTGTAGGCGTCGGCCAGGCGCGCCACCCGCAGCACTGCCGTCCCGGCGGAGCCAGCCGGAGATCCGCCCGCCGACGCGCTCGCGGCGGCGCTTGAGGAGGGCGAGGCGGCGGGGCTGCTTGCTCCCTGGCAAGCGCCGACGATCAGGACCGCAACGGCGGCGCCAACGATCGATCGGTGCATCCGCATGGTGCTCCTCCTGAGGAACTGGGGGCCCTCGTGGCCGGACCTCGTTCATCGTCCCTCGTGCGAAACCTTGTCCTCCGAGGGGCCGCGCATTGTCGACAATGTACAGTAGTCCGCCTGTCCAACGCGTCCGTTGCGAGGCCGATCAAATGACCACCGACCTCGTCCGCGCAGCCCGCGCCGCGCGTACCCGCGTGGCCGCGGAGCCGCGGCCTTCGACGGCGGAGCTGGCCGCGTTCGACGAGATCCAGAACCGGATCCTGTGGCTGGCGGTTCGCATCGTCCATGAGGCAAACAGCGTTCGCCCCAGCCTTGACGGGCTGAAGGTGGGCGGCCATCAGGCGTCGAGCGCGTCTGTCGTCTCGATCCTGACCGCTCTCTATTTCGGATGGCTACGGGCGACCGACCTCGTTTCGGTCAAGCCCCATGCCAGCCCGGCCTTCCACGCCGCCCAGTACCTGCTGGGCGGCCTCGGTCGAGACCAGCTGACGCGGCTTCGGAGCTTCGGCGGACTGCAGGCCTACCCTAGCCGTACGAAGGATCTGGACCGGGTCGATTTCTCCACGGGCTCGGTTGGCCTCGGCGCGGTTGCCCCGCTGTTCTGCTCACTGGCCGACCGATACCTCCGCCTCCACCTGGCCGATCAAGCCCGCTCCTGGCCGGAGCGCCGCTTCGTCGCGCTCGTCGGCGACGCCGAGCTGGACGAGGGCAACGTCTGGGAGGCGGTTCTCGACGAAGCGCTGGCGGGATTGGGCAACGTCGTTTGGATCGTCGACGTCAACCGCCAGAGCCTCGATCGTGTGATCCCGGGCATCCACGTGGCGCGGGTCAAGGCCATGTTCGGCGATGCCGGTTGGCACGTGTTCGACATCAAGTACGGGCAGCGGCTCCAGTCCTGCTTCCGGCGACCGGGCGGTGATGCCCTGCGAGACCGGATCGACGAGATGTCCAACGAGGAGTATCAGGTCCTTATCCGGCGTCCCGGGGTCGACGCTCGTGCGCGACTCGTCGAAGGCGCTCCGGCAAACCGACGGGATGACCTTGCAGGCGTCCTCCGCGAGATCTCGGACGCCGAGCTGCCGGGCATCCTGGCGGATCTCGGTGGCCATGACATCAGGGAGTTGATCTCTGCACTGGATGCCGCCGCGGCCGAACGGAGTCGACCATCGGCCATCTTCGCGTACACCGTGAAAGGCTGGCGGCTTCCCTTCGCTGGTGACTCGTTGAACCACTCGGCACTGCTCCTGCCGGAACAGGTCGAGGCGCTCGCAAAGGAACTCGGCGCGGATGCGTCCGATCCGTGGGCAGCCTTCCATCCTGACTCGCCGGCCGGCCGCATCTGTCGGTCTGCCGCCAGGCGAATGGGCTTCGCCGCTCCGCTTCACCGGGTCGACGGGAGCAACGGAGCGGGGCCGCCGTCGCGGCGAAGATCCCGCATCGAGTTACCTGCAACGCAACCCGGTCCGGGGGCAATCCCGGCTCCGGCGCTCCTTGCGGCAGCCCGGCCTCCTGCGGATCTGGAGACTCGCACTACCGGTCGATCGTCGACTCAGCAGGCATTCGGTGACGCCCTCGTCCAGCTGGCGCGCGACGGGGGACTTGGGGCACGCCTGGTGACCGCCTCGCCCGACGTTTCCATTTCCACGAATCTCGGCGGCTGGATCAACCGTGTCGGCGTCTTTTCAGTCCGCGAGGAACCGTCATTCGAGGACGGTGCCCGGGTCCTGGAATGGAAGCCGCGTCCCGCTGGCCAGCATATCGAGCTTGGTATCAGCGAGATGAACCTGTTCATGTGGCTGTGCCAGTTCGGCCTCGCCGGCGAGCTCCTCGGCGAGCCCCTGATTCCAATCGGAACGGTCTATGACCCTTTCATCTGCCGCGCGCTCGACGGCCTGATCTACGGGCTGTATAGCGGAGCGCGGTTCATCCTGGTGGGCACGCCGTCTGGCATCAGCCTCAGCGCAGAAGGAGGCGCCCACCAGTCGACGGTCACGCCATCGTTGGGTATCGAGCTGCCCGGGCTGGTCACCTACGAGCCAGCTTTCGGACAGGAGGTCGCCTGGGCATTGCTCGCGGGGATCGAAGCATGCCTGGCCGGCCGAGCCGGCCACAGCACGTACCTGCGACTTACCACGCGGCCGATCGATCAGGCGGAGGCGGCGCCGGTCATCGCCCGGCTCGGCCGGGCCGGATGGCGCAAGCACGTCCTGGCCGGCGGATACCGACTCATCGAAGCACGGGAGATCGACCCCGACCTGCGGTCCGACGCACCGGTGGTTGAGATCGTCGTCAGCGGGGCGCTCGTGCCGGAGGCGGTCGCGGCCGCCCGTTACCTCGTGGCGGAAGAAGCCGCAGCGAACGTCATCGTCGTGACCAGCCCGGGGCGTCTCTTCGGGGATATGCAGATCGGCCGGCTCAAGGCCTCTCGGGGCGCACCGCTCGACGCGGGCGGGCACGCTTCGATTCTCTTCCCGCCCGCCGAGCGCCGCGCGCCGATGGTGGCCGTCGCCGACGCCGCCCCCCATGCGCTGGCATTCCTGGGGGGGTTCTATGGAGCGCCGGTCGTCCCGCTGGGCGTGTCGACGTTCGGCCAATCTGGAACGATTCCGGATCTGTACCGAGCTGCGGGCATCGATACGGATCACATCATCGAAGCAGCCCTGGTCGCACTGGAACTGGCCGAGCGCTGACCGGCGGCCCTCATTGGTCCCGCCACGGCTGGTCGGGGACGATCAGTCGCCCCGGCGAAGCACCCGTCCGGCCAGCTGTCCGGTCGGCGCCCCGTGGTCCACCGCGAGCGTCCCGTTGACGATGACCACGTCGATGCCGGTGGGCGGCCGACGTGGGTCCTCCCAGCTCGCCGGGCCGTCGACCGTTGCCGGATCGAAGACAACCAGGTCCGCCGCGAACCCCGGCTCGACCCGACCGCGATCCCGAAGTCCGTACCGCATCGCGGCGAACCCCGACATCCGGTGGACGGCGTCGCCGAGCTCCAGCGCGCCCTCGCGTCGCACGAATTCGCCGAGCACTCGGGCGAAGCAGCCGAAGCCCCGCGGATGCGGCCGAGCACCGTGGTAGATGCCGTCGCTGGCGACCATGAAGCCCGGCCATGCCAGCGTCCGCCGGGTGATTGCTGCGAAGGCACCCGGCGGCGTGCCACGCCGGTACACCAGCAGCGCGTCCGGCATTTCCTCGATCAGCAGATCGACTGCGGCCTCGCCCATCGGCTTGCCCGACCCTGCCGCGACTTCCGCGATCGAGAGGCCGATGTGGCGGCCCGTGCGGGTGGCGGAGAAGTACTCCCGCGCGCCGCTCTTCCTGGATTCGGCCAGAGCCGCCTCGAGCAGGCCGGCCACCCGCCGGCGGTAGTCCCCGTCGCCCAGGCGATCTCGGATCGCGTCAGGACCGCCGACCTGCTCGGCGACCGGCAGCAACGACAGGAGATGGGTGGAGCCCGCCGGGTAGAGGTACCAATCGATCGAGATGTCAAGGTCGCGGCTGGCTTCGGTGAGGATCGGCTCCGTTTCGTCGTCGACGAACTCATGCGCGATCGCGATCCGCGTGCCTGCCCGTCGTCCCACTTCGATCGACTCGGCGTACGCCGCCGGGCGGCCAATCTCGTTGTAGCGCTGGTGGGGTGCGTACAGGCCACCGAACCTGGCGACCTCCTCGCACAACGCCACGAGCTCGTCGGTCGAGGCGGACGCCGCGGGCTGGTAGTCGAGTCCCGTGGCGAGGCCCAGCGCTCCGGCGTCCATCCAGGCGTTTGTGGCGCGGCGCATAGCGAGGATCTCGTCGTGGGTCGCACGGCGTGCGTCCCAGCCCAGCACCCCGAAGCGGATCGCCTGGTGCGGCGCCATTGCGGCCACGTTCAGCGGCAGACCGCCAAAGCTGTCGAGGTATGCAGCCGGAGTGGCCCAGCTCGGCCTGGCATCGGGATCACCGTACGCGAACGAGGTCGATCGCCAGAGGGCCGCCGCGGCATCGTCCGGCAGTCCGGCCCAGCCAAATCCGTCCGCACCCGTGAGGTGCGTCGTGACGCCCTGGAGCAGCGCTCCGAAGCGATCGGCGTTACCGCGAAGTGCCGTCTCGGAATGGACGTGAGGATCGATGAAGCCCGGAGCTACCGCACGCTCCTCGGCGGTGATTTCGAGCGGCGCCCCAGCGTCCGTCAGGACACCCACCGCCACGATCCGTTCGCCGCGGATCCCTACGTCGGCTCGCCTCGGCGTCGCTGCGGGCGTTCCGTCGACGACGAGACCGCCGCGAACGATGAGGTCGAAGTCCACGATTCCCGGCAGTAAGGAAAGTGGTGGCCGCTGGGTCAGCTCAGCCGGCCGCGGGCCAACAGCGGGATGACGCGCTCGACCCGGCCGTCCCTGAGCCCCACGAACTGGTCGTGCCGGAACGTGGTGGTGTCGCTGTAGTCCGGGATGAGCTCCACCCGCTGGCCGATCTGCAGGTCCGGCGCGCCAGGTCCCAGCTCGAGATAGCCATGTTCCGCGGACAGCGTCGTCACCGTCACGTCGGGCAGGCCAACCGGCCGGGGAGGCACGTCGTCCCGGGCCGACAGTGCTTTGAAGCCGGCGTCGATGATGGCTCGATCGCTGGTCGGGCGACTGGTGACCATCGCCAGGACGGTCAGCGCGAACTCGTAGCCCTCCTCCGCCAGATGGCACTCGTCGGCATAGAACAGGTCCATCAGGCAGGCTCCGCCGGCCTGGATCTCGGTCATGCCTGCGATCTGGGCGGTCGCTGTGTAGCTTCCCGAGCCGCCGCCGGAGACGATGTCCACGGGGATGCCGTCCCGCTCGACGAGCCGGCGCGTATCGACCAGCAGGCCGATCGCTTCGCGTGCGGCGGCCTCCTTTACGGTCGCCGGCCAGAGCGTCAGGACGTGCCCTTCGTATGCCATCAGGCCGGCGAACCGTACGCCGCGGCTGCGGTCGATCAACCGGGCCAGATCCCGAGCCGGAGCACCCGGCGCCACCCCGGCGCGGTGCATCCCAACGTCAATCTCGACGAGCAAGGGGATCTCGACACCGGCGGCCAGGCCCGCGGCTGCGGCCAGCTCGACGTGATACGGGTCATCAGCACAGGCGAAGACCTCGGCGCGGTCCTGCAATCGAGCGATTCGGTCGAGCTTCGGGCCACTGGCAACCTCGTTCGCCACGAGGACGCTGCGGATGCCGTTCTCCACCATGACCTCGGCTTCGCCGACTTTGGCACAGGTCACACCGATGGCTCCGAGCTCGATCTGGCGTGCCGCAAGGAACGGCGATTTGTGGGCCTTGGTGTGGGGACGCCAGGCGACGCCGCCCCGCTGGATGCCGCTGGCGAGCCTGGCTGAATTGCGCTCGAAACGGTCCAGGTCGAGCAACAGGGCCGGTGTGTCGAGTTGCTCGCGCATCGCGCCCAGCTGCGGTGCGGCCGGATTGCTCAGCATGATTTCCATCGGACCGCGGCTCAGAAGCGTGGGCTGACGAGTTGGCGCCCGACGTCCGCGATCGTCGTTGCGCCCGTGAGGGCCATCGCCGAGACCAGCTCACCCCGAATGAGCTCGACCATGGCGCCCAGCCCGGCCGCGCCTCCGGTCGCGAGGCCCCAGAAGACGGGACGGCCGATCAGGACGGCGCGAGCGCCCAGTGCCAGCGCCTTGAGCACGTCCGTGCCGCGCCTGACGCCGCCATCGGTCAGGATCTCCAGCTGTCCCCCGACCGCATCGACGATCTCGGGCAGGGCGTCGAGGCTGGCCTGCGCCCAGTCCAGCTGTCGTCCGCCATGGTTCGAGACGACGATCGCAGCGGCGCCGTGGTCAACCGCGAGTCGTGCATCCTGGGCGGTCATGATGCCCTTGAGGACAAGCGGCAGTGGGCTGATCGAGCGGAGCCAATCGAGCGAGCTCCAGGTGAGCCTCGTCTCGACCTCCACGACGTCCGGCAGGTTCGCGGCTCGACACGTTGCATCGAGCGGCACGGGGTAGCGCAGCTCCCCTTCTCGCCAGCCGCCCACCGGGGCATCGACCGTGAGGCAGAGCGCCCGGAAGCCGGCGGCCGTCGCGCGCTGAACCAGGTCGCGCGTCAGCTCGCGGTCCGTCAGCCAGTACAGCTGGAACCAGGGATCCCTGGCAACCGCCGCGACCTCCTCGATCGTAGCGCTGGCGCTGGTGCTCAGGATCATGACCGTGTCGGCGGCGACCGACGCCGCGGCCGTTGCCAGCTCGCCGTCAGGATGGGCCAGCCGGTGCAGGGCGCTCGGCGCGAAGAGGACCGGCAGGCTGACCGGCTGACCGAGGACTGTCGTCGATGGGTCGATCGTGCTTACATCGACCAGGGCGCGCGGCCTCAGGACCCACCGGCCGAATGCCTCCCGGTTCATCCTCACGGTTTCCCCGGTGCCAGCCCAGCCGGCCACATAGCGATAGCCGGCGTCGGCCATTCGCTCGCGCGCGAGTGATTCGAAGTCCTCGACGCTGTAGAGCCGGGCCAGCTCATCCGGACCGAGGTACACGGGCGGCTCGACGCGCCCCTCCATCAGCGCCACTCGTGCACCTCGTAACGGGATCCGAACCAGCACGGAGTATACGGACTGATCCGCGGGCGGCATCGAGGCTACACTGCCAGCCTCAGCGCGGAGGAGCGATGAGGGTCGGGGCCAGCGGGGTCTTCTTCGAGGCAGGATCCGCGCCCATCAACCAGCAGTCGGTATCGTCGACGGCGGTCGTGCGTACCTCGGACGACACGATTCTCGTCAGCTGCCGCCTCGGTTCGGACCGGGAGGGCCCGGACGGGCATGCGGCGGTCTTCGCCACTCGCGACCTCGGCGGCTCGTGGGAGCTCCGGTACCTCGGGCTCGCCGATCGCGAATGGGACGGAATTCGCGGCGAAGCGCGCGCCTGGATGATCGCGGAGATGGCGCCGGGCGAGCTACGAGCCTCCGTGTTGTGGGTCGACCGCTCCGATCCGGGGGCCCCCTGGGTCAACCAGCGCACGCTCGGGCTTCGTCCGATGCGGACATATCACCTCACGTCGCGGAACGGCGGCTGCACCTGGACGGATCGTCGCCTTTTCGACACATCGCCGCACCCGGGCGCATCCCCGACCGGACCGTTGCTGGGGCTTGCCGACGGCCGGCTCGGGCAACCGTTCGAGCAATGGAAGGAGTACGACGACGAGAACCCAGGGAGACCCGCCGCCTTCATCCGGATCTCCGCCGACGGCGGTGCTACCTGGCCAGACGAATCGATCGTCGCCGTCGACCCCGGGAACCGCGTCTTCTACTGGGACCAGCGCCTCGCCGTGCACCCGAGCACCGGGGAGCTCGTGGCGATGTTCTGGACGCACGATGTGCAGGCAGGCACCGACCGCGACGTGCACGTGGCCTGGGGCTCGGCCGACGGTCGCGCCTGGTCGCCTCCGCGGGCCACAGGCCTGGCGGGCCAGCACTGCCAGCCCGTAGCGATCGGCGGTGACCGGCTGGTGGCGGTCTACTCCCACCGCGGGCGTCCGCCCGGGATCCGGGCTGCGCTGAGCCGCGACTTCGGCCGGACGTGGGACAGTTCTGAGGAAGTCCGCATCTACGACAGTCCAGCGGGAGACGAGCCGGGCAGCGCTGGGCCACGTGCCCAGCAGGACTACTGGAACGACATGGGCGCCTGGCAGTTCGGCCATCCGAGGGGAGTTGCTACCGCCGACGGGCGTGTATTTGCAGTGTTCTACGGCGGCCAGGGACAGAGCCGCTCCGGGCGTTGGGCGCTCGTCGAGGTGGACGAATGACCCGGGACGGCAGCGGACAGGCGAGACCACTGCTCCTGAAGGGCGCCCGAATCGTCGACGGACGTGGCGTGCGTCACGAGCGGGCGGATGTCCTGGTAAGCGGCGAACAGATTGCCGCGATCGAACCGAACCTCGAGGTCGACGGGGCCGTCGTCTGGCCGGTCGGCGGTCGCACGCTGACACCCGGCCTCATGAACGCGCACGCCCATATCTGTCTTGATCCGGGCCCTGATCCCGAACGCATCCTGCGCCACGAAGTCCCCGCAGAAACGGCGATCCGCGCCGCGAGCCGGCTGCAGCAGACACTGGCTGCCGGCGTCACGACCATCCGGGACGTCGGCGGTGCTGCCGGTGTCGACATCGCCCTGGCAAGCCTCGTCGAACGCCGCGAGATCGCGGGCCCGCGGATGCTCGCAGCGGGCCGGGTGATCACGATGACCGGAGGACACGGCTACTGGTTCGGTGTTGAGGCCGATGGCCCCGACGCCGTGCGCCATGCCGTCCGAGGCCAGATCAAGGCCGGCGCCACGACGATCAAGGTCATGGCTACCGGGGGGATGATGACGCCGGGACAGGCCGCAGGGGCGCCCCAGCTGACCGTGGACGAGATGGCGGTGGCGGTCGACGAAGCCCACAAGGCCGGCCGGATCGTGGCTGCCCATGCGGAAAGCGCCGCCGGCGCCCGGAACGCAGTGCTCGCCGGGGTGGACTCGGTCGAGCACGGTCATGGCATCGACGAGGAGGTCGTGTCCCTCATGCTGGAACGCGGCACGGCCCTGGTCCCTACGATCCTGTCCGACCGCGCCATCGTCGAAGCCGCTCCCGAGGCAGGGATCCCCGACTTCGTCGTCGAAAAGTGCCGTGCCCTGGCCCCGTCTCTGGAGCGGACGCTGCGCCTCGCCATCGAGCGCGGCGTTCCGATCGCCGCCGGGAACGACGGAGGCGCCCCACTCGTGCCGATCGGCGACATCGTGGGCGAGCTCGAGCTGTACGTCGTCCATGGAATGACCGCGCAGGAGGCGCTCGCTGCCGCGACGACGGCGACTGCCGCCCTCTTCGGGATGAGCCAGCTCGGGCTCCTCGAGGTCGGCTATGTGGCCGACTTGCTGGTCGTGGATGGCGATCCGCTGGCCGATATCGGCAGCCTGCGTGGCCCTCGCGCGGTCATCGCCCGCGGCGTGCCGGTCCACGCGGACCACCTGGAGTCACCGCCAGGTTGAAACGACCCCGCTCGTCGGCAGCCGCGGACTGGGGAGAACCGCATTGACGGCAAGAAGGCGGCCAGGACCGCAAGGCGGGGATCAGAGCGCGATCGAGGCGCCGGTCCGGCGGGGATCAGCGGCGGCGTCAAGCCCGTTCCCGCCCCGTCCAACG
>Ga0137377_10001557_pt1 | contig 16205 bp, 18 predicted proteins | sample SagtaG_22_FD_104815 | JGI IMG/M metagenome (GOLD analysis project Ga0137377, IMG submission 104815) | Vadose zone soil microbial communities from Sagehorn Ranch, Mendocino, California, USA - Sage2_L_40_16 metaG | ecosystem: Environmental > Terrestrial > Soil > Vadose zone | place: USA... | reverse complement strand
TCCGCGAAAGAGAACCGTTCCGGACGTAGGGGCGGTGAGCCCCAGGATGCATCGCGCGAGGGTGCTCTTTCCGGACCCCGACTCTCCAACCAGCGCAACGACCTCCCCGTCTCGAATTTCCAGATCAACGGAATCGAGAGCTCGAACGCGCCTAGTCGTCCGGATCGGACCTTCGACCGGGAAGTACTTGACCAGGGCGCGGACCTCGATGATTGGATGGCCGGATTCGACTCCGGTTATTCCATTACCCGACGATGAATTCGAGGAAGGTTGGTCGCTTGCAATGACAGTCAGGTCGCCAATCTCTGACGGCTTCGTCAGTCGGACCGGGCCAGCCTGGTGTAGCCAACAGGCAGCCATCTGGCCGTTGGCAGCGGTTGGCTCTAGACGCGGATGGTGTAAACAGGCTTCGAATGCGTATGCACACCTCGGAGCGAAGCGACATCCGCCTGGTAGATGTCGAAGGTCAGGCACCTCTCCCGAAATGGCGCGGAGCGTGCCCGGTGACCGCAAAGGACTAGGTATGGCAGCGATGAGCGCTGCAGTGTACGGATGCTGCGGGGCGACGAAGAGCTGCCGCGCCGGCCCGATCTCAACCAATTCTCCTGCGTACATCACGCCCACGCGGTCGCAGACCTGAGCGACAACGCCCAGGTTGTGCGTCACAAACAGGATCGCAGAGCCGGTGGCATCGCGTAGGCGCAGGAGTAACTCGAGGATCTGAGCTTGAATCGTCGCGTCGAGCGCGGTGGTCGGCTCGTCGGCGATTACGACTCGAGGATCGTTAGACAGAGCGGCGGCAATCACTACCCGCTGCCGCATTCCGCCGCTTAGTCGATGGGGTGGATCTGCATATCGGCGCGGTGCGTCCGGTATTCCGACGAGGTCCATCAGTTTGAGCGCAGAGCGCTTTGCCGCGATGCGCCCTACATCCCTGTGGACCCGAATGGCCTCGGCGATCTGGCCGCCAACACCGAACGACGGATCCAGGGCGGTAAGAGGATCTTGGAAGATCATCGCGATCCCCTCGCCGCGGAGCCGTCTCAACTCGTCAGACGCCATCGTTAGGACGTTAGCTCCCTTGAAGCGAACCTCTCCCGCAACTTCGGTGCCAGGGGGGAGCAGGCCGAGGGTGCTGAGAGAAAGAGTTGTTTTGCCGCACCCCGACTCACCGACGAGGCCAAAGATCTCCCCGGGGTACAGATCGAATGAGACATCTGTCACAGCCGGCACCAGCCCGATCCTGTCGCGGTACTTCACGGTCAGGCTTCTGAATTGAAGGGCCGGTTGAGTCATCGGGTGACGTGCCGGGGATCGAGCCGACGACGAAGACCATCGCCGACCAGATTGAAGGCAAGTACGGTGATTGCGATGGCGACACCGGGAGATATTTCAAGCCACGGTGCCAACGAGAGGTAGTCCTGGCCTTCGGCCAACATGTTGCCCAAGGATGGTGTCGGCGGCCGAGAGCCGAGACCGAGATAGGAAAGAGCTGATTCAATCTGAAGAGCGATTCCAGCCAGCACGGCTGCCTGCACCAGAGGTGGGCCGATGGAGTTGGGCAGGACGTGGGTGAAGATCAATCGTAGGTGCGAGGCCCCGCGCGACCGCCCAGCGTCAACATATGGCTGATTGCGAACGCTTAATGCTGTGCTGCGCGTGACACGGGCGAAGAGCGGAGAGTAGATAACGGCGATCGCTAGAAGCGTCGGGATAGTTCCTGGGCCGACGATGGCGATCAGAGAGAGCGCCAGAAGCATGGTTGGAAAGGCGAGCAATAAATCGAAGGCTCGCATTAAGACCGTGTCCACCCATCCTGCGAAGTAGCCCGCTAGAAGTCCAAACAGACCGCCCGCACTGAATGCGAGGACGACCGAACCAATCGAAACCAGAAGAGACACTCGGTAGGCGAGCAGAAGTCTGCTCAAAACGTCACGGCCGAGATCATCGGTTCCGAGAAGATAGGCTGCGCTCGGACCGGTCAGAACCTTGTTCCCGACGATGGCGTCTGGATCATGTGGTCCGATCCATGGCGCCAGCAACGCCGTGATACCTAGAATCACAACGAGAATGCCGCCCAGCTTCGAAGCTGGCGTGGGGAGCACATTCCGAATCGCACTTGCGGAAGTGTGAACCGCGGTTCCGACCACTGAGTTGGGTCGCCTGAACGCGTGTGCAACGCTCATGCGGTCATGCTCTCGCCAGCTCGCGGGTCAAACCAACCTATGAACAAGTCAGCAACCAGATTGACCAGGATGAACAGTGCCGCGATGACCAGGACGGAGCCTTGAATTACTGTGTAGTTTCGATCGAGGATGCCCCTCACCACCAGATTTCCGAGTCCTGGAAGGCCGAAGAGTGACTCGACGATAATGGCGCCACCCAAAAGGTTGCCAAATTGAATTCCGATCGTCGTGATGATCGGAGGCGCAGACGCGCGCAGTCCGTGGCTGTAGGTGACGGCCGCCTCTGGAACGCCTTTTGCTCGTAGGTATACAACGAAAGGCAACTTCAATGTGTCCTCAAGGACACTCTGTGTCGTGCGACTGATCCAGGCAATCCTACCCAGCGCTAAGGCTCCTACCGGCAACACGAAGTAACGAAGGTTCTGGAACGGGTCAGTCAGGAGAGGTGCGTAACCGGACGGCGGAAGTAAATGAGCGGCTCCAGAGAACAACAGCACGAGCATCATTCCTAGCCAGAAATCAGGGATCGTGATGCCAGCCACCACTATCCCCTCATTGATCGCCCTTATGGCTTTGCGACCGGTGGCCGCCGCAACGCCAAGCGGAATACCGATTGCAAGCGAGACGGCCATCGCCGCCAGCGTCAGTTCCAGCGTGACCGGCATCCGCTGGAGGATCAACTCTCCCACCGGGGCTCCAGTCACCAGATCGTTGCCGAGATTGCCATGAATCACGCCCCAGAACCAGTTGGCGTACTGGATCGTGAGGGGCTGATCCAATCCCAGCTGATGCCGCAACGCATGCACAAGCGTCGGATCAACCCTTAACCCGAGCAACGTCTGGACGGGATCGCCCGGCACAAGCCGCGGTATTAGGAACACGAATAGACTCATCACGAACAAGACGGGAATTGTCAAGATGCCGCGGCGGAGGAGAAACAGAGTCCTGTGGCTCATCCTGTCGGACGTGGCGCCGTCGGAGCAAGTGAGCGCCTCTTCATGAGCGTGCCGTATCTGGGCATTTGACCCCGAGTACCCTGGCTATTCCCTGGTCCAATCACCGCATTGGCGGCTGACCTCATCGACCGAATTGGTCGGGAGCGATCTGTTATTTCAGGTGACTCCATGGTCGGCGCCAACGAGGCTACCACCAGGATCGGCAGGAACCCTCGGGAGAAGTACCTAGACCGGAGCTTGGTCGCCGCGCATGCGGCGGGTGGAAGAGCCTTGACCGCGCGCTGCAAGGCACACGCACGGGGCGATAAGGGTCGTTGATGAGTCGCAAAGTCAATCGCTCACCCAACTGGGAAGAGCTACGAGAAACGGGTTACCCCAGTAGCATGCGCAGCGTCCGCGACCGCCGAAGCCACAGTTGCGTGGACCCGTCGGTCCAGGGCGTCAGGAACGATGATCCTTGCTTCGAGGTGGGCCTCGGATACGCACGCAGCGATCGCTCGCGCAGCCACGAGCTTCATTCTTGCGTTGATCGTGGTGGCAGTAACGTCAAGCGCACCGCGGAAGATCCCAGGAAACGCTGGGGCGCTGTTGACCTGGTTCAAACAATCGCTACGACCCGTCCCGACTACGCGGACGGTACCTGCGACGTCGTCGGGATGGATCTCCGGATCGGGATTGGCGAGCGCAAGAAGTATGGCGTCCGGAGCCATGAGCATCAGATCGTTCCGATGTAGCAGAGAGGACCGAGCGACACCGATGAAAACATCAGCTCCGACAAGGGCTCCAGCGACATCGCCTGTAAAGGCGCGTGGGTTTGTCGCTTCCGCGATCTGGCGCTTGGCCGACGAGAGATCCTCACGCCCAGCACGCAAGCAGCCGGTTCTGTCAAACCCGATGATGTCGTGGACGCCAGCGGCAAGTAGCATCCGCATGCACGCGATACCGGCCGCTCCGGCTCCAACAACCACGACCCAAGGCCATTCCAATCACGGCCAGTCAGGCGCAAGGCATTGATCAGCGCACCAAGTACAACAACCCGCTCATCGATGTCGAAACATCGTGGCGCCGAAATATCTTCGAGGTTGATTGCGCCAAAGACCGGCGCAATCAGCTCGACTGTGCGTACGATGTCATCGGACTCAGTGATGTCAATTACAGATTGGGATTGCATCCACACTAGCCATCTCACTGAAGTGCATCGCTTTGCCCGACATGACCGGTTCTGCGGCGAGTGGACCAATATTGCCGAGTCCAAGGACTCCTGTTCCGTCAGTGACAACCGCGACGCTATTAGATTTGATCGTGTGCGTGAATCCGAGTGCGGGGTCCTTCAAGATGGCACGGCAGACCTCCGCAACTCCCGGTGCGTAGGCACGAGTGAGTTGTGTCCGCGTCTTCAGCGGGAATGCCGATGTGACGTGAATCTTGCCTCCGAGATGCATCTTCAGCGTGCTCGCTACGAAATCTGGATCGCCGGCCTCCATTAGCCTGCGTCCTCGTAGAGAAGAGCCCATCTGGCGACAGAAGTGAGCTCATCAGCGCGATTCGTCACTACTCAGCTAGCCACCTGCTCGAGAGGTCTCCGTAGTGAGCCGACACACGGTTCTCGGGAAGGAATCCGGTTAGCTCTGTCGTGATGTGTTAGATCCCCTTGAATTCAGGCTCGCGCTTCTCAATAAAGGCGTTAATACCCTCCTCGGCGTCGTCACTTACAAAGACCCGTGAGATCGCTTCGCGTTCGATTGCCAGGCCAACATCGAACGGAGCGCCGAAGCCCAACGTCGCGGCCACTTTAGCCCGCCCAATTGCCTCAGACGGGCCCTCGGCGAGCTTCCGCGCATAGCTGATCGCGCCTGCGCGACACGCGGCAGCATCCGGAAACAAGCGATCTATTAGATGGGCATCCTTAGCCTCGGCTGGCGTGAGAGTTTGAGCATTTACAATCATGTCGATCCCGCGAGCGAGGCCGACGATGCGAGGCAGGCGCTGCGTTCCGCCTGAGCCAGGAAAGAGGCCCAGATTTACCTCCGGCAGACCTAGCTGGTAGCGACCGTCAGCCGCAAAACGAAGGTCACAAGCTAGGGCAAGCTCGAATCCGCCTCCCAAGGCATGGCCACAGATCGCCGCGATGAAGACCATTGGGGTGTGCTCCATTTTGCGAAAGACCTCATGGGCCAGCAGGGCTGTCATAGACCGCCGTTTGGCGTTCCCGGCCTGGAACGCCGCCACGTCGGCACCAGCCGAGAAGAACCGGTCCAACGCGCTCGTCACGACGATCGCGCCGATGTCATCTTCTACTCGGGCGTCGTCAATTGCCGAACCAAATTGCCTGAGAAATTCATAGTCGTAACTATTCGCCGGAGGTCGGTCCAGCACTATGAGACCGACGCGGCCCTCCCTTTCTACCCTCACTGACATATCAAGCAACTCCCATACGCCACCATCACGCTGATGCTCACCTGGATCGTTCGGGGCTCTGCTTCACGACGGCATCGGATGGCCCTCTGGGAGTAGTCGGCGCTCCTCAAGGCCACGCAGCATCGCGAAGGTGTTCCGGTCGATACCGCCAGGTCGGTTTCGCCGGCGCTGGCCGTTCCAGGACCGCCAATCGATTGTTAGCTTGGGCACTCTGGTCTCGAGCATTTCCTCTAGACGCGTCCGCAGGTAAGGCGGACCCATGCTCAACAAACCCGCCCGGTGCAACGCCGCGACTTCCCCGTCAGGGGGCCCAAACCACTCGATCGCCTGGCTCCATGCCTCGTAGAGGGGTCCCTTCTCGATGCCGGAGCGGAGCCAGCTCCGCCCATGCAGGAAGTGGTAGCGCTCCTCCGTGAGCATCTTGCGCAGCCGATGCTGCAGGACGTCGATCGATCCGTTGACGCACGCTTCGATCATCACGCTGAAAGCGGTGTCGAGAATGACGTTGGCGGCCACAAACTGCGCCCAGGAGGTCCAAGGCTGGTCGAAGTACGGAAGAGCGCAGAGGCTGCCGGCGTCCGTTTCCCGTTCCGGGCCGCGAGGATCCGCGCCCAGCGGCTCGAGGCATCCATAGAGGACGCGGCTGTGGCCCAAGTCGTCGAGTCCCATCGCGGCGGCGGCGATGTCCGCCTCGAGGGAGGGCGCGCGCGTCGCCCATTCCGCATAGCGCAGACCGAGCATCTGCTTGTTGTCGGCGATGGAGAGGACGAGATCGGAGATGCTCACGAGGTCTCGCCCGGCTGCCACAGCTCGATCACGTGGTCTTTGCGCACGATCGCCATCTCGCACCAGCGCTCCTCGTCGTACGTCGCGCGGGCGTATGCCATTGCAAGGTCGTCGTCCGGAGCGACCACGCTGCCGACCTGGTGTAGCGATTCGACCCTTGTCTTGCGCGCAAACACTTCGTACTCGACCGCGTCCCCGGTGACTCGCTTGTAGTGCGCGCTCAAACGGCCAGGCCCCAGGCCTCGAGCCCGTCGCGACCGGCTTGCGTGATGCGCGCGGCTGTCCAGGGTGGGTTCCACACCACGTTCACGTGCACCTCATTCACGCCTTTTTCGCGCAGTAGCCGGTCGCGCACGTCTTCGATGATGAACTCCGACGCGGGGCACCCCATGGCGGTGAACGTGAGGTCGACCACGACTGCGCCGTCGAGCTCGGTGATCCCGTAGATGACGCCCAGGTCGACCAGGCTGACTGGCATCTCGGGATCCTGCACCTCCGCCAGCGCAGCCCAGAGGCGCTCTCTCATGCCTCGCTCTCGAGGAGCGACTTGCGGAACCTGTGGAACTCCTCCTGAAATATCGCGACCATCTCCGCGTTGCGCGGTCCGCGCTCGCGCCAGCGCGCGAGGACATCGTCCCATGTGATCGGCTTGGTGAAGTTCCATCGTTTGCCCTGAGCGTCGAACTCGCACGGGAACGGGTAATCCAACTCCCAGACGTCATTGCCGTCCTTCTTCTCTTTGTGGGCAGGCACCTTGATGCCGATCTGCTCGCAGTACGGGACGACGGTGGAGAGCCACCACTGGCGCAGCTGATCGTTGGTGAGGCCCTTGAGCCGGTACTCGAGCTGGGTCGAGTGCATCTTCAGGCTGTCGGGGAGGCCAAACCACTCGACGCTCAGCGGGAACATCCAGTCCACCGCGCGCTGCAGCTCGTCCTTGGCCGACCCGCCGGCCTGGCTGATGCGCTTCATCCACGTGCGGCCGTTGCGAAGGTGGAAGTTCTCCTCCGCCATCACCTTGTTCAAGCCGCGCTTCCAGGGCCCGTACGAGCACTTGTCGTGGATGTCGCCGAGGAGACAGAAGCCGGCCTGGTCGTACATGCCGTTGGCGACGACCAGCTCCGTCCACGAGTCGAGAGGCACGTCGAACGCGTATGGGTAGCGGAAGCTCTTGGGGTCGCGGCTGAAGATCAGTTTTTCCTGGTCCTCCCCCAGCTCTTCCAGGATGTGGTAGGCGATGTGGGCGTGTGCCAGCTCGTCCTGGATGATCGCGATGCCGGTCATGAAGGCGTTGATCGACGGGGCCCGCTTGGCGGCCAGGTAGTAGGCCGGCGCCGAGATCAGTTCGGTGTCGCCGGAGACGATCAGGGTGTGCTTGAGCTCCCGGAGGTACTCGGGGGTCATCTCGGATCGGGACTCGATCAGCTCACCTGATTTGATGGTCAGTTCGAAATCGGTTGAGGTGGGCATCACAACCCTCCAACGACGACCGACTTGTCCTCGGTGTATTGCAGAAAGGCTTCGACACCGTGCTCCTTGCCAAAGCCCGACTGCTTGGTGCCGCCGAAGGGCAACTCGTCGTGTGCAATCTGCAGAGCGTTGACCCACGTGTAGCCGGCCTCGAGCTCGGTCACGCCCCGGTGCGCGGCGCTAATGCTGGCTGTCCAAATCGACGAGCCGAGCCCGAACTGCGAGGCGTTGGCGAGCCGGATGCCCTCGTCCAAGTCCTTGATCTTGCGCACCGGGAGTGCCGGGCCGAACACCTCCTCGGTCCACATGCGCGCGCCGTCGGGGACGTTCTCCAAGATCGTGGGCTCGATGAACCACCCCTTGTCGTAGTCAGCGCCCTTGGGGCGGCCGGCGCCGAACAGCACCTTGGCTCCGCGGTCGATGGCGTCCTTGACCTGTGCTTCGACCTCCGCGCGCTGTGTCTCTGTGTGGAGGGGGCCCATGCGGCTGTCCTTCTGCAGCCCGTTGCCGGGCTTGAGCTTGGAGGCGCGCATGACGAGCTTTTCGATGAGCGCGTCATACACGCCCTCTCGCACGTAAAGGCGCTTAACCGCCAGGCACGCCTGCCCGCAGTTGAAGAACCGCCCGACCGAGATCGCGCGGGCCGCGGCCTCGAGGTCGGCGTCATCGAGCACAATGCACGGGTCGCTGCCGCCCAGCTCTAGCGTGATCCTCTTCAGCCCCTCGGCCGCCCGCGCCATCACCTTCTTGCCGGTGGGCGTCGAACCGGTGAGCGCGATCTTGCGGATCAGGGGGTGCGCCACGATCGGGTCGCCGGTCGCCGAGCCGAGGACGACATTGACGACGCCCTCAGGCAGCCCACCCTCGATCAGGGCCTCGATGCAGGCAAGCGTGGAGAGCGGGGTGGTGCTCGCGGGCTTGAGCACGACAGTGTTGCCGGCGGCGATCGCCGGGGCGACCTTGTTGGCCGCCAGCGTGAGCGGGAAGTTCCACGGCACAATCGCCCCACACACGCCGATGGGACGGCGCAGCACGAGGCCGTAGGTGGTCGTGCCCGAAAGCGCTATGTACTCTCCGTGGACCTTGCCGGCGAGGTCCGCGAACCATGCGATGTTCTCGCCAAATCTCTGCGCCTCGATGCGCGACTCGAGCAGCGTCTTGCCCTGCTCCTTGGTTAGGATCGGGGCGATCTCCTCGACCTTGCCGAGCAAATGGTGCGCCGCGCTATGTAGGATCTCGGCCCTCTTGTTGGGCGCCACCTTCGACCAGGTCGGGAAGGCTTTCGCTGCCGCCTGTGCGGCTCGATCTACGTCGGTGGAATCCCCAGCCGGGACCAGGTCGACGACCTCGCCGGTCGCCGGATTGTGGACCTTGTACGTCTTACCCGATGCAGCCTTGGTCCGCTTGCCTTCGATGATCATCGTCGCTATTTCCTTCTCCTCAACTGTCGAAGTAGACGGCGTTGAGTCCGACGAACGGTTTCATGCCGTCTGGTACTTCGTCCTCGGGATAGATCGCGTCTACCGGGCAGGGATCAACGCAGGCGCCGCAATCGATGCATTCGTCCGGATCGATGAAGTATTGGTCGGCTGAGGCGTCGGTCTTGATGCAGTCAACCGGACAGACCTCCACGCACGAGGCATCCTTCACGCCAATGCACGGCTGGGTGATCACGAAGGCCATCGGATCGTCTCCTCTAGATGGTATGGCACCAAATCGTTCGGGCCTATACTATATCCAAGTCTTGTAGATGCGGAACATCGAACGTGAGGTGCAGCGAGAGGTGTTTGCGCTGCACGTGAATGGCGAGCGAATCCAGGTCCTGGTGCCAGTGCATAAGACTCTGCTGGAGGTACTCCGTGAGGACCTGGGCCTGACTGGAACCAAGCACGGCTGCGAACTGGGTGAATGCGGGACTTGCACCGTCCTGATTGAGGGCCTGCCGCAGCTCAGCTGCCTGGTGCTGCCGATACAACTCGAGAACCGCCGGGTCACAACTGTCGAGGGCCTCACTCAGGGCTCCCATCTGCACCCACTACAACAGACTTTTGCCGAACTTGGCGCGGCCCAGTGCGGTTATTGCACGCCTGGCATGCTACTGGCGGCCGCGGCCCTATTGGAAAGCAACCGTCAGCCAACCCGGGATCAGATCCGAGAGGCGTTAGCGGGCAATCTCTGCCGGTGCACCGGTTACTCAAAGATCGTGGAGGCGGTGGGCGCTGTCCATCGCGCTGTTACGTGACTGAGCGGGGCAGCGGGCCGCTCCACGTGGTCGGGCAGCCGCTGCAGAAGGTTGATGCGGGCCCCAAGGTCACCGGCGCCGCGGTTTACGCCGACGACATCGCACTGCCACGGATGCTCTTCTGCAAGATTCTGCGCAGCGCACTCCCCCACGCCAGGATCCTCAGTGTCGATCCGACAGTTGCCCGCCGCATGCCGGGCGTGCACACGGTCATTACGGGCCAAGACCTGCCCATCCGGTTTGGCATCCTTCCCGTTTCGCAAGACGAACGTGCGCTCGAGTACGAGAAAGTCCGTTACGTCGGCGACCCAATTGCCGCGGTGGCTGCGGTGGACGAGGAGACGGCCGAGGCGGCCTGCCAGGCGATCAGGGTTGAGTACGAAGAGCTAAAGTCGATAATGTCGATCGACGAGGCCCTACGGGAGCCAGTCGACGAGCCGATCCACGAGCGCGCCAACACCCGTCAGCCGGTGAACATCCATCGGTTAGTTGCCTACGAGTTCGGCGATGTCGACGCGGGCTTCGAGAAGGCGGACTACGTTCGCGAGGACATCTTCTTCTTCCAAGGTAACACCCACCTACCGATGGAACAGCACTCCGCCGTCGCCAACTACGTTGACGGCAAGCTAACGCTCTGGTCGTCGACGCAGGTCGTTCACTACGTGCATCGGGCTCTATCGAAAACACTCGAGCTCCCGATGAATCGCATTCGCGTTATCGGAGCGACCCATGGCGGCGGCTTCGGCGGCAAGACTGACCCATTCGCCCATGAGGTGGTGGTCTCAAAGCTGGCTATGCTCACTGGCCGGCCGGTGAAGTGCACCCTGACGCGCGAGGAGGTTTTCTACACGCACCGCGGCCGGCACCCGGTGCTGATGTGGGTCCGTACCGGGGCCACGAGGGACGGGCGTATTACTGCGATGCACTTCAAGAGCGCGCTCGACGGCGGCGCCTACGGCTCCTATGGCGCTGCGTCGGTCTTTTATACCGGCACTTTGCAGACCGTGACCTATGACATTCCGGCCTACCGCTTCGAAGGCTGCCGAGTCTTCACCAACAAAGCCCCCTGCGGCCCGAAGCGAGGCCACGGCACTCCCCAGCCACGCTTTGCCATCGAGCTGCACCTCGAGAAGATCGCCCGTGATCTCGGCCTTGACCCTGTGGAAATGAAGCGACGGAACTTTGTGAAACCGTTTACGCGGGCTGTGAACTGGCTGCGGATCACGTCGTGCGGCCTCGAAGAGTGCACGGACAAAGTGGTCGAAGCCTCGGGCTACCGGACCCGCCGGCGCCGGCCAGGGCACGGCATGGGCTTCGCAATCTCAAGCTACATGTCGGGAGCCGGCACAGCCATCTATTGGAACGATATGCCCCACTCTGAGGTCCAGCTCAAGGTGGACCGCACAGGCGTGACCGTTTATTGCGGCGCGATGGACATCGGGCAGGGCTCGGATTCAGTGCTGGCTCACATCGTGGCTGAGGAGCTGGGGCTGCAGCCGAGGGATGTGCGGCTGGTCACCGCCGACACCGATCTCACACCGATCGACCTCGGCTCCTATTCCTCCCGTGTGACGTTCATGGCCGGAAATGCGGCACTCGAGGCCGCCCGGAAGATGAGGCTCCTGCTGGTCCAAGCCGTGGCTGAGAAGATGGGGGTCGGCGACCAGTTCGAGCCGATACCCGTCGGCGGGGGTCAGATTGGCGACTTCGATTTCGAGCAGGCCTGTGTCCTCGCCGAGACCAAGTACGGAACGTTGACCACAGGTGGAAGCTACACGCCGCCGCGAATTGGCGGGCCATACAAGGGCTCCGGGGTCGGTCCAAGTCCCGCTTACAGCTACTCCGCCGCCGTCGTCGACATCGACGCCGATGACCGGACTGGCATCGTGACAGTGAATAAGGTCTGGCTCGCTCATGACATCGGCCGCGCCATCAACCCCCTGTTGGTGATCGGACAAATCGAAGGCAGCGTCTATATGGCGCTGGGTGAAGCCCTCATGGAGGAGCAGGAGTACCGCAAGGGCCGGCACAAGGGGCCCTCGATGCTCGAGTACAAGTCGCCCACTTTCCAAGACACACCGGAGATCGAGAGCTTCCTCGTCGAGACCATCGACCCTGAAGGGCCCTACGGCGCCAAGGAGGCTGGTCAGGGTCCGCTACTGCCGGTCATCCCAGCAGTCAACGCGGCCCTGTTCGACGCGCTCGGGGTATGGGTCGACGAGGTGCCCATGACACCCGACAAGGTGCTGAGGGCGCTTGATCGCAAGACCAAGGGCGAATCTCCGCGATATGGCCCGCAGAAATTCCCCGCGATCCCTTATCCGGAGCTGATCAGGGTCGAGCCGCCGGATCCTCACGACATGCGTGTCGGCGCGGAGTTGGCAAATGCTTAGGCTCCCTCGGCTGCGCTACCTGCGGCCACAAGACGCGCGCGAGGCATCGGCGATGCAGGCCGAGTTCGGCGTTAAGGCGATGTTTGTCGCCGGCGGCACAGACCTCTTCCCGAACCTCAAGCGGCGTCAGTTCGATCCGGAGATTCTGATCGGGCTCAGTCACCTCAAGGAGCTGGGCGGTGTCGACGGCGACGCAAGCACCGGCTTCAAAGTCGGCGCCGGTGTGACGCTGAGCCAGGCGGCAAGCCATACAGGCCTGTCGAACGCTTTTCCCGGGTACTCGGAGGCGGCTGGACTGGTTTCATCGCCGCCGTTGCGCAACGCCGGCACCATCGGCGGAAACCTCTGCGTTGACACTCGATGCAATTACTACAACCAGACCTTCGAATGGCGGCAGTCGATCGGTTTCTGCATGAAGAAGGATGGGGACATCTGTCTGGTCGCGCCAGGCAGCCCGCGCTGTTGGGCAGTTTCGTCTTCCGATACCGCGCCGATGGCAATGGCGCTTGAAGCGACTGTCGTACTCGCCGGTCCGGATGGCGAACGAGAGCTGCCCGTGGCGGATCTGTATCGAGATGATGGCATCGACTACCTTGCCAAGCAGCCTCACGAGGTCGTTACCAAACTGCGGCTACCGCCAGCCGGCCGGGTTCAATCGGCATATGTGAAGATACGCCGCCGCGCATCGATCGACTTTCCGATCGTCGGCGCGGCAGTGGCGCTGACTCTGGACGGCCGTACAGTCGAGAGGGCACAGATCGTGATGTCAGCGGTTGGCTCGCACCCTGTCGAGGCCACGAAGGCTGAGACCTTTCTGACCGGGCGCGAACTCACCACTGAAGTGGTGACCGAGACGGCCGAGTTGGCCGCGAAACCGGCAAAGCCGCTTGACAACACTGACCTCAACTATGTCTGGCGGAAGCGAATGGTTCGAGTCGTGGTGGCGCGAGCTCTCGAGCGAATCCTTGACTCAGCGGCAAGTTAAGTCGACTGGCGTGCACGTTTGTTGTATTTGTTTGGGGAATGAAGCCGATGCAAAAGCGCAACGAGGGTCTCGATCTCGGAACGGCTGAGCGCCGCCAACCAAGCCTTCTCGATCTCATGGTTCTTCTTGAATGCCTCGATGGCTGCTCGACGCCCGCGACCGGTCAGGCGGACCGTAACAATCCGCCGATCCTCCGCGCTTCTTTCACGCACAACCCAACCATCGCGCTCGAGCGTGTTGAGAACTCCCGATACACTCGCGCGTGAGACGCCAGCTAAACGGGCTACTTCGCGCGGCTGAGCGCCTCCCGTTACCAGAACCGCAAACATTACCCGGAAGCCTGCCCATGTCCAGCCCGACGGACGGTGAACGCGCGATTCAACGTCTTGAATCAGCAAGTTCGAGATTCGGACGATATTGAGCCAGACCGTGAGTACTTCGAGATTGATGGCAGGGCTCAAGCTTCCTACCTTTTTTCGAGCCAGCTCCTCAAAGGATGGCGATGCTAGCTGTTTGGGCGCCCCTCTAGAACGAGACGTCCCAGCCATGTCATCGGTGACACTAGCCCACGTAGCACACGAAACGCTTGGTTCTTGCGGTCTGACGATGAACCGGGACCTATGAGAGTCGCGGCGGCGACGACGTCGTGATGATCCAAATCCTTGCTCAAACTCGTGAGCTTCTGTGGACGCAGACGTAGCAATCGTCGGGCTGGGCGCCGCAGGAAGCCTGTCCGCCTGGCGTCTGGCCTCTCGTGGTGCCAAAGTCATCGGCTTCGAACGCTTCAAGATAGGCCACGATCGCGGCTCGTCCCATGGCGGCACGCGGGCCATTCGGACCGCATTCGGGAGTCTTGAATATGTGCGCCTGCTAACGCAGGCCTTTCCGCTATGGCGCCAGCTTGAAGCGGAGACAAGGATCCAGCTCCTCACCTTGACCCGCGGTTTGGTGATCGGCGCTCTTCAAGGGGAGTTGGTGAGCGGCGTCCTGGAAAGCGCCCGGCTCAACGGGCTCGAGCATTGCCTGCTCGATAAGGTGGACATGGAGCGCCTCTACCCAAGTCACCGGCTTGCCAACGGGGAGGTAGGGGTGATTGAAGAGCAGGCGGGTTACCTGCGGCCGGAGCGGGCGGTTGGGGCTGCGACGGCGCGCGCTGAAGAGCTTGGGGCCCGAATCATGCCAATGACGATGGTCAAGTCGGTCGAGGCGGGTCACGGGTATGTCACCATTCAGACCGACCGAGGCCCGATTACCGCCGCCAAAGCCCTTATAACGGCCGGCCCCTGGACGCTGAAGCTGCTGCCGGACCTCGGACTGCCTCTTGCGGTCGAGCGGCAGGTTGTCGCGTGGTTCACAGTTAAGGATCCGGCCGCCTTTCGGCCTGAGCGGTTCCCGATCTTTATCCACGAGCTGACGGGGTCGCGCTTCCGTTACGGGTTCCCGACTACGGATGGCCGCAGCGTCAAGCTTGCGGTACACCACGAAGGAACGCATGCCGACCCCGACAACATTGATCGGGATGTCCATGAGGCGGACCTGGCGCCGCTCCGTGACTTTCTTAGCGTGCACATGAGTGGTGTCAGCGATGACGTCGTCAGGGCGCGCGTCTGCATGTACACCAATGCGCCGGAGAGCCGCTTCATCGTCTCCTTGCCTGAACAGTTGCCAGGCGTGACCGTACTGAGCGCCTGTTCTGGCCACGGATTCAGCGTCGCACCGGTGGTGGGTGAGCTAGTAGCCGACCTCATTATCGAGGGCCGTCGGCCTCCAGCGATCGTACGCACTATCTAAGGAGCCCAGTGCCGCTCGGAGCTCGTGACTTGAAATGTTTCCAAAGGTGTGTGAGTTAAGAAACTTTTGGCTGTCGGGTTCGAAAAGTCAATCAGCGGCGCTCCCACCTCCTCCCCACCCCCGTTGCTGGGACGCCGTCCGCGAACAAATCGGCGCCCTGATCGATCCGAACCCGACCGTGCTGAGCCAGGTCACCGCCGGCTGGCCAGGATTCTCTAAAGGGGTACGCGCGTGCGGGCTGCCCAGCTCAAGAGCTGGCAGGTGGTCAGGAACCCTGCGGCTCGGACGGTCCCTCTCGAGCGGGTATCCAGGTTGGAACACCGAGATACGGTCCCTCGCGCCGAGGGAAGAAGCGTTTGCCCTCGGCCAGTAAGTCCTGCCAGGTCGTTGGGTCTACCCACTCAGGTCTCGAGGGATCGGTGGCGGTGCGTCCTGTTGAGAGCGGGCGTAGCTCCTGTCGGGAAATTCCGAGTGTCTTAGGAGGAACCCTCGCCCAGGACATTCGAGCCCGGCATCGGTCAGTGCCCACTCGTCACCCACCCGGTCGGCCGCTGCCACCCCGTCGCCGCGATCGAATGGCCGCATCCAGCGACGCCTGAAGGTTCTTCAGTGACATGGGCCAGTCGAGGGTGCCATCGCTCTGCCAGCGTCCACGCCGCTCCAGTTGCCCTCGCAGGTCGAGGCCCACTTGATCGGCCGAATCCTTTTGCCTCCAGATCGTCCGGATCAAGGGGCGACCCCCACGGGCATGCTCATCCGCGTAGATGTATGCCTCGACCTTCAACTCCGTACGGTCCGGTTCAGAAAACCGACCGTCCGCCATTTGGCGCGTCCAAGAGAAGTCCAGGGCAAGTTCTCCTCGCTCTCGACTGCCTTGCACCCTGACGTTTCCGTCCACTATCGCGCCGAGCCTGTTGGCCTCGGCCAGCGCGTTGGCGACGCTCTGATAGGTCGGGACGTCCAGTGCTTGCACCGCCG
>Ga0137377_10001554_pt1 | contig 16214 bp, 10 predicted proteins | sample SagtaG_22_FD_104815 | JGI IMG/M metagenome (GOLD analysis project Ga0137377, IMG submission 104815) | Vadose zone soil microbial communities from Sagehorn Ranch, Mendocino, California, USA - Sage2_L_40_16 metaG | ecosystem: Environmental > Terrestrial > Soil > Vadose zone | place: USA... | reverse complement strand
CCTTGAGCTGCCGTATCTTTCGCGGCATATCGTCCTCTTACGATTGACTTCATTATACCATAGACTGTTTGCAATTGAGCGACCAAAATGCTTCCAGCGTTCTAGATTCCCATCCTGGCGGATTCTCAGTTGCCCAGCTCTTCTGACAGATATGCCAGCACGCTCTGATGCGGCAGCTCTAGCCCGTCGAGAAGGCGAGCATCGTGGAATTTCGCATAAAACTCATCCACCATGTGCGCGGGACGCGCAAAGCCTCGGCGAGCACACGCCATCATTGCCGTCAGCAGGTAGTTCTGCGTGACAACGGTTCCTCCATGCGCCAACGCGAAGTCGAGGGCACGGTAGAGTTTGCCGGGATGGCGCGTCAACCACTTCCACGAGTCGCTGTATAAATACTGCAGTCTCCCGTTGCGAATGGCTTGCAGCGATGATATCATCAAGGTATCAAACTCCGGGGTAATCCCTCTGAGCACTACAGAGCGTTCTTCTGGATCAAGCTCGACCGTCGCCTTGGGCAAAGAGGGATGAGGGGCCTGGCAGGGCGCAAAAGTGACGGTACGCTCCCGCGCATTCGCCAGGGAAGAGAGGACGTACCAGGCGCGGGGAGCGTCTTTGCGCAGATGCCCGAAGGGATCATCTTCTGCAGCAGGCGGCAAAACTTGAAGGCCTTGCAAATCGATGGTTTGCCAGTATCTGATGGCTGCATCCGTGATCGGCTGAACATCTGCCTCTTGCATCGGCTTCTCTGACTCTGGGACATCGGCAGGAATAAGGGACGCGTCCGGAATGCCCAGGTCCTCGAGCAGGTTGTTGCGGACCGTCACGACGACGAACGCGCGGATCTCCAGAGGAGCAGACCGTGGCTCATAAAAAGCGCCTTCTTCACGTCCGAGGAGCAGAAGGGTATTCCGTGTCGGCATGTCATGCCAGCGTGAAAGCACCGACTGCAATCGACGGCGAATATCCGTGACAACGGCCTCTATGGCACCCGGAAACGCCTGCACTTCCATGTGCTCGAGCTGTAGGGTCAAAATGGTGTCAAGATACACATCGATTGCGTCCGTCATCTGCTTCTCCTCGCTCGCTGGGGTGAATGAAGGGATTTCTCGCCGCCGGTCTACGACACGCTCATCATTCGCATGGGATCATCTCTTTTCGGCTGGAGGAACGATAGCCTGTCTTTACCAGTACATTCCTCGCGAACGAGTCGAATGTCGAAAGTACGCTTCCCAGTGCTGGCTTCGTGTTGCAGGTGTGTAGGTAATGTGCCATCTCCGGCGCTTGCTCCTGATTCTGCTCGTTTGTCCCTTTTCCGAGACGAACGCGTCATGCTCGCGCTCTTTTCTCAAGCAATGATAGCATGTGAACCTCTTCCACACCTCACGAACTTTCACGATAAACTCACGAACTTTCAGCAAACGCCCTCGGCTATCGCTGGTGCTGCGCGCTCCCCTCGTGTGAGATGCGTACAAGCGCCTGCCCACCGGGTGGTTCGACATCCCCAGGTAGATCCTTCTCAGTAATGCGGTGTCCTGTGCATCGACGGGCTAACGGAGTCCTCATAAGGTTGGCCGAATATGGGTGGGGGGACGAGATGCCGCAGCCCTTCAAGCGCTCTCCGGGTGATCAGGGCCGGGTGTCTGGATAGGCGCGTTTTGAGGGCAGGCTTACTATCCATGCACGGACAGTGTCAATTTTTGCTCCAATGCTTGATGCTGGGGGCCCCATATGTTGACTGTATTCTGCAGTCGAAGGTATCACGGGCTTACTTATTCACGGAACGAAGCAAGGTTTCGCCAAATATTTGTGACGATAAGCAAGGTTTCGCCAAATATTTGTGAAAAAAGCTGCCAGAAATTCGTGACAATAAGCGTTTCCTTACGCTTAATATGGCTGAGCTTCTGCCAAATATTTGTGACAATCACCAAAATTATCAAATATATTGGGCCCGCTACAATAAATATTGGGCCGATTTTATCATAAATATTGGGCGGGCCAAGAAGGGTATTCCAACCCACCCATAAGAATACACGGGTTTTTACTAGAAATCAAGTTATTAAAAAACTGGGTCTGGAGTTCGCAAATTTGGGCACTTGTGACATAAGTGCCGTGAGTGCTGATCAGTAGGGTAATTGCAACTATCAGCAGCCAAGATTGAAGGGTTTGCAAGGAATTCAAGAGCCTGGTACTGGGCCTTTGGTACGAGTTTGTATTGCAGATGCAGGTGCTGTGGCAACTGGTAAGGGGATATACCATGAGTTACGCGTCAATCCGCTTGTTAACTGGCTCCTATCGCGTTCTTACGGCCAGGGTGGGACGGTTGCCGTCCCTAGCTCGGCACCGCTGGTTAGCACCGGGCTAGCACGGCGGGGAAAGTTCCCCGCCGGCGTTGGAGATGTTCTAGAGCGACTCGTGGACCAATATAGCTCCTGGCCAACGCCAGCTGATCAGGGTATTAGTGTTGAGTGGTGTTTTTTGGTCGGCGGACCGGGCAATGGCAAATCCGAAGCGTTAAAAGAGCTGGCGGAGGTCCTGATGATCAAGCTCCCGCCAAAAGTAAAGGGCGCGCCAGCGCAGCGGGTCGTGCCTGCAGGTTGGCCAAGCCAGGCAGAAACCGTGGTCCCCGGACTTGAGATTGCCTTTATCAATGATGCTTCTATTCCGCATTCTTTCCCACTTACTAACGGCCAGCGCGGCTCTCTTTTCATCGATGTAAGGGAGGGCATCGACAGGTTCCTCAAAAAGAGGATGCCCATTGTCCTCTTCGGCAATGTCAACAGGGGCATCTTAGTAGAAGAACAGGATGCACTAAGAGGTACCATCCACACAACGATGGCTGATGAAATAGCTGAGCAGATCATCCTTTGGCTTGCCAACCCGCCATTTCAAACAAATGAAGCGCAGGGGCACAGCGAAATTCAAACACTCGTTCCCTTGGACCCGCTTAAGCCCTACTATGCTCAATTCATGGTACGCCTTGTAAATAGGGGGGCAGACCATAATATTGTTGTACACGTGGTATTTCTCGATGTTCTTTCCCTGCTCGAACCAACTCCTGGTATTCAGGGTAAAGCTGTGAATTTTTCAAGTAACCCGCCGGAGGTGGAACCATATGACACCATAGGTGGTTTTAGCAGTGATGCTGTCTCCAGGGAAAAGACAATAGCCGGGGAACTGCTCAGTTCTTTACTGAGTGCCGGTGACTGGGAACAGGGAGGATGTATAGACCGCCAGGGCGGGACTTTGTGCGATGCATACAACAGGTGCCCTTTCGCGCAAAATACAAAGTGGCTTCGAAATCAGCAACTACAGCGGCGCTTTCTTGATACATTACGCGCTGCAGAAGTAGCTTCGGCACGAAGATTCACGTATCGCGACTTGCTCGGCCATATTTCCCTCTCGATACTAGGACAACCCGAACCAGAATGGCTCAAGGGTTCTGAACCATGCCACTGGATTGCAGGCAAGGTGCGAGACCTGGATAACGTTAACACAAAGGGGGATACAATTGTAGATCTGATAAGCCACAGGATTTACATGAATTTGTTTCCAACGCCAGACAAGACGGCCTGGAAAAGAGCCCGGGCGAGATCTCAGCGGAGGGACACGATTTATGGCGCAGCGATGAAACGGATGACTTTGATGGGGGAAGCTCCGCGTATACAAGCTTTCGAGCAAGCATTCAATCATATAGATCCAGCTCGGGATGTAGATTCGTGGAATGGTATTCGCTCTGCTGTCCTGGAGATAGCTGAATCGCTTGAAATAGAATTTCCGTCCGTACAACTCTCCCAGGGGGGGTTAATACCAAGCGACGCATTAAGCAAGATTGAGCGGATAGTTGACCAGGTGCTACGTGACGAGGTTATTACTGAACTGGGTAGTGGGTCTATCCACGGCGACTCTAGTGCACCTCTTACGAGGACACGCTTCCTACGTAAGTGGCGCAGTACCCTAATTCTACGCCAAGTTGGCTTAGCCCTCGGCCACGTAGCATTCGAAACTGTATTGATAGCATGGTTAGCAGAACAGAACAACGCATTAAGAGGGGGTAGCACTCCCTTAGATCTCGGGCAAGGTATTCAAGCCCTCATACTTCCACCCGCGAGTAAATTTTTGCTTGCTCCCCTTCGACCTCGTACCTATAGCATGGCGGGCAAATTACCTAAAAATACTCTACTCGTAGAGATACCCTTGGCTGATCTACGAGTAGAAATCATTTCCCACGGAGATACACTTCTAGCAGAAGTCATTAGGACCAGGAGGCCCCTGGATACCGTAACAACGTTGGTGGTCGACCTAGCAGTAGCAAGAGAGGCATTACTTCACGCCGGCGGCAATACGTATTCCTTTACTGAAATTGGCAACTCCGCTTTCGCTCGCATAGAGCGAGCTAGGGCCTCCCTCGTAAGCAGAAGAAGAATGAGGAATGCAACAGTTTACTTCACAGACGAGGTTGGAAATCGGTACCGGGTAGCTACCAACCCGGCAGGATCAGCCCCTTTACGAGTTATACCATCATAGGAGTGAGCATGAGTACTATTCCGTCGTGGGTCGAAGAGATTTTTCAATTACCGAGGCCAGAATACCCGAAACAAGCCGAGGCGCTGCTAACAGATTTGATCTGGCGTTCTCAGGGTTCGATCCTTTCTGGGGGCGGCGGGCAACCTTCGTTTTTAAAAGAACTAGCGAAGTTGCCAAGAAGCAGTAAAAAGCTTCCAGCCATGGATAGGCTCATTCCACAAAGAATTAGCGGAGGCAATCCAGACATAATAGAAACTTTCCCGATCGCACAAACCTCTCCGATCACCGAGTTAATCTCTATAGTGGATTACACCCCGGCACCGACGAAAGCTCTTCTAGAGTCCATTCTTGCCCCGAGATCCAGGGGGGATCGCTCTCTTACCTGCGTACCAATTCACCCACAGGCCGTCGTTCTACAGACCCTTCATGGCTTGGTGAACAAGCCGGAACCCCCCAATATGGCAGAAGCAATTGAGGTGGTCGGAAGACTTGGTGGATCAGACCGCAAAGGCGCAGTGGCATCTCGTTTCTTGCAAATTGTGTCCCAGACCACACGAGCCAATGAAGGGCTAACAGGTCTTTTAGACGCGATGTTTGCGCATATAAGTAAACATGTATGGGGAACGTTACCGACGCTCCCTACTGTAGAGCCTCCATCTCCGGGGCAATCTCCCAGGTCACTCCCCGACTGGCCCCCTGTGATTGCCCCGAGCATTGGAAGTGCAGAAGGCGACCTGCTAATGGCCGCCAACAGATCAACGCCGTTCCGATGGTTCTGGCATAAGTGGGTCACTTTGTGCGACCCAGCCGCTGGCTGGATTGAGACTCTACCTGCGAGAAGATTCATCGACTGGGCGCTTTGTTTACTACGTACGGGGCTAGCCTTCGCCTATTTATGGGAAGCCGATTTTTTCTGCAAGCTCCATGCCTGTATCATGGAATATGAGCGATCAGGCTTCCAATCGTCCACGCTTGATATTTTACGACGCACAATGCACGAGGGTGCAGTTTTAGCGACGATCAACCCTCCGAATGTACCTACCACTCAGAAAGACGCGTGGGAAGCTCTGAGGGGCCTATTAGCCAGGGGCTACGAGGCAAGAGAACGAATTAAGAATCACTTAGCACGGTCTGCGCCATCTTCGCTCCCTGCCAGTAGTTTTGTTCCTCTGGACGAGGCTTGGTTAGCATCAATACCATCGCAAGATTTAGCTGCTGTGGCAGCTCCCCTCGAGGTGAAGACTGATACAGCAAAGAATACCAAGTACTTCGTGCGATACTTGCTTCAGCCGCGCTCATCTGATGATGACTCGGTCGACCAGGCCGATTTCTATTACCTGGCGCGTACAAACTCTGCAAATTTTTGGCTTGAACCCGGCCCAGAGTGGCTTGTTGTCGTTGCTGGCCTGTTATGTAGAAGGCCAGGCGGACAATGCACACTTGGAATGCTCCTAAACGACCTCGCTACACTTGGCATTAGAGTTGAACGGTCGATTCTTGTCGGTATGTTGGAAGAGGCCGGGCTTAGCATGGACAGCCCAGATGCCGACGAGGCACTTGTGATTAAGTCTGCCTTCTGAATATTTACGGATACTGGTGTGCATTTCCTCAATCACCCAGATTATCACGGAAAGGCTAATGAGCAGCGGCGATAAGGACTGATGACTCTAACGTAGGAGATGATAAAACTATGCCAGTACTAGGTCACGCGATTGCATCCTACCTATCAGGGTTAAAGGGGCAGTACTCAGTAGAGCTGCCCAGTTCGTTGGTCGATGAAATGGAGGATGTCGTTTCCGAATGCAATAAACGGGCAAACACAGGTAATCATGCCCTGCTGGTCACCTATGAGCCCTCGCCTGTAGCTAGTAATACGACTATTTCTTGGGGAGAGTTATTAAAATGGCGAACAGATGATGATCGCATTTTCGTGTGGGCCCGCGGCATTAGGGAGCCGGATACCTCCTTTAGAAGTGTTGTACGGCCGTTCATCTCCAGTCATTTCCCCGGAGATAATGGTGGCGAGTGTACTATCGAGTTGCTTGCCCAGTTAAGCGTGGAAGAATTGTGGCGTCGGCGCAACCTCCCTTTTGACGGGGATTCCTTTAGAGCTTTCTACGAGACTTTCAAATGGATAGCGGATGTTTTGCTCTACAGCTTTGAACAGGTGGGAAGTACCCCCGAGATGCATTGGAGCGACCAATTCTTACTGCACTGGTCGGAAGTACTCAAGTATCTCGACCAAGGATTGGCCAACATGGGGATTGCCCCGGTTGCGCGACACGCTTGGGAAATCGTCCGGGCCGCTGGTCTGCCGGTTCCTTCCGTTATTGCAGGTAGCGGCAATCCCTTCATTGAACCGCCCAAAGACCTGGAAGGTAAACATTGGGATAAATTTGCCAAGGATTGGCAAAAAACTGTTGACGAGTTTCTACGCACAGAGGGCAATGTCGCCGTTTTTCTGACTGCACTTGATGCTCAAGTTCCAGGGGCTGGGAACGTCAGCCCTTGGCGCGGTTTAGGCTGGCATACTATTTCCAACTTGCCGGAGGATGTAGCGTCGCCGATACTTGGTAAAGCTGTCTTTACAGCTCCCTCCTCTCCCTCTATCCTTTCTCCGGGCGTACCAAATTACATAGCAGCTCCAGTACCATCATGGTGGGGAGTTACAGATCGAGACATTCAAAAAGCCGTTGGCCAGCTACACGGCGCAATAGAGCTTCGGCCGTCCGCCAATTGCAACGCCCTCGTTCCCGCATTTCCCCAGGTGGCAAATTCATATCTGTTGGAGACTCAGAATGGTATTGTTACTTCTACATCCACGCAGCGTAAATGGAGTGCCCAGGTCACGTTTGCAGATTTGCAAGTCGAGTATCGGGGAAAGTGGGAGAAATTGACCGTTTCACCAGTTCGGCCGGCCAATGCCCAGGAATCAGACGCCTGGATCAATCCCGACGATGTCTCTTTAGATTTTAAGAGCAGCGCGTTAACAACTACTCGTAAAACAGTCTTCGGTGCTCCTGGATTTCGTCTCGCAATCCCTTTCGACCTGGCAATTAGTTACACAGCAGCAATAGATACGAGTACAGGAAACGCCAGTGGAAGCTGGAATCCCTTACATACTCTCCGTCTAAAAGCAAGGGTATCCTATTATATGAACGGAGCCTGGACGAGATCGCAGCCTTTTGGGTCCATGGCAACAGTCATTGTTCCCTCGCCATTTAGCCCGAGCATTATGATCGCGGTGGGTAACAAGATTTTACCCTCTCCAGACAAAGAAGATACATTCAACGCCGATTTAAGCGCAGGTGATTGGTGGCAGCCTGAATCTACTCCTGACATCCTTTTACCAGAAGAGGGGAGATACGAGGTAGAGGTATACCAGGGCAGCCTCGAGCCGCGTACATACCGATTCGCCTCCGCTCCTCTGGTGCAAGTCAACGGGGTCGTTTTGTCCCCCGGCGCTACTAGCGCGGCTTCCTGCTCCCTGGATAGCGGTGATATCATCGTGGCAGACGAATTGAACAGAACTTACGACATTGCAGTTATCAAGGTGAAAGAGCGGTCGAGTGCATTATCGTCAGGGCTTCTCGCTGCTGTTCGTGGCAAACCTGCAAGACATGGCCGCCCATCTAGCCTGGCACGTGGTAGTATCCTGGGCCGGTACCAGGACAAGGTGACACGTGCATTATGCAATCTTCCCAGCAACATTCCCAACTCATTGTACCAGTATGTCATCTCATCTGCCGAAGCTGTGCCTGAGTGGCCTTCGCACAGCGGTACGCCATCACCGAACTACTTATTTGATAAGCGAGGTTTAACTCTTCCGGGTATTGGCAATGGACCTAGTCCCGGTCTTATAGCCCACTCAGAATGGACAGCTTTTATGATGGCACTGGCAGATATATGTAGTGCTATCGGCTTTAAACCCGGCGCTGATGAAACATGGCTTTCGGGCATTGATCCCTCAATTATACCAGCTCGGGCGATTAAAAGGTATACGGATGCTCAGCGAGATCTAGTGCTGGCCGCAAAGGGTATAAGCCCCGCAGATGTTTTTTGGGCTACATATCCATTTTCCATTATCGTCGTAGAGGGTAAACCAGGCGCATCATTTGGTCAACTTCTAGCGGTACTACTTTCACCCTTTCACCCAGCGAGGTTGAATTGGGCGTTTTCTGTGGCATTTGCTGCTCGCCACGGGAGGATAGACCGCAGTCTACTCGGCTTGGCAGAGGGATGGAACATTCCCTATACCGGGCAGTCGGTAAACGCGGCAGGTCAACCGATCCCGTTGGTGGCGATTCCGACGGATCCTGGGCCCGAACAGGATTTTGCAACGTGGAGTGCGCTTGCAGTCTTGGAACACAGTGGACTAGCAAATCTACCAGACGCTGCCGCAGGTCTGCCTTTGCCCTGGGGCGGCCGAACGGGGATCAATGACAAGGTCGTGGAACGCGCGATTACAGACTACCTAGACGCCTATCCACATTTGAATTCCCTAGAAGTTGATATTCGGGCCGTATCTCCTGCCCCACGGTCGCAAGAGATCGATGATGCTATATTGCGGTTTGTTGGGACGCGTACTCTGCCTGGTGTAGATAAACTGGGTGGAAGTACACGTGTATGGGATTCTGCATACCGCCTCGGTGATCCACCAACTCGCGACAATCTTTTCATTGCCCGCAAGGGGGACGAATCAGGAGGACCTTTCGAGTGGAAAATATACGATCCATCTGTTGTCCCTACAGAGGCAGATGTTGCCTTGGTTGAAAATTCAAGCGTTAACCTGGCAATTGGTAAGGGAGCTACTAACGGTATCATAGGTGCTTGGCCCCTTCGGCGATTCTGCCCGTCAACGCTCGCTAACTTGATGTTCGACCAGAACTACGCGGCTTCTCCTGGTGACGATCTCCTGGGATTATCAAGTCTGCTCGCCGTAATAGAGTACCACGGGAGGGAAAAATTTCCTGCATTACGCGCTATACCACAAATTAACGGACTCGGCATCGGTATGGGATCCCGGTGGGAAGTTTTAGGAACCTTTAATCTTGACCCCTCGCTGCTGTCCTCTGTCGTTGCTACTGGTACCCGGACTTCGGGTAAACGGTTACTATGGGAATGGAGGCCCTCCTGGCTTATTCAGGGAAGAGCAAATCAAGATGAGCTAGCTCAGCGCCCGTATTACGTAATTGCGCGAGTACCTATTTCGCTGCTCAAGGCGCTAGAATACCGGCAGGGTTTAACAGAAGAGCAGGGACTCGAAATGCTCACGGAACTAGGCTATCGGGGGATCGGCTTGGCTTCCCTACAAGCTGCAGGCGGAACACAGGAAAGTGCAGCCGCCGGCTTCTTTTATGCCCTACGGTTGCTGGTACCAGCAACCAATCACCCGGCTCCAGCGACATGGGCAGCAGGCAACTCAATGGCTATATCTACTGTGCTCCCTGTAGATCCAATCACATCGCTTTTAGCAGGACTGGCCGGACAGGAATTAAGACGCCGCGCTGATCTATTGGTTGTTCAAATTGCTCGGCCAGTTGATGGTTCCACCCGTATCTGCTTCGTTCCTGTCGAAGTCAAACATCATGGTCAGGTGGGCCTGTGTTGGCTACTTGGGACATCCGTTCAGAAAATCGAGCATGGGCAGACCACTGCTCGATGAACCTATTGGCAGCTATTTAAGCAACCAGATAAGGAGAAGGCGTCTTCGCCTTGTCCGTGGGAGAAAAAGAGGGCGAGACGCACAAAAACAAGCAATACCCTTGAGACAGCTCCTGTCATGTGCTGTCAAGTCTCTTTCACTGACAACCACCCCTCCATTCCATACGTGGCTTCGTATGCGCATTGGCGCGGCTCTACAACAAAAGCACATGGTTCCCAGCTCGGTGGTGTCGCCAAGCTGGGAACCATGAAATTATGAATGGATGTTGGCCTTGCAATCCTCCTTGAACCATACGACTTCCGCAGCTTATGCTCTTCTTTGGTAATCGTGATGTAACCCACCCAACACGGGAATGGCGATCACTTTGTGAGGTTGGTTCGGGTGAAATGTAGAGCGCACTGGGGGGTCGGGAATCCGCTGTCCCAGCCCTTGATGAGGTCGCGCCTGGTTAAAGTACACGCTAAATGTCTTGAGAAGACGATACAGGTGCTTCTCATGTAAGATCAGGAAATGATCCAGGCATTCTCGTCGCACACTCCCCAGAAAGCGTTCACAGACGGCATTCGCTCGCGGAGTCCGGTACGGCGTTCGAAGGACCTTGATGCCGCTGGTTGTTGCCACACGGGCAAACCGTGGGCCGAATTTGCCATCATTGTCCCGAATCAGGTATTTAGGTCCTTCTCCATACGGAGTGGCCTCGCGCAGTTGTTGCGCAACCCAGAGATCCGTCGGAGACCGCGTCACATTCACATGGATGACCTTGCGCGATTTTAGTTCGATAAGGAAGAAGGCAAAAAGGGGACGGAAGAAGAGATCAGTGACTTGTAAGAAATCACAGGCCCATACCTCTGCCACATGATTGCGCAGAAAGGTCTTCCAGGTTTGGCCACAGGCGCGTTTTGGGCGAGTGTGCTTCATGTACTTCTGGATGGTTCGTTTACTCACCCGAATATCCAGCTTGAGAAGCTCACCGCGGATGCGCTCCGCCCCCCAGAGTCGATTGTTGGCTGCCATTTCCTTGATTAAGCTGATCACCTCGGGCGAGAGCCTCAGCTTGTTCGAGCGCGCCTGGGATTTGTGCTTCCAGAACACACGAAAGAGCTCGCGATGCCAGCGCAGAAGCGTCTCCGGCTGGATGAGAAAGAGCGCCTGTTTCCAGGTTCGAACCATTCTGGCGAGAAACACCAGGAGGGCTCGGTCTGTTTTCCGGTAAATCGGTCGTTTGATCTGTCGACGCAAGATGATCAGTTGCTGTCGCAACAGCGCGTTTTCCGCCAGCAGTTCGGCTCTGCCTCTGGTCAGATCAGCACACGTTCCGAGCACAAGTGAGGTCCTCAGTGGTTTGATCCAACGCAAACCACGTTCTTGGAGCGCGTGCAAGTGAAAACAGATGCATTGCTTGATCGAGGAAAATACACACAGCACAATGGAACCTCTTCTTTGTGTAAATTGGCGTATGGTCAGAGCGTATGCGCAGAATGAACCGCGTTAATTGTACACGTATCTCACCTACTTTCGCAAAAATGCTTGCTCCATCCGCACAATAGGCCCAATTTCCTGAACGGATGTCCCAAGTAGCCAGCACAGGCAGAGAGCGTTCGCGACGATGAGCAGCACATCGTCCGTTTGACTCAGCGACAGTTTCACTTCTTGCGCTTCCTGCGAGGGCAACGCCGGTCGGCCACGAGGCGATTTCATAAAGATGGCTTTTCCATTTTCCTCGAACCCAACAAGAACAGAAAGATAATCAACACATTTTTGTCGTAAGAAGAACCAGGCAAGCATCGATAGTCTCTAAAAATCTGACCAACTCTTGATGAGGTTCATGAGGCTACCAGCGGGCCTCTTCGGAGGCAGTAGTTAGGATGGTCAAAACACCGTCGGATGTTACTCCAGTCTGACGCTCTGTTCGTTTTCATTAAGGGTACGCGAAAGCGGAAGGTGTGAAAACGGGAAAAGCCACCTTAACACCCGCGAGGGGTATCTTACTCCCACAAGGAGGGCTTAACGCCATGACGTCACCACTGGTCTACGTTGTCAATCAGAATGGGCACAAGCTGATGCCATGCAAACCGGCCAAGGCCCGAAAACTGTTGCGCGCGGGCAGAGCCAAAGTGGCCGCGCGCAGCCCGTTCACGATCCAGTTGCTCTGGGAGTGTGAAGAGCACACCCAGGAGGTTGTGCTCGGCATTGATAAGGGCAGCCATGCGACCGGTTTCTCCTGTGTAGGCAAAGGGCAGATCCTCTTGTCAGGTGAAATCCGGCACCGCCTGGATGTCAAAGATAAAATGGATGCGCGTCGGATCAATCGGAGAAACCGGCGCAAGCGGAAATGGTACCGACCTGCCAGGTTCTTGAATCGTGCATCGAGCAAACGGAGTGGACGTTTGCCGCCCTCGATTAAAACGAATGTCGAAGAGGTGATGCGCGTCGTGAGGCAGATCCCGCTTCTGATCTCCTCCGTCGTCATCGAAGATGTTCAGGTGGATCTTGCTCGGATCAACGATCCCACCTTGCGCGGATCGCGCTACCAGGACCCAACGCGGCTGGATGAAAATTTGCGCATTGCTTGCCTCATGCGTGATATGTATACCTGTCAGAACTGCGGCAAGACACATGTTCGTTTGGAGGCTCACCACATTGTCTTCAAAGAGCGGGGCGGAAAAGATTCGCTGACCAACCTGTTGACGCTTTGCGAAGCCTGTCATAAGAAAGTGCATGAGGGCAAGGTCACACTCAAGGCGGCAGGCGCGAGCGGGCATCTGGATCGGATCGCACAGCGCACCATGCAGGGCAAGAGCTATCTCTACGCCACCCTTGGCGCGCAGATGTCCCTGTCAACGCTCTTTGGCTACCAGACAGCGACCTTACGCAAAGCCAGGGATCTGCCCAAAGCGCACGACGCAGACGCCCTGTGCCTGGCGACCTACAAGACCGGCGAGCTGGTACCGTATGACCGCAAACACTTCTATACGGTCTCCTTTCGCCCGCGCCGCACACGCCGGCAGTACCACGATCTGCCACGCCAAGGCCAGGGCCGCGTGAAATACCAGGTCAATGACGAGCGAGACGGCTTCCACAAAGGAGATGTGGTGCGGGTCAAAGGGAAATACACCAAGCAGATCAACTCGATTTACTCCAATGGGTACCTGGCATTTAAGCGCGTGAAAGGAGAACCGAACCAGGCCCGTCCACAGGATTGCCGTTTGCTCGAACGTGGACGGACTGCTTTGTGGGAAAAGAAGGAGAGCAGGTGAAGAAACGCATTATTCCATGAGAGATGGGAGCATCCTTTTCGCTATGCTCTGAGTTGGTATGCCGCAAGGGATAGGTCCGTGTGGAAAAGGATGGTAACAAAAGACGACAGCTTTTCTCAATACTTTCGCCATTCACAACGCGCCCGCCTCTATGCTATAATCGGGCAAACATTAGCACACATAAAGCACGAGGAAAAAACTGATGCTGGAAAAACAGGAGAATCTGACCGAGTTAGCAGGCAAAACGGTCATCGATTGGAACCCGGACCAGGGCCTGCAGGACCCCACACATACCATTTATCGCATTCGCGTAGGGTTCAAGGGACCAGAGACGTGGATCGACCGTTTCGCCACCGTCTTGCAAGATCCAGCGGTGAGCCAGCTCACCGGGCTGGTTGTGGGTATGTGGAGCACCGAAATGATGCAGACTGAGGAAGCCATCGAGGTCGTCGAAGCGTTAGCTGCAGCTCGTGAGAAATTATCAAGGCTCAAAATCCTCTTCATTGGTGATATCATCTCTGAAGAGAACGAGATCTCCTGGATCGAGCAGACCGACGTTTCACCGCTCTTCAATGCCTATCCCAACCTGGAATATTTTGGTGTGCGCGGCAGCAATAATTTGCGGCTGGGCAGCATCCAGCACGAGCATTTGCGCACCCTGGTGGTTGAAGCGGGCGGTCTCCCGCGCGAGGTCGTGCATGATATACAACGCTCAGATCTACCCGCCCTCGAACACCTGGAGATCTGGCTCGGCACCCCTGATTATAGAGGCGATACGACTATCGAGGACTTCGCTCCGCTGCTCAGGAAACAGCTCTTTCCTCGTCTGCGTTACCTCGGCCTGCGCAACAGCGCCATTGCTGACGAGATCGCCTCGGTCTTCGCCTATGCCCCCATCGTGGAACGCATCGAGACGCTGGATCTCTCGCTCGGTACCTTGACTGACACAGGTGCCGAGGCGCTCATACAGAGTCCAGCGATACGTAAGCTCAAAAAGCTTGATCTCCATCGTCACTATTGCTCCGAAGAGATGGTCAGGCGTCTCGAAAACATGGGTATTGAGGTCGATGCCAGTGAGCGACAAGAGATTGAGGAGTATGATGAGGAGTATGATCGGGGAACACGTCGCTATGTCTCTCTCGGAGAATAACTCTCCACGCGATCTCCTGGTGATCGGCAACCCCGGCGATAAACGCGTTGAGCTATTTCAGGCGGCGCTGGCGCGACTTGGTCTGCCGGAGGCGCGGCTGGTGAGTTATCTGGGCCTGATCGCTGGTCGCGCGACGCTGGCAGATCTGTTGACACCCGATACATGGGTGCGCCTCGAGTCGCCGGGACGCAATTTCGAGGTCGAGCGCGCTCTGCTGGTCCTTGGAGCCGAGTGCGAAGAGCCAGAGAGAACCGGGACATACTCGCGCCTCTCACGCCGCACGATCGAGGCGCTGAGCTTCGAGAAAGGGCTGATGCTGCCTTCACGCCAGTGGTATCTGGGCTACTGCAGGGTGCTGGAGCTGATTGCCAAACAGGTCGCACCTGCGCAACTGTTCAACAGGCCCGAAGATATCCGGCTGATGTTCGATAAACGCGCCTGTCACGCGCTGTTGAGCGAACAGGGCATCGCGGTCCCTGCCAGCCTGGGGCCGGTGCATTCGTATAACGAGCTGCTGGCGATCATGCAACAAAAGCGCTGTTCGCGAGTTTTTGTGAAGCTGGCGCACGGCTCAAGCGCCTCGGGGGTGGTGGCCTATCGTTATCAGGGCGCGCGCCATCAGGCAATTACGACGGTTGAGATGGTTCGGGATGTCAATGGCACGCGCCTCTATAATTCTCGCAAAATCCAGATATATGAACAGCAAGCCGTGATCGCTGAGTTGATCGATATGCTCTGTGCGCAACGGGTTCAGGTGGAGCAGTGGATACCCAAGGCCGGCTACGCGAACAAAACCTTCGATGTACGTATACTCACCATTGCTGGCCAGGCGTGCCACAGCATTGCACGGCTGAGCCAGAGTCCGTTGACCAACCTGCATCTGCTCAACGCACGCGCGCATACCGAGAACATCCGCGAGCGACTCGGTGAGACAGTCTGGACGCGCGCCATCGCGGATTGCGAACGCGCAGCGCTGCTCTTTCGCAGTCTGTATACCGGCATCGATCTGCTCTTCACGGCGGACATGCGCCGTCACGCCATCGTCGAGATGAACGCTTTCGGAGATCTTCTGCCAGGGCTGCTGCATCATGGGCTTGATACTTATACAGCTGAAGTGTTAGCTCTTTTCAAGTACGCGAACCAGGAAACCGGGATCCGGGAGAGAGGAATGACCCATGTTTAAAATGCAGGAAATCGTGGGCACGTACGATATCTTACTGATCACACTGGACACGCTTCGCTACGATGTTGCCCAGGATATGTGGCACGAGGGGCGCACGCCTTTTCTGGCGAGTCTTCTCCCGCCAGGAGGCTGGGAGGCGCGACACACGCCCGGAAGCTTTACCTACGCGGCACACCACGCCTTCTTTGCCGGTTTCCTTCCGACGCCAGCGGGTCCAGGAGTACACCCACGCCTCTTCGCCGCACGTTTCCCCGGGAGTGAGACCACCACCGCGCAGACCTACGTCTTCGAGGCGCCCGATATTGTGAGCGGGCTTACAGCTCAAGGCTACCACACGGCCTGTATTGGCGGCGTCGGCTTCTTTAACAAGGCCGGGCCGCTGGGTTCAGTTTTGCCGGGTCTCTTTCAGGAGAGCCACTGGAGTCCAGAACTGGG
>Ga0137377_10001551_pt1 | contig 16225 bp, 8 predicted proteins | sample SagtaG_22_FD_104815 | JGI IMG/M metagenome (GOLD analysis project Ga0137377, IMG submission 104815) | Vadose zone soil microbial communities from Sagehorn Ranch, Mendocino, California, USA - Sage2_L_40_16 metaG | ecosystem: Environmental > Terrestrial > Soil > Vadose zone | place: USA... | reverse complement strand
ATCCGCAATGCCCGAAGCGGTTTGTCACGTAGTGAATCGTAGCTTTGGGCATCAGGCTCAGAATGTCCATCATGCCGTCCGCGATGTGCCCGCTGCGCATCGCCTCCTCGATGAATTCCGGCAGCCGCTCCTCTGCGCCGATGCGTGGCCGCAGACTCTGTGTCGACCCTGGCCTCTGCGTCTCCACGTTCTCCAACGATGAGAGTGCTTGCTGCATCGCCGGGTAGCAGCGCTTGGAGGCCGCTTCCTGGCTTAAGCGCACAAACGCAGCGCTCACCAGCGTCTGCAATTCCGGTTCGCGCTCGATAGCCAATTGGTTGCCGAGCTTCTTGATCGCCTCCATCAGCGCGCTGCCGTCGCCGCTGCCGTACAACTCGCCCAAATCCGAGAGCCCGATCGCCGTCGTTCGCCGTGCTTCCGGCGCTTCCAGCCCCACGCAGGACGCGTACTTCATCAAAATCTCGTTGACGGTCTTCAGTTCCCCGCGCCGCAGCATGTCTTCCAGGAACGCGCGCACGTTTCTCGGCGGCACGCACCACGCTTCGTCCGACGTCAGCACTTCCTTCTTGTTCTCTTCCGGCACCTGTTCCCAGAATTCCTGGTCCAGCAACTCCGTGTATGACTGCACGGAGAGCCCCGCCTGCGACATCATCTGTTCCTGCGTCGATAAAATCTTTCGCAGCGCTTCAATTTCCGTATTCATGCGGTCGAGCAGTTGTTTCACCGCATTGACGCGCAATTCGCCTTTTTCGTAGCTGTCCAAAGCGAAGCGTATGGCCACGTGCTCCGCCAACTTCAGCAGCATCGGCTTGTCCGGTTTGGCATCGGGGGCCTGCGCCGCGAGTCCCGCGAGGGCCTGCTGTAGCGTGTATTGCGCTCGCACCGGCATCGCGCTCAAGCGCGATTGGAACGTCGGCACGTCCATGCGGTGTTCGGAATCTTTCCGTGATTTTCCCAGTTGGGAGAACAATTGCAGCATCGAACGAACGTCCTCCTCCTCGACGCTGTATGCTCCACCGCCCGCTCCAACTCCTCCGCCGAGGCCCGGTACGCCGCCTACCCCTGTGCCTCCCCCTGCGTGCAACATTGCTGACGCCGCCCGCCATTTTCCAAGCGTTGCGCCTTCCCCACCTGGAGTTCCAACCCCCCCGCCGACTCCGGTCCCTCCGCCGACACCACCACCTACGCCCGCCCCGGCTCCACCACCGTGGCCGCCCGCACCCGTCCCCGTTCCACCACCGCCGCCAGTTCCTGTTCCTCCGCCACCGCCGTATCCACCGCCACCGGTGCCGCCACCACTACCCGTTCCGCTTCCGCCGCCAGTTCCGCTTCCGCCACCGCCGTATCCGCCGCCACCGGTGCCGCCGCCACTACCCGTTCCGCTTCCGCCACCAGTTCCGCTTCCGCCAGGCCCACCGGTGCCCGTCCCACTGCCGCCGGTTCCTGTCCCACCGCCACCGCCACCTGGACCACCAGTTCCTGGCCCAGTGCCGCCGCCACCGCCCGACCCACCTGACTCCCACAAGCTGGAGCCCCCGCCGCCGCTTCCTGGCGCGCCAGAGCCGCCGGTTCCGCCGCCGCCGGTCCCTGCGCCGCCTGATCCTCCACCACCGCCCATCCCAAAACCAGGTCCCGCGCCTCCAGGTCCGTGCCCGGGTCCGCCCATGCCGCCCCCACCACCGCCGCTGGCGCGCATGCTCTCGGCGGCCAGGATCATTTGCAGCATCTTATTTGGGTCTTCAAAGAAATCTTTGAATTTGTCACCCGCCGCGCCGAGCACTTTCTGCGTAAGCTGCGCCGCAACTTTGATCCCCGCCACGGACGAATCTTCCGCCACGTAGCGGATTTCATTCACCTTGATGCTAGTGTCTCCCGCCAAAGCGCTTTTCAATTGTTCCGCAAGAGATGAAGGCTTCGCGTTTCCGCTGGGGAAGGCGCGCACAAATCGCGCAAATTGCGGCTGCGTGAGCGTGGGAGAAAAATGTATGCTCGCGATGCCCGATGAAGTAAGAAGCTGCGCAAAACTTCGTTCGCCTGCAGCGGATCCAAGAGGCACGCCATCCAGCAGGATCTGCGTTCCCGAGGCGCCCAGAAGCACTCCGCTGCCGCCGCTGTCTTCTAGCGCGTTGCGCAACTCTTTCCAAGTCGTTTCAAACTGCTGCGCCGTCTTCGCGTGCCCAAACTCGTACAGGCGCGCGAATTTCAGCAGAATGTTCAGGCTGCGGACAAACGCCCGCGCCCCCCCTCGTTGTTCCTGAATCATAGCCGTCGGCGCTGAATTCTGCCCCTCCTCACACTTCCCTTACAGTAGATTTACCCTGGCCCTGAGACAAGCCTCCTGCAGCTTGCTGTACCCATCTCAATAACAGATTCTCGTACGATTTTGGAAACATTGTTGCCCGTGACCGCCCAGGTGCATCCCCATTAAGGCTTGATGCATCCAAAAATACAAACTACCAATCCCACGGTCAAGACAGAGGGTAAACTTGTCTTGTCCCCTCCAGCCCACAAAGGAGGACTTATGAATTGTTCGACTCTAATTCTTGTAGCAGCGATGGCCCTTGCTTTCGGCGCTCCAGCTTTCGCCCAACGCTCGCATCCCGGCGGCGGACCACCTGCCGGACATGGACCCGCTGGCGGCTCCAGCATGGGCAACCCTCACGAGGCCGGCAGCACTGGGCGCACCGACCTGTCGCACGCTTCCCCGAGTGAGGTCCTGAGCCACAACACCGCTATCGCCGGAAAGATCAAGACGCTGACGGGCGAGGACGCCACAACTGCATGCAGCGGTTTCAAGAACCTCGGGCAGTGCGTTGCAGCAGCGCACGTGGCAAAGAACCTGAACATTCCCGGCGGCTTTGACGCGCTCAAGGCCAAAGTAACCGGCAGCGGCGCCGTGAGTCTCGGCAAGGCCATCGAATCGCTCGCGCCCAACGCTGACGCCAAGTCCGAAAGCAAGAAGGCCAACAAACAAGCCTCGGACGACATGAAAGAAGGCGATTCCTAAATCCCGGGGCCTCCAAACAGTGCTTCAGAAGCTGGGGCGAACCTCCGGCTTCGCCCCAAACCCAGTTTGTACTCGCCCTATCGCGGTCTTAGCACGTCGAATTTCGCAATGGAACAGCCTAGCGCCGCACCCAAAAACACATCCGATGGGAAGTGCGCTTGCGTCGTCAACCGGGAAAACCCAATCGTGGAGGCCATTCCGTACGCCACCCACGGTACCCAGCGATGCTGGCGATAGCGATGCGCGAACACCGTGGCAATGGAAAACGCCGCCGCCGCGTGGCCAGAAGGAAAGCTCGTGCTTGTGCCACTGAAGCTCTTGTGACTGCGGAAAAACGTATCGGAGAAATTCCCGTCCGGCGCGATGTCCGAAGGACGCAGTCGCCGGGTCGTCATCTTCATCACCACGTCAACGACAGCGCTGTCCGCGTACGCTTCGGCGGCGAGCAGCGCGGTCTTTTCCGCATAGGAATCGTGCCGGAAATATCCCACTACCAGAAACACCGAGGGAACACCCGCAATCATCGCTGACGTGTTGCGCCCGGAAAAGACGTCGTTGAAGCTCTCGAATCGCGGCGTGCGTCGGAAGTACGGCGTGTCATGCGGATCAGCGGCGATCAGTCCGGCCGTCGCGCCCGTCGCCGCTAGCGTGGGCAGCCAGTGCCGCCCCTGCGCAACCCTCATCGGAAACAGCCAGACGTCTTTTTGATCCTGCAAAAAGTTTCGTGGCAGCGTGTGCCAGGAAACTTCGCGCTCAGTTCCCGCCGTTGCTGAGCTGCGTGGGGCCGCTTCCTGCGGCGAGGTTTGCGCCACTTCCTGCGCCCCAGTCAAGGGACACCAAAACGCGCTCCCTAGGCACGCAACACGGCACAACCGCCAGCATCGCCGGCCCCCCCGACGACGCCGCGATTGCGCACCGTGGCTCGTCCCTGCCCACATGACCCTTTAAGCCTACGCGTGTTTCGGCTCGAGCTTCAACCGCCATCACTGGAAAACCCGCCCACAACCTTCAAGAGAGGATTCGCAGTGAGTTGTGATCCCTGAAGACGACGCTGAAGAAATCGGAGACCCCGACTTGTCGGGCTGTGAACTTTCTCCTCTTTGAGTATAGAATCAAAGCGTAGCCACATGACCGATCAGCCCCCATCGGACCGCTTCAAATCCGAAATGCCGCAAATTCCCGGCGTTTCCGGGTCGCGCGCAACTACCGCGCAGAATCCCGCCGTCAAACTCGTCATCGGACTTCTCGCCATGCTCCTTGTCATCTTCCTGGGAGCGCGCTGGGCGCTTCTCCCGAAGCGTGTAGCACCACAGGCTGTCGAACAGCAGCCGCAGATCGAAGTTCCCGCGCCGGCGCCCGATCCGAGCACGCTCTTGCCTCATGCGACCGATGCGAATCCCGGCATCGCCAGCGTGATGGAGATGGTCAAGCCGTGGTCGTCGAAAGAATTTTTTATTCGCAACCGCCTCAACGGCGAAAACATTTCTGGGCTGCTCGTTCGATTGCCAACAGGCTCGCCCTTTCAATCGAGCGGGTACTGGGCCTTCGCGCAAAAGGCTCCTTTCGGAGATTGCCAGCTCGAATATGTCACGGACTTGGACAAGTTGAAAAACGACTACGGTTTTAGCGCCGCCAAACATCCTATGGTGGGAAACCCCTGCAGCCGCACGGTGTACGACCCGCTCAAGCTGAGCAATCTTCCGGGAAGCGTTTGGGCGCGTGGCGCCATTGTGCAGGGCTCCGACCTACGCCCGCCCCTGGGCATCGAAATAAAAGTGGAGGGCAAGAAAATACTTGCTGTAAGAGCTGAGTAGGGCTGCCTCAACCTCAAGCTATTCTGTATGTTCTAGAAAATTGCAATTCACTCATCCTTTCGATCTCTCTGTTACGCATACCTGAATCTAAATTAGATAAACCATCCAGAAGTATCGAAATTTAACTTTCTCTCGGTCCATTTTGGACTGTAAGTTATAGAAAATACAGTGAGTTAATCCGTGTGCCCATTGGCGAACAACCTGCAATTCGAAGTGCAATTCTGATGCTACCTATTCCCATTCGCGTGGACGGTCGCGCGGGATAGGAGCTTCAAAAATATGGGACAAATCGAAAGCAGTCGAATTTTGAGGGGGAAATGATGAAATTTGATAGACGCGTGCATGATGGGCTATCTAGATTCGGGCTCAGCAGCGTGAGAGGTTTGCTGTATTCTGCGTTGATTCTGGGATTGGCATTGGTTTTTTCGATGCCGATGGCAGCGCAGAGAATTACGGGAACGCTGCGAGGCCAGGTTTTAGATCCTTCCGGCGCAGCGATTCCCGATGCGCAAGTAACGGCGACGAATCAGGAAACCGGTGTGTCGGTGAAGGTTACGACAACTTCAGCGGGAACGTATTCGTTTCCGAGCCTGATTCCCGGTACTTACAAAGTAGAAGTGGAAGCCAAGGGATTTAAGAATTTCCTGAAGACGGAAGTCAGCGTCATTGCCAACCAGGATAACGTTGCGGACGCACGCATGGACTTGGGCGTGGCAACGGAAGTCGTGGAAGTTTCTGGCGGCAGCGTTGCAATTCAGACAACGTCTTCGGATCTGAACAACACATTTGACTCGCGTGCCATGGACCTACCGAACGGGGCAGGAACGCTGAACGGCAGTCCGCTCAATCTGGCGGTGCTGGCACCCAATGTTGTGGCACAGCCGGGCGGTGTAACGGGAATCGGCGGTTCTGTTGGAGGAACGCGTCCACGCGACAACAATTTCACTGTGGACGGAGTGGACGACAACAACCTCGGAGTGACGGGAAACAACTCGACGGTCATTCCCGATGCGGTTGCGGAATTCAATCTCACGACGAATCAGTTCAGTGCGGAGTACGGACACTCCGCGGGCGGACAATTCAGTCTGGTGACCAAGACTGGCACCAATAGCTGGCACGGCTCGGGAGAATGGTACAACCAGAACCGCAACTACAACTCATTGGATAACCTGACAAAAGGTTCCATCCTAAACGGGTCGCTTCCAGGCCAGCCGGCATTCGACAACAACCGCTTTGGCGGCACAGTCGGCGGGCCAATCATCAAGAGCAAATTATTCGTCTTCGGCGCCTATGAGTATACGACCCTCCATGGCCAAGGCGCGCCCACTGCCTTCACCGCGCCCACGGCAGCCGGAATGGCCACACTACAGGCCAACGCCGCAGATAGCGCGGTAAAGGCGCTACTGGCTAATTTTCCCATAGCAGCATCGTTCGCCACTGGAACTGTGACTATTCATCCTGGCGTGACAGGTCCCGCAACGGCCGTTCCCTTCGGCAACATCACCATTTTCAGTCCGGTTTTCCAGCGCGAGCATGACGTACAAACGAACGTCGACTACACGATGGGCCGCCACCAAATTGGCGCGCGGTTCCTGCTCAACCAGGAGAACTTCATACTGCCGGTGAATTCCACTCAGGCCATTTTCAACCAGGCTGAGCCCATTCACAACCGCAAGATTGCCCTGAACGACGTTTGGACAATTAACAGTACGCTGGTGAACGACCTGCGCTTGCAGTATTCGTACTTCTCGCTGGATACCCTCAACCCTTGCACAACGTGCCCTCAGGACATTACCATCAACGACCTGCTCGGCGGGGTGACCGTGGGGCCGGGCGACAACACAACGCAGAAACAAAACACGTATCAAATTGCTGATACCTTTTCCTGGTCCAAGGGAAAGCACACATTCAAGTTTGGTGGCCAATACAACCACTTCATTTATCCGCAGTTCTTCCTGCCGCGGAGCAACAGTGACAATCAATACAAGACGGCAAACGCCTTCATCAACGACCTGCGGCCGGACAATCCTGGAAGAACGCTGCGCAACGCCGGAACGGGGAGCTTCCTTGGCACCCAGAGCTTGTTCAGCTGGTTCGCGCAGGATGACTTCAAGGTTACGCCTCGGCTCACTTTGAACTTGGGGCTTAGGTATGAGTACTGGACCAATCCAGTGGGAGCGAGCACCCAGACCCTCAACGCGATTTCCAACGCGCCAGGCGTAATTACCTTCGGCGACCCCAAGACAGACAAGAACAACTTCGGTCCTCGTGTGGGTTTTGCCTACGACCCGACAGGCCGCGGCAAGACCTCCATTCGCGGCGGTTTCGGAATTGTCTATGACGTGAAATTCCAGAACTTTGCGTCCATTACATTGCCGCCACAGTTGCAGAGCGAACTCGACCCGAACTCCGCGTGCACCCTGACGCCACAGCCGGGCTGGTGCACTACTCCTGGCAACGCAGGATTTCTCCAACTTGGAGGACTGCCGCAAGCCTATATCCCACCGGCAAATCAAGCAGATGCCCGGTCGCTCACAACGAGTTTTATCGACGACACAGTCATGCCCAAGATTCTTACCTGGTCTTTGGGAGTGCAACACGAGCTGGCGCGGAATACGTCGGTCGAAGTTCGCTACCTGGGCACACGCGGCCTGGAATTGCCGGTACAGTTCCGCCGAAATCGAGAGAGTGCATTTGACGCCGGGATTGTTCCACTACCGACATTCTTCAAGGGGTCGGACATTCCGACATCGTTCACGGCCAGTACGCCAACAGACACACCCTTTAACAACTTCAACTCGAACATTTATTCTCAGCTTCCGTGCACAACGGGGGGAGGCATATGCCCCTTCAGCGCGAACGTAACTTCCGATCCCCCATTTGGGAGCAGCATTTATCATGCGGGGTCGGTCAACTTCACGCAGCGGGCGCGTCATGGCCTCACGTTCAACGCAAACTATACCTACGCCCACACCATTGACAATTCGACGAATGAATTCTTCACCAGCCTGCTGAACCCACGCCGTGCCCAGGACACCAACCGCCTTAACGAAGACCGCGGGAACTCGGACTTGGACGTGCGTCATAAGTTCGCACTTTCGCTGATCTACCAGGTGCCGAACGTCAAGTCGGACAGCCGCTGGGTCAAAACTCTCGTTAACGGGTTCAACATCGGCTCAGTCTTCCTTGTGCAGACTGGACAACCGGTGACTCTCCAGTCCGGAGGAGTCGATTCAAATGGAAACGGCGATTCCGCCGGCGACCGTGCGTCCTTCAATCCTTTCGCATCGGGACTCCTAGGCTCAGACGTGTTTCCTGTCTGTGAGGCGATAGCATCCACGAACTCCGGGCATCCAGTTGGAAGCGTCTATGTCGGTTCGACCAGTGTAACCAACACGACGACAACCAACGGCTGTGCCACCAACGGTGCGAATCCGCTCGGCTTCGACCCGGCCATTGGCTACACGCCAGTGAATGCCTCAGCCAAATATGTGATTACTGGACCCGGCGCGAGATCGAATCTTGGGCGAAACAGCTTCACCAGCCCGGGATTTAACGTCCTCAACCTATCGGTTGGAAAGGACTTTCACTTTACCGAAAGCAAATACTTGCAGGCAAAGGTGAATGTCTTCAACGTCCTTAACCACCCGAGCTTTGCCATCAGCAACGGAAACGTCTTTAGCACCGCGGGAATCACCACGGCCACGACAACACCGGGGTATGTGATTCCGACCGATTCCAACTTCCTGGCGGCGAGCACGCTCTTCAGCGGTGGATTCAGGTCGATGACGCTGGGACTGAAGTTAGTGTTCTAGACATCCAACTCAGGCTGTACATTCCGGGAGGCGCTCGGTGAGCGCCTCCCGCTTTTTTTGCGAGCCGGTTCGGCAGCGACGGAGGGGCTGAATTGCATTTCTGGTTCGGTTCCCGCACAATTCGAATAAAGGCAGCAGATTATCCTTCGGCCGCATCTTAACGGGATGCGGCATCTCGTGCACCTGAGGTGCATGCGGAAGGAAGGTCACTTCACTTCGGGTCACACCCAGTCCTCCCGAGCGTTTTGATGCTGCCAACGCGGAGGAAGAAATGCGCAAGAACAAAATCGGTATTCTGGCTTTGGTGCTGATGCTGACGATGAGCGTCTCCTGCTCGCGCATCGGCAAGCCGAGCGATGACGCGATCACCACGGACATCAAAGCAAAAATGTTTTCTGAACCGGCGCTAAAAGCTGCGACCGTCGATGTGGTCAGCAAACAGGGAGAAGTAACGCTGACCGGACAAGTGCCGGACGACGCAGCGCGCCTCGCGGCTTACAAGATTGCATCGGAAACCAAGGGGGTGAGCCGCGTGAATGATCAGATGAGCGTGGCCGCAGCGCAGATTTCGGTGCCGCAAGCCGCCGCGCCAACCCCAGAAGCCGCGCCAGCAAAGCGCGCGGCAAGAACGAAAACGGCCCCCAAGGCGGAAAAATCGCGGCAAACCGCGGCTGCTCCGCCAGCAAGTTCCATGGCGGAGCCGACGATCGCGGCTGCGCCTCCCGCAGCGACACCGGCGCCTCCTCCCCCGCCGCAGCCGGTGACCGTGACAGTGCTGGCGAATACGATTGTGACGGTTCGAACGATCGACAGCATTGACTCGAAGACGAACCAGGCGGGACAGGTATTCAAAGCCTCGCTGGACGCGCCGATCGTGGTGGACAATCGAGTGATCGTGCCCGCCGGCGCGGATGCTTACGTCAAGCTTGTGGATGCGAAGTCCGCAGGCCGTGTGACCGGCCGCAGCGAGCTTGGGCTGGAGTTGAGCAGCATCGTCTTTGAAGGAAAAACGTATAGCGTGGTCAGCAGCGACGTGAAGCAGTCCGGAACTTCCCGCGGCAAGCAGTCCGCGGAAAGAATTGGCGGCGGAGCGGCGCTGGGCGCGCTAATTGGCGCGGTGGCTGGAGGCGGAAAAGGAGCAGCGATCGGCGCAGCCGTAGGCGGCGGAGCCGGCACAGGTGTGCAGGTCTTCACCAAAGGGCAGCAGGTGAAGATTCCGTCGGAAACGCGGCTGGACTTTACGCTGCAACAGCCGCTGGACATTACTTACCTGCCGGGGAAGAGATCGCGGCAGCATTCCAGTGCGGACCAGGCCCCAGCCGATCCGAATTCGCAAAATCCGCCGTCGAACTAACAGCAGTAAGAAAGCGATTCAAGAAAGGGACAGCGTCAACTCCGTCCCTTTCTTATTTCTCCGCGCCTTCGATCTGCCTTGACAAGCAGCGCTCCGGCCAGATAAACCTCTTCCCTGCCATGCACAAACCGAATCAGGAAGAGAGTTGTCGAACTTCGCGACGCCAGCTTTTGATGGGTGCGGCTGCTGCTTCCGCGCTGGCGCTGACGCCAAAGGCGCACGCTGAAGAAGAGGGAGACGCGCCCGGAGGACTCTCAAAGGCGTTTGATGAACTAAAGCCGCTGGGTGGACGAGTGCGTCCGATCACGGCCGATGAGTTTCACGGCCGGGTGCTGCACGCGCAAGAATTAATGTCAGAGTCGACGCCGAAATACGATGCGCTATTTATTGCGCCTGGAACGTCGCTCTACTACTTCACGGGTATACGCTGGGGAATCAGCGAGCGGCTGCTGGCGCTGGTGCTGCCGCGCACCGGAGAACCAATCGTGGTCGTACCCGCATTTGAAGAAGGACGAATGCGGGAGAAGCTGACGTTCGCCGCGGAAGTGCGCGCGTGGCAAGAAGATGAAAGCCCAACGAAAATCGCGGCGGGAGCGCTGGCGGACCACGGGATTCGAACGGGACGGGTGGGCGTGGAAGAGACCGCTGCGTACACGTTTGTCGATCATTTTCACGCGGCGGCTCCGGGATTCCAATGCGTTTCGGCCGACCCCGTGACGATTGCGTGCCGGGGACGCAAATCGGATCATGAACTCGAGTTGATGCGGCTGGCCTGCGAGGCGACATTTGACGTTTTCCGGGCGGTATTCGCGTCGCTGAAGGAAGGGATGTCGCAAGAGGATATCGGCAAGCTGGTGGAGGCAGGCTTTTCGAAAATGGGTTTGCACGGCGGAGCGCTGGTTCTGCTGGGCGCATCCGCGGCGCTGCCGCACGGCACGATCAAGCCGCAAAAACTGAAAGAGGGCGACGTCGTGTTGATCGACGGCGGCTGCGCAGTGGAAGGCTACCAATCGGATGTGACGCGCACAGGCGTTTTCGGCAAGGCTCCAGAAAAAGTGGCGCGCGTTTACCAGATCGTGCGTAAAGCGCAGAATGCGGCGCTCGATGCGGCACGTGCCGGAAGATTGTCGGGCACGGTGGACGATGCCGCGCGCAAGGTAATCACCGACGCGGGGTATGGACCGGATTACAAGTATTTCACGCATCGATTGGGGCATGGAATCGGACTCGACGGCCACGAGCATCCTTATCTCGTGCGAGGTAGCAAGACCATACTTGAACCGGGCATGACTTTTTCGAATGAGCCGGGGATTTATATTCCAGGTGAGTTTGGGACGCGCTGCGAAGACGACATAGTGATTGCGGCGGAGGGGCCGGCGCGGCTCTTGACGCAGGGATTTGCAGTGTCGTTGGAAAAGCCGTTGGGTGAGCAGGCGATCAGAAATCAGTAATCGGAGACCAGTTTAAGTCCTTAGTTGGAGGCGACGAGTGGGGCGCCTGAGCTTCACTCGCGCAATGCAATAGAGGCGCAGAAATCGACGATGCGCTGCTCGGCCCAGAAGCGCTCGCTTCCGAGATGTTTCGAAATGAAGCCGCAATGGCCGCCGTGCTGAGGCGCGACAAACTGGATCGCGGGATTCTCGCTGATTTTGGCGGCGAGGAACGAAGCGTAGGGGACGAAAGGGTCGTTCTGCGCGGTGATCATCAGCATGGGCACGCAAACTTGAGCGGCGACGCGTTTCGCGCCGACGTTTTCGTAATAGTCTTGCGCATCGCGATAGCCAAACTGCGGCGCGGTGATCACGTCATCAAATTGGCGGACGGTTCGAACTGGCCGCAGGCCATCCAGTGGATAGCGCTCCGGAAACAATTCACGCTTTCTGGCGTAGCGCGACATCAGGCCGTTCACAAAGCGGCGCTGGTAAATATAGTTGTCTATGCGCTCGAGCGCGTCGGCACAAGCCGCGAGGTCAATGGCCGGGCACACCGAACAGACACCGCGCAAGGCTTTTGGCACGGCAGCGCCAAACTCTCCCGCCATCTTGGTCACCAGGTTTCCACCCATCGAATAGCCGGCGAAGAAAACCTGCTCAAAACCGTCGGAGGTTGAAAGCTCTTCGAATACAGCGCGGTAGTCCGCGCTCATGCCGGAGTTGTACAGGGTAGGCGTCAGTGCTTCCGTGCCGCCGCAATTCCGCTGATTCATTCGCACGACGTGGAAACCGCGATGGAAGGCCTTCTCCGCAATGCCTCGAACATAATTGCCATCGCTGGAGCCCTCGAGGCCATGAACAATGACGATGACTGGCGCGTCCTTGCGCTGTCCGGGTTGCCAATGGCAATTGGCGAGCAAGCGGGATTCCGGATCGACCTGGAAGAGCCTGGCTTCGGCGGGTGGTATATCGAACCGCCTGGGGACAAGAGCCGAGACGATAGTCATTGCGTGGCCGTTCTTCAATAGCGGATGCGGTTTAAAGGGCGAGAGGACGAAGTCCACATCGAGACTGTATTTCACGGGCCCGGAGCAAGCAAGACAAAGAGGAGCATTGGCGTCGGCCAGATATGGTTTTTCGTATATTTCGCGATACTTTCTTCTATATTCTGACTAAGCGACCCCGGCATCGTGTGCTACGTTATTGTTTCCAATAGCTTACCTAGATGTCTCGATGGTATGTAAAATGCCAGCTAGATGGTCGTCCGTGTGGGTTGGGCTCAATTTCAGGGAATTGAGTTCGATTTATGGAGAGTCGGGCGAAATCAGTTTCAACGGCACTTGCTAAGGGTTGAGTCATAGAATCCTTCCCAGGATTCTATGGGCGTGTCGGGGTGTTTCACGGCGACTTCTCGGCCTCGGGAGCAAGGGACGATCCATTCAGCGGATGGGCGTAACGAGAGAGCGATTGCAGCTTAGCTGCATCAGGGGGCATTGAAAAATGAGAAAGCTTGTGCAGGTACTTATGGTTGGGCTTCTGCTTCTCAGTCTGGGGAGCGGCAACGCGTTCGCTCAGGCAACAGCGAGCGGGACAATCCAAGGGACCGTTACCGATCAAACCTCGGCTGTGGTTTCTGGTGCCCAGGTTGAGGCGAAGAACAAGGCAACCGGAGTAACTCGGACCACAACCAGCAATGAAACCGGTGTCTATCAATTCGAACTGTTGCCCGTAGGGATATACACGGTGAAGGTCACCAAGAGTGGTTTTGCCGGCGTGGCGCAAACTATCGAGATTTTGATCGGCCAGACTGCGACAGTCAACGTGGAATTGAAGACCGGTTCTGTGTCCGAAATCATCGAAGTTACCGGCGAGGCGCCGCTGGTGGATCAATTGAAGACCGGTGTCAGCCAGGACATTACGCCAAAGGAAGTCGAAGAACTCCCGATGGTTGGACGCGATGTGGCCAATCTGGCCTATCTAGCGCCGGGTGTGAAAGCCACAGATTCGTATGACCCGACCAAGAACCGCTATGCGATTCTTTCCGTGAACGGCGAAAACGGACGCAATGTCAACGTCACAGTGAACGGTGTCGATAATAAGGACAATACTGTTGGCGGCCCGGTGATGCAGCTTCCCCTGGAAGCCGTCCAGGAATTCAAAATCAGCACGCAGCGCTTCTCGGCTGAAAATGGCCGTTCCGAAGGGGCCGCCATCAACATGATCACGAAACAGGGCACCAACATCTATCATGGTTCGCTCTTCGGCTACTTTCGTGACTCCACATTGGACACCAATGAAAAGGTTCCTGATGGTCGTGGCGGCCAGAATCCAGCACATCCTAGTTACAGCCGTCAACAGTTTGGCGGCTCTGTTGGAGGCCCTGTCCGCAAGGACAAACTCTTCGGTTTCTTTGCCCTCGAACGTGAACGCGAGCACCAGGGATTAGAGGAGACAGGAACTTCGTTTGACGAACTTACTTTTGCCGCGAACGCCGGGCTGGCAGCTCAGCCGGCGTCGGTTATCCCGCGGCCTTTCTTTGAGACTCGCTACAACGGCCGGATGGATTGGCTCATCAACGCCAAGAATACGGCTTACATCAGCTACAACTCGCAGGTCAATGACAGCCTGAACGACCAGTCCGACGGTACCGGCGACCTCACCAACGGCAACTTCACAAAAAACCATCTGCTGTTGGGAAATTTTACCTTGAACACTCTGATTTCGAATACGACCGTGAACCAATTCACGTTTGGCTATCAGTACTGGAACAATCTGATCGACAGCCATATCAGCGCGCCACTCGTTACCTTCCCGAGTGCATCGTTTGGCACCAACACGAACGTGCCACAACAATCCATCCAGAAGAAATGGCAGTTCAGGGATGACTTCTCGAAGACCATCGGCCACCACACCTTGAAAACAGGAGTGGATTACATTTGGAATCCCGTGTCCGGCGGGTTCTTCAAGTTCAGCTCGACCCTTGAAATCGACTTCGCGGCCGATCCCAGCCAGATTTTGGCCGATAAAACCACGTATCCAAATGGGTTCGCATCTGCCGGTGCGGTCACTGGCATGACCATCGCAAATGGGGACCCGACCTTCCTCGTCGCGACCAAGCAGCTTGGCCTGTACTTCCAAGACGATTGGCGGGTCAGCAGGCGCCTGACACTCAATCTCGGACTCCGCTGGGATAAGGATTTCAACATGATTGGGGGATCAGACATCAAGAATAGCCGCACGTACCAAGCGTTGATTGCGTTTAACAACCCCATTTCGAATCCATTCGTTAGCAGGATAGCGCACGACGACAACAAGGACTTCAGCCCGCGGGTTGGCTTCGCGTACGACCTGACTGGCGCCGGTAGGCACGTGCTGCGTGGGGGATACGGTCTCTACTTCGGAAACGTGTTCCAAAACATTCCGCTGTTCATGGAACAGATGAGCAACCCAACTGTCTTTCAAACAGTTCTTAGCCTGACGAGCCCGGGCGACTCTGTTCCCGGCACCGGCTTAACCTTGGGTCAATGGCAATATGGCGTAAGCCCACTTCCAACGATTCCGCCTCCGTCCGCCACCCTTGCTCAAGGCAGCGTGGGACGCCTGATGGATCCGGATTATCGCAACCCGGTGACCGAGGAGTTTAACATTGGCTATAGTTGGGCGCTGAATCAAAACTCCGTCCTCGAAACGGAATATACACACGTATTGGGTCTGCACGAGAACAAAACGATCAACATCGATCAGCGCGTGCCAGTAGCTGGGACTTGCTGCACAGCCCCGCTGAACGGACTCACTGAACCGGTATCGGGTAAGCCTCAATTCGCAAGCGTTCGTAACGAGGAGTCGATCGGCCGTTCGCATTATGACGGCATGAACATCAGCTTCCGCCAGCGCATGACCCGTCACTTTTCGGTCAACGCAAACTATACATTGGCCTGGGCCTACTCGTATGACGGCGGTGGAGGTTCTTTCCGAAACTATCCGCGGGTCCCTAGCAATCCGTTTGCGAGTTATGAGTGGGGGCCGTCGCCCAACGATGAGCGCCACCACATAACACTGAGCGGAATTGTCGATCTGCCGAAGGGATTCCAGCTCTCGCCTATCATGCAGTTCGGTTCGGCGCGCCCTTACAATTTAACCAATTCAGGTAACACGTTGAATACCGGGGGCGGATCATTTAACGCGGTTGTGGTCCCGACGAACGATCCCACAAACTACCTCGCGTTTTCCGGCAACAACAGCGGTGCCCAAAACTGCTTCTATGGGTTGAACGGCGTCGCGCAAGGGTGCACCATCGCCAAGTACGATCCCCTTCGCGGAGATCCGTTCTTCGAGCTCGATATGCGGCTGGCGAAGAACTTCAAGCTTGGTGAGCGGATGAACCTGCAGCTCGTGGCGCAGGCGTTCAACCTGACGAACCGCGCTAACTACGGCAACGACTTCAATAACAGTATTGCCAATACTTCCACCTTCGGGCACCCTGCCGGGTTTATTAACCCGGCCAGCACCATCGTGCCGCTCGCGGTCTGGGGTGAATTCGGCGCGCGCTTTACATTCTAAGGGCGCGAGCTGCTCGGAACTAACAATTGACACCGGGACTGACTCAAATGAGTCAGTCCCGGTTTTTCTTTCACACATACCCTTAATGTCCCGGCTTTAGTTGCCGCTACCCACGACATGCAGCCGTTTCGGAAGATTGACAGCCACTAACCCAGTCCGCCCCAGTCAGGTCGCTCTTTTGTCCCACTTGGCAGTCCTTCTTCAGTAGACTCCTATTTTCGCATTCGCAGAGGCCACTTGAT
>Ga0137377_10001542_pt1 | contig 16263 bp, 18 predicted proteins | sample SagtaG_22_FD_104815 | JGI IMG/M metagenome (GOLD analysis project Ga0137377, IMG submission 104815) | Vadose zone soil microbial communities from Sagehorn Ranch, Mendocino, California, USA - Sage2_L_40_16 metaG | ecosystem: Environmental > Terrestrial > Soil > Vadose zone | place: USA... | reverse complement strand
TCGGTCATGAAGCCGGCGTCGACCAGGTTGTCGAGCACCACGTTGGCGCGGGCGCGGGCGGCGGGCAAGTTGATGTGCGGCGCGTATTTGGTGGGCGCCTTGAACAGCCCGGCCAGCATCGCGGCTTCCGCGAGATTGACGTCGCGCGCCGACTTGTTGAAATAGAAATGTGCGGCGCCGTCGACGCCGAAGGTGCCGCCGCCCATATAGGCGCGGTCGAGATAGAGTTTCAGGATTTCATTTTTGCTTAGCCGGGTCTCCAGCCAGACCGCGAGGAACGCTTCCTTGACCTTGCGCTCGATGGTGCGCTCATTGTTCAGGAACAGGTTTTTGGCGAGTTGCTGGGTGATCGACGAGCCGCCCTGTCGCACGCCGCCGGCTTGCGCATTGGTGACCAGCGCACGCGCGGTGCCGGCGATGTCGATGCCGAAATGGTCGTAGAAGCGGCGATCCTCGGTCGCCAGCGTCGCCTTGATCAGATTGTCCGGAAAATCCTCGAGCGGGATCGAATCATTGTGCTTGATGCCGCGGCTGCCGATCGGATTGCCGTAGCGATCGAGAAACGAGACCGCCAGATCGGACTTTTTCAGCCAGTCGTCGTCGGCGGTCTCGCGAAAGGCCGGCACCGCCAGCGCCAGCATCAGGATCAGGCCGCCAAGCCCGATGGTCGCGGCTTCGGAAGCCGGCTCGATGAACACCCAGCGTTTCCAGCGGCCGACATAGAAGCGGTCCATGAACGTCGAATAGCGCTCATAGAGTTCGCGCGCGCCCTTGCCGGAGGAGAACAAGGTGGAATCGATGCGCGCGTCGAAATCCAGCAGCCAGCGCTGGATTTCCTGCTTCCATTCTGGTGATATGATCTGGCGCACTAGTGCCCGTTTTCCGAAGTTCGCAATACCGTGCAGCACCCCTTGTACGAACTTCGGAAAGCAAAGGGCACTGGCAAATCCAAGAATCTAGTGCCGCTTTTCGATTTGAAGTTCCTGACCGAGCTTGCCGCAAGCGGTGGAGGAACTTCAAATCGACGGCACTAGGACCCTTTGGTCAGTTCATAGCGCTCGGGCACCCGGCTGGGCGCCGTCAAGACGTCTTGCTGGAATGTTGCGGCAAACCCAAGGCGCTTTTGCGTCGCTGGGAGAGTCGGTTACTTTGTAGCCGAGCAGGGACTATAAACCAATGGTCCTGCAGCGATTTTGATCGGCAGGGCTAACGCTGTCCGCATCTTTTGCGGGACGCCTAATCGTTCTCGCTTGCACCATGACCGGTGCAGCCCCTAAGAACGGCGCGACCATTGCCGTTCGGAAATGTCAGGACCCATGACCGCTGCTTCCAAGCCGCCCTCGGATCAGGCCGGATTCTTCTGGAAAACCAAGACGTTGGAGGAGATGTCTAGCGCCGAATGGGAGAGCCTGTGCGACGGCTGCGCGCGTTGCTGCCTCGAAAAACTGGAGGACGAGGATACCGGGAAGATCTATTTCACCCACGTTTCCTGCAGGCTTCTGGATGCCGGCCTATGCGCCTGCAAGGACTATACGAATCGATCCGATCTGGTTCCGGACTGCGTCCGCCTGACGCCTGAAAATGTCCGCACCCTGAACTGGCTGCCGCCGAGTTGCGGCTACAGGCTCGTCGCCGAGGGCCGCGATCTCTATTGGTGGCATCCGCTTGTTTCAGGCGATCCCAATACGGTCCACGAGGCCGGCGTCTCCGTGCGCGGGCGGGTGCAGGGAACCGAGAACGAGATCGCGGACGCCGACCTCGAGGATCACATTGTGCAATGGCCGGCGCTGCTGCCGAAGCGGGCGCGGCTGAAGAAGCGGCCTGATCCCAGGGACAGCCAACGCTGACCGTTCACGCAATTGCGATTGTCCCCGCGCGGGACGCACCCATGCGCGTAACCCGCTGTCCGGGCTGCGATTTGCCCCCTAAATTAATTGCATAGCGATTCCGCGCGGCTGCCCGTCGCGCTACCCGATTAAACATACGTCCGCATGAACAAGTTCGAACGGCAGGGCCGTCAACCGGCCGACCAACAGACATTGCCTGAAGCCATCGAGGCCGACCTGTCGAAAATTCCGGGTCAGGTCATCGATGTCAACGAGGCGCCGCCGCTGGCGCCGCTGACGCAGGACGAAGTCCGCACCATCCTGATCAGCCTGATGCTGACGATGTTTTTGGCCGCGCTCGACCAGACCATCGTTGCGACCGCGCTGCCGACCATCGGCCGGCAATTCCAGGATGTCTCCAACCTGTCCTGGGTGATCACGGCCTATCTGTTGGCGTCGACCTCGGTGGCGCCGGTGTTCGGCACGCTGAGCGATATCTACGGCCGCCGCGCCATGATCATCGCGGCGCTGAGTCTGTTCCTCGCCGGTTCGGTGCTGTGCGCGGTGGCGCCGAACATGCCGGTGCTGATTCTCGCGCGTGGCCTGCAGGGCCTCGGCGGCGGCGGCATCATGCCGATCGTGCAGACGGTGATTTCCGACGTGGTGACGCCGCGCGAGCGCGGCCAGTATCAGGCCTATTTCAGCGGCGTATGGGTCGCCGCCGGCATCGGCGGGCCGATCCTCGGCGGGGTGTTCGCCGAGCATCTGCACTGGTCGATGATCTTTTGGATCAATGTGCCGCTCGGGCTGGCATCGCTGGCGCTGCTGCTGCCGAGGATGGGCAAGATCCCGGCGTTTCACCGCAGGCGCAAGGTCGACTGGCTCGGCGGCATGCTGCTGATGGCCTCCGCGGTCGTGATCATGCTGGTTTTGACCTGGGGCGGTAACCGCTATCTCTGGCTGTCGCCTGTCATCATCGCCATGATCGGCGCGTCGGTCGCGCTGGCGCTGGCGTTCGTGTGGCACGCCAGGAACGCCGAAGAGCCGTTTTTGCCGCTGCCGCTGATGGGCGGAACGGTGGCGCCCTACGCGATGGCCTCCGGCGGCTTTGCGCTCGGTGCGATACTCGGACTGACTGTGCATCTGCCGCTCTATTACGAGGTGGTTTATCATCTGAGCGCGAGCGAGGCGGGGCTGGCGCTGATTCCGCTGGCGGCGGTTTCAACCGGGGGCGCCGCGATCGCCGGCCGCACCATGGCTCACGCCAGGCACTATAAGCGGGTTGCGATCATTGGCACCTCGGGCGCGGCGTTGGCGGGATGCGCGTTGGCGCTCACCGCGCTGCCGCTATGGGCGCTGCTGACGCTGCTGTCGGTGTTCGCGCTCGGCCTTGGCACGGCGTTTCCGGTCAGCGTGGTCTCGCTGCAGAATTCGGTGGCGCGCTCGCAGATCGGTACCGTCACCGGTGCGATGAATTTCTTCCGCGCGCTGATGGCCTCGTTCACGGTAGCGGCGTTCGCGGCGATCCTGTTGATGGCGCTCGGCGCGGATATTTCCCTGGGCGGCGAGCATCGCGGCCCCGTAAGTTCGATTCCCGCAGACGACATGATCGCGGCCTTCCGTTATGTGTTCGGCGCCGCCGCCGGGCTGCTCGCCTGCGCGTCGCTGTGCAACATCCTGATGGAAGAGCGGCCGCTGGCCGGGCCAGCCACGCCGGCGGAGATGGCCGAATGAGATCAGCCATCGAGTTGGCGGAGCAGGGCGCCGCGAACGCCCGCGTTCGGCATGCCGCTCTCGCGGCGGCTATCGCCAGGCCGCGATTTGATCTAACAGCGGCGCCAGCACGTCAGACATCCCAATTCGAGAAGGAGCCGGCCATGAGCAAACCCACCATCGAGCAGACACGGATGGGCACCGAGGCCATCGCCTTTTGCATTGCGCGGACCCTGATCGAGCGCGACCCGTCGCTGAAGGCGCCGATCCGCGCCAATCTGCGCAAGATGTGGGAGCTTTTGGAGGAGCGCGAAGACCACGGTGCCGCCGACATGGTGGACACCATGATCAAGGCGCTCAACGACCCCGCGTTCTTCAAGCCGTGAGTCGCCGGGTTCAGCTTGCTCGTGCCACTCGCGTGTCGATTTCCTCCCTCAGCAGGGTGAAATCGATTGGCTTGGTCAACAGGCCTTCCGCGCCGCCTTCGATTGCCTTGCGCTTGGTTTCGGCATCGCCGTAGGCGGTAATCATGATGACCGGAACATCGGGTCGCATCTCCCTGACTTTGGGCAGCATCTCAAGGCCGGTCATGCCGGGCATGTTGATGTCCGACAGGATCAGGATCAGCGACTGTTCGATTGTGTTTGCAACGTGCTTTAGCGCGTCCGCCGCTGAAATGGCAAAATCCATCACGAAACGGTGAGCACGCAGGTCGCGCCGGAATTGCTGGCGAAACAGCACCTCGACGTCGGGCTCGTCATCAACGACAAGAACCAAAACGCTCACGTCTAACCTCTGGTCTTGTTTGAAAAATTACTGGTCCGCGGCAAAACGATAGTGAATTCCGTGAACCGTCCGGGCACGGTCTCGACATCGATCGTGCCACCGTGTTGTTTCACGATGATGTCGTGGCTCATCGAAAGGCCAAGTCCGGTTCCTTCGCCGGCCGGCTTTGTCGTGAAGAACGGATTGAACATCTTTTCCTTCACCTCCGCCGGGATGCCGGTTCCATTATCACGAATGCGGATCTCGACGGTGTTGCCGAGATCCCTGGTGGTTGCACGGAGGACCGGCTCGAAGCCTGAATTGCCGATCTCCGCCTTGCGCCTGGTCACCGCATAAAATCCATTCGAGATCAAATTCAGGAATACGCGGGTGATTTCCTGCGGAAACAAGTCGACCGTGCCGGCGCCTGCGTCGAAATCCCGTTGCAAGGTAATGTTGAATTGCGGCTTCTCTGCGCGGGCGCCGTGATAGGCGAGATTGAGGCTCTCATCCAAAAGCGCATTGATATCCGAGGGCCGATGTTCGCCGGATCCTTCACGCGAATGCAACAGCATGTTCTTGACGATGGAGTCGGCACGCTTGCCATGCTGGACAACCTTTTCGAGATTGTCTTTCAGCATCAGCGTTAACTCGTCGACCTCCTTCCGCATCTTGCCGTCAAGCGCTGCAGGCGCGAGCACGCCGAGCAGTTCTTCGGTCAGTTCCGCCGAAAGCGCGGAGAAATTATTGACGAAATTAAGCGGGTTCTTGATCTCGTGGGCAATGCCCGCCGTGAGCTGGCCGAGCGAGGCGAGCTTCTCGGTCTGCACCAGACGATCCTGCGCGGTGCGCAACTCGTCGAGCGAGGCGGCGAGCTCTTTGGTGCGCGCCTGCACCTGCTCGAACAGGCGGACGTTGCCGATCGCGATCACAGCCTGGTCGGCGAACGTTTGCAGCAAGGCGATCTGCTTGTCACTGAAAGGATGCACTTCGGTGCGGCGAAGCGTGATCGCTCCCAAGCTTTCACCTTCGCGCAGCAGCGGCACACTTAGAATGGTGCGATGGCCCTGGTGGCGCGCTCGTTCCTGCGCTTCAGGAAATTCGTCGCCTTCGGAAGAAAGCAGATCATGCACATGTACCGGCCTCTGGTCGATGACCGAGCGGCCGGCTGTCCAGTTCCGGTTGATCGTCCATATGTTCATGTTTACCGGAATCGGACCGTGATGCGCGCTGAAACCAAGGATGTCGCCGTCGCTCAACCGCAGCACGGCGTCATAGGCCTCGCAAAGTTCGCAGGCGCTTTCGACAATGGCCTTGAGAACCGGTTCGACTTCGGTTGGCGAGGACGCGATCACCCGGAGAATATTGGCGCTACCGGTCTGGTAGGTCAGGGCCTCCGACAGGTCACGCGTCTTGGCCTGCACCTGTTCGAACAGCCGCGCGTTCTCGATGGCGATCACAGCCTGGTCGGCGAAGGTTTTCAACAGATGCACGTGATGGTCAGCAAAGGGGCCGGGCTGAAGGCGAGTCACCCCGATGGACCCGATCGATTCGCCCTTGCTTACCAGGGGTGCGAATAGCATGCTGCGGAAGCCGCGTGCCCGCGAGACACCCAGGATCCGACCGGTCATGGCTTCGGTATCGGGGACTTGTGTGACGTCGCCTGCCTGCGCCATCCGAAACGGTGCAAAACCGGCAACCGGTTGGGGGAAGCTCGACTGCAGGATTTCGTCGGCCTGCGGCGTCGTCGGCGTGAACGCCTTCAGGTACGCCGTGCCGTCGATGAAGCGGACGACGGTGCAGGAGAAGCCTCCGACAAGCCGATTGGCGCTTTCCGCGATTGCGTCAAAAACAGGCTGCACGTCCGAGGGCGAGCTTGCAATCACTTTCAGGATGTCCGCAGTCGCGGTCTGCCGCTCCAGCGCTTCCCGGGTCTCGTTGAGCAGGCGGGCGTTCTCCAGCGCGATGATGGCGCGTTGGGCCATCGCTTCGTCGCGCTCGGCCAAACTCGACTGCAGCTTCGCCTCGAGGTCGGCGATCGTTGCCTTGAGATCGGCCACCACGTCCTGGGAAAGCGCGGTCATCCACTCAATCCATTTCGCCCCGAGCCCTCGCGAAAACAAACATGCCGTCCGGGCTCCCGGTTGACGGGCTGGTGGGTAGTGTCAGTTGCCCGTCAAACAGATCAGTATCCATTATTCCATTCCGGACGCGTCTGAGCCAGCGCCGGCCGGCTATTTTTGCCCGGTTGGCGGGGTCAATGCTGACAAAATGCCGCGAAAAGCCGAAAATGGCCCCTGTGTCGCAATTGGGCCAGATCCGATCGAGTTCACGTTCCGGGCCTGGACACCTCGGTCTCCTTGCTGGTGATGAATTCCAGCAGCACCGGGATGCCTTCCTGCGTCTTTTGGATGCCGCGCTTGATTGCCGGAATGATGTCTTCCGGCTCTGTCACGCGCTCGCCATAGCCGCCGAAGGCGCGTGCCATCGCGGCATAGTCGCCGGAGATGTCGGTGGAGCGATATTTCTCGGTCGAGATCGGCATCACCTTCAATTCAATCGCCATGCTGAAATTGTTCAACAGGATCGACATGATCGGAATCCGCTCGCGCACCGCCGTCTCGAAATCCATTCCGGTGAAGCCGATCGCCGCATCGCCCCAGACGTTGATGCAGAGCTTGTCGGGTTTTGCCAGCTTGGCGCCCATGGCGAGCCCCAGTCCGTAACCGAGCTGGGTGGTCTTGCCCCAGCCGATATAGGACAGCGGCTCGACCGGCTTCCAGAATGGCGAGAGCTGATCGCGCGGACTGCCGGCATCGTGGGTGATGATGGTGTTGTTGATGTCGACGGTGTGCTGCAAATCCCAGAGCACGCGATAGGGGTTCAGCGGCGCGTCATTATGGGTCAGTTTCGGCATCCATTTCGCCAGCCACTCCTTATGCGATGCGGCGATCTCGGCGGCGACGGCTGAGGCGTCGCGGTCGGTGCTGACGCTGTTGCCGATCTCTTCCAGTAGCGCGTCGAGCACCAGGGCGGCATCGCCGACCAGGCCGACCTTGGCCTCGACATCCTTGTTGAGATGCGCGGGGTCCAGCGTCGAATGGATGATGGTCTTGCCCTTGGGCATGGCGATGCCGAACGAGGTTTCGGTGAACGAACAGCCGATGCCAAAGATCACGTCGGCTTCGCCCAGGAATTTCGGCACCGCGCGCGGCACTGCCAGACCGCCGGAGCCGAGCGACAGCGGATGGGTCTCGGGAAATGCCGACTTGCCGCCAAGGCTTGTGGTGACGGGGATCGCGAGCCTTTCCGCCAGCCGCTTGAGCTGCGGCCAGGCTTTGGCGTAATGCACGCCCTGGCCGGCATAGATCACTGGACGCTTGGCGCCGATCAGCAGCGCGGCCGCTTGCTTCACATGCACGGGGTCGGCGCCGTAGCGGGTGCGCAAGACCGGCGTGTAGTTCAGCGGCTCCGGCACCTCCTCGTTCCACATGTCCGCGGGGATCTCGACGATGACAGGGCCGCCGCGGCCGTTTTTCAATTTGGTGAAGGCGCGCCGGAAAATGTTGCTGACTTCGGCTGCGAGGTTGATCGGCTCGGAAGATTTGGAAAAAGCCTTCATCGCCTGGCTGGAATTGAAGTTCGGCTCGATATTCGCAAGCCGCCGCGCATAGCCCATCGGCAGCACCAGCACGGGCACCGACTCGCCGAAACATTGCGCCACGCCGCCCATGGCATTTTCCGCGCCGGGGCCGTGCTGCATGCAAAAGGCGCCGATGCTGCGCCCCGAGGTCACCCGCGAGATCGCGTCCGCCATGTGGATGCCAATGCGTTCCTGCCGCACCATCACCGGACGGATATCGGCATTGGCGGCGTGCTCGATGAGGTGATTGACCGGATAGCCGCAGAGAATTTCTATGCCCTCGCGCTTCATGATTTCTGCAATGGCGGTACCGAGTTTCATGCCGATCTCCCCAAATTGGCCGATGTTGGGCTCGGCCTGTGATGGGTATAGTTGGAACAGGAATCCGCCGACCGGTAAAGCGCGGGGACACTTCTCCCTGCGAAGTGCTGATATGCGCTCCGCCACGCCCGCGGCAAAGCTGGACCCAAAGATGGAGCTGGGCCTTAACCGATCGTTCAGCCGCTTCGTCAATACCTTGGTAACCAATCCGATCTAAGTTCCGCGACGCCGCTGGAGAAACCAGCGGAGCGCAGATAGGATTTTTGAATGCGGCAACTGTTCTCAAAATTCCTTCGCGATCACTCCGGCGCCACGGCCATCGAATATTGCCTGATTGCGGTCGGCATCAGCATCGTGATCCTCGCCGCCGTCAACAGCATCGGCACCACGCTCAACACCGGTTTCACGTCGGTGAATTCGTCGCTGAAATAGCGGCGCAATCCTGCTGCTGGATTTGATGTTCCGGAAGCGATGCTCCGGCGCTCACCGCGCCCTGCCGTCCCCGTTCAGCGCCCGCATCATCCCGATCCGGGCGAACATCAGCCAGCCGCCGCCGGCCTCGGCGGCGTTGATCAGGTTCTCGACCGCGACCTGCCAGTGCCGTTGTTGCTGCACATCTTCCGGAAGTTTCATGATGTAGTCGGCGGCGTGCTGCAGCGTCGTGAGCCGGCCGCCGCCGCGTAAAGGTACCGGCTCATCGAACGGCGTCGACCACGGCATCTCAGGCCGGCCGGCGCACTGGCCGCGAAGCCACGCCGCATCTGCCCGGATTGAAGCGCCGCCGCGCGGGTCGGCGCATTAACCGGCCTTTTTCGACCGCGCGGGTGCGCGCGCCGGCTTGTCGGCCTTCTTCGGCGCCTGCACTTTGGGTTCTTCCTTGGCGGCGCGTTTGCCGCTGATCGGCAACAGCATTTCGCGCTGGCCTTCGACGCGTTTGGGGGGCTTCTTGCCCTTGGCCTTTGCGGCAGCAGGGGCGGCCTGCCTTTCGCTGGCGAGGCTGCGCTTCAGAGCGTCCATCAAATTGATGACGTTACCGCTTGATTTCGGGGCCATTTTCGCCGTGGTGCGAATCCCGTTGCGCTTCTGGTTGATGAGATCGATCAGCGCGGATTCGTAGCGATCCTCGAACTGGTCGGGCTCGAACGATCCGGATTTCTGTTCGACGATGTGCTTGGCCAGGTCCAGCATGTCCTTGGTGATCTTCACGTCCTGGACGTCGTCGAAATATTCCTTCTCGCTGCGCACCTCGTAGGGGTAGCGCAGCAGCGTGCCCATCAGGCCCTTGTCGAGCGGTTCCAGCGCGATGATGTGCTCGCGGTTGGTCAAGACCACGCGGCCGATCGCGACCTTGTTCATGCTGCGGATGGTTTCGCGGATGACCGCGAAGGCGTCATGGCCGACCTTGCCGTCGGGCACGAGATAATAGGGGCGGATCAAATAGCGGTTGTCGATATCGGACTTGGGCACGAACTCGTCGATCTCGATGGTGCGGGTCGATTCCAGCGCGATGTCGTCGAGTTCCTCCTTGGACACTTCGATGTATGTATCGGTGTCGACCTTGTAGCCTTTGATAATGTCTTAGGCCGCGACCTCTTCGCCGCTGTCGGCGTCGACCTTGGCATATTTGCTGCGATGGCCGGTCTTGCGGTTGATCTGGTTGAAGCTGACTTTTTCGGTATCCGTCGTCGCCGGATAAAGGGCGACCGGGCAGGTCACGAGCGAAAGGCGTAAAAAGCCTTTCCAGTTGGCGCGGGGGGCCATGGGGTACTCCGAAAAACGCTACCGACAACCAGCAAGGATACCACCGGGGGACGCTGTTTCAAGCAAGCCCAACAGGGATTCTCTCAACGGCGTTAACCCTGGTGCGACAGGGTGGTTGCAATAACGGGGTACCGAAGCCGCTTGGCGGTGCCCAGGGGAGGCGCCAGAACCGGAACATACGGCTCAAAATCGCTGAGACAGTCGTAGCGGCATCGTGAAGACGGCGCGCCGCAATTTTCCAAGGCCGGAGCGATCGCCTCGGCACAATCACCCACGACTTTGCACCCACGACTTTGCCAACACGGCGCTGGCGGGCTGGTCTGCCCGGTCGGCACAGCGGCCGGTTCGGGCGGCGCTGTAGTTCGGGCGGCGCTCTTGGGGCTTCCGAATGGGCGTGTTAGGCCGCTAGTCTAGAACAGCGGTCGGCAGGGTGGCCTGCGCAGCCGGTAATGCGGTTATGAAGAAAAAGTAATCTTCGGGGTTATTATTGTTCATAGGCCGTTCACGCCCGCGAGGCTCATGTTAATGGCGGTGATTTTGCCATTCGGACGCGGAGACCAAGTTGCGCCTGCTGGTCGTTGAAGACGATCCGGATCTCAATCGTCAGCTGACCACGGCGCTGACAGATGCCGGCTACGTGGTCGATCGCGCCTTCGATGGCGAGGAGGGGCATTATCTCGGCGACAGCGAACCCTATGACGCCGTCGTGCTCGACATCGGCCTGCCGAAAATGGACGGCATCTCGGTGCTGGAGGCCTGGCGCCGCAACGGACGCGTCATGCCGGTACTCATCCTCACCGCGCGCGACCGCTGGAGTGACAAGGTCCAGGGCTTTGATGCCGGCGCTGACGACTACGTCGCCAAGCCGTTTCATCTCGAGGAAATCCTGGCGCGGATCCGCGCGCTGCTGCGCCGCTCCACCGGCCACGCCCAGTCCGAGCTGGTCTGCGGGCCGGTTTCGCTGGATACCCGCACCGGCCGGGTCAGCGTGTCGGGCAATCCGATCAAGATGACATCGCACGAATACCGGCTGCTGGCTTATCTCATGCACCATACCGGGCGGGTGGTGTCGCGCACCGAACTGGTCGAGCATCTCTACGATCAGGATTTCGACCGCGATTCCAATACCATTGAAGTGTTCGTCGGCCGCATCCGCAAGAAGCTGGATGTCGATATCATCCAGACCGTGCGCGGGCTGGGCTACCTGCTGACGCCGCCATCGCCTGGCGCCTGACTAAAGGTGCCTGACCACAGGCGCCTGATTAAAGGGGTTGATCGGGCGGCGGCCTTATCCTTTTGTTCAGGCATGATTTTGTTCGAAAACCGGCAGCGGCCGATCGGGTCGTGTCCAAACGCCATGCTTTTCGGGATTGGCTCCGATGCGCGGTAGCTCGCTCGCCACCCGGCTGTTCCTGTCCGCGACCGCCTGGGTGGTGGTCATTCTCCTGATCACCGGAATTGTGCTGTCGTCGGTCTACCGCGACGCCACCGAGCGCGCCTTCGACCGCCGCCTCAACCTCTATCTCCGCACCATCATCGCGGAAGTCGCGACCCCCGACAACAACATCCCCGATCAATTTCAATCGCTCGGCGAGCCCCTGTTCGAATTGCCGTTGTCCGGCTGGTATTGGCAGATCACCCGCACCGACACCGGAAAACCCGAGCTGCGCGCCTCGCGTTCGCTGTGGGACAAGAAGCTGCCGAAGCTCGAAGAGCATGGCGCCGATCTGACCGCGGCCGGTATTCGTCTCGCCTATATCGATGGCCCCGAGGGCCAGAACTTGAGGATGGTGGAACGGCCGGTCGATCTCGGCGCCGACGGCAAGTTTCTGGTCAGCGTCGCCGGCGATTCCAGCGAGATTTTCGACGAAACCCGCAGCTTCGATTATTACCTCGGCGGCACCTTCGTCGCGCTGTCGATCGTGCTGGTGCTGACCACGATCTTCCAGGTCCGCTTCGGCCTGGCGCCGCTGAAACGAATTTCCGACTCGATCGCCGACATCCGCTCCGGCCGCGCCGAACGGCTGGAAGGGGAATTTCCCGTCGAGATCGCGCCGCTGGCGCGCGAGACCAACGCGCTGATCGAGGCCAACCGCGAGATCGTCGAGCGCGCACGCACCCATGTCGGCAATCTCGCTCATGCCATCAAGACGCCGCTGTCTGTGATCGTCAACGAAGCTTCCGCGCATGCCTCCGACCCGTTCGCGACCAAGGTTCTGGAGCAGGCCGACGTCATGCGCGATCAGCTCGCGCACCATCTGGAGCGTGCGCGCATCGCCGCGCGTCTCACCATTATCGGTACCGTTACCGAGGTCGCGACCGCGATCGAGGCGTTGCGCCGCACCATGGAAAAGATCCATCGCGGCCGCGGCATCGCGATCGAGGTCAAGGCCGACCCGGATGCAAGGTTTCGCGGCGAACGGCAGGACCTCGAGGAGATGGCCGGCAACCTCGTCGACAACGCCTGCAAATGGGCGTCGTCGCAAGTCTTCATCGAGGTGCTGGTGGAACGGCCGTTCGAGCCCGGCGGCGGTCCAAGGCTGCGGATCATCGTCGACGACGATGGGCGCGGGCTGTCGGCCGCCGAGCGCGCCCAGGTCTCGCGGCGCGGCCAGCGCCTGGACGAGTCCAAGCCGGGTTCCGGGCTGGGCTTGTCGATCGTGACCGATCTTGCGGCCTTGTACGGCGGCAGCCTTGTTCTCGGCAACGCGCCGATCGGAGGCTTGCGGGCCGAACTGGTATTGCCCGGGGTATAGCGCCGTTCGCGGGCGGGGTCGTGGTGCCGGCAAACCGGTTGGAACGGCACCCGCTTCACCCCAATTTCATTCTTCCTAAACGACTTCTATAGATTCTCTTGAAAGAAGAGCCCATTTTGCAAGGGTTTCTTTCATCGTTAGGAACTTTTCTCATTTCGATTAGGCAGTGTTGTTCTCGTTTTGCTCATGGCATCCTTCGCAAGTCGGCGCTGGTCGGCGGCGGCCGTATAGCGCTCGATCTCGCGCAGGGTCTTGTGGCCTGACACCGCAGCAATCTGCTTTTCGGTCTTGCCGTCTTCAGCCAAGCGCCGCATGGCCGCCTTCCGCAGTCCGTGCGACACGCATTTCGCCGGTAAGCCAGCGTCCTTGATGGCGGCTCTCATCATGTGAGACAGGCCAGCGCGGGTCATAGGCCGTCCATCCTCCTTGCCGATCAGCGCAAAGCCGTTGGTAGGGTAGGCTCTCATGGCTTGCTCCAGCTCCAGCACGATCGGCAGATACAACTCCGCGCCGGTCTTCTGCTGAATGACGTGCAGCTCCCCATCCACAATGTCAGCCATGTTCATTTTGGCGACGTCGCCGACACGTTGCCCGGTGTAGAGCAACAGCGCATAGGCGAGCCTCTGGCGCGTTCCTAGGGACCATCTGGCCTCAAAGGTTTTCAACTCGCCCTCGGTCCAGGTGTGATGCGTCCCGCGCTTGAATGGTTCGATCCCTAAGACCGGTTGTCCGGCCGCCACTTCATCTTGACGGCGTACTTCATCATCTTTTGCAGCACGCTCTTGGTCAGGTTCGCCATGCCCGGCTTGGCCTCGCCGATGTCCTGAATAATCTTGGCGACCTTGTCGGCGCGCATGTCTCGCACCATCCGATGACCGTGAGCCTTCGCCAACGGTTCGAGCACGTAGCGGTAAATCTTGCGAGATGATGGTTTCAGATTCAGAAAGGGCCTGGAGCCGTAGTAATCCGTAATCAGCCGACCAAAGGAGCCTTCGCTGTTTCGCGGCACAGCGACCGCCTTAACCTCGCCAGCCAGAAAGCCCTGGTAGGCACTCATAAACTCTTCGGAGCCGACATCGCCGGGCAGGGCCCCGAGAGTTCTGCCACCACGCCGGAAATATCGCCGGAGTTTTCCCGTGCGATCAACGTACTCGTTCACGTATTTGAGTTTGAGGACAGCCATCATCATACGTCATCCCATGACGTTGCGCGCGCGGTTTCGCGGTTGTCCTCAGCGTCGCCGATGTCTATCGCGAACGATCCATCGGGCAGGAATGTCACCCTCCCAGCTCGCAGGCCAGCACTCTCTACGGCCTTGACGGCGCGGCGTACCTTGACCTGCGTGAAGGTGAGGGCACGAGACATGTCAGTGCTCGGTAGCGCCAGAGACCAGCTTGATTTGGGCCTTGCGCTCTTGCGTCTTCCGTTGAGCGGCGGCATTCATAATCGCCGATATCTCGGGCGGTGGATTGTTCATCCAGTACGCGCGCAGCATGGCCTGGGCCTCGCGCTGCAGGGATTCAATTCCCCTTTTGACCAAGAACTTAAGCGCCTTGCCCTTCGCCGCCCGGAGGTATTTTAGAAATTCCTCCTCCGCAGCAGTGCCAGCGACCGCTGCCATAACCTCAAGAATTTCATTCTTGATTTCGTCGTCTGATCGTTCGTTCATATCAGTCTTTCATTGGGCGCTCGGCCGACCAAGCCTCAAGCGCCGTGGTTCGCAAATTTCGCGAAACCGAGGCCCAATGAAGTAGGGAATGGATTTCGCGCTTTACCCGATGGTCACGGGGAATTTCGTCGTGCAGTGATCGCCGTATGTTGCTTATTCGGTGTGTTCGCAAGCGTGTTTTCAACTATCCCCGTTTTCTCCCGGCAAAATCGCGGGGTCGTGACCAAAAGCCCGCCAAGGATTTCCCCGGGCGGGCTTCTGTCGTCACTTGGATCGGGCGATTATCCCGCACTTGTCGGTATCACCGCCGTATTCGCTGAGGCACATAGCGACCCATTCCGCCTGGCGCTGGGCGGGTGAAGGCGGATCAGGGTGTTTCCACCACCATCCGACAGCCGCACAGCTCGCTGTGAGGATTATGAACGCGTATTTCAATGTCGTTTCCCTCTCGGTGGATCGTGGCGAAAAATGACGTCGTACCCGGCGCTCCGGAGCCGATCCAAAATGCGCGCGGCAGCGGTGAGCGTGTCGAAACATTCGCCGTCAAAGTCAGCACTTCCTAAAAAATCGCTGATCACTTCACGGGCCGTAAGACTGGGCCCGCTCATTGGCCGTGCCTCAGGTTCGAGGCGGCGCAATGTGCCTTTTCCAAAATGCTGATTTCGAGCAGGAGCAATCTGGCGATGAGCTCTAGTCCAGGCTCCTGATGCGTAATTATCCAGCCTAATGTGAAGGCCAAATTCTTCAGGCGGATTATGGAATCATACAAGTCGCCGATTTCGTCGGCCGTGGTATAGCTACTGGCAGCTTGGGCCATGGATTTACCTCTGGTTGGCTCAGGTTAGGGCCAGGGCGGAAGTTCGCGCTTCCCCTTGGCCTGCTTTTAATGTAATGCCTAAATTATGAAGAAGTCAATAAAGGTAATGCCTAAAAAGAGGCGCGGCCGGCCGGCAACGGGCAAAGACCCGCAGGTAGTCGTTCGCATGCCAACTTCGCTAATTGCTGTTGTTGATGTCTGGGCCATGGCCAACGACACGTCCCGGTCAGATGCATTCCGCCGGCTCATAGAGCTGGGCCTGAAGGTGAAGGGGAAAAGCTGATGTTGAAGATCATTGCGGCGATCGTCGGCCTGTCGCTTCTCGGCGGCACGGCCCTTGCCGATGGTTCGGTCGCCCAAAGGCTGCGCACCGAATACGACAATTGCGTTTGGATGTCGTCTTTGACCCAAGAGGTGGCGGGGCTTGACGCAAATTTGGGAATGGAAATGGCATTTCAGTCTTGTGCGACCGAGGAACGCGCCATGGCCGCGTGGCTTGCCAGCTCGTATGTGCCCGTCAATCAGATCAACATGACAATAGCCGGCATCAAATTGCAGTTTAAGCGCCGGCTGCGGGAGATTTGGGGCGGCGGCTCCAGTTCGGTGAAGAACGAGCTGAAGTAGCCATTCCGCCGCCTGGTCGAGCTGGGGCTCAAGGTGAAGAAATAGCGGCATCAGGCGACGCCAGCGTCCCGATAAACGAGGCGGCGATTCCAGTCACTGCCGCCCTTGGTGGCCCTGTAATGCCTCCACACAAGCCTGAGATGTGGAAACGGAGCCACGGCCGAACCAATAAGGCACCGCCAGACGAAAGGGGCGGAAACAGATATGTTCGACCTAACGCGACCGCGCCACATCTCGACTCTACCATTCGCGTCGATTTTGCCATGTCCGCGTTATGTCTGCTTTTCCCCTGATAGCGACCGGACAGCGGTGAGCATTCGCTGTCAATTTGACGGGTGGAGGCCATCCCTTCTCAGCGGAGGTAAATC